>Ga0193726_1000067_pt1 | contig 187786 bp, 138 predicted proteins | sample H2c1metaG_FD_144928 | JGI IMG/M metagenome (GOLD analysis project Ga0193726, IMG submission 144928) | Soil microbial communities from a riparian zone of the East river system, Colorado, United States - H2c1 | ecosystem: Environmental > Terrestrial > Soil > Riparian zone | place: USA: East...
GAGAACGGGATTGTGCAATGGTGCTCAACTCCACACGCTGCTCTTCGCTCAGCACTACCTCATTGATCGGCATGACATCTTAGATGCCAACCCAACTAGTAACGTTTACTCAAGGACAGGCCACTAGATGCCCTGGTCGATCGGAATTAGCGCCATGAACAAATGAACCCACTTCCCACGTCATCCGGGAAGTGGGTTCACTGTCTTCCTGGAGCATTCCATTGAATTTTCGTGGGTATGCGGCCGATGCTTCACCCATCCACTCACTCACTTGGTCACAAATCTCTCGCCGGCATTGACCGCGCAGTTCCTGAGTGCTATAGCTTTCGAATCCAGGAGGATTGGGTGCTCAGACTGCCGTTTATCGCCGCAGCGGTGGCGTGGATTGGTTTCGCTTCGTCCTGTTCCCAACTAGCGGGCGCCCAGCAACCGAATCAGAAAACCGCAGCCGAAGTCTTCAAAAACATTCAGGTATTGAAGCGTGTCCCGGCCAACCAGTGGTTTGACACGATGTCCTTCATCGCTGGCTCATTGGGTGTTACGTGCGATCACTGCCATACCTCGTCATTTGACGTCGATGAAGGCAACCCCGCAAAGCTGAAAGCACGCGAAATGATGCGCATGGTCGACGAGATCAATAGCAACCATTTCGATAGCCATATCGCAGTCACCTGCAATACCTGCCATCGCGGTACATTGAAGCCGCAGCATGGACCCGTTCCCAATGTTGAGCATTGGAAGAAAGCGGCGGAAAAGGTAGAGCCTCCGCCTTCATCGGCTGAAATCCTTGCGCGTTATCGTAAGTTGATTGGGAAGGGAACGGGCGACGCTGTCCACACACAATCGGTTTCATTCGAAATAGCGACCTACAACGGAACCGGGCCAGCGAGGCAGAATTCCCTCGATGTACTGTTGGATGGATCTGACAAAATCCGCACCTCAACTCGAGATGGTCAGACGGTCAAAACGCTAATTAAAAATGGCCACGAGGCATGGATTAACGAAGGTGCCGGCTGGCGCGCGATGAATGAGGGCGAGGCTTCAACTGCTTTCGAAGACGCGAACATTTTAAGTCCCGACCAGGTTGGCGACATTGATAGTTCGGGTGCTGTTTTTGAAGACAAGGTCAACGGCGAGCGCGCTTACGTCATTCCGGTGGAATTGAAGCACGGCAGGAAGTGGTTTTTCTTCGATGTAAATTCCGGTGTACTTCTCAGAAAGAGAATCTTTTTCCCTAGCTTCTATGGGGACGGATCGGTTGATTTTGAATACGCCGACTACCGAAACTACGGCAAAGCCGTCTTGCCAACCACCTTTCAGATCGTCAATGCGGGCGGCAACGGTTTGACCATAAGCCATGCGACGTCGCGCCGAGTAAACATCGGAATCAAAGGTAGTGAATTTGAGACAACAAAATGATTCAGATCCGCAATTGCCTTAAGAATGTGACGAGTGCCGTTGACTTCCTATCCATAGATAACCTATATATAGACGCATGAAGAAACCGGACCTGCTCCCCGGCACCCTCGACATGCTCATTCTCAAGACCCTGACGCGCGCTCCGCTGCACGGCTACGGCATTGCCCAATCCATCAAGCGCCTCTCTGACGACGTGCTGACGGTGGAAGAAGGATCGCTGTACCCAGCTCTTCAGCGCCTTCTGCTCCAGGGTTGGGTCAAGGCCGAGTGGAAGATGACCGAAACCAATCGCCGCGCCCGCTTTTACACCCTCACTGTAGCCGGCCGCAAACACCTGGGCCTCGAAGTTTCCGAGTTCGAACAGATGATCGCCGCCATTGGACGAGTAATGAGCCAGACTGCCTGATCGTTTCCGGCCGGCACTGGTCCGGCATCGCATCGTAATCGTCGTTAGTCGCAAAAACGGAGGCCCAGATGAACCCGTTCACGCTCTTCGCAAAGAAGCTCAACCTTCTCTTCAGCCGTAATCAATTCCACAGTGACCTGGATGAAGAGATGGCCTTCCATCGCGAGCAGGCAGAGAAGGACTTCATCGCCTCCGGGCTGTCCTCGCAGCAAGCCCACATCGCGGCTGCCCGTCAGTTTGGCAACGCCACCCATTTGCGTGAGCAGAGTCATGGCTTCGTCGCCTTCCGCTGGGAAACCGTTGCGCAGGATCTTCGCTTTGCCCTTCGCCAGCTTCGTCAGCATCCCGGCTTTGCGGTCACGGCCATCTTCATCCTTGCCCTTGGCATGGGCGTCAGCGTTGCCATCTTCGGATTCGTCGACGCCGCCCTGATCCAGCCGTTGCCGTACTTTGCTCCCAATCGGCTGATGGACGTGGCCGAGCAGAGCACTCTCGCTCCGCGCACCAACCTTTCCCGCGCCGACTACGAAGACTGGAAGCGCCTCAACCACTCCTTCAGTTCTCTTGAGGCCTACGGCGGAGCGGGCTTTCTTTTGCGTACTTCGTCAGGCACTGAGCCTGTGCCCTCCGCGCGCGTAACCGATACCTTCTTTCAGACCCTGGGCGTGCGCCCGATCCTTGGCCGAGACTTCCACGCCGGCGACGACCGCCCGGGTGGCGCGAGGATCGTAATCCTCACCTACGGAGCATGGCAGAGAAGGTATGGCAGCCGCAGCGACATCATTGGACAATCGCTCATCCTCGATGAAACGAATTACACCATCGTTGGTGTCCTGCCCCGCACCTTCGAGTTCGCCCCGCGCGCGAACGCCGAACTCTATGTCCCGCTACTCGACAAGAACGGCTGCGAACAACGCCGCAGCTGCCACAACCTCTTCGGCATCGGCCGCCTTCGCGACGGAGTCACTCCCCAGGCTGCCCTGGAAGATATGAAGGCAATCGCCGCACAACTGGCCATCCAGTATCCAGACTCGAACAAGGGACAGGGTGCTGAAGTGCAGCCGCTCCCGGAGATCGTTGTCGGACAGATGCGCCCGGTCTTGCTCACTTTGCTCGCCGCTTCCGGACTGCTCCTTCTCATCGCATCGGTCAATGTCGCCAGTTTGCTTCTCGTCCGGTCAGAATCGCGCCGTCGCGAAATCGCGGTTCGCGGAGCGCTGGGCGCTACATCCACGCGCCTCAGCCGTCAGTTCGTCACCGAAGGACTGCTGCTGGCATCAGCCGGCAGTCTCGCCGGCCTCATTGTTTCCACTTGGACGACGGCAATCCTCAGCAACCTGATTCCCAAATCTGTGGCTGGTTTTGTGCCTTTCCTCAGTCACGTTGGTCTGCACCTCGACTCAATCCTGTTCGCCGCGGCTGTCGCCATTCTCGCGGCTTCTCTCATGGCCCTCACACCCATCCTTCGTCTCTCATTCCAGGACATCCGCACAGGTCTTGGCGACGGTGGCCGCACCGCCGCAGGCCGATTCTGGCGTCGCATGGGAGCCAACCTCGTCGTCATCGAGCTTGCCATTGCTGTTGTCCTGCTGGTTGGTGCAGGGCTGCTCGGCAAGAGCTTCTATCACCTGCTGCACGTCGACCTGGGCTTCGATGCGACGCACCTCGCCACTGTGCAACTGGTGGTGCCGGATGCCTCTTACCCCAAGCCCGAACTGAAAGTCGCATTGCTGCGCGAAGTCACGCGCCGCATCTTGGCACTTCCAGGCGTTGAGTCTGTCGGCATCACCGGCGACCTTCCCGTCCAATGCAATTGCGATACTGACTGGATTCGCATCATCGGCAAGCCGTTTCACGGCGAGCACAACGAAGTGGCAGAGCGCGACATTAGCCCCGGCTATCTGCCCACCCTCAAAGCACGCGTGATTCGCGGCCGCTTTTTCACAGAAGATGACGACGCATCAAAATCGCAAAAAGTCATCATCAACGAAGCCCTGGCGCAAAAATACTTTCCCGGTGAAGATCCCATCGGGCAGAAGATCGCCAATGGCAGTCTCGATCCCAAGTCGATGCGTGAAATTATCGGAATCGTCAACAATGTTCGCGAAGGCGGCCTCGACGACGATCTCTTTCCCGCTGAGTACGAGGCCATGTATTACGGACCGGACAAATTCGTGTCCATTGCCGTTCGAACAGCCGGCAACGAGCAGGCGATTCTTCCGGACGTCGTCAAAACGCTGCACCAGATCAATCCCAGCCTCGGAACCACCCAGGAACTTACGATGGCCGAACAGATCAACACCACGCAGTCCGCAATTCTCCATCGCTTTGCAACATGGATCGTCGCGGGATTTGCGTTGATTGCTCTGGTGCTCGGCGTCGTCGGGCTCTACGGAGTGATCGCCTACTCCGTAAGTCAGCGCACCCGCGAGATCGGTGTGCGTATGGCCCTCGGCGCACAGCGCAGTACAGTCTACAAAATGGTCATGCGCCAGGCTAGCTGGCTCACGGCCGCAGGCATCGGCATCGGCCTCGCGTGTGCAGTCGGTTGCTGCATGGCCATGGGCAAGCTTCTCTTCGGAGTCGCGGCATGGGACGCGACCACTCTCGCGGGGGTCGCCATCGTTCTCGGCTCAGCGTCGCTGGCCGCGAGCTTCCTGCCCGCACGCCGCGCCGCCTCCGTCAGTCCAACCGACGCCCTGCGCGCCGAGTAATCCGCAGAGCGAGAGCGCGCCACGGTTGCCCGGCTCGCAGTGGATGTTGAATGATTTAGAACGTTTATTCGCGTCTCTACGTCATTCATGCAGGATATCGGCCAAAAGGGGAGACCTGACATGCAAGCAAGAATTCTGCGAATCAGTATCGGCGTAGCCCTGCTCCTGACCGGATACATGGTGGGGACCCACAACACAACCTCGATTCATGCGGAAATGAGAGTGAGTGTTCCCTCCTCTTATGGAAGGGTTGTCGCAGGCGATAGCTCGTCGCTCTGGTTCGAGGACACAACCGGCACTCTTCGGCAGGTCACCATACCCGCTGGCAATACCATCTTCACCATCACTCGACAAAAGTAGATTCGGCAGGTGGAGCAGGTGCCAATTACAACACCTGGGTGCCCCATCCTTGCGCGGCATTTGGCGCAGGGTGGGATCGCACCCCCCCAACCCTGGCTGTGTCATCCTGAGCCACCCTGAACGAAGTGAATGGGAGTCGAAGGATCTGCGGTTGCTTTTCCTCGTATCAATCTGCAACAAACGCTGGATCTTTCAGACCAGCCGGAGAAAACCGTTCGGCGTCACACGCGCTCCCGGGAAAACCAGATCCAGATCCGTCGCGCCGATCGTCTTGCTGACTACTTCGCCCAGCACCTGCCGATAATCCGTCGTCAGCGCCAGGTCGCGCCCTTCGTTCAATTGATCGTTGCTGAGCCCCGGCCACTTTCCATAAACCTTGCCGCCCTTCACATTTCCGCCCAGCACAAACATTGCATTGGCATGCCCGTGATCGGTGCCGCCCGTGCCGTTCTCGCGCGCCGTGCGACCGAACTCCGACATCGTCACCAGCGTCACACTCTCCGCATCGTCTCCCATGTCGCGCCAGAATGCAGAAATGCTATCGGAGAAGTCTCGCAGCCGGCCCGAAAGCTGACCATCCACGCTGCCCTGGTTGTGATGCGTATCCCATCCACCGATGTCCGTAAAGGCTGCCTCGACGCCAATGTTCGATTTCAGCAATTGCGCAATCTGCTTCATCCGGTTCCCGAACTCCGAGTTCGGATATTCCACACCCGCTGCGGGCTGGTATTGCGCGGGATTCGCCGCACGCAGCATCTTTACCGCCTCAAACGTTGACTCGCCTGCCGCATGAAAGATGTGATCGCCGCTCTCGCCGTACATCGCTTCAAAGGCGCTTGCCGCGGGCGACGGCGCGGGCCCGCGTCCCGCCACCGAAAAGTTGTTCACGTTGTTCAGCGCAATCGCCGGAACCTTTCCCGCCAGTGTCAAAGGCACCTCCGGCCCCAGCGCCAGCGCGCGAAATGCCGTCTCTTGCTGTTTACGCACCTGGTCCTGTGCCTGCAGAGCGCGATTCAGCCATCCGTCTTCGGTGCTCTTGATGCCCGGCGTCCCCGACTCCATGAAATCCTGCGCATCAAAGTGCGAGCGCGACATATCCGGCGATCCAGCCGCATGAACAATTGCCAAGTGCCCTGCATCGTAGAGCGGCTTGAAGGATGTCAGCGCGGGATGTAGTCCAAAGAATCCATCGAGATCGATCACCTGGTTTTGCGGAATCGCAATGCTCGGCCGCATCGCATAGTAGTTCTTCTCGCGATAGGGAACCACGACATTGAGCCCATCCGCCGCGCCCCGCTGAAAGATCACGACCATCCGCCGATTGGGAACCCCCGCCGTCTCGGCCAGTACTGACCGCACCAGGAAACTGGGAAGTGCTGCTGTTCCGGCCACCGCCAGCGCGCCGCGGTGAAGAAAAAATCGCCTGCTGATCGGATTCATCTGCATCTTCTGTCTCCTTCAGCGCCGCTGGAATTCCGGGGAGCCGAGCAATAACCCGGCCAGCAGCTGATCCTGTTTTTCGGTTTCTGTTACCGCGCGTGCGCGAAACTTCCGTCGTTCCGGTGCACCGACCGGCACGGCAGCAGCAGTATTCTGTTCCTTTTGCTGCTCAAACTGCTGCAGCACCGCTGCACGCGTCGAATCACTTATGCCGCCGGTGACGAGTAGCGCTTCCAGACGCGACTCCTCCACCTGCGGATCCGGAGCCGAAGGATTGCTCTCCAGCGTCGCCATGTCATTGTTGGCAGTTTCCGTAGGATCCCATGCGATCGAAATTCCTGGCAGCCGGTTTGCCGCCATCGATAACGCAAAGTTCATCCGATTCACCAGCGCGTTGGTGCTCACCCACGTGTCTGCCATCCAGCTGTACCCATTCGGCGTCACACATCCGTAGAGCGGCATGCCCATCTCGCGCACCGCGTTCGCCAGCGGCTGCAAGTTTTCGATGTCCGCGTTGCTGGCTCGCGCAGCAGAAACCACAAACTCGATCGGCGTCTTCACTTTTGCTCGATACACGTTCGTCTCCCAGAACTCGGGCGAATGAAAGAGCGTACTGAGCACTGCCGCGATATCGCCGTCGCTGCTGAGGAATGTCTTTGCCATGCGATCAACAAGCGCCTGGGTCGGATTGTCGCTGACGAAGCGCACGGCAAGTTTGCGCGAGATGAACTGCGCCGTCGCAGGCCGCGTTGCCAGCATGTGCAGCAGCTGGCGGCCTTCCTCTTCGCCGCGATCCTTGAACTTCTGCCCCATCACGATTTTTGTGCCCGGCTCGTGCCGGTTCGGCTCAAACTGGAATCCGCCCCCGCGCTCCGGTTTTTCCACCGTCCAGCCCGTCAAGATCCGCGCCACCTGCGTCACGTCCGCCTGCGTATAGCCGCCGTTCACGCCCAGCGTGTGCAATTCCATCAATTCGCGCCCGTAGTTTTCGTTCAGCCCCTCGCGCTTCTTCTTGTTGTTATTCGGTCGCCGGTCCGCCCGTTCCGCCGCCAGCGAATCCGGTCCGATGCTGCTCGAGTTATCGAGGTAAATCATCATCGCCGGACTGTGCGCCGTTGCCTCCAGCAGATCCTCAAACTTGCCCAGCGCCCGCGGACGAATCACGTCGCGCTCAAAGCCGACCATGTAGTAGGGCGTCGCCTCGTTCTTATGCAGAAACACGTTGAAGTGATTCAGCCAGAAATCCGTCATCACTTCCTGTACCTGCGCGTTCGAATAAATATCCCGCGTAAGTCGCTGCGCAATGATCTCCTCGTTCACAAGTCGCTGCGGATTCTCAAGATCGGCCACCACTTCCTTCAGATCGGGCGCCAGATCCTGCACCAATGCATTGCGCTGCTGAGGCCGGAGCGACTTGAAAAATGCATCGAACGCTTCCGGCTGCATCGCGACCAGGTGCAAAACCCGCTGCTGCGGCTCCAACTCGAGCATCCGGCGGAACTCGCCATCATCTGTAACCATCGCTGCCGGCGCAAGGTTTGCCGAGCTCATCTGGTTCGCATCCATCGCGCCTTGTGGCTGAACGGTTGCCTGCGTCTCCGCTTGCGATCCGTCGCCACTTCCGCTACTCGCTGAAGCCATCGGAGCAGAAGCTGCGTTTGCCGCCACCTGCGGCTTCGCTTGCGCATCGGCCTTCTTCTGTTCCTTCTCCTGCCGCTTCTCGCTCACGCGATACATCTGGTTCTCATACACCGCATGCAGCGCGCCGCGTTCCGGAACCGGCATCTTGCCGTCCAGCGTCTGACGGATGATTGCGTTGCTCGGCATGCGATAAATCAGTTCCTGCGGGCTCCATTGCATGGCAGGGAACTGCGACAGCCGCGCACGCAGGTCGCCCTCTTCCATACTCGCGGGATGCAGTTGCCGTTCAAACCACTTGTCCAGCCCTTCCGCGCGCACCGTATCCACATCGCCCGGCCTCGGCCCAAACGTGAAGCGGTTCAATGCGTGCAGAATCCGTGCATCTCCTTCTAATTGTCTTGAGTCGTTTGTCGCACGGCCAGTGGTGCGTTTGGAATCGTGGTTCGCCGGGGCCGACGCCGAATCGGCAACCAGCACCTGCGGACACACAAGACTGAGGCACAGAACTGCGGTCAGCGGTCCATGAAGAAACTGCATGTACGGCTCCTCACCTCAGAATGTTTTTAGACCTCGGGCCAGCTGCAGCCTCTCGATAAGGCAGGCCCTCTTGATAAGAATGACTCCATTTTCCAACGGAAGTTGTGGCAACTCCCCGCAATTACCCATTCGTAACGGGAATCGCATCGCTCAGTCCCGTCTGAACCTGCGGTGAGCCAGCCTTCGGCTGATCCGCCCCGGAACGAGAGCGCCGGTTCGCCTCACCATCGCGCCAAGCCGTCCGCCCCGCGTTCTAGCCGGAATTATCTGATTCTAAACACCTACCGATAGCACAATCGAGTCATTCAAATTGTCTGGGCCGAGGCGATAAACTTGCGAAGGTCTCAATATACCTGACGCTTGCCGCTCCAATCCCGGGTCCGGCCGTTCGAGGTGGAACCGATGCACCCATTGGACTCTGGGCCGAACGGCGGCGGTCTTCCGCGCGTACTCGTTGCCGAAGACGACACGGTCACGCAGCTCATTCTCAAGCACTGGGTTCAGCGCTGGGGTTACGAAGTCGTCGTTGTCGACAACGGCATTGATGCTTGGCAGGTGCTCGAACAGGAGCAGCCGCCAGAGGTCGTCATCGTTGATTGGTCCATCCCTGGCATCGACGGCATCGAGCTCTGCCGCCGCCTCCGCGACAGGTCCCGTTCCTACTACCACTACATCCTCATGATCACCACGCGCACCGATGAAAGTGACATTGTCCACGCCCTCGAGTCCGGTGCCGACGATTGCCTCATCAAGCCCTTCAGCGAGCCGGAACTGCGCGCACGTCTCCTCGTTGCCAACCGCCTCCTCGCGCTTCAAAACGAACTTATTCATGCCCGCGAAGAACTGCGCGCCCAGGCCATGCGCGACGGCCTTACCGGTCTCTGGAACCGAACTGCGTTCCTCGATCTCTTCAAGCGCGAACTCGAACGCGCCCACCGCGCCAATGGCCGCACCGGCCTGCTGCTGCTCGATCTCGACAACTTCAAGCAGGTGAATGACACCTATGGCCACCTCGCTGGCGACATGGTGCTGAAAGAAGCCGCCCGTCGCCTCTGTCACAATGTTCGCTCCTACGACTTCGTCGGCCGCTACGGCGGCGAAGAATTCTTCATCGCACTGCCAGGCGCGGGCAGGGAACAGCTATGCCAGCGCGCCGAAACCCTCCGCTCTGCCATTTGCGGCGAGCCCTTCCGCACGCCCCAGGGTGACGTTCCTATTTCGTTAAGCATCGGTGTTGTCGTGGCAGAATCCGGCGAACGATCAGCGTCCGATATGCTCGCAGTTGCCGATGTCGGCCTCTACAAAGCCAAGGATTCGGGCCGCAATCGATCTGTGTATTGCGAGAAGCCGTGGTCGGAGATACTCGAAGCGAGTCTGCCGCATGCCGACCTATGCGCGCAGTGTCACGCCGGATCTTCCCCTACCTGCGTGATTTCTTCAGTCTCTTCTTAGTTGACCATCAGGTGAGAGCGAAGGTGGTGCCTGAGTTTGTGCTCCGGCAGAGCAATCAGAGATTCAAGAGGAATCACCGCTGCAATCGGTGGTTGAAGCCCGGTTTCCAGGCCCGGCTCTGCATCAACCAATGTCGGGCCATAATAGGATGCAATTTGCAGGACCGCAATTAACGGATTGTCCAGCTTTTCCCCTGCGTCTATCTTGTATTGCCAACCATCAAAACCGGAAGCGCGCACTGAAATGATAGATGTGCTTGGGGCGAGACGAAGAACCGCCTCGCCTTGAAAGCATACCTCGCCCGCCAATTGAAAAATTGAAAAGGAAAAAGAAATAAGTGTGCGGAATCGAGCCCTCAACAGCCCTTCTTGCACCGCTCCATAATCGCCTTGTGCAGGCGCTCGCGCAACCCGGTCGGCATCTCGTAAATCTCGTGTGACCGGTAGATCTGGATCGTCTTGCGCGTGGTGCTCAACGTGACTTCGCAATGTTCGCAACCACGCAGATGTTCCTGCAGATCGGCACGCATCTCTGTAGTCACCGTGTCGTCGATCAGGTCGTCGAGCATTGCCAGAAACTCAGTGCACGTCACTTTTCACTCCCTTTGCCCTGGAAACCTTCTTCCGCTTGAAGTAGCGGCTCAGGCGTTCGCGCAGCTGTAACCGGGCGCGCAGCAGGCGCGACTTCACGGCAGGCACGCTCAATCCGAGTGACTCTGCCGTTTCTTCCGTGGAAAGACCGTCCACATCGCGAAGCACGAAAACAACGCGAAATCCCGGAGGCAGCCCCTGGATGGTCTTGCGAAGAATTCCAGCCAGCTCCGACTGCGTGTAGTTCTGCTCTGGATCGGGAGCCCAATCGGCCAGGTCGCGGGGAACACTCCCCTCTTCCGTGTCGATATCCTCGTCGATCGATACCATCTTGCCGGTACGCCGCTTCCGCAGCCGCATCAGGCTTTCGTTTACCGCGATTCGGACTAGCCATGTGTAGAACTTCGAATTCCCTTGAAATTGATCGAGCTTCTCGTACGCCTTTAAAAACGCGTCCTGCATAACGTCTTCCGCATCTTCGCGGTTTTGCGTGATGTGCTGCGCAATCCTGAAGAGCTGGCGCTCGTATTTGCGGACCAGTTCATCGTAGGCCGAGATATCCCCGCCGCGCACCCTTTCAACAAGGGCCACGTCGGGATGTTGCTCGTTCTCGCCTGCTATCGATTGGATGGTCGCCATTGGGGTTGGATGCGGGAATTCTGTGGCCCGGCTAAAACACGCCGAATCCCTATGTCTGAGTGTAACGGAAGGGCTCCCGCGGGGCCAATGAGGAATTCGGCCAGAAAAGTCGCCTGAGATACCCCCGGCTATTCCCAAGGGCACGTTACGGTACGGGTACTTCGCTGTTCTCCACAGCCCATTCCGGCTTACATTGAATCTATGCACCCATTTCTTTCTCCTCTTCCGATGCGCGTGCCGGCCCGGCTGCTGGCCATGGGAATTTGCGCTCTGCTCGCGATTGTTCCGGTAGAGGGGAAACGGTACGATCAGCAGGCCTCGGGCTCAGCCAATACCACCACGTCCGCCCCGCACAAAACAAAAAAGCCGACACATGGATCAGGCAGGAAGTCCTCTGCCACGACTTCTCACCCCACAACGCCCCAAAAATCTTCCGTTTCATCAAAGAAAAGTTCGACGGCATCCCACCGATCGGCCACCGCCCCGCGTGGCCGAAAGAAATATGTCAGCCCCGCCGAGCGACGTCGCCGCATGGCGCGTGCCCACAAAATCAAGCTGGCCTTCGTTGCTTCTGCTGAACTGAGGCCGATGGCCCAGCAGCTTTCCAATCTGCGCACGCCAGCCGCGTATGCCGGTGTGACATCCTTCGCCCACGCGCATTCCGGCGAAGCGTCGGCCGCCGCTTACCTGGCTCTCGGTCACGCCTACCTGCTCGATAAGCGCTACGCCGACGCCGTTGCCAATCTTCACCAGGCGAGGGAAGCAGGCGAAGCGCACGCCGACTACTCCGACTTTCTGGCCGCCAGGGCTTATCACGAATCCAATCAGGAAGCCCAGGCCGAAGCGCTGCTGAAGGGATTCAAAGAAAAGTATCCCGACAGCATCTTCGTCGACGAAGCCCCCGAGCTTGAAGCCAATGTTCTCCTCGATCTCCACGACCCAGCCGGCGCCAAACGCGTCATTGACGCCGCAGCCAGCGATCCGTCCGCCGGTCGCGCCGGTTATCAGCTTGCCGCCGGAATGGCAGCCCAGGCCCTCAATCAAAATCTGGATGCTGTGAGCATCTTCAAAGGCCTTCTCCTCGCCTTCCCCCTCACCACTGAGGCTGCCATTGCCCGCGCCAAGCTCACTTCCCTCGGCGCAGAGGATTCCCTGACCAGCGATCAGCTCCGTGGCCTCGGCGATGCATATTACAAGGCAGGACACTACGAAGAGGCCAGCGAACAATATCGCGCACTCGCTCAAAAGGCGAATCTCGATATCCAGGAGCACAACGGCTTCGCGGTGGCTGCCGCTGCATGCGATCTGAAATTGAAGCGTCTCACCGAGACGCAGGCCGAAGCCCTCGCCGATACCCCCGATGAAAATGGTGCGCGCCGCCTCTATCTGCTCATGGAGCTCGCCCGCAACCGCAACGATCTCGATGAGCAGACCCGCATCGTCACACGCATGGAAGCGGACTACCCGCAGAGCCAGTGGCTTGCTGAGGCTCTCTTCTCCAGCGGCAACATGTATTTGCTGCGCAAGGAATACCCGCGCGCGGCGGAGTATTACTCCTATCTCGCGCAGCACTTTCCCGCCAACAAGAATGCCTCTGCCGCACACTGGCGAGCCGGCTGGCTCAATTACCGGCTCGCAAACTACACCGACGCCGAGAAAATGTTCGACGAGCAGATTCGCGCCTTCCCCGGCACTCCTGAAACCGCCTCCGCCCTCTACTGGCGCGGACGTCTCTACGAGTCACAGGATCACGACCCGGCCAAAGCCGCAGCCAACTACCGCACTATCGTTCGCGTCTATCAGCACTTCTTCTATGCGCAGATGGCGCGTCAGCGCCTCGCTACGCTGGGCAGCACTGAGTCTGCTTCCGCCTCTGACCTCGACGACATCAAGACCCCAGACCTGCCGCTGCTAGCCGACAGCTTCCCTGAAGACAGCCCTCATCTGGCCAAGGCGAAACTGCTCGCCAACGCCGGCCTCAACGACTACATCCCTCGAGAAATCGCAGCCGATCCTGACTCCGGCTCCTGGAGCGCGCTTGCCGAGGCGCAGATTTATGCATCCTATGGCGAGACCTATCGCGCCATGCGCGCACTAAAGCGCGCTCTGCCCGGCGCCGCCAGCGCTTCCATCCAGTCCATTCCTCTTCCGTATTGGCACATCCTCTTTCCTGAGCCTTACTGGACGACGATCAAAGCCGAATCCGCCAAAAATGGCCTCGATCCTTATCTCGTTGCGTCTCTCATTCGCCAGGAATCGGAATTCAATCCATCCGCCATCTCATATGCCAATGCGTACGGCCTCATGCAGCTTCTCCCCTCCGTCGGCAGATCGCTCGCGCGCCAGGAAGGCATGACGCATTTTGAGACCTACCAGTTGCTCGATCCCGAGACCAACATCCGCCTGGGCACGCGTTATCTCAAGCAGACGCTTGACCACTTCGGCGGAGTGCCCGAATACGCTCTCGCCGCCTACAACGCCGGCGATTCCCGCGTGGAAGACTGGCAGGCAGCAGGCCCCTACAGCGGCATCGACGAATTCGTTGAGTCCATCCCGTTCACGCAGACCCGCGACTACGTGCAGGCAATCCTGCGTAACATCGAGATCTACCGGGAAATCGATGCCACCACCGCCGCTTCGGAAGACGCCGCAACCTCCGGCAAGTCCTCGAGCGGCAGATAACAATCACTCCGAGGAATCCGATTTGCAAATAGCTCTCGTCGATTCTCGTTGACGCCAACACAGGCGCCCATCAACACTACGAAGCAACCGGAACTCGCATACTCTTCGTCGAACCATTCGCAGCTTGCTGTTGAAACCAGATCAACCCCGCACTATCGGAACTTGCTTTGCCACGTCTTACTCCAGGAGGGCAGCATGGATACCGACCTGCAATTCCTTGAAGAATGGATCCCCGAAAAAATGGACCCCGGCACGGTTTTCCTCCTTGAAAACCAGTCCAAGCTCGGTCATGCGCAGAATCCATACATGGCCGTCATGTCTTGTCCTCGCTGCGGAACCATGGGGTTGATCACCCGTCGCCAGCTTTGCGAAAAAGAGGCGATGATCTGCGGCGGCGACATCTGCTCCGCGGAATATCGCCTCGAAGGCGAAAACATCCGCTTCCGCCATCCCCAGTAGCGCCGATAAAGCGAGACCTCAATGTCGACCGCCGGCACGGTCTTCTGTTGATGTGTCACGATTAGCTGCAGGCACTCTGCCGCAATGCCTGTGACCCTTTTCGATTTACCATGGAACAGACACACGTCCTCCAGCCCGGATGGCGAAATTGGCAGACGCAGCGGACTTAAAATCCAGATAAAATAGATGTAAAACACGTTTATTCAATAAGATATATCTTTACTTTTCCTTTCACATCTGCTACACAATTACACATGCCACGGTATTCCTGAGGCGCGAAGGAGCTACCCAATGTCCGAAACCTTAGAAAGCCCAAAACCTAAAGCAGAAACCCACAAAATCATGGGCGGTAAGGTCAACATCTATCGCCGAGAGAACAGCGACAACTGGCAATGCTCGACCTTCCTCAACGGGCGCAACTGGCGCGTCTCGACGCACGAAGACAGCCTCGGTCGCGCGAAGGACTTCGCCGAAGATTGGTATCTCGCCTTGCGCGGCAAGGCGCACGCCGGACTTCTTACGAAGGAGACGCGACGGCAAGGCAAGAAATTCAAGGAGGCCGCGGCAAAATTCCTCGAAGAGGCTCCCATCCTCACGCAGGGCCAGCGCGGCCCGACTTGGCTAAATCAGCATGAGTTGAAACTGAACGGCATCATCCTTCCGTTTCTGGGCGAGAAGCATCTTGCCGAGATCACATCCGGGGTCATTCAGGAGTACCGCATATGGCGCGCGCAGAACTGCAAAACAGGGGGCACTCCGGCGCGGAGCACGGTACACAAGGAGATCGTCTGCATCCGTCAGGTACTGAAAACGGCAAGGCGACACGGCTGGATCGAGTACCTCCCCGACATGTCGGTCCCCTACAAAACTTCCGGCAAAATCACGCACCGTGCGTGGTTCTCACCAGAGGAATATAAGAAGCTCTATGAGGCGACGCGCAAGCGAGCGCATGAGCCAAAGCAGGAACGATTCAAATGGGAATGCGAGCAACTCCACGACTATGTGCTGTTCGCTGTCAATACCGGACTCCGGCCCGATGAGGCGTGGGCGCTGCAGTTCCGCGACGTGACCGTTGTCAAGGACGAAGCCACTGGCGAAACGATCCTTGAAATCGAAGTGAGAGGCAAGCGGGGCGTTGGCTATTGCAAGAGCATGCCCGGAGCGGTGAGGCCGTTCGAACGCCTGAAGAGTCGCCCACGTCCTTTGCGGATCGACGAGCCGGGACGGGGAGGAACCAATGAAAAGACTCGCTGGCCCGAGCCCACGGACCTTCTCTTCCCCAAATGGCAACGCGAATTGTTCAACACCCTTCTCGACGAAGAAAAACTGAAAGCCGACCGCGACGGTCAAGCACGCACCGCTTACAGCCTGCGCCACACCTACATCTGCCTGCGCCTGATGGAGGGGGCGGATATTTACCAGATCGCCAAGAATTGCAGGACATCGGTCGAGATGATCGAAAAATTCTATGCTTCCCACATCAAGACCCGCCTCGACGCGGCGGCCATCAATATCATGCGCAAGAAGAAGGTGGCCAGGATAGTAGCGAAGGAACTTCGCACGGGGACCTAGCCTTATACTTAAGTTGGCCACGCGGGCGTGGCGAAATGGCAGACGCAGCGGACTTAAGCGCTTGAGTGCTCACCGGGAAACCGATGTTGTAGAACTGCTCAAATTCGGGGAAACCTGCAATGGCAATCCCGAGCCAAGCCCGGAAGCTCTTCCGGGAAGGTGTAGAGACTAGACGGGCAGCACCTAAACCTCATGTGAGGAATGGTGAAGGTATAGTCCAGACCGCGAACCCGCCCTTGGCGGGGCGGCGAAAGCCGAAGCGGTACGAAAATCCGCAGGCCGCAAGGCCGTGAGGGTTCAATTCCCTCCGCCCGCACCACTCCGCTTCTAGGGGCCAGGATGGAACCATCCTGGGATGTTGTTTCGGCCCCCGGGATGATGTTTCGGCCGGACTGGGGCCGCTGGCCCCGCTTATTTCGCCGCTAGAGCGCGTTTTGCATACGAACGTATGCAGCGCTCGTTGTGGTGGTTCTTCCCCTCAAATCATCTCGCGCCCTTGATGCCGATCCAAGCGCAGCGTCACCAGAAACGCTTCGCCAAAAGGCAACTTTCAGAGACTCTAAGCACCACCATTGGTATGCAACGCGCTCAATAGAAGAGCCTATTCGCCGAGACCTCGCACAGTTCCCAAGGTCTCACGTCCCAAGCGCGTGCTGGTGAACATGGATACGGAAGTCCAGCCAGAGCTTATCAAGATTCGCTTACGCGTCGGTTTCGCGGGCCGCGCACGACGCGCAGATTGACACCAATGACGCCGCGCGCTCGCCGAAAGTCTTGTCCGTGATGTGTCCAAGTCGTCTGCGATTGATCTGAATAGGATCCGGGGTCAGGCCGGACTCGAACAGACTGCAGCGTTGAAAAGTGGACCCCAACGGGCATCTGAAACGACTAGGCGTTTCGGAGCTTGGTGCCTTCCCTCTGCGTCGTTCAAAGGTGTTGCATTTAGACTCGTACACAGCAAACACTTCGTCTATGCTATCCTCAGATATTCGCCTTTTGTTCGCCATTAGAGCCCTATGGGAAAGCCTTTTCAATCTGAACTGTCGTCGCTGTCGCAGACCTATGAATGGGCGGTCGAGCGTGACCTTGACCCTTTATGTAAGCTCCGAGAAGAATTGGCCAATCGCAGCCTCTATACGATCGGTTCCGGCGGGTCATTGTCAGCCGCCGCTTACGGAGCCTACCTTCGCAGCAAATGCGGTGAATTCGCGTCCGCGCTGACGCCGCTGGATTTCTGTGCTCGCAGACACTTGAGAGATTCGGCGGTGCTCATTTATAGCGCCGGCGGCGGAAATGTAGACGTTATCGCCGCGCTGCGTCACGGCCTTCGACGGGAAGCAGACGTGATCGGAACAATTTGTCTCGCACCTGGGAGCAAGCTCGCAACCCTTTCCCGCCAGTACCAATACGTGTATTCCTGGGCAGAATCCTCGCCGGTCGATGGCGATGGTTTCTTGGCGACTAACAGTCTGCTCGCGTTTTTCGTATTGAGCCATCGACTGTTCGAGCCGCAAGTTAAATTGCCCACGAGCTACGCTCGCCTGGGAAGTTTGGCTCACTATTCGGAGCGCGACGCTCAGAAGCTCGTCCAGCGCGACCATCTAATCGTGCTGCACGGGCCAAGTACAGGCGCAGCAGCACTTGACTTCGAATCGAAAATGTCCGAAGCCGGCTTGTCCAGTGTTCAGTTGGCTGATTATCGTAATTTCGCTCACGGTCGTCATAACTGGATTGCGAAAAAAGCCAATAGCACAGGGGTCCTTTCTTTGTGCGCACGCGAGGACTGGGAGATAGCGGACAAAACTGTCCGGATATTGAGGAATGTGTGTCCCGTCACCGAAGTCAAGATAGACGGTCCATCTTCCTTGGCAAGCCTTGCGGCGCTTCCTGCAATCTTTGACATCACAAAATTCGCGGGCACTTTCAGACGAATTGATCCCGGGCGACCTGGTGTTCCGCCGTTCGGCAGGCAGATCTACAACTTGAAGCCCACAAACAAACAAGCTTTACGACCAGGGGCTTCGCCGACAGTAGAAGATGTACTAGCGCGAAAATTCAACCTGTGCGCGGCAAACACTCCGTTGACGCAGTTGAAAGATGCTGCGCATGCGGTCCATCAGGAACTCTTGAAGAGAGAATATGGGGCGCTAGTCCTCGATTTTGACGATACACTTTGTGGTCGAAGGGAACGATTCGGATCCTTAAGAGATGACATTGCTGTCGATTTGGAACGTATCGCGGCCAGCGGAATCCTGATTGGAATAGCAACCGGTCGTGGTCGCTCGGTCCGCGTTCAGTTGCGCAATTCTATCGAAGAGAAATATTGGTCTGCCTTCACGATTGGCTACTACAACGGTGCCGAACTTGCACCGCTGGCAGACGATGGGAAGCCTGATGCTGGCACGAAAGCGGAAGGTATTCTGACGGAGGCGGCGGATTTGCTCTTGGCTGATGGCGTAACCAAGATTCTTGCCAACATCACTGTTCGTCCCCGCCAAGTCACGCTGGAGCCTTCACACGGAGCCTATATGGCGCTTCTTTGGAAGGAAACGGCTCGATGCTTAGCTCATCTATCGCCATCCGTCAAGGTTGTACATTCGAGTCGGTCGGTCGATGTCGTGACCACTTCAACGTCGAAATGTTCCTTAATAACGGCAATGAGCACGGGACTCAAAGGGAACTCTAGAGTCTTATGTATCGGTGATCAAGGATGCTATCCCGGAAATGACTTCGAACTTCTTTCGCATCCTTACTCATTGAGCAGTGATCGTTGCTCCATGGCATTAGACTCTTGTTGGAACTTCGCTCCCATCGGCTACCGTGGTGTTCAAGCAACCAAGTATTATCTGCAAAAACTCCTGACAGGTCGAGGCGGACTGAGACTGCGTCTGCCCCAGCTAAGGTAAGTCATGAAACGAGAGCTGACGCTCCAATTTCTACAACGCACGCTTCCCAATCCACCCTGGGACGAGGATTCCTTGCGCAAGATTTTGGAAGATTTGCGAGTACTAGCTGATTACAAGTACAACAAATATGAAATGTATCAGCCGGCCCGGCTTTTTTTTGAGAATCTGAACCTGTTTCTTAATCGTTTTTCCGAGCCTGATCGGACAACCGTACTAAAGTTCATCAGAGAACATTTGATCTTCATCTCACGAGATGAATTTCAGCAACTAGCGCATGTTCTCTACTTTGATCGTATTAGGCAGAAGCAACTTGATCTCACCTCAATAAAGTCCGGAATACCACGGTATCAACTGACAAGATTGGTTGCATCGGACGAGTTTAAGCGAATTCAGCGAGCATCGCTATACGTTGCATTAAGTGACGGCGCAAGGATCGACTACTTTAGGCGCCAAAACTTGGAAATCAATAATGAACAAGTCCTCGCCGCCTACTATGTAGGCGATGAAAAAGTTGAGGACCTTCAAAAGGAACTCCGCAAAGAATTGGGAGATGATACTGCTCTTTTTCAGTGTGTTTTCTTCCTAGACGACTTTTGCGGTTCCGGCCGCACATTGTTGCGCGAGGTCGTGAGCGCGGATGTGCCTGTTGACATCATTTTGGAAGTCCCTGAAGGACTAAAAGGGAAGCTCTCCCTCAATGAAGAAAAGCACCAACTTGAGTGGAATTACAAGGGCGCCATTAGCCAAGACGAGTCGGCGCTCTTGCAAACGCTGGCTACTGATGACATTGTGAAACGCGCGATCGCGAGCCTTCTTCAAGACTGCTCCGATCGCAAAACTTTCATCAAGGGTTCTCTGAACCGGATATCCAGCGAGCCATTGATGCATATTGTCGCCCCGGACGCTAGCGTCTACTTCGCTCCTCTCTTGGCCACAGAATATTCCATATCGCGGTTACGCGAGTTAATACACAGACTGCCAGAACCTCTGAATAGCCTCGATATCGTTCCGGCAGCGACAGTCTCCAACACAGTGAGGATCCTCCCTAATGCCGGAGAGGACATTGCTCGATTATGCGAGACAAACTATGACAAGAAACTCGAGGATCGGCACACCAGCACCGTCATGTACGGCTACGACGATTGCGGATTGCCTGTTGTCCTGCACCACAACACCCCGAATAATTCCCTCTACTTCCTCTGGGCGCGTAAATGGGGCGATCCTCTATTCCCAAGGTTCGAGCGGCATGGACGTGAGGTGCGTCGATAATGCCCCTGTTGCGTAATGCATTCCGCTACAGGTTGGCCGATCGACCATCCCTCGATACGGGCTTGTTCTTACATCTATATTGTCCTGCGCTCTTAAACCGCATCGTTCCTGAGGATTTGAATATTCCGAAACTCGTTATATTCAATGGGAGTCCTGGGTCTGGCAAGAGCAGTTTCCTTCGGCTCTTTCAAACTGAAAGCCTCATTGCTCTACGCGGTCATCGACTTGAATCGAGCGACGATGTTGTGGCGGAAGCGCTTCGGGAGCTGGGCATCTTCGATGACGATGGAGTCCGGTACATCGGAATGTATATTCAATGCGATAGTAACCTGCGATTGCTGTCGAATGCTCTGTCGAACAATACAGACCAAAAATTACTAAATACGCTACTGGATGTTCGGATCACCCTAGCTTATCTCCGCGGTTTGCGTCAGCTCGCTAATGCGAATCTCCTTGCTGTGCAACTGGACACCGTCGGCTTTGAACCGCTGCCATCTGAGGAGACTCCCCCACCATTGTTTGCAAGTCCCCGTTCGTTCCAAGATCTTGAACGCACATGCACTTCTCTCGAGATGGACTTCGCGGCTCTGTTAAACAGCTTTCCCGGAGACCCCATCCCAAATACGCTGGTACCTCATTCACAGCTCTATGCACTGTCGTATATCTCACATCAACTCCGTGTCGATCGGCCCGCGTGGCCCACTCCGCTTCTATTGTTGGATGACTTCCAAGACCTGTACGAAGAGCAGCGCGAGCATTTGCAGCGCGAATTGCTTCGCCGGTCGGCTGTTCCTCGTTGGGTGGCAGTAAGAAAACAGGTTTACGAGTTGGAACACCTCTTGCCTCTTGAAGGGACAAGGGATGGACGAGAAGTTCGGGAAATTGACTTGGATGATTCAAAACCGGCCGCGTTCAGGAAATTCCTGGAGAATGTCACAGAGCGTCGTGTCCGAATGACGGAATCCTTGCAGCAAATCCTATCTGTTCAAAACTTCAAGGATAGGTTGAAAACCGGTGCAGACACCGTCATGTGGGCTAAGATCTCAGCTCGCGCCGAGAATGTCTTGACGCAACTTCGGGGACTTGGAGCGAGTGAGAATATCTCGCTCCCGACTGGGCCAGAAGTGCCGACGCGATTCCTCCACGATCTTGAGAAACATTTGATCCTGGCAGAGCGAAAAGCTGGCCGGGCGCAGCGATATCTTCTTGAGGAATTGGAACCCCCAGAACAGTCAGATGCGAAGACTGAGGAGGCTGCTCGCCTCTTCATGGCAGATCGCTACAATCTACCCTATTATTTTGGTTTTAGTGCTCTTAGCAACGCTTCGAACAAGAATGTCGAGCAGTTTCTCGATATCGCCGGAAGCTATGCCGAAAAGATGATCTTCCGGGCAGAGCTAAACCGTCCCTTCGACTTGTCCGACCGCGAACAGGACGAATTATTGCGAGCAAGTGCCAAACGGTACTACGCGAGAATCGAGCAGGGGTTTGCGCACGGCTACACCATTCGACAATTTATTGATAATCTTGGTCGCTTCTGTCAGGCAGTCACTCATCGTCCGAATGCTCCGATTTCTCCAGGTGTAACGGGGTTTGGTCTCACGCGGCAGCAATTACGAGATGCCCGGTCTGTCGATGGCGCCGGCTCTGGCATCCGGCTATTTCGTGAAGCTCTCACGGCTGCGGTAGCAGGAAACATTTTCACAATTACAAAGACAAAACAAGGGCAGCCGGGCGCTGAGAAGTTTGTCTTTTATCTTAATAGACTGCTCTGTGTATATTTCAATCTGCCTCTCGGATATGGTGGTTGGCAACGACTGCCAATCGAAACCATAGTCAAGATGATGACTGCCCCGATTGCAGCGGACGATATGGGTAAAAAGTGGCTGATACAACAGGTTGAGCCGGAGGAAACTGAATGATTCCTCGTTGGTCAGACTACTTTATGACAAGGGATTTCACCACATTCTGGACGGAGCGCATGGCTGAGAAAGGAGCGTCAGCCTGTTTGATCACGGGAATCGGCTTTGACCCACGCTGCATAGTCGGCCTCACGCGATTGTTGTCAGTGAGCCAACCTGGGAAGGTTGGATTCCTCGGCCTACGGCTCAATGCACCGCTGGAAGTCAACGACCCAGCGCGAGAGCGCAACAGACTGGCAGAACGCCATGAGAAAGCTCTCCTAGCGAGTTCGGCGACGCAGATTGGGATTGGACAAATTCCGCTTCAAGATGGAAATCGGTTTCCGGTGGGCGGGCCGCGTGCATTGGAGTTCGTTGCTGGTCACCTGCAAACACTACAACAATATAGACATGTCATTGTAGACATCAGCGGTTTGCCGCGATCGATCTTCTATCCATTGATTTCTTATCTCTGTAGCCGGGCCGATCAGGGAGCGATCGAAAACTTGCACGTTGTCGTAACTGAAGATCAACACCTCGACGCGAGCATTCGGTTGTCTGAGTTTGGCGACGCCGATTATGTTCACACATTTCGAATGGCAGGAAAAAAGAAGGTAGTGTGGGTCCCCGTATTGAACAAAGATGAACGGGACCGTGTCCTAAAGATCTTCAATCAGGTGAAGGATGATTGCGTTGAGATCTGCCCGATCTTGCCGTTTCCCGCCGAGCCTCTACGAAAGGCAGATGACATTCTGATCGACAATAGCGAGGTTCTTTTTCAAGAACTAGATATTTTACCCACAAATTTTCTCTTGTGTGATGAAACCAATCCATTCGATATCTATCGCAAGATTGTTGGTCTGCACGATTATTACTTGGAAAAGCTGTCTGGACTGCTAGGGGATGTAACGATTGTTGTCTCGCCTTTGTCAACGAAGTTGCTTTCGCTCGGAATGCTGCTGGCAGCCATAGAGCGCCGTTTACCAGTATCGTATGTGGAGGCTGGCATGTATGATCCGCCTGTCGCTGAGATCGAACAATTTACCGAGCTCAAAGATCAGACTCTAGATATTTGGCTGACTGGAGAGCCTTATCGGCAGGTGACATCATGAATAGCAAGGTTGAAGATTTTCAAATTGTCCAGCCAGTGATAATAGGCACCGGGCTGATAGCGCTCGACATCATTTTGCCAGACAGCGGCGACGTACACTACTTGGCCGGTGGAACCTGTGGCAACCTTCTGGCGATCATGAGCCATCTGGGTTGGATAGCAAAACCGATTTCGCGAATTGGACAGGATCGGGCGGCCCAGGTTGTGAGACGGGACTTAGAGGGATGGGCTGTCGATACTACCTACCTTGGTGTTGAGCCGATTGCTAGGACGCCAGTAATCGTTGAGAAACTCCGCAAAGATGCGAACGGAATTCCTTTTCATACATTTTCCTTCTACTGCCCTAATTGTCACAGACGATTTCCCAGCTATCAGCCTGTTCCATTGAAGGCGTTGACTCCGGAGATTCTTGAGCAGGTTTCTTGTCAGGTGCTATTTATAGACCGCGTCGCTCCGGGTAGCGTCGCGTTGGCTCGGAAAGCTGCCGAAGGGGGTGCGGTTATCTATTTCGAGCCATCGAGCAGAGGTGAAGACAAGAATTTCACCTCTCTTCTCAACTTGGCGACGATAGTCAAGTATTCTCATGATCGCATTGATGATCTGGGCTTAACAAGATCATCCTCGATTCTTTTAGAGATACAGACGCTTGGAAGAGGTGGAATTAGGTTTCGCGCCAAAATTGGAGAATTTGATCGTGGATGGAATCATCTCCAAGCGGAACCAGTGAAGCAGCTTGTTGATACGGCAGGATCGGGCGATTGGTTTTCTGCAGGCCTGATTGCGGCTCTTTGCTCGAAAGGCATTTCTTCAGTGAGGAATGCAAACAATCGACAGATACTGAGCGCGATGACCACTGGCCAAGCGTTGGCTGCATGGAATTGCGGATTTGTCGGGGCTCGCGGTGGCATGTACGGCCCAGCTCTTCGCGAAATTAAGGCGATCTATAAAGCCCATCGGTCGCGAGCACAAGGGATAAGACAGGATGTGGTTAACCTGGACTCTAACAATTCGACGATTGCTCAAATATGCGAGGACTGCCGTCTGACTTCTCGTCAGGCCGATCCACAACTATCTCGAAAACTCCATGCCTAACGACGATACAGTGCGATCCACGTCTTCCGCGCTCATTCTCCCTCTTTCCCCGCTTACTAGTCGGCGTACTCTAACTCGGAGTCATCACTTGGCTTGAATCGTCCCGCCTTGTTCTCATAGTGCAACATATTCGAATGTTGCGAACAATGCCCAGGCCACCGGTGTACTGCGCATGCCCTGCACCCTCTCTTGGATCAAGCCTTCCGTGGAACAGATTTCTTCTTTACAGACGCGCGGGGAACCGGTTTGACAAGTTGCGCCTCTTCGACACGTCGCGCCAGCAAACTCGCAAAGACCAGGTATTGGGCGGCCTTTTCTTCCGTGAGATCATGTTCCAGCGTATGCGCTTTGGGATTCCGTATCCCGAGATAGCTTCCGGCGAAAATCTGCAAGAAGCCTTTCTGGTCATTCTGACCCGACTCGGTCGCCAACTCGCTCAGAACGAGATGCGGGTCGTTTGGCGAGAATGCTTGTTGGGCCAACTGCGCTCCGTCGGAGGCCAGCCCTGTACGGGCACGGATGAAGTCGAAGATCGCCACGATCGCATTCAGCACGGCATCTCGCAGATGCCCTGTGCGGTACAGGTCGTAGCTTGTCTTTGCAATGACCGGATGAAGAAGCACCTCAAAACCAAGTTCGCCCCTCTCTTCCGAGGCGGCCAGAAGTTCTTTGTCGATCCGATTCTCCAACTCAACAAGATCTTGTCGAAGAATATCGTCAAAATCATTCTTCATGCCGAAGTGTAGATGACGGCCCAGATAGGTCGGCAGGTAGCCTTCATGACGTTCGTTCCAGAGGCTCTGCAGTCTTTGATAGTCGCTTTTCAGATACTCCTTCATCGGTCTCGCTGCTGCCTCATCATCAGCTTCAAGCGCCTTGAGTGCATCCATTGATTTGGTGGCAATGTCTCGTATCAGTTTCCTCACTTCCACATACCACTTGATCACAGTGACAATCCTCGTTTCTCTTGAAAGAAAAATTGTACTGTTGGGGCGCCTCCTCCCGCTCTGGCAGCGCAGCGAAATGTTCCTAATGGATCGCACCGGGCACAGGCGGAGTACCTTCTTATTCAGAGAGATCGCCGGCTTGCATCTCCAGATCCTGTTTAGGCTGAGTGCGGCCAAGGATCACGTCGATAATTTCAGGCTCTTCCTCCCACTCCGAACGTATCCTTCGAGCCTCGGAGATCACTCGCTTACTCAATTGGCTGTCAGGAGCAGATGTGTCGCTGACGGCAGGCTCGATGCCCATCCTTTCTAGGCGCTCGTAAAGAGGAACCAGGGCGCGCTCTGGATCACGGAAAAATTCGGAGCCCCGGACCCGGATAAAGCGCCAACCGAGCCGCTCCAGCACCGCCTGCCGTTCCATATCTGTCTGAAGGTTTTCGACCGTGTGAAAGCGGTCCCCGTCACACTCGATAGCCAGCCGCTCTCGTGCGCCCTCAACTACCAAGTCGATGCTGTAGCTTCCGACCTTCCATTGTGTCGCGACTCTGTACCCCTTCATCCTGAGGTCTTTCAGCACCAGACGTTCAAACTCAGAATCGACATCCTCGCCTTGGCCGCCGGCTGCATCCATCGATGCACTTGGATCGTGCGCGTGGTCGAGGAGACGTCGGCGCAGGTCGTTTGGAGCCAGATGTGCCTGCCGGTCCATCGAGTGAATTACCCATAGCTGGTCCTGTGCACGGCTTGCCGCTACGTTGTAGCGCTTCTTGTACATATCCCGCGCGCCCGATGCAACGGTACGCAGTAGGCCCGATCCCGTTGGTGCATCGACGAGAGAGAGGAACACAATATGTCGCTCGTCGCCCTGGAAGTGCGAGGGATTACCGCACATGACTCGTCGCTCGTCATAGACGGCAGCAGACAGCTTATGGCGAAGCAGCTTGTCTATGAGCTGAGCTTGGGTGTTGCCGACCATCGAAATGACTCCGAAGGTGGCTCCATCGTACTCAGGTTGGTCAATCGCTGCGACGATCAGGGATGCAATGGTGAGCGCCTCTTCGTCGTTATGGTCTCCTCGACGCTGCCCATCCTCTAAGCAGCAGCTCACGAGCGGCGGTTTGACCGAGATCGAGGTTGTATCTCGCAACGGCTTGATCTTCCGATCATAGGAAAGGACATTGCTGAATTGAATAATCTCGGGAGCACAGCGGAAATGCTCGCGCAGGCAGACCGTGCCCCCGAAAGATTGCCTTGCAAGATCGTAGAGCGAAAGCTGTCCATCATAGAGATGCTTGTTCGGGATGCCCTGAAGATATGTCTCCTGCAGAGCCGCGATCTGTGCGACTTGCTGGCCGACGGCGTCGGGACTTACCTGCTCGTGATCACCTACAACGATGACCTCCTTCGCCATCCAGAGGGCGACGAGACCTCCGAGGTCGCACTGGCTTGCTTCGTCAATAATGACAACATCGAAAGTGGTCTTCGCAGGATCGAAGCTGTCGACTACCCGAGATATTGGCATGATCCAGACGGGCACGGCGCTCCTGCACTGGTTCATGAGCTTGCGCGCTTCCGTGAGAAAACGCGCTGCTTGTACGCCGGTCCCGGCGCCGACCCGGCGCATGGTGTCGACCCACCCCTGCAATGCGGTGCGCTGATCCTGTCGATTGGTTACTCGAGTCAGTTGGTGCTTCCATGCCAAACGATCGATGAGCATCGCTGTGATGTTGAATAGCTGCTTTTGGCAGCCGTCTAATTCAAGTTGGAACGCATTGATTTCGGTTGAATTTCTGGCGTCCAGTTCCTGGCTGTATTGCTTCCACAGCCATGCCAACTCGATGTCTCCAGGCGGAAAGGACTCTCCATGGACGCCAGCTCTCTGTACGATGGTCTCCGCCCAGGCAGGCGCGACTTCACGCAGCCCAACAAGTAAAGCCTGACGTCTCTCGAACGCTTCACTCAATGCCGCCAGATTCGTCAGGCGCGCATAGGCGTCCCGATAGAGTCCTGCGTCCATTGTCGCCGCCGCACGACGCAAATCTGTCACGACGGCCGCAAGCGAGTGCGAGGAGAGTTCCTGCAGATGATCAGCAGCCCGCTTCAGTTCCGCATTGCGCAGTTGCAGAAGCCGAATGCGAATTAGATCAGGAATCTGAGCCGCCAGCCCCTTGATCGCAATGAGCTCGCCGTCAGAACTGAGCGCCGTTTTCTGGCTCGTTGCCAGGAGTTCCCAGTTCACGCCATTCTGCTTGAGTTCCTCAATAAGCGGTTGCCATTCTTGGCGGTGCCATCCGAGAGCCCGATGAATCCCGGGGATGGCCTGGCAGGCGGCGAATTCGGACTGATCCGGGGGCAATTCGATTGATGCCATCACCGGAGAGATCGCCCTCCACCTCTCGCGGAGGTCATCCCTAAGTCCCTCGAGATCACATCGGGCTTTCAGTACCTGGAAGTCCTCAAGCGTCGCCGGGGACTCTCCCTCGATGCGCCATCCTTCGATTAGTCGTTTCCAGTCCCGCTTCAGCAAAAGGGTCAAGCGACCAATACCGCCCCCTGCGGACAAGGAACCGATGATCTCGCCTAAGATCCGCTGTTGGTCCCTCCAGGGATCAGAGGTCAGTTGGGGTCGCTTCAGCATCAGATCGGTTTCTAGATCAACGGAGCGTTCTCGTACTTCCTCCGCAAACCTTGTCAGCATTTGCCAGACGCGCTGGTTTGCTTCTCCTCGTATCCCGGCAAGGATGCAGACCTCGCTCCAAGGTTCCGGACTCTCGACAATAAGGGAGGTTACTCCTTCGACGCGAGAACCAATTGCCTTCAGGCTCGTGACCAGACCTTCACGGTCCTCTTTGCTCCAGAATCGAAGAACTGGATGATTGTCGATATCCGCGAGGCTTGCCGATTCATCAACCAGAGCTTCAAAATCCTCCGGAGTCGGCAAATCCGAGAGGGCCGGCAGTTCGCAGCGAAGCTCCGCAATATCTTCGTCGGTAAGCTCGGCATTTGTGCCGTAAAGGCTCGTGATTTCGCGTGAACTGAGCGGCAGTGGGACGAGGGGTTCCAACGCTCCGGGAATCCAATCGGACGTTTCTCGGTTCTTGCGAACGAAACGGGCAGCCGCCGAAGGCGCGATCTCCATCTCGCCGATCGCGATCGTCCGGTACTCGGCATTTGCCGCTCTGAAGATGTCTTCGCGCAGCCTCCCAATGCGGTTGAGAAGTTGGTGGCGTTCTGCTGCAAAGCGAATGGATTCGTTTTCAAGCCGCTGTAGCGAATCCGACCCAAGTCTCGCTGTTATCCCATTCACAGATGCTTCGAGCTGACGCCTGCCTGGCTCGTCTCCGGAGACGACGCTCACGCAGAGAGGCTGCAGGTCGGGGACGATTTTGTCGCGCAGGATGCGCAGGGGCTTGCTGGCCTGGCTGGTGACCAGAACAGTCTTACCTTGCGCGAGCAGGGCACCAATCAGGTTGGCGATCGTGTGCGTCTTGCCGGTGCCAGGAGGTCCTTGCACCAGCACGGTCTTCTGGCTTCTCAGCCTGTGGGCGATCTCAAACTGCTCGGCATTCGATTCCTTACTGAACAATACGTCGCGATCATCCCAACCCTGTCGTTCCTCCGCTCCGGCGGACGTGTCCCCATCCTCGCCATGGTCGCTCTCTCCAAGGGATCCGGCTGCAAGCAGTGCATTGAGACCCGTACCGACCGCGCCGACAATTTTGAGAATCGCCTCGCACGGTTGCACTCCGGCGTCGATTGCCTGGGCGATGGCGGAAAGAGCCCGACCGAACCCGGTATCGCGACGCCTCAAAAAGAGGACCGGCTTTCGAAAGAGAGCGGGGCTGTCCGGCGGGGCTGCCGCTTTCGATTCACAGAAGACGCCATTTCCGAAACGCTGGATCATGCCTTTCAGGAACGCCGTGGTTTCTTCCGCCCCAAGAGGAGAATAGCCTCCCCCCTCCAGCTCCTCCTGCAGAGCATTCAGGTGTCGACCGTCCAGGCCGAGGGCGGTCAGGAGCGCGACATAGATCTCCGGAGCTTTAAGTACCGTGGTGACGGTGAATGCCGGTGTTTTGGGGTCAAAATCCAACTGCAACGCATGAATTAGGAGTGGATGTTCGACCTGCGCCGGGCCGTGGAGCAGAAACCCGTCACCGACGGCCAGCTCCCAGAGTTCATTCTCACGCTGCAGAATGCCATGGACTTCATAAAGTTTCTCGAAGAGCTTTAGGGCTGCGCGGGCACTCCGGTCGGCTGAACTCCAGGCCCTGAACTCAGACAGCCAGCCCGCATAGGCGGTGACGCGCCCAGACGCGTCTTCAAATCTTTCGATTTTGACCTCGCCGCCAAGATTCATGTCCCTTTGCGGAATCGGCCGCGGGTCCTGTTGTGTCTTCCAGTCTGCGTCGACCCAATCGAGAAGGACCTCCGGGAGGCGGGGAGGTTCGACGAGTTTGGCGCGACCAACCTTGAGGAGTTGCCAGCCTGAAGCTGTGTCGCTCGAAACCGGCGGAGTGAACTGGACAGTTTCGTGTTGAGGCACCTCGCCGAGATACTGAAACCATGGTTGTTGAATAATATTTCGCGCGTAAGGTGTTTTAATCTGTGTATATGCAATCACGTAGTCGAACAGACTGCGAACGAGTTCCTGTCCGTTTAATGGCATTCTTGTCCTCTGGGCGTTTCCACATTATCGAACTCTTGCGACTGATGCATCGATACGGAAAACGCGAGGAAGTCCGCAAAAAAGGCTTCCCAGGTCTTTCCGGCCAAATTGCTCCGAACCTCCGCTTGCGGAAGAGAGTGCTCCCGCGACGCGGTTTTGCCGGAAAGATTGCTTGTGACACAGGATAAATTACTTATCTCCGGAGAGAGAAGGGTACGTACTACGAGGACAATGCACAACCAGGCCATCGCTTAGTGCGGGATGATTCAATAAGTTCTGGTGCTTTGCAGGTGCTTTTTGGACGCCATGATGAAATCCAACGAACCGATCAAGATCGAGTTTCATGAGCAGGCAGCCGCGCGAATCACAAAACTTGCTCAAAGCGTGCTGAGCAAGGTGGGCACTTTCGGTCGAATCCATTCGCAGACAGGTGGCAGAACCGAGCTTCATCCAGTCGCGAATTTCAGCGACAAAGGCGAGATCGGACCCATCTCCTGGAATCCGGGCTCTGTCAACGGACTCGGACTGGAGACCGGGCGTTACTGGGAGTCGGGCGGCATGCGCGTGGGATGGGAGGGCGAAGGATACGAAGCCGTCAAGAGTCTTGCCTCCAGATTCGAGAACAGCGACCCATTAAAGGGGCGCGTTTCGTCACGTTTCGTACTGGATGAAGTATTCGCATGGCTGCGCGACAAGCTGGAGGCGAAGAGAACAGACACATTACCCGAGTTCATGGCAGCAAGGTGTTCCGAAGAGATCAAACACCACGATATTTGGGTTCCGGTCTATCGGACCTATTCGGCACGAGACTTTCTCATCGGGAATGTTCAATTTCGAACGATCTCTCGACCGATGTTGGAACGCTGGTATTCCCGCATACCGCGGGAGGAACTGAAGCGCGCGCCCGGGGCGGAGATTGCTCTGAATCGGCAACGGTCAGCCTTGCAGGGGACCCTTGCTGCCAGTGTGCGAGTAGAGGCCGAACCGAGGAAAGCGTCAGAGACAGCCCAGGCCGACGCGGACGAGGCGGTAGCGCTGCTGAGATTTCTCTCGCCCGTGAACTGGACTTGCCGGCTCACCAGTCACTGCCTTCCCATAGGGAAAGAGAACACCCACACAACGATGCACCTTGCCGTCGAAGACGGCAGCATTCGCGGCATCGAAAAAGGGACGATCGAGGTCGGCCCGGCAGGTTGGAATATCGATGAAGCGCGCGAGACGTCGCTAACTGCTGGGGTTTTGGAAGCGTTGCATGGTCTGGCATCGCAGAGAACCAAAACGGAATTCCGTACTGATCTCTATGGCGCGCTGCAGCTGCACGCTCGACACTCAGTCGCAACGGAGGTCGCACATAAGCTTGTATTCGTCGTGGCAGCCGCGGAGTCCTTTTTCCTCAGGAACTCGAGTGAGCCGATACAGAAAAATCTTGGCGAGAGAGTCGCCTTCCTGATTGGCCACTCCGTCGATGAACGTAGAAAGGTGATCCGAAATGTGGATGAGTTCTACAGCATTCGCTCTGGATTGATTCACCACGGACGGGACGTTCAGGAGGATCAAAAGGATGTTGTCGATGAGTTCTTCTTTAACGTGTGGTTTAGTTTCAGTCGACTCCTGGGGAGCGCAGGCCACTGGCGCACCCGAGATGAGATGTTCACGGCGCTGGAGAACAAGAAACTCGCGTGACGAACATTTCATTGGAATGAAAGCGCTGCGGCCCGCGGAGATAGCTGCCATGCGGCAGGCTAGCAATCGACCTTTGGAACGACGACGCTTCCTCGGTTGATATCACCAATTCGTCTGTTGTCATGAGCTCGCTGCACTCCCCTCTGGAAAGAGAAATATCCCCTGTGGACACCCTAAAGAGAAAAAGAAAGGCTTGGACAGAGCGGCGGGCGTCCCTGCAGGCGGTCGGTCAGATACATGACGCTCGTAATGCGAACATCAGAGCCGCTCATCGCCTTTTCGTCGAGCGCGACCACGATTAGTTGCTTGCCTGCGAAATCAACCGAAGGCAGCGGAATGTCCGGCAGCAGTTTCTGCAGCTCTTGCTGGTCCGGGATCACAGCCTGCACCGGCTTGTGCGGCGCCTGCGTGGCGCTGTGATAAACCTCGGAAAATTCGATGTGCTCGTAGAGTTTTACTGGATCGGTCGGCTTTCCGCCTTCTTGCCAGCGAGGCGTTCTTGAAATCAACCAAAGCGTTCCTCCCATTCATCGACACACGACAGCCGCCGATTGCGATCGGCCGGCAGCGGACATATCAAGCGCGGAAGCTGCGCATATTGCGCACGTCTAACATTCTAGTTGTATCCCGGTCAACGACCCGAAATCAGCCTTTGGCGGACACCACGCGCGCTGCTTTCAGGTCCTCATGCTCAAACGCCGATGCCATGCGGTCGATTTCGGCTTTGCTGAGGCCGCGCCGGGCGGCTTCGTCGCGCCACTTCGAGACGACATTGCCGACCTGCTTTGCGATATCGCGGGCCTTGCCGTCGTCCAGTTCGAAATACCCCGCAACTTCCATGGCCAGTGCGAGGGAAGCCGTGTTGTCATCCTCGTTGATCGCGGTGCTAAGGATGCGCGGCTTGACGTCGGTCGGCACGGGGTTGAGATCGTAGGCCGGCGACAGTCGCCAACCCTCCTGCCCCGCGTAGAGAAAGCCGTGATTACGCAGGTGATCGTCGGTGTTGGAAATCAGAATATTGAACACCAGACGCCGCCACAGCGCCTCCATGTCGGCTTTCGGCGCGGCCCCGTGCTGACGCAGTGCGTCGACAATTTCGAGATAGCTCCGGCCTTCGTTGTCTTTTGCCCCCAGCATGCTCATGGCGGAGAGAAACGGAATCCGTTGTCTGCCTTCGCGGTCGAAACGCCGTAGCAGAAGGACGGGTTTCTTGGATATGGTCTCAACACGGCTTTCCGGTACGGAGATGCCGGCTTTCTTTGCCAGCGCAAGAGCGACCGCTTCCCATACCACCGTGTTGATTTCGTCGTCCTTGCGCGGAAACTTCGCAATCGCGAGATGGCCGTCCTTCTCAATGAAAGATGCCTTCGGACGCGCGCCGCCGAGCGATGATCCCGGTGCGAACAGCAGGCGCAAATCCTCTTCGGTATCCTTTTCCTCCATGACGTGTTCCGCTGCGGACAGCAGTTTTGGAAGTTCGATCAATGGTGGGATGCGCTTGACGCCCTCCTCGCGCAGGAACTGCCCGCCCTCTTGTTCGGCAAAGCGCAGCGCGCCCTGCCGCGCCTCGTCATCGACCAACAGCAGGAAGTCGATCTCCTGAAGCGTGCGCGGCGCCGTGCCCGCGCGCTCCGCACGACGTCGTTCCATCCGGCGCATGAGAGCGCGTCCCCAGCGGTCCGGCGCTGAGTCGCCGATGGCGCCGAACATCGGCGTCTCAGCTGGGGTGTGGAACGGGCCGGGACCCAACTGCAGCGCCGGCTCCAGTGAGAACCGCGCGGGATTCTGAAGCCAGTCCTCGTCATATTCGAAGGTGGCACTTTCCTTATTCTTGCGGGCGCGAGACCACAGCCGTCCCATCAGATGAGGAACGCTGTCCAGGTCCACGTACACGAGAGTTTCTTTGTCCATCACCTATCCCGTGCGTTTGTGCTTCCGCGCAACACGGATGCGTTGCGGCAGATGCTCACCTTCGAGTTGGAGGCCGACCGGGTCGTTCTTCGGCGCGACCAGATCGGCCAGACGGTCCGCCATGCCCAGTACAAAAAGGACCGTGGCATATATCCCGATCGCGACACCAGGATCGCCCTTTTCAATCTTGACCAGTGTGGTGCGGCTGATCGACGCGCGCTGCGCCGCGATGGTCGCCGGAATGCGCCGCCGCCGCCGGGCGTCCCGAATGTCGCGGCCGAGCTTTCGCAGCGCGTTCTTGACGGGTATCGGCAATACCACGGATGATCTGCTAGTTCTCATGTTTAGTGTCCATATTTATGATCGTTAACTGCTTTAATGTATATTATTATGAACGTTAAGTCAACGACCCGACTTTAGCGAGGTGCCCTCTCGCCTTCTCCTTATACCACCATTTCCTTATGTTCCACCGGCCTCAGGCCAGACGGCGTCACCGGGCCTGCCCGGTTGCGCCAGAAGGCTTCACCGCGAAGGGGTAATCTCGGCCATTCGGTAACGATCCCGCACGCAAGAAGCATCAGCACGTCGATGATCAGCACCGCCATGGTGACCGCCACCACCACCCCCACCCACCCCAAGGGCTCCCGGATCTGCTGGCCAAGGATTTCCGCTCTTTTCTGACCAGCCGCCACGCGATGTCATCGACTGGCATTTATTTGGGCAACCGCTGCACTCCCCACAAGTGCCCGTGCAGATCCTTTACCCGGTGATCGCCGCGTTTACGAAGCGGGCGACATCATTCCTCGATCTCTTCGCCGGTTCGGCTCCATGCGCTCGTCGCGGCGCACGAGCTGGGACGCCGGTTCATGGGCATCGATCTCGATTCCGATCCCTTACGAGCGCCTGGGCCATGCGCGAGAGTCTGTTGGCGCGATGGGATGGATCGACGACGGCGCAGCCGATCTCGGGCGCACGACAAAATCGAAAGAGAATTCGGCTTTCTTCGCCGTTCCTGCCGCGTAGCCCTCCCGAATCAGCTCGATCGAAGCGACGCCGACCACCGCGCCGTCCTTCCTGGCGACGGCAATCATCCCTCATCTGCTTTCAGATCGTCGACAGCGCAGGACGCAACGTCATATCCCATCCGCTTGATCGTTCATGACGAACAGCCTACCGGTTCTCGCTTCCATCGTTTATCTAGCTGCGAGGTCGGCCTCGGCTGTCCCCGGCTGGGATCCGTCCGGATTTCCGAGATATCCCTGAGACGCGCGGGATCATCCTGCCTTTGTGTTCCCTCTGTCCTTCCTGCCCCTCGTAACTCTTGCGGATCATGGCGCGACGACGGTCCCTGTCAACGGCTCTGCCCGCTCCATTCGCTTCGCTCCCGTGTTGGCCGTTTCCCTGAAAACGGTGACAGTGTCCTTTGGTCGCGCTTGTTCATTCTCCGCGTTACGAGAAACGCAGAAAGGACAAGACAATGCCAAACACAAACGAAAAGCAGGATGTTTACACACGCATCACCGAGAGGATCATCGCGGCTCTGGAAATGGGCGCCAGGCCGTGGATACAACCGTGGAACGCCGAACACGCGGCGGGAAAGATCACGCGGCCGCTGCGCCACAACGGGCAGGCCTATTCCGGCATCAACATCCTGATGCTCTGGGCATCGGCGATGGAGCAGGGTTTCGGGGCGCCGATCTGGATGACCTTCAAGCAGGCGCTTGAGCTGAACGCCCATGTCCGCAAGGGCGAAAAGGGCAGCTTAGTCGTCTACGCCAACGCCATCACCCGCACCGAGCATGACGACGCCACCGGCGAAGATGTCGAGCATGAAATCCCGTTTCTGAAGAGCTACACGGTGTTCAACGTCGAGCAGATCGAGGACCTGCCAGATCACTATTACGCAAAGATCGAATCGAAGTTCACGCCGCTTGAGCGCATCACGCGCGCCGAGGAATTCTTCGCCGCGACGAAAGCAGTGATCAACTACGGCGGAAATCGCGCCTACTATGCCGCCGGTCCCGACCACATCCAGATGCCGCCGATCGAGGTCTTCCGCGACGCCGAATCCTTCTACGCCACGCTCGCTCATGAGAGCACGCACTGGACCAGGCATGAGACCCGCCTGAAACGCGACTTCGGTCGCAAGACCTGGGGCGACGAAGGCTATGCGCGCGAGGAACTGGTAGCCGAACTGGGGTCCGCGTTCCTGTGCGCCGATCTGGAGCTGATGCCGGAAGTGCGTGACGACCACGCCGGCTATATTGCCATCTGGCTGCAAGTCCTGCGCGACGACAAGCGCTGCGTCGTACAGGCTGCATCGTATGCACAGAAAGCCGTTGATTATCTGCACGGGCTGCAACCGCAGCCCGCTGCGGTCTACACCGACGCTCCATAAAACAGCGACGTTCGATCTTTTTGCCGGACCTGCTTGCTTCACTTCTTGGGTCTGTGGTGACTTGTTATGGATTGGCTTCGTGGACTCCGCCCTCAGCGAAGAGTTCACTCGCATGCTCCTGCAGACACGGCTCGCCGTCGCATTAAGAAACACCGGCACTTCGTAACCGCAACGTCTGTGTGGGCGTGTCTGCGCATCCCCGAATTCCATGCGGCTGGCCCCCGCAGCACCTGGCTTTGTGCCTTCCTGCCAGCCCTGCAGATTGTGCCGACTGGTTTGTTGTGGGGCTATCTCACTCAGACCCAGGAAGAATCTGAGATTGTGCCGCGAGCTCGGGCTCGGACGGCAAGGCCTGTTGATATTGAAGGAACGCCTGATGGCAGCCATCGCAATACGCCATGTGAATTTGCAGTAAAGCCCATTCTTCTTCGGAGATCTCCCCCGAGTGGAAGAGCAGACATAAGGCCTCCAATTCGGCGTGCAGTTGGGGTGTCATAGACAGTCCTCCGCTCGTCCTGAATACCGGACACTTCGCAAGAATAATATAACTCTCCCCAATCTTGCAGTTCATCGGTTGAGAACGCAAAGAGATTGAATGTAATGGCCATATTTACTTCGACATCGACTCTGCACAGGCGAAGAGATTCCTCTAAGTACCGGACTGAAGCTAGTGCAGCCGGCTAGATTGAAGCGTAAGGTTGATTATCGACGGGTTTTGCGGCTCATCCTCCTCTGCTCTAACTGAAGCGGGCATCATATTGGGCATGGTCGTGAGCATGAGGACGGAGCTCACCTCGGGTCTCGTCGCCGGCTTGATTCTGCGCTACGGTAACGGTCTGCTTTCTAGCGGGCTTTTGTATGCCAATCCCGATTCGTTGCCTCACGAAGGGTATCCGATGCCATATAGCGACTCGTTTCGAAGAGATGTCCGCATTCGACACCAGAGTGCGCCGTTGTTTGAAGAACGCGATCGATATCTGAACCATCTGTTCAATCGGGGCACTAGCCCAAGGCGAGTTCGTACGATCGCAAGCACGCTTCTGAACGTGATTCGATTTCTCAATTTGCGTTCAGCCTCAAGAGTAACGGCATCCGCAATTGGGAATGCACAGATACGGTGGATGGAAAGTCTCAGTACACGTCTTGGGCAGCCTGTCAATGAGGAGACAATCGACGAGTTCAGGAGGCTGGCTTCGAATTGGCTTCGCTATTGTGGTCTTTTGATCGAAGAGCCTGAGCCGCCTGATCCCTACGGAGACGTCATTCCAAATTTCTTAATGCATATACGCAACGTGAGAGGAATGACCGAAGGTAGTGTGAAGAAGGCTCGTTTCCAGTTGACATGGTTTCTGCGATGGGCCAAAGAAAGACGACAATCGTTTTCAGACATCTCTCAACTGGATGTGGATCAATATGTAGCGAACAGACAAAGCGCCGGGAACAAGCCGCGCTCGGTCGCGACGTCATGTCAAGTTCTCCGAGCATTCTTTCGCTACGCCGAGATGAAGGGGTTGAATAAAAACAGGATTGCAAGCGGCATTCGAATGCCGTCAGCTCCGCGGTACGACCCCGGCCCTAAAGGTCCGCGTTGGAGAGATGTTCGTAGGTTGATTCTTGCCTGCTCCGGCGACAAGCCGAGCGATCTTCGCGCTCGTGCGATACTTCTCATCTTCGCCATTTACGGGCTTCGTAGCAGCGAGGTGTCAAACCTTTCCCTGAATGACATTGACTGGTACGACGAGAGCTTCCTTGTACGGAGAGCCAAGAACGGAGGAACACAACGCCTCCCGCTTCAATTCGAAGTAGGCGAAGCAATACTGAAGTACCTCAGAGCAGGACGCCCTAGATGTTCATGTCGAAACCTATTTGTCACATTGCATACTCCGTATAGAGCCGTTTCGATTGGCTCACTTCTCGGTGTCGTGAGATTGAGGATGAAAGCGCTAGGAATAGAAGCGCCACAAACGGGACCACGCGGATTCCGGCACGCCTGCGCCACTCAACTCTTACACAAAGGATATTCTCTTACCGAGATTGCTGACTTTCTCGGGCACCACAGCACGACGTCAGCGAGCATCTACGCAAAACCTTCGGCGCTTTCCATTCGTAGAGTCTCTGCGTTCAGTCTCGGAGGACTCGAATGAAGTTGTCTGATGGGATCGAGCAGTTTGTGTCATCGAAGCGCGAAGCCGGGGTTGCATACATACAACCCGCGTTCATGCTCTTACGTTTCAATAGGCAGGTTGGAGATGTCCAACTCAACGAGATCACTAGTCAGGACGTATCCACTTTCCTTGATCTCAGTAGTGTTCGCCCCTACACTTGGCATGCGAAATACAACCTCTTGCGCCGACTATTTGAGCATTGGACTGGGCTTGGATCCATGCCTCGGCTTCCAATGCCCCTCAAACGAGTGACGGTGCGTACCGGATTTTTGCCATATGTGTATAACACTTCCGAGATCCTTCGCCTCCTTGAAGGCACTGCCAAAAATCAGACTAACGGCGCGTGCGCACTCGGGGCGAGGCCGTTTCGTGTCATTCTATTTATCCTCTTTACCACCGGAGCCACGCTCGGAGAAGTCGTTCAACTGAAGCGCCGAGATATTGATGTGAAAAGGCGAATCATTACGGTTTGCACCGCGCGAACTCGCAGACGCCGGGATGTGCCAGTCAGCGCCGATGTTTGTAAAATCTTGCGTGAATACTTGAAATGGCGGTTCGATTCCCGCGAGTCAGATGGGTATTTATTTCTAAAGAAATCTGGCCAAGCCGTCGACCCAGTGTCATTCCGAAACTACTTCCGTACGCTGGTAAGACGGTGTGGCGTGCGCCGTCGCGATGGGATGGGAGGGTGGCCCAGAATTTCAGATTTCCGAACTAGCTTCGCGGCGCACCGGATCTCAGAGTGGCTCAAGAATGGAGCAAACATGAGTCAGATGCTTCCCGCTCTAGCTGCATACCTAGGACAGTTAGGAATGAATTCTGTTGACCGCTATCTGCGACTGACGCCTGAGCGCTTTCGCAAACAACTCATCGCCCTGAGTCCACGGCGAGGCCGTTGTCACTGGCGAGACGATGAAACGTTGATGAGATTCTTGGCGGCTCTCTAAACTTCAAGATCGCAGGCGGGGCGAGATGAAGCGCTGCTGCGCAGCGGGTGAACGGGGTGACACGTCATCCCCAAATGGGATCGCGCACACCTTGATTTGTGAACATGCTGATTTTGAGGCATTTGAGGGTAGTGTGTTCCCGTTTGTAAACGCGGCGTGCGCTTGACGTTCACAAATGTGAACATCTTCGGATGGAGCAACTTAGCACTTTCGTATTTGACACGGCTCAGGCTCCATATTATTTTGCGTGTAAGGCGAGAGAATAATGTCTTCCCCCCAGACCAGACCGCCCTCTGTTGTCCCTCCGGCTGCGCCCCCTTCCCGCGCAGGTGAGACTTTCCGGGCCAAATCCATCGCCACCCGGATCACGGAGACAGAATTCGCAGAGATTGAAGCGGCCGCAGCAGCTGAGGGGAAGAAGGTTTCCGAATGGCTCCGTGAAGCTGCTCTCGCGCACGCCCGAGGGCGCCGTCCCGACGAAACGGACCCGTTCTTGTTGGCAGAACTGATGGCCATCCGGACCTTGGTTGTGAATCTGTTTGCTTCCGCCTCAAAGGGTCCGCTCAATGATGAGTCCATCCGTAAGATGACTGCCCACGCGGATTCGATCAAACTCCAAAAAGCAGAAGAATTCCTGGCAAGTCGAAAGGAAGGCAAGACCGGAAAACTGTAGGAGGTCATACTGTGCCGCCGCTCCGATTTCCTCGAAAACTCCCGTTCTTGTTCGTCGCCTTCCTGGGCATGTTGATTGCTCTTCCCGCCCTTCCCCTGCTCGGGTCTCCAAAGCTCTCACGATCGATGCACAAATGCTTGCTCAGATATGGGCTTTATCCCTCGGAATGCGTCTGCCAGAAAAAGATGCTGTGAGTCGGATGATAGATCGAGCCAACCGCCATTGGAGACGACATTCGCGTCTCGCTGGGCGCCGGGTCCCGCCTAGCCCGTCTCCCATGACGGTCATTCGGGCCAAGTACGCAGACCTCCTTCCCACGGAGACACCGCCCCTGTGGTTCAACTCATTCGGCAACAAAGAGAACACACGCGAGGGGCGTGAAAAGTTTGCCCGTGCCTACGAAATGTTGGTCGAGTTCGTCCACGCCCACCAATCACAGCGCAATGTCGGAGCAATGCACGGCCTTAGTGGAATACGTGTCGCGCAATTGATGCGACGTGCCGCCTACACCTGGGCTAAAAGCGAAGGTATTGATCTGATCAATGACCGGTCAGTGCCTTTCAAAAACGACCGCAAACTCGTTAAGAACCTCTATGCAGGGTTACGGTTTTTCGCGCAGCAGCAGTTCGACGCGCTCTCTGCTCGGGCCGATTCGGAGCGGAACGCGGAGGGATCAACACAATGGCATTGCTGACTAGAGAAGAGTTCTATAAACTGCTCGGCCAAGCGTTAAGGAATGCGCGAGAAGAACGCGGCCTTTCCCGCGAACAGTTGGCTGAGGAACTGAATGACATGCCAATTGACCCGGAACGGCACTTGCGTCACATTGCTGCGCTCAGCATCATCGCGGGGCACGTCCGGCGAAAAAAGCGTTTGACACTCAAGCAAGTATCCGAACGCGGCAATCTCCCCGTCAAACTTGTACGCGACCTGGAGGCTGGGAAAATCTGGAACCCGGAAACCTACTCTATTTATTGCCTTGCCTATGGCCTGCGCACCTCCTATCCAGCATTTGAAAAGAGAGTCGATGTGCTATCCCGCACAGAGTTGGATGAGAACGACAGGCCGATCCGTATGAAGAAGAAACATGCCGCGCTACCGCAATCGCATCCGCCTGTTCTCTTAGAGCCGGATAGCAATGAACAGGAGAAACCGTGAGCTTGAAGATGAACAACAACGAGTCGGCGCGGAGACCGATCTCATAGCGAGCGGAGGCCCGCCATCACACACCATTTGCACGCCGAATTGTCCGCCTTGTCTCAGCTCTTTTATTCGGGAAGGATTTCCGATGAGGAGAGGGCTTTGCTACAAATTCATATGGCCTTTTGCGATAACCGTCACCGTGCGTTCTTGCGAAGCCAACGAGACTCGGCACCAGCCGTCCCCATGGTTCCATGCCGAACTTCGACCGGCGACACTGAATCAGGGCGTAGATACGCCGGGAGCGAAGTTGGATAAGAGCAGTATTAGATTCAACCCCCAACAGCTCTGCATATTTTTGAATGGCCCAAGTCAGCGCTATATGTCATTCCTGTAATTCGATTCTGCGCAAAATCCCAAGGGATTCTCTCTTGTTCAAGCCGCACTCTGTTACCCCATCGGTTAGTGCGCAGCCCTTGGAAGAGGTCTTGCTCGTCTTCGGTTAGCCCGCCTAACGATTCCACCGTGCATTGCTCAGGTTCCTCCACCCAAAGCTCACTGAATTCCAAGAGCGTATCCCGATCCATCAACACTGATCGCATTAGAGGCAGGAATGTTCGCGCCTTCGCAAGGATCGACAATCCATGGGTGTCGATGTCCCCCCAGTAGATGCACTGAGCATTTTGGACCCATGGAATCGAGCTGATGATGTCCACACTATAGCCAAGTCCCATAATCAGCACCGACTCGGGAAGCTCGCCAAATGACAGGCTGGTCTGCACGTTCTCAACAACGAAGAGTCGTCGTGTCGGCAACTCAAGGTTGGCGAGTTGATCGATGGGGGCCGCAATATCGCACATCCCACCCACCTTCGATCGCAGAAGCGGATCAAGGATTCGGATACGGACGTGTCTAGGCAGCAAACGCAAGCCGAATACATCGCGGTCGGGCTGTAGCGGATGAGGACAGATGCATGTAACCAGGTCCGCGAGGATTCCTTTGTGGCTCTCAATCCACTTGGTGTGAATGCCGTGGAGCGGAATTTGGCGGGGATAGAGGCCAGAATCGCGATTGTCGATCAGCCAGCTTACGAACGAAGTGAGTCGTGCGAAATCGGTATCACTGTACCCAGCGAGTTCCTGGTAGTGGCTCGCGATTGTTTCAGTGGTTCCCGGCCAGCAGTTCAGTATTGATTGAGCTCTTTCGAGAACACGTCGCCATTGCGACTCTTCGCCGATACACCTCGCCACATCGTCTGAGGTATCGAGAATCAGGCGAATCGGCAGGCGCTGAGATCCGAGCCTGCTCCATCTACGATCGACCCATTCGATTCGTCCTGGTCCGGCCCAGCCCTGCCACGCCGTGGCCCAGGCTCGGACGTGTTCGATATGCTGAAATGTGGTCGCTTCCGACGGGATGTCAAGATTGAGTGTCAGAGGCCAGCAATCACAGACCTTCTGGCTACCTTCAGTAGCTTGCAGAAACCATTCGCGTCGATTTGCCTGGAATCGGCGCCTAAGGACCGCCTGGATCTCATCGGGCGTTTTCATAGGACAAGTCCTTTTCTCTCTCTTTAGGGAATTTCAGCTTCTTGGTTTCCCGGTCGTAGGTAATGTTCAGGACTCCAGAAGTCTGTCGGTCCGAAATGTCAACAAGACAGGCTCCGCCGACGAAAGGCTCAATGGTCATCACCTTCTGAAATGGGGTCGCAAAGAGTACCTGAAAGCCAAAATTCTTAAAAATGCCGATTGAAGTTGCAGTAAACTCAGCATCTTGCTTGCCAAAAGCCTCGTCCAAAACCACCGGTGCGTAGATAGGGGTTCCCTCGAGGTTTGCCCCCAGCTGATAGCAGAGAGCAGCGGCAAGACAGGTTGTGGCAAACTTCTGGCGCTGGCCTCCAGACTTCCCGGAGCCACTGCGATGAACCTCAACTTCGCGCCCGTTCTCATCAATTTCACGGCCCACGAATTCAATATGCAGTCGCACATCTAGTACGTTTTCACGCCAGTGCCGGTCTTCAAGTTCTTGACTGGCAAGACGCGCGACGATTTTGTCGCGAAGCACCCTAAAGCGTTCCTCTGCCAGACTCCGATCAACGGTGCCATCCTCTGTGAGTGAATTTTCAAGAACCTTCTGAATGCTCTGTCTGAATTCTCGGACGTCTTCGCTGAGCTTGTCCGTCATCTGGATTCTGAGGTAAGTTGTCTGTTCCGGGGTTCGGTTGAACGGTACCTTTGCCAGGTTTTCGTTGACATAGTCCATTCTGTCCCGAATTTCCTTGCGGCCGTCGCGGAGATACGTCGACAAAGCCGCTAGGTGTTGGTGGCTCTGTCGCTGGAGAAGGTCGAAGAACCGCTCCTCGTACGCTGGCAAATTGTCTGCTTCCAGCCTCGTGAGTTTGGCGAAGAAATCGCTGGCGCTGGCCATATTCGGCTGCACCCCTTCAGCCTCGATCACCCATCTGTGGAGGAAGTTGGCGAAGATCTTCTCAATTTCCTTTTCAAAGGAAGCCAGCCGCTGGTTGATCTCCTCAATCTCCCGGCTCAGCCGGTTTTGAGCGACACTATGCGTAGGATCGAGAGTTGTCACAGTGAGCACTGGCCGAATCGCGGCATAGCGCCCTTCCAGTGCCCCCAGAAGATCGTGGGGGATTTCGACAAGGCTGAGGGCTTCCAGTTGCTCTTGGTGCTCAAACCACTGCCTTTCGCGCTCGGTGAAATTCGCCTTGGCCTCCACCACGGCCCTATCAGCCTCGTCAAAGTTTTTCTTCTGGATCGCGATTTGTTCCGCAAGCAGATGAAGATTGACATTGCCCTCGCGTGCCTCCCAAAGGAGCTTGACCAAGGTGGCAACTCTTTCAGACAGGGAATGAGCGTCGATCTCTTCCCAAGAACAGTTGATAATGCTCTCGCAGGAGCGGAATCGTGTGAACTTCTTCTCCTCAGCCATCTTATTGCTGCGTGCTTCCTGTTGGGCTTGCGCAATTTCGCCTGCCAGTCTTTGCGCCTCTTTTTCCCAGGCAGCAAGTTTTTCGCGTGAATCGAAACCTAAAACCCAATTACGCCGGTCATCAATGGAGCTACGGTCATCCTTCTCGTGCATTGAACGGCTGTGTTTGACCTGTCCCTCGCGAGTGACTGCCTTCTCCGCATTTCTCAAATCGGCGGCAGAATTGACACACATGTAATCAAACCGCTGTCGCAACTCAGCGCGGAGCCAATCCCCATGAGGACTGTCCTTGAAGTTCAGCTTCTGAAATAGGGATTGCAGGCCAACATACTTGCCACCGGATACTTCAACCCGGTGAGTCCTGTAGTAGACGAGACGCTGCCCAAGGTTGGTTCTGTTGACATAACTCGCCAAGTCCGCGTAGTGCCGGTCGTCTGTCAGTATTGATAGCGCAAAATTGCGGAGTACACGTTCTGCGGCTCCGGTCCACTCTGCCTCTTCAGATTTTACCTCTATTAATTCGCCAACGAAGGGGAGTGTCTCTTCACTGACTCCAATGCCTGCTGCGATTTTGGCCCGCAGGCCAATCATGTATTCCGGGATGTTTGAAGTGTTGCGCCGCAGGACTTCCACTTCTTTCCGCGCACGTGTGAAGGCTTCCGTATGAGTTGCTTCTCTCGCATAGATCTCGTGGCTTTGCTGACGTAACGCCTCGGTGGTTGACTGATAGGCCTCACTCTCCTGACGTGCATCCTGCAGTACTCGCCCGTATCCGATTGGATCGTCGGCAAATTCCCACCCAAGTTTGGTGCAAGCATCTTCAACCTGGTGCTTTCGACGAAGCCTATCAACAATCTGCCGCTCGATCGACTGCTTTTCGCTCTCCCAACGCTCGATGCTATCCCCGCCGGCCGCTCGGTGCTTCTCCTCCAGGTCGTGCAAGAGAGACAATTCGTTAGCTCTAATACCTTCCCTGCGGCTTACTTCTCCAGCGAGTCCGGCTGCTTTTGCCTCAATTCCAGACAACTCCTGCTTTAGAAGGTCCGCGCGGCGATGGTTCCGATATGCCTCAAGATGTTCGCGAGCTCGGCCTAAAGCATTTCTCTCAACAAACGCGGCCTCCCTTTGGCGGAAGAGTTCACGCGCTGGAGAGAGGATGGCAATCTGGTCTCGTGCGGTAACAACCTCTTGGTGTGCGCTGTTCAGTTCGGTGAACTCTTCGACAAGATTTTTGGCGACCTCGAAGGTTTTCGGAGGTTCAAGCATGAACGTACGCAGGAACGTGTTCAGATCGCCCAGATTCTTTGCCGACTGGGTACGATGCAGAAGTCTGAGCGCCGCTTCGTTTTCAATACCAAGAAGCCGGCAGAACCTCTCGCAATATTGTGAGAATTCCCTCCGGATGTATGCATCAGGAAAAACCGTCTTCAACTGCGCAATGTCGAAGTTAGATTGGCCGAAATCGGCAATGTTGCGCAAGTCGAAGGGTCTCTCGAAAATCAAGAAGCAGCGCTTCACATCTTCATTCGCCGTGCTGGAGCCTTGAATCCAAAACAACTGGACGAGAGTGACCGTTCGCCCCGCCTGATTAAAGAGAACCAGGGCTAAGGCTGACCACGTTGTATCCCGTCGCAGGCACTGAGTTTTGAACTCGCCTGATTCGTTTTGCTGTTCACTCCAGGCTCCACGGACGTAGCTCAAAATGTTTCGATCTCGAGACCCAGCCTCCGATTCACGAGCGGCAGCATTGAAATCGATCCACTTCGGAGGAATTAAGATCGCCGAAATCGCATCCAGGATCGTGGATTTCCCGGATCCCGAATTTCCAACGAACAGAAATCCCTCTGGTGCGATTGGTATATCGTGCAGGTTGGAAAACGTGCCCCAGTTGAAGACCTGAAGCTGTGAGATCCGGAATTGTTCTGGTGGAAACAGACTACGTTGGTCTTTGCTCACGGCCTACCCTTCCTCGCTATCATCCTCGTCTTCCCTCAAGTCGGTCGGCGCAGTTTCCCCGTCGGCCATTTGCCGGTAGCGCTCACTCATCGACTCGATCACTTCGGCAGAAAAAAGCAATTTCAGCGTGGGCGAGATTTCAAATCGATCTTCGGTATCGCGTACCCCTTGGAGGATGCTACGAAGAACCATCTTTTTGATCGAGGCGCGAATCCGCTTCACGAATCCGGATCGATCAGTGTTTTCGACCTGTTCAAAAACTGCGAGGTCATCTAGGATGTCCTGTTCGGAAACGACTGCCCGCTCGCCACGGGAATCTGCCTGCGTGAGGCGCTGACGAAGATTTAGAAGGAGAACTGAGTCAGCAAACGTGAGCCTGATGTTGCGAAGAAGTTTTGGTGTGTCGAGGTCTTCGGTGTCGGCTTGGCGCGTATAGGCGACTTCCAGATCGCGATCCATGATCAAATCGAGGAATAGATCGGCTAGCCGTCGACGGATGATAGCTTCGTCGCGAAGCAAAACAGGCCAGAGCTTTCCATGGCGCCTCACGTCAAGTGACGGCCCTGATAGAAGCTGGACCAGGACCCGCCGCGTATCGAGAGGTAGATCTCCCATGTCCCCGCTGTAGAGGCTTTGACCGACTTGTTGGGTCAGAGTTTGCCCCGTTCCTGTCTCAACATGCTTTTCGCTTGCTGCGCTTGCGATACTATTTGTCAAGGTGATGCAGCCTCTCCCTCACGAAGTAGTAAATTGGAAGACGAGCTGTCCTCTGCACCCCATCCTCGCCGACCCAATCGACCGGTTCTTCAAATGTGGGGAGATCTACCTTCGGCTTGTCTATCTTGGTCGGGGATTTTAGTCCGAATGCGGTTTCCCCCCTTCTTGCCAATACCAGCAGCCCGACAATCGAGCCGAGCCCCTGCGTTGCAGGGTGCTTCTCTAGTATTTGTCCGATCGATGCCTGCACTTGCTCATGAAGGACCGAGCGGATGTTTTCTCGTAATTCCCCAAAATTGATCTCTGACTGGTTGATCATCTTCTTCAAGTTCTCAAGGTCGCACAGGAGTGGATTACCGTTGCCCATACTCTCCCCAGGAGTATGGAGCTCGGGCTGAAACAGTGTTTTGCACTGTGAATGGGATCGGATTAGGCTGCTCGTCAAAGTGAGAGTCGTGAAATCGTCAGTGAGCTTGACTTTCTCTTTAACGTCAAGTGCCACCCTGGTTGTTTCTTTGAGTAAGGAGGTAATCCGGCGATGTTCTAGGTACTGTCGGCTCTGCACAAATTGCCGAAGGTTGGTGGAAAATGTCCGAGAACTTTCCTGAACAACAGCGCTCTCATTAAGAAGAGTGCGGGTGAGACGCAGCAGCGTGCGTCTGTTTTTCTGATAGGCGACCTGGAAAAACTCTCTACTGACCACCCCTTCGATTGCTTGATCAAGCGCGGCGGACTGTTCCTGGTCCGTTAATAAGCGCCAAAAAGCGTCGAATGAACGCCCCGCAGGGCTGTCGAGAATCAAATCAACTCCCTCGAAAAGAGCAGATAGTATCTCTCCTCGCCTCCCCTCGCTATCGAGAAGCTTCTCCCGGATATCACGGTTCAGTTCTGTAAATCGATCCCGAACACGGCGAAAATCTCCGGTAAGCCCTTCGACGAGGGATATGATCTCGTTCACTCGCTCGGTTGCTAATTCGTTTGAGAGAACACGCATTCGACCGCGCCGGATCAAGCTAATCTGCTTGTCGATGCGCGCCTTCTCTGTTTCGAGCGCATCTATGCGCCGCGTTGTGTCGGTGTCGGTTTCTTCCGCAAGACGCACAAGAGCGTCAATAACAAGTGAAAGGCGACTCTCGGTCGCCGCCGAGTGAGGTTGAACCATTCCGGATACGAAACGAATGGCATCAATGGTCGAAGTTGGAAGCTCGAATTGTTCCTCGGGAGCGCCTACTGGAAAGCTGCGTTCAATATATCCTTCGGCAAGCCAGTTGGAAGCATATACACGAGATGAAAGGGGGAAATCCTGATTTTGGTCGCGCAGAGTGTCGAGTTCATGGTCCAGTCGCTCATAAAATACAGAAGCAGGGAGTGTCCGGTCAGAATCGAAGAGTAGCGACTGCAGGAGAGCGATTACGACAGGGCCCTTGTCGGCCGCCAGGAGGCGCCATAGCGGTCCGGATCTCATCTTTCGATATGCAGCGATTGCCCGATCTGGCTTCATGCTCTGCTCTGAACCCGTTGAGAAGGACTCTACTTCAAGTCTCTTCGTTTAACCGAGATGCACTGCCGCCGCCTGGCTAAACGCTGATACTCCAGAGATCTGAATTGGTCCTCTGGCCGAATGCACACCATTTTGGTTGACCTTAAATGCAGGTGATACTCGCCATCCTTCCTGAATGAGGCGACCACTACCCCGAGCAACTCGAGTGACACCTCGACCGAATGTCCCGGTATTCCTAGTTGCCGGCGCCGAGGTAAATCCCGTCATGATCCGAGGGCTATATACTCGCCAGTCTACTCCGAGTCCGCCAAGCTGCCACGAATGTCGCCCTTACTTTCGTTCCCGCGCCTTCGCCATAACGACGGCAGGCACCTTTGGTCATTTCGCCTGCACCGTTCTTATCACCTACTGAAACATCTCCACGAGACCGACACGTTGGCCAAGACTTGTGGCATCCGCCACCAGCAAACTAGAGAGACGGCGGGCCACTCCTGGCCCCCCTTGGTAGGTGTTGGTGTTAGTCACGATCAGCCCGACGCACTGCTCCGGCAGCACCAGAAATAACATCGCAGCACCCGGAAATTGACGTCTTCGAGGCATTACTGAGTGAGCTGATTTACACATGTGCTTACACACACCACGCGCTATGCTAGTGTAAGTTAAGAGATATCTGTACTTTATTGGCAGACGCAGCGGACTTAAAATCCGCAGACCTTTACCGGTCGTGGGGGTTCAAGTCCCCCTCCGGGCACCATAAAATCAATAAGTTATGGAAACTAACTCGATCGATGAAGTGTGCAATAAGATATCGGGCCAGCTCCACCGTATCGATTGGCAAGTCGGCCCGCGACCAGCCGCCGGACATCGTGTTCAACATGCAATCTCAAATTCCTCTCCTCGAGTGTCTGTGATCTAGCACTTGCGGAGAACCAAAATGGCTTGGAACTGATCTCGCTGATGTGAAAATCTAAGTTTTCGCTACGACCGCATCACCCACTGCGCGGAGGGCTGCCAAAGCGGAGTCTGGCTCCGCCGGCACCTGGTTGCGCTCATTCGCGAGATAGCGGTGAACATCGGAGATCACCACGGAGCCTTCACCGACAGCCGAAGCCACGCGCTTGACCGAGTTCGCGCGGACGTCTCCGACGGCGTAGATACCGGGGACGCTGGTCGCGTATGGGCTGTTCTCAAAGCCGCCGGCCTCTCCGGTTAAGATGAACCCCTTCTTGTCAAGCTGTACTGTCCCATAGAGCCAGCCTGTATTCGGCTCAGCTCCAATCATCACGAAGACGTCTTCAATCGCCTTTTGTGTGCGTTCACCCGTACTGCGGTTTACCCAGGTGACAGCCTGCAGATCAGGCTCGCCCTCCAGCGCGACAATTTCGCAGTTAGTGCACAAAGTGATGCGCGAGGAGCTCTCGATGCGTGACACAAGGTACTGCGACATTGTTGCCGCAAGCGACGGCCCGCGGACGATATGGTAGACATGCTTGGCGATGCCCGAGAGGAACATGGCAGCCTGACCGGCAGAGTTGCCTCCGCCGACGACGATCACATCCTTCTCCCGGCAAAGAATCGACTCCATCGGGGTGGCGGCATAGTAGAGACCGCGGTTCTCATAGTTCTCGTAGTTTTGGACCGTCAGTTTGCGATATTGCGCTCCGGAGGCTACGACCACCGCGCGAGCGCATACCGGAATGCCGCCGGCGAGAAGCAGCTTATGGATTCCATCCACCTGCTCGACGCTCACCGTCTCTCGAGAGATCGCGAATTGAACGCCAAATTTCAACGCCTGTAATTGCGCACGGCTGGCGAGTTGCTGTCCGCCGATGCCGGTTGGAAAGCCAAGATAGTTTTCGATTTTAGAGCTTGTTCCCGCCTGGCCTCCTGGAGCCAGGCCTTCGATGACGATAGTGCAGAGCCCCTCCGATGCCGCATAAACAGCGGCCGCAAGGCCGGACGGGCCGGCACCCACGACCGCTACGTCATAGATCAGTCCCGGATCCGGTAACTCGGTAATGCCCAGCTCATCCGCGAGCTGAGGAATGGTCGGCTGGTGCATCACTCGCCCATCTGAAAGCCGCACTGCGGGCAGCCCGCTGACAGTTCCACCCGTAATTTCCGAACCGACCTCCTGGATTCTATATGGATAACTGTTGCGTACAAAGAAGCGTTGCAGCAGCGTCGTCTGCGCATCATTCGGCTGGCCCATCAGGACTACGCCGCTCGAAGCATCCCTCATAATGCCGATGCGACGCCAGACCGCCGCTTGCACAATGAGGTTTGCGATGTCGCCCTCTGCGCGCATCAACTGTCGCAACTGGCTGTGATCAATCCTCAACAGTCGACTCTCGCTGCTGGTGCGCGCCTCGACGACAACCCGCTGGGAGTTAAGAAGATTGAGTTCCCCCGTAAAGTCAAACGCGCGATGTTGCCTGTAGATCTTCGCCCCGGGGTTGGACTCAGGCAGGAAGATATCCACCCCACCTTCGAGGATGACGAACATATCGATGTGCCGATCACCATAGGTGTAGAGCGTTTCATGTGCAGGAAACGTTTCTTCATGACCGTAGGGCTTGAGCCGCTCAACCATTTCTTCGGTAAGCTTCGGGAACGCGAGGTCTGGGCGAAAATCCGTCCCTGTCCAGTCGACGACCTGTGCCTCTCTGAACCGATCAGCCTGATTTTGGTCAACTTCTTCGCGCGCATTTTCCACTGTGGCAACCTCCCGGAATCTGATCCACGAGCACTACATTTTACCGTCCCTCACGAGGCGATGGGACAGCCCACAATAACCGCGAGATCCGTGCTGTTCAATCGACCCTTGGTAGCTCTGGGATGTTGATGGCCTCACACGCTTTCCCATCGTTCTAATTCGTGACCCAAATGTTCGCTCCAGAGAAGGCACTGCGCACCGGTCCAAATCCGGTTGCAAAGGTCCCCAGGTTTGCCCCGTCGCTGGCCCGTATCTTGGAGAAGAAGAGGGATCGCGCTTCTTGAACAATGTACCTGACGGTGGCAGGGACATCTGAGCTCAGCCTCGGCGTGAAGCAGCCGCTCCTTCTCCATGCTCGATTGCTGCCATTGCTTAATGCTGAAGTACAGACTGCACCCCATGAAGAGCATGAAAAAAGACCACGCCCAAACTGTAACCAAAGCGTGCCAGGGTACGTGCTCGAAGGATTTCAAAATGAGGCAGGCTGTGCATGCTACGGGAATCGATGTGACCATGGTTGCCGCGGCTGCTTTCAATTCAAAAGCGATCCATGACTGCGACTGTCGCAGCAGCCGGCGGCAAAAAGGACGCAGCGCGCAACTTCCCAGGAACATGAAGAAGATAGGCACCGTCTGTTACTCGATCGACACACGCTGAGTCAAGAAGTTATGAATGGACTCCAAAAGGTCGAAGAGATAGAAGCAGCACCACCCAACGATCTGGATTTGCCAGAAGGACCGCAAATTCAGGGCGTTCTCTCGATTCATGAATTGCATTTTAGCTTAGGTGGAGTATCGGCGTTCCGCGTCCTGGCGCACAAAATCCTCGGCTCATCGCATTTCTCAATCGCCCGGTAGATTAGCCCTACCCGGTCAACTTCAATGAGCTAGGCTGAACGCTCGAAGATCGATGTAAATCGACGCTACGGAGTTAACCAACGCGACACCTGAGCTTGAGCGAACGAACGTGATTCAGGCGCCACGACTTTACTGGAGGAAAAGAGACGCTATGAGGATGATTCAACAGTTACGGAGATTCTCGGTACCGTGGGTTACGACGATTGTTCTGGCTTGTTCCAGCAATGTGTTCGCTCAACGGACCTACAAGATTACCGATTTGGGCGTTAACAAAAGTAGCGACAACTTCAACATGGTCATGGGACTCAATAATCAGGGCTGGACAGAGAACATGGATGGGGTTCTAACCCCGCCCATCACTTCGACCTCCACGATCATTGTAAGTGGCCGCGCGGTAATAAACATCAACGGACGCAACATCGACCTCGGCACGCTTGGAGGAAAGAACAGCTGGACCAACTATGGCGGGATCAACGATCGCGGGGAAGTCGTCGGTTTTGCCGAAACATCTGTTCTAGATCCAGACGGTGAAGACATGTGCGCCTTTCGCACAATGAAAACGTGTCATCCGTTTCTTTGGCGAGACGGCCATATCATGGCTCTCCCGACGCTGGGCGGAAATAACGGGCAGGCCAGCGCTATCAATAACCGCGGACAAATAGTAGGCATTTCGGAAACGACGGTCCAAGACTCCGGATGCTCGCCTAGCAAGCCTGGAAAGATTATTTCGCCGGTATTTTGGGAAAGAGGCGAAGTCCGAGCTCTTCATACGGTGGCTGGCGACCCAGACGGCTTCGTACAAGGTATCAACGATCGAGGCCAAGCCGTAGGCTCCTCGGGAACCTGCGCCAACATAGCGACCCACGCCGTATTGTGGGAAAACGACAATGCCTTCGAGCTTCCAAACCTCGGACACGATGGAAATGACGCCTATGCCATTAATGACCATGGCCAAGCTGTTGGCTATGTCTCGACCACTGACGGCTCAACCATCGTTGCCTCTCTTTGGCCGAACGGCGCACACGGCGCAGTCACAAACCTCGGCATTCTGCCGGGAGATGGTGCCGCCTTTGCCACAGGCATCAACAACCGGGGCCAGGTGGTGGGAAGCACCTTCAACTCCACGGGCTGGCACCGCGGCTTCATCTGGCAAGACAATGTGATGACCGACCTTAACACGCTAATTCCCAAAGATTCCAACCTCTTCATAAACGCGGCTAGCAATATCAATGAGCGCGGACAAATCTCAGGCATGGCAACGGTCATGAGCGGGCCGGATGAGGGCAAGATCCACGCCATTCTGTTAACCCCTGTACACGAAAGATAGGCGAGTCGGTTGCAGATGTCGCACGTTCACGCCCGGGATCCAATTTGTCCGCGAATGCTTGCCACCACTCTTCGCAGAGATTCGGACTTGGCCAACTCCAGTGATAAGGAGCATTTTTCGGAGCATCTGCATCGCCCAGCCAATATGTTCTGGTGCGCAAGGTCGGAGGTTGTGCGAGACAACCTGGGTCACGCGACCGTCGTGACCCAGAATTGTCAGCAACCGAAGAGAGATCTTAATACACCTCGAAACCCGGCACTCCGGCTGTAGCCAAATAGCAGCCTGAACCAAAACCGTGCATCTTCTTCTTGACGAACTTCATTGGCAGGATATGGCGAACGGTCTCATAATCATGCCCAAGAGCGAGAATTCACGATGACAAGCAATGCGGCGCAATGCTCCAGAATCTTAGGCAGCGGTTTCATGCTCGCGAAGAATTACGAACCTAGGACCTGGAAAGCCTGGGCGGTGATTGTAGTGGCTGCATGCGCCGCCATTCATGGCCAGTCATCGCCCCAGCAGATAGCCGATCCGGCGGTGGCGGCGCTCGGAAGTGGATTCGTCTCCGATACAGCACAAGTGAACGGAACAACACTTCACTACGTGCGCGGTGGGTATGGGCCCGCCATCATTTTGCTGCACGGTTTTCCCGAAGACTGGTACGCATATCACCACATCATGCCGCAGTTGGCGAAGCAATTCACAGTCGTGGCAGTTGACCTGCGCGGCATAGGCGGCTCTGCTGCGACGGCCGATGGTTACGATGCCGCGAATATGGCAGAAGACGTTCACCAGCTGGCGGAGCACCTGCATTTGGAGCACGTTTACGTGGTCGGGCACGATATCGGTGGCATGGTTGCGTATGCCTTCGCCCGTCGTAATCCGGAGACGAGCCGCGGAGTGATGATGCTTGACGCACCGCTGCCAGGCCTTGGGCCGTGGGATGCGGTTAAAGACAATCCCATCACCTGGCATATCAATTTTCAGCAGACGCCGGGCCTTCCGGAGCAACTCCTTGCCGGTCGCGAAGCCATTTATTTGCGCCATTTTCTCGATTCCGGCACTTTCAGCGATGCGGATGTCGCCCGCTACGCCCGGGCATATGCCGCTCCTGAACATCTGCGTGCGGCGTTGGAGATCTATCGGGCCTTTCCGGAGAATGAGAAATTCAACGCGGCGCAACAAAGAGCGATCAGCGTGCCCTTGGTACTAGCGCCGGGCAAAAACTCGCCTTTCGAGAAGCTCATGTCAAGCTTCGCCGATGCGTTGCGGGCGCATGGGTGCGTAAACGTTGAGATCGAAGTCATCGAGAACAGCGTGCATTACGTCGCGGATGAGCAGCCCGATGCTGTGGCGCAACTCATCGAACGGTATGCCTCGTTATAACGGCGATTACAGAGTGTTATGCGGAGACACACGAAGAGCTTACGTCGAGTCGCAGGGAGGGAAGGGAAGCGTCAGCCGATCAACGGTGCTCGACGATCGTGGATTTGGAGCTAGATATTAATTCGGCATCACAAAATCTGCACCACAAGGATTCGAGGAGAGAACCGGATGAAACGAAAGAAAGTTAAGATCATGGCGTCGTGGGCCTTGGCGCTGGCTCTTGCCCTGAGTACAGCACGCAACGCGCCGGCACAGGACGCCAAGAATCCGTATCCGAGCATGGCTCCCATTGAAAAGTATCTGATGGATCGAGACGCCGAGATCGCCTTGGCGCGAAGCGCGGCCCCGGAATCCATCTCCCGCGATGCCACGGTTGTGACCCTGGGGAAAAATGGCTACGAAACGGCAGTCCAAGGCAAGAACGGCTTTATCTGCATCGTAGAGCGCGGTTGGATGAATTCATTCAACAGCCCAGAGTTTTGGAGCCCTAAGACTCGCGGCGCGGAGTGCTTCAATCCCCCGGCCGCGCGTACGGTCGTGCCTTACACCTACTTCAGGACAAAATTAGTCTTGGCGGGAATATCGAAAGCTGCGATCAAGCAAAGTATTAAGACCGCGATGGGAAAAAAAGAATTACCCGCTCTCGAGCCCGGGGCGATGTGCTACATGATGTCGAAAGATGCATATCTTAATGATGGTGGTGGGCACAACATGGCCCATCTCATGTTTTACACGCCGCTCATGGATGGTGCAGTATGGGGCGCAAATCCGATAGACGACTCAAACCATGTTTCGTTTAAATTTCCGAACTCTCCGATATTTCTAACTCCACAGTTCCTGGGTGACCCGGAACCGATGGATAATTTCGTCGTTCCCACCGGCGTGTGGTCCGATGGGACTCCGGATCGCATGTAAGGAGGGCCATTTGAGGGCAGCCTCGGAATCATTGAGTGACGCAGGAGCATGATGAAAACTGGATTCAAGAAAGCGAAAAGCACAGTCTGGCAGTGCGGGAGGCTTCTGCTGGCCGCGTTGCTCTTACTTTCCGCAATTGCACTGGGGCAAGCGCAACCACCTTTAAAGGCGGAACCTGCCCCAATCCGGCCGTTCAAAATGCATGTTCCCGACCGTGTTCTCATTGATCTTCGTCATCGTTTGGCGGAAGCCAACTGGCCCGATCAACTTCCGGGCACGACCTGGGAGTACGGCGCCGACATCAAGAAGGTTCGGGAGCTCGCGGACTATTGGCAGAACGGCTACGACTGGCGTGCGCAAGAAGCGAAAATCAATCAGTTCGACCAGTTCACAACAGAAGTTGATGGACAGCAGATTTATTTTATCCATCAGCGCTCTCCCCGCCCCGACGCCACACCGTTGATGCTGATTCACGGATGGCCCGGCTCGATTGTGGAGTTTGAAAAGCTCATTGGGCCGCTCACCAATCCCAAGGACAAAAATGTCCCGGCATTTGACGTTATCATTCCTTCGCTTCCTGGCTTTGGATATTCCGGACCCACCACAACCCGTGGCTGGGGCCCACAGCGTATGGCGAAGGCTCTAGTTGTTCTGATGGATCGTTTGGGCTATTCCAAGTACGGCATCCAGGGTGGTGACTGGGGTTCGGCCGTAGCCCAGGACATGGCTTACCAGGCGCCCACGCACGTGATCGGGTTGCATCTGAACCAGATTTACGTGCCACCGCCGAACCAGGAAGCCGTTGCGAAAATGAGCGATGCTGAGCGGAAACGGTATTCCTACTTTGACCGGGAAGAGAGCAGCTTCTTTTTCCTCCAGGCCAGTGAACCGCAGACTCTTGCCTACGCCCTTACTGACTCCCCAGTGGGGTGGCTAGCCTGGATGATTGGCAAATTTCAACTGCTTACGGACAACGACGGCGATTTTCTTACGGCTGTGGATCGCGACACATTTTTGACCGATGTTACGCTCTATTGGGCGACCGGCACGATTGGTTCCGCCATGCGAATTTATCGTGAGAACCGGCTCGCCATAGAGGAAAAGGTGCCAACGCTACACCTGGAGACTCCTGTAGGGTATGCGGATTTCCCGAAAGAGGTGGCTGTCCCGCCGTTTAGCTGGATTACTCAAACACACAACATTGTACAAAAAACTGGCATGCCGAAGGGCGGACACTTCGCGGCTCTGGAGCAGCCCGATCTCTTGGTTGCCGATATACGGAAGTTCTTTGCAAAGGTTGATCAGAACTAGGCCGAATTGTACCCTGATACGGAATGTTGATGGACACGCCGACTCGGAAGAAGGCGCTGCCGAATCTGCATCTGGAGACTTTAGCATCATGGCCAACCGCTCTAAAACAAGTTGCCCGAAACCTGCTCCGACGCGATCGAGATTCGCGATTTTAGATCTTGAGGACTGAGGATCAAGTCCCCCTTACCTGTTGTGCTGATCAAGATCGTAAAGACCTGGTCGCGCACCCGGCCTACGACACGTTCTGCGACGGCCTCTTTGCCATGTTCTGTTGTACAGACATAAGCCTCATTTCCGATTGCCGGGAGAACCTCTTGCGGCTCCTTACAGCCTTTGGCCATGCTCATCACTCGGGCGTGTGCATCTTGTACCGTTTCAACGCTGATCGTAAACATGCGAACTCCCCCGGCTGGCTTGAAGACGAAGTTGCATGTCGAAGGCTGACCCACGGGGCCTTGAATAAAGGAGCCAACTGCTTGGCCGTCGAGCAATCCGGAGACCGTAGCCTCATTGATCCAGGGGCAGTTATTGGCGGCGCGTGCGGATCCCGGAAGTGCGAAGATGCAGAGCGCAACCGCGAGCTGTCCGACTGCGCGCAGAAATCGATCATTCGCAATGAGCCTACCTGCCATTCGCCGTCGCTCCTCCTTCGGTTTGCAAATCGGAATGCATGTGCCAGGGGACGCTTTCATTGGATATCTCCGGGTGCAGGCGCAGAAAATTGAGAGAATAAGTCGGCGCGCCTGGATCGACCTTCTTCTCGACAAACGCAGCCTGCTCAATGGCGGCTTCCTTAGGCTTGCCCATGCGGCGGTAGAGGATGGAAAGATTGTAGTGTGCGGCCAGATCGTCGGGGTCGATCTGTTGCAATGCCTGAAACTGCTCCAGCGCGGCTACGTTATTGTGCTGCTGATAATACGTAATGCCAAGTTCGCGCCGGCCATCGCGCGACTGCGGAAACATCTCGACAACCTTACGAAAGTCCGCGATTTCCTGTTCTGTATTGCCTACGCGCCGTTGCAGCAGGCCGTCGTAGTAAAGCGCTCGCGCGCTGTTGGGATCGAGGGAGAGTGCTCGCCGAATGGCCGTGCGAGCTGAACCATACTTCTCCCAGGAGATTTCGGTAAGTCCGACGTTGGTGTAGCCCTCGACATATAGAGGACGTAGTTTTATCACCTCGGTAAATGCCTGGACAGCCTCGGCGTATTGGAACTGATCGAGCAGAGCGATGCCGAGGTTATTCCAGCGCATCCAGTCGGGATTGTCGGCGGGATCCGGCGATTCCGGCTGGTTCTCGCCGATCTTTAAGACGCAGCTTCGCGAGGCCAACTCTACGATTGGATAAGCAGGATGATCCTTTCCGAATATATTGTTGAGATAACTTTGGCGCAGATGGCGATAGTTCACCTTTGCGTTGACTGTGACTGCGCCTGTAACGTACGCGGGTAGGCGGAACTGATAGCGAACCAGCACCGAACGTCCAGCCGGCACAGTGTTGTCGTACGCTACGGAGTGAATCGTCCACACCTTGTGGTTGTCAACGAAATCACCTTCGTTAGTGACCGGACGATTGGTAAAGCTGTGCGCACGCGGCTCTAACATGCCATCGGGCTTGAGGAAGCCGCTGTGATAAATCTCCTTGCCACTGCTATCGGTAACCGTAAACTCGACCCACGCCTCATACAGGTCGCGCACCTCCGGAATCAACGAGTGACCGATGTTCTTGTTCTGAATCACGACGAAGGCTTCGACTACATCATTGGCGCCTAGGCTGTAGGACGCCCTGCCAAGCGGTGCAACCAGATCGTCGCTACCAGCCTTCTTTAGCCCAAATATATCCACGTTCAGGTAGTCGCCTGAGCGCAGGAACTCAATCGTCTTGTTCAGTTGCTGATCAAATCCGTAATAGAAAGGCACAGCTGTGTTTCCAGCCAGCCAGCGGTGCGACACAAATGTACCGTTTTTGGCACCGTACTCGGGAAGCGTGGTGGGATTGCGCTTCATGTGACAGCCCTGGCAGGTGGTAAAGTCCGCCGTATAAAAGCTGAGCGGATTGCGCTGCGAGAACTTGGATTGCTGCCATTCGTCGTACGCGGTGAAGGCGCGCACGAACTTATAGTCGTTCAAGGGGCTTGGCAGATTCGCCTTGTGGCAGGCGGCGCAAAACTCCGGTGTGTGAAGGAAGTCGTGCATGACCGCCTTCGAATGTCGCTCGGGGTGGCGGAGAATCATGGAGAAGGGCACCTCGCCAGGAATGCGCTCTCCGTTCTCATCCACGATTACCGCGGGCACGCCCATCTTGATGCTGGCGTTTCCGTTCGTAGAGTCCAGACCCACAACAGAGTGGCATGTCGTGCAGGTCAGCCCATCGGCATCAAATCTTGCGCGATCGACTTTCGAGTCCTCGGTCAGCGCCGCGCCCAGCACTCCGATGGGATTGTGACAACTGTCGCAATGACGAGCGAAAGCAATCCCGCGCGTCTTGTCGCGGATAAGGATGTTAACGCTGGTGCGGTAAAACGGAGTGCGAAAGGCGTTCGAATGAAGCGCCTGACGCCATTGGCTGTACGCCTCCTGGTGGCACGTGCCACAGTACTCTGCTGTGGGAAATGCGCCCGGCTGGAGAAAGCCTTCACCTTGGACCTGCACGTTGCCTGGGGTGAACGGATTCTTAACGCCGTAGTGAAAGTTGTAGCTTGTGGTCACCGCAGTGTTGAATGTTTTGCGATCAGCGTCTGTCTGCTGCTCTGCCTTGGCCTTCCATTTTGCCAATGCCTCGCGCTCCGTCGGCGTATCCTCAGCAGGCCGGACACCTTTCGGCAGAGGGGTATAAGCCGGCGGGGGAGTCAGACTCTGTGCGTTCCCTTGCGAGGTAGCCGGTTGCGCCCCGGTTTGCTGCGCGCGCACGGGGGCCATCCAATAGCCGATCAACAATACTCCCGAAGCGATAAGGACTCCGCTCGCTACTATCTTCATAGAAACTCCTGCCAAATCAACTTGAATGCGAGTCAACAAATCCAGTTCACAGTGAAGATCTTCGCTTAGTTCGTGGCGTGTGTGCCGACGCTACTCCCAGTATTGTGTTTGGCGGCGATCGCATCGTAGACACTGGGGACGAGTCCCTTACCTTCTTCAATGGCAAAATAACGGTCCACACCAGGCAAAGTGACGGTTTCTTGCTTTCCATCCGGCCAGCGTATCTCCACCTTGTCCACCGTCGCGGTCTCGCCGAGGCCATAGTGCAGGCGCATGTCACTCGAAGATTCGAAACTGCCGCCGCTCATCACATCGCCGCGCTGGCGCTGACCGCCCGCCGTCAGATACACCGTTGATCCAACCGCGTCACGGGGGCTGTTTGGGCCTCCGATCAAAAGCAACCCCACCCAGTGGTTGTGATCGTCACTCACGTTCCTCAAGAGAACCGGCGCGCGATCGAGGCAATTAATCACGACGTCAATCTTGCCGTCGTTGAAGAGATCGCCGAACGCTGCTCCCCGCGCTGGAATCACATCGGCCAGCCCCGTGCCCTCCACCGCGGGTATTACGTCGAATTTCTTGCCGTGATCCAGGTTATGAAAGAGGAGGGGGCGCTCAGCGAACGATGTTCCCCAGTTGTGAGTGTCCGCCTGCGGATAGACGTGACCGCTAACAAACATCAGGTCTTTCCAGCCGTCATTGTCATAATCGAAGAATTGTGTACCCCAACTGAGAAAAGGATACGTCGGCTCCGCGATACCCATCTGTGGCGTGATGTCCACAAAGTTACCTTCGCCTTCATTGCGATATAGAGTTTTGTAATCGTCTGAAAACGTAGTCGTGTAGAGATCGAGATTGCCGTTGTTCGCGTAGTCGCCCACCGCAATCCCCATCGAGGCCGTCTCCCGTGCGTCCTGGTTGAGCGCGAAACCGGAGTAGAAACTCGCGTCCTGAAATGTTCCGTCCCCCTTGTTCAGATAAAGATAGTTCGGCGAAGAGTCATCCGTCACCAGCAGGTCCACCTTGCCGTCGTTGTTGATGTCAACAAACGTCGAGGAGAAACCGTAGTAGTGACGCTTGTCGCTCACGCCTGTTTTTTCGCTCACGTCGGTAAAGGTGCCGTCACCGTTGTTATGGAACAGGTGATCGGGTTCACCGGCCAACCCGCGAGGGCCGCACATTGTTTGTGTACCGCGAAATGAGCAGTTCGCAAAGCCCACAGCCTTGCTTCCCGAAATAGGCGGATTGTTCAAGTCCCAGTGGACATAGCCGGGAACGAATATATCGAGGCGCCCATCCCCATCGTAGTCACCAAAGCTCGGCCCTGTAGACCAGTTGCCGAGCGTTACCCCCGCAGTCTCCCCGATATCTGTGAAGGTGCCGTCGTGGTTATTTCGATACAAGCGGTTTTTTCCGAAATTGGCAACATAAAGATCCGGCCAGCCATCGTTGTCGAAGTCGCCCACTGCCACGCCAAAGCCCCATCGGCCATTGGTTACGCCCGCCTGTTCGGCAACGTTGGTGAAAGTGCCGTCGTGATTGTTGTGGAAGAGAGCGGCATGCGGAGGCTCGACTTTCCCGTCCAGCGCCTCGTATGTCGAGCCATTAACAAGATAGATATCGAGCCATCCATCATTGTCGTAGTCCAGCAGCGCAACACCGGAGCCGATAGTCTCCAGGATGAACGGCTTCTGCGGTGTACCCATCTTGTGCTGCCACACCGTCAGTCCGGCCTTCTTTGAGGTGTCCTGAAAAATCACGGGGCCGGTCTTGACGAACCCCCCGGCGGTGATAGGCCGCTTTTCTGAATCGAGGACCGGTGCAAAGGTGCCGGCGGTTGCTGATCCGCTCTGCCCTTGCGGCGCAGTGGAAGCCGAACTGCCACCGTAGAGCGGCGGTTGGGTCGATGACTGTCCCGCTAGAACGGCACACCCACAAAGGGCAGAGATTATAAGAAAGGTGGTGGCCAAAAATGAGCAATGGCCTGCTCGGGACCCATAGGAATGAATCAAACAGAAACCTCGCGTGGAAGGGGAAGAGCTACGCTTGCCGATTCTCGTCCTCTCGGATGCCTTTTGTCGCCCTCCAAATGGTTGACATTGATGTCAATGGCCAAATTCAGTGCCGGTAAATGCTTGTGTGCCGATGATAGTTCTGCCAATCGAACCAGTAATCCTTTAGCGCATCAATCCTCGTGAGACACTGGCCCTTCACATCGCCAGAGAGAGCACAGCCGTCAAATCCCCACTCGCCTAAAGTAGCCGTATAGAGCAGTGTCCAGGAATCTCCTGAGTTCCCGCGGCTGTAGAAATCAAGTGTTCGTCCACCGACTTCGCGCGAAAACACACGCACCGATTTTCCGTCAGGACCGACCACGAGCATGACCGGTTGGTTGCCCACAACGTCGAGCAGCACCGGCGATTGAGCTGTCAGATTCGCGATTGGATATGCTTTCGCCTCGCCATTGTTCACGATGCCGATGATCGTTTCCCTGTCAGGGAGAGTTCCCTTCGGCCCGTGAATCACGGTCGGCAGTTTCGCGTACTCTGTCTCCCATGTCGCCTTTTCGTACTTCGCTGCATAGCGCGGCAAAGGAGCCAGGACTGTCCCAGTCGGTTGTTCCTTCTTCCAGAGCCCAAACGTGAGCTCATCTTGCGGGACCAAGGTGAGCTTTCTACCCTTTAGACGGCCCGCGATTGCAGTTCCGGTGATTTGCTGCCAATAGCTGCCCGTTTCCTCATCGCGCATCAGAAAATTCTGATTATTGATGCCCGCAAGGTGAAAATGCAGCTCGCGCCCGTCCATGCTGCGGGTCCAGACCAGACCCGTATGGCAAAGCGTTCAATAGGTGACAACAATCGGTAGTTGGTGGAGCCTGTCGTTGACGATATGGTGGTAGCCCATCTCCCGAATTCCATAGGCGCGGCTCTCTCCGCCCAAGGTGACTGCAATAACCATGTCGTTTGCGTCCAGACTGGCATGCTCAATCGAGGTGTATTGTGGCGCGCCAAACGGGTGGAACATATGTTCGTACGGGTTGATCCATGCAGACATAGCCGCGAGGAGAGAAATGACGACGGCAGGCGTCAGTATGAGCTTCGCTACCCATCCCGAGCGCCGCCACACAAGAATCGCCGGGATCGCAATCAAGCAAAAAAGTCCGGACAGAATCGGCTTGTCATGCAGCAGCATCCAAAGCGCTCGTTGCAGGGCTGCGGGGTCTTGTTCGCGAAAAGGACGAATGACGTACATTGGATAGGCCGCCAGGGCAAACATCGCAAGGCTGGCCACAAGAAGGCAAAATGCGGCTCCCAACTTATCCAAGCGTTTAGCAACGCGGTTTTGACCAACGGTGACCATCCACACAGAGTCTACCCAGCCCTCGTCCCTTCAGAATCATCCTATAGATGGAAGCATGCCGAATTCCCGCTGACTGGACTCCGTGGATAGCCATTCCCAATCAATTGCCTTCCCGTCGTGGGAGGCTTTCATCGCTGATTTGATGAAACGCGATACGATAAACATAGTTGCGGTTCCTGTATGCGCTTGACTCTTCCCATTGAACTGTTACTTCTCTGCGTGTCGTTTATTGGCGCGGCACAAACACAGGAACCTTCTGCGAGCTTGCGGCAGGCGGACGCGGAGTACCGGGAAGGCGTGTCGGCACTGAACCGGAACGATTTGGAGACAGCTCGATCAAAATTTGAGGCGGTAACCCGGCTTGCTCCTGGCGCGGAGCAAGGGCACAGCGCGCTTGGCGCCGTACTGGTGCGTCAGGGCCAGTGGGCAGGGGGCACTCATGAGCTTGAGAAGGCATTGGCGATAAAGCCGAACGATGGCGGGGCGCAACTGAACCTTGCAATGGTGTACGTGCAAACGGGTGCACATGCAAAGGCGATTCCGCTTTTCGCGAAGCTTGAGGCTGCTTCCCGAACAGATCATCATCCGCTCAGCACAACGGTTTTGGAGGCATATGCACGATCATTACAGTCCTCCGGCCAGACGCACAGCGCTATTGCACAGATGAGACAGGCTGTGGCGCAGGACGGCCGCAATGCGGCGTTGCACGATGAGCTCGGATCGCTTTATGCGATCGAAAAGAACTGGCAGCCCGCAGAGCAGCAATTCAGAGAAGCCTTGACTCTGAAGGACGACAGCGCGATTGCGCACCTGCATCTTGGACTGGTGCTGAATGCGGAGCAGACAGCCGGCGCGGAAGATGAGTGGATGAAGGCATACGCACTGGCGCCAGCTAACCCTGGCGTGGCGTTAGCAGTAGGAAAGGCGATAGCCGATACCGGCAACGATGCCCGGGCTCTTCCGATCCTGGAGCATGCAGTGGAACTCGATCGGAAGTCGGTTGATGCGAACTATCAACTGGCACTTGTATTGCAGCGTTTGGACAGGGTGAAGGATGCGATCGCGCTGTTGAGGCAGGTGGTTGAGGCTGAGCCGAAGAATAGTGACGCATTAACCAATCTGGGAATGGCTCTTGCTCAGGTGCATAATGCCACAGATGGCATTCCTTTTCTGAAGCAGGCGACGGCGTTAAATCCAAATAACACTACAGCTCACCAGGATTTGGCCGCCGCGTACATTCAAGTCAACCAGATTGATGATGCTGTCGGCGAGTTGAAAACGGCTATCAAGCTTGCGCCAGATTCGCCGCAGCTACATTACGATCTGGGGACGGCATACAAACTGCAGGACAATGCGGCAGATGCGATTCCTGAACTGGAAACTGCCGAGAATTTGAACCCCTCAGGCTATGAACCACCCTACGTGCTGGGATTGCTCTACATGCAAGTAGCGCGCTACGCCGAAGCGGCACAACAATTGGAGACGTCGCTCAAGTTACATCCGCAGAATGGCGAGGGCTGGGCGACTCTCGGAAACGTCTACAACAAGCTTGACCGTTTACCAGAGGCCGCAACCGCGCTGCGAGAGGCGATCAAGCAGATGCCCGACCATGCGGATTCTCATCTGATTTTGGCGTCAGTGCTTGTGAAGCAGAAGGACAACGAGGGTGCAGCGCAAGAGCGGAAGATCGCGGCGGATTTGATGCGGCGACACATGGACCTGCAGCGCGCGGAAGTTGCAACAAATTCGGGGAAATCGCTGTTGCAAAGTGGAAGGCTCGATGATGCGATTGCTCAGTTCCGCGATGCTCTGACATACGATCCGAGGTTTGTCGATGCGCATGCGAAACTGGCCGAAGCGCTGGAAAGGCAAGGGAAGACCGCTGAGGCTGCTGCCGAGCGTGCCCAGGCAGACACATTGAGAAAAGATTCCCAATAGCGCCATAGCGAGCATTCCATTAATGTGCCGGTGTACACCGGTTGCAAAACTGGCCTATACTTTCCGTGGCACTCACGGCGTCCTTCCCAGTTCACATCGCCGGCGCCCGTACGTTTGCGCTGATCCTTGCCTGAACCGATGTCCCGGTTAGGAATCGCTGCGAACGCCATAAAAAAGGAAAAAAGTGGCTCATCGCGATCTGGATCGCCGTACATTCCTTCGTTCACTCAGCCGCACCGCCTTGGTATTGCCGTTCGCAGATATCGCTGCGCTCGCGTCCGGATGGCAAGAGCCACAAAACACACAAGCGCCGAAGATCGGTCCGCAGGAGCGAAGCTACGATGCAAGGCCTGCGCCTCCACCACCGGGCCCCAAGTCGCCGATTGAGGGTACTCCCCTTGGTGTGGAATTCGTCGAGGTTGCTACCCAGGCAGGCCTTACAGGAAAAACAATTTACGGCGGGGAGTTCCACAACAAGTATCTTCTGGAGACGACAGGGTGCGGACTTGCGTTCTATGACTACGACCACGACGGCTGGCCTGATCTCTTTCTAGTAAACGGATGGCGACTGGAAGGATTCCCCGCGGGCCAGGAGCCGCATTGCCGGCTCTTCAAGAACAACCGCGATGGCACTTTCACTGACGTTTCGATCGGATCGGGCCTCGAACACAAGACGGGCTGGGGTCAGGCCTGCTGCGTGGGGGACTATAACAACGATGGCTTCGATGATTTGTTCGTCACCTACTACGGACAAAACGCGCTCTATCGCAACAATGGCAACGGGACCTTTACGGATGTAAGCCGCGAGGCTGGACTTATTCAACCCGGGCCCAGGATTCGATGGAACTCGGGATGCACCTTCGTGGACTACGACAGAGATGGGCATCTCGATCTCTTTGTCGCCAACTATGTCGACTTCGACTTGAAAACTGCGCCTCTTCCGCAAGATGGACCATGCACCTACAAGGGAATCCTTGTCGCTTGCGGGCCTCCGGGATTGCCTGGCGGGAAAAACATTCTCTATCACAACAAGGGTGACGGCACATTCCAGGACGTCAGCGAGAAGAGCGGGATGTGGACCGCGGTTGGCACCTATGGATTGAGTGTTGCCGCTTCTGACCTTGATGACGATGGATGGCCGGATATCTATGTTGCCAACGATTCGGCGCCCGCTACGCTCTATCTCAATCAGAAAGATGGCACCTTCCGCGATATCGCCATCGAAGCAGGCGCAGCCCTGTCAGCCGAAGCAAAACCGCAGGCCGGCATGGGCGTTTCCATTGGAGATTACAACCGCGACGGCAAATTCGACGTTGTGAAGACAAATTTCGCCGGCGACACTGATTCGTTGTATACGAACCTCGGCGACGCAAACTTCGAAGACCGCACCTATCCCGGCGGTCTGGGCGTCAACACGAGATTGCTTGGCTGGGGTGTTGGGTTCTTCGATTTGGATAATGACGGCTGGCTCGACATCCTGATGTCGAACGGCCATGTCTATCCTGAGGTCGACAATTCTAAAACTGATCTGAAATATGCTGAGCACAAATATCTCTACCGCAACCTGCGCAACGGACGGTTCGAAGAGGTTACGGACGCTGGTGGACCCGGGATTCTCGAAAATGCGCCAGCGCGAGGATGTGCGTTTGGTGATTACGACAACGACGGTGACATTGACATCATAGTGAACTGCATCAATGCGCCACCGCAGTTGCTCCGATGCGACTCAACACTGAATCGAAACTGGATCAAGATCAAGCTCGTCGGCACCAAGTCAAATCGCTCCGGCATCGGCAGTCGCGTGGCTGTCACTGCCAAAACCTCGACCACCGCTGAGCATCCTTTGGTGCAGGTTGAAGAATTGCGCAGTGGCGGAAGCTATTTCTCGCAGAACGATCTCCGACTTCATTTTGGATTGGACGAGGCGAAAAAGGCTGATTCCGTGGAAGTGCGCTGGTTAAGTGGACAGGTCGATCAGTTTCACAATCTCGACTCAAATAAGCTCTACGTGCTCGAAGAAGGCGGAAAGATTCTGAAGTCGGAACAACTCATTCCCGCCAAGTCAAAGGTTTGAGATGGCACTGATGCGCATCGCATTGCCGATCTCGGTTCCATCAACAGGCGTTTCCGCTCGACAGGGATTTCACACAGATCTTTACATGACATCGGTCCAGGATGCTGCGGAGATTTTTGTGGGTAGACTAGTTGAAGATTACCGGTAATTGTGGGCAGTCGCCCCGATCTTCCTCAAATCGTGACTCACATAACGCATTGAAAATGAGCAGAATAAAACAATACTGAGCAACGCTCAATTGGGCAAATGTCTAGCTGCCAGCCGAATCCTCATCCTCGAAATCGGTGGGTGATCGTTGGAGCAAAGAGGTATGAATTACTCGACGCGCATCGGATCATTAATCTGCAGCGTCTGGGACTTAAGTCCGCAGGCCGCAAGGCCCTGTGGGTTCAAGTCCACCTCCGGGCATCAATAGAATGAATAAATTGCACCGTCTTTAGGCTTTGCTGTAAATGGGCTCGCCCTTTCAAACTTTACCTGTTTGAAAATGGGGTTGAGCGGCCTCTTGCTGCAGCATCCTCTCGGCTGCAGCGGCTTGGCTGTTGATCTCTGCCCAAAGCAGCAACATCAACCCGGTGATATAGAACCACGCTGGATTTCTCGGCAGAGATAGGACTCCTCGCCTCGATCTAACCGGCAATCACAGAGCCTTGGATGCCCGGTCAGGGCGCATCGATAGTCCGGTGTCAAGCCGGTCACGCGGTAGGATGCAGCCTTCAACGTGCACCCGGGAAATACCATGGCCAGCTTCAAAGCATCAGCGCACTGAGCAAACGCGGTCTACCGACTCGCATCCAAATGGCCAATGGTATCTTCAACGGGAACTGCGGAGGTGACTACTCCGCGCTACGTGCGAACCGCGAGATGGCTTTCTCTTTTGCTGTGCATGTCCTTGCTTGCATCTTTGTCCGCCAAAGTAGGAGCGCAGATCCCGCAAGACTCCAACACGCCCCCTGCCGACCAGACTCTGTCGTCCTACGAAGGCCAACCCGTCACTACCGTTGATATCGCCGGACGCCCGGACCTGAAGGTCTCCCAATTCACGTCGGAGCTTGCGCAAAAGCCGGGCCAGCCCTTCGAGAAACAACGGGTCGACCGCACCGCAGCCGACCTAAAAACCGCCGGCAAATTTCAAAATGTACGCGTCCAGGTGGAACCTGAAGACAAGGGCATCCGCGTCCTGTTCGTGGTCGAGCCGGCTGTCTATTACGGCATCTTTCAGTTTCCGGGAGCTGAGCGCTTTAACTACTCCCGACTCGTGCAGGTCGCCAACTTCGTCAGTCAGTCACCGTACAACGCAACTGAAGTTGAACACGATCGCCAGTTGCTGATGCGCTTCTTTCAGCAAACTGGCTATTTCGAGGCCCAGGTCTCCACCGAACTCAAAATCGATGCGCAACATGAAATCGTGAACGTGCTGTTTCACTCCGATCTCGGCCGCAAGGCCAGGTTCGGCGTCATCGACTTAGCCGGCCTACCGCCCGCTGAAACCACAGATGTGCAGCATCGTCTCACCACCATGTTTGCGCGGATTCGCGGAGCGGCCATTCGCAATGGCAAAGCCTATAACCGCAGTACGTTGAACAAGGCGACGAATTACATACAGACCCGTTTGCAAAAAGATGGATTTCTCGCCGCGCAGGTCAAGCTGGAAGGCGCCGAGTACCACGCCGACACCAATCGCGCCGATATTCACTTCAGCGTCAATCCCGGCGCCAGAACGCACGTGATCATCGCCGGCGCACACCTCTGGCCATGGACCAGGAAGGCCTTGTTGCCCGAGTACCAGGGCGTCGGTGTAGATGAGGAGACCGTGCAGGAAGGTCAGCAGGCACTCATCTCCCACTACCAGGCGAAGGGCTACTTCGACGTGAAGGTAACGTCTGATATGACCGGAGACGAAAAGCTGCGCACGGTCGTCTATCACGTATCCAAACAGAAGAAACACAAAGTCACTGACGTGCGAATCACGGGCGAATCGAAGTTAAAGGAGGATGACCTTGAGCCGCACCTCACCGTGCAGAAGAAGCACCTCTTTTCGCACGGCAACTTCAGCGATCAACTTGTACGCACCAGCATCAACAATCTCAAGGCCGTGTATCAGTCGCAAGGATTCAGCAGAGTACAGGTCACTTCGTCAGTGGTCAATCACGGTGGCGACATCCAGGTTGCTTTCCACGTCACAGAAGGGCCGCGCGACATCGTGAATGCGCTGTCCGTCGAAGGCGCACACACGTTCCCCGAATCGCAATTTGCACCCAAAGGGCTGAAGGTCGCCGCGGGACAGCCGTATTCGCAGGCAAACGTGCAAGCCGACCGCGCTTCCATCGTCGCCAATTACCTGAAGGCTGGCTATCTCACTTCGAGCTTTCGCGAAACAGCCACGCAGGTCTCAAAAAACGATCCGCACCACATTAACGTTGTCTACCATATCTACGAAGGTCCTCGCGTTTTTACCGGTGAAATTCTTACGCTCGGCCGCGTCCACACACAGCAACGACTCATCGATCAGGACATCGCATCCATCAAGACCGATCAACCGCTCACCGAAACTGACCTGCTCATTGCGGGCAGCAATCTCTACAACCATACAGGTGTGTTCGATTGGTCCGAGGTCGATCCCAAAAGCCAGATCACCACGCAGACCAGCGAAGATGTTCTTGTAAAGGTTCATGAAGCAAAGCGCAATGAGTTCACCTATGGCTTTGGCTTTGAAGTTATCAACCGTGGCGGCAGCATTCCCAGCGGAACAGTCGCCCTCCCCAATCTTCCGCCCGTCGGCCTGCCCTCCAACTTCAAAACCAGTCAGGTCACTTTCTACGGCCCGCGCGGCAGTGTGCAATACACACGAAACAACCTGCGCGGCAAGGGCGAATCGCTTTCGCTGACCGCATTCGCAGGCCGCCTCGATCAAAGCGCGGCCATCTATTACATCAACCCAAACTTGCGTTGGTCATCCTGGAAGTCAACCGTCTCGTTCTCAGCTGAACGGAACGAAAAGAACCCGATCTTTTCGTCGCAACAGGAGATTGGCACCTATCAGATCCAGCGCTTCATCGACAGCGCCCGGAAGGATCTGTTTTTCGTCAAATACAGCTTCAGCAAAACGGACCTTACGCGTGTTGAAATACCCGACCTCGTCCCCGCCGCCGACCAACACGTTCGTCTTTCGGGGTTCGGAGTGAATGTCACCCGCGATACACGAGACAACGTCCTCGACGAACACAAGGGCGTGTTCGGATCACTCGAGGTCGATATCAACTCCAGCAAACTCGGCTCCAGTGTCGATTTTGCCAAACTCACATCCCAGGCCGCTTTTTATAAAGAGAAGTTTCATCACATCGTGTGGGCCAACAGCATCCGCATCGGTCTGGCGCAGCCTTTTGCCAACAGCCGCGTCCCTTTGAGCGAGGCCTTCTTCACCGGCGGCGGCGACTCGCTGCGCGGCTTTCCGCTCGACGGTGCTGGTCCGCAACGTGCGGTTCCGGTGTGCACTGACTCAAGCAATTGTGCCTGTCCAACCACGAATTGCACGTTGATCAATGTTCCCAGCGGCGGAAACGAATTATTTGTTGTCAATGCCGAAGCGCGCATACCGCTTCCGATCAGGAAAGGTCTCAGCATGGTTCCTTTCTACGACGGCGGCAATATCTTTCCCCGGATTGGCTTTCACGATTTCACCTCACTCTACTCAAACAACGTTGGCATCGGCTTTCGCTATTCCACACCCGTCGGCCCTATTCGCTTCGATCTCGGACGCAATCTCAATCCCGTCCCCGGCGTGAGCGCGACCCAATACTTCATCAGCATCGGCCAGGCATTCTGAGGAGTTCTCCCGTGGCAATCATCCATACCTCGAACGGCGACCCTGATCCCCGCGAACCACAGCCCGATCGATCTTTCCGACGTCCCTTGCTTATCGCCGTACGGTTCGTCGCCGTTACCATTGTCTTTCCGATCCTGTTCGGTGCTGTAGTTCTCGCGCTCCTGGTGAATAGTTCGCGCGGACACGCGTACCTCATCAACACTCTCCAGAAGAAAGCCGGTGAGAGTCTCGGCGTCGGGGTGCACCTTCAGAACCTCAACCTCCACCTCACTACGCTCAGCGTCGACCTCTACGGTCTCACCATCGATGGCGCCGGTTCGCACTCCAATCCACCGTTGCTCCAGGTGCAGCATGCCAGCGCAGGCGTGGGCATCGTCTCCGTCTTCGGGCGCGAATGGTACTTTGATCGCATTCGCCTCGACAATCCCATCGCGCAAATCTTCGTCGACAAGAATGGCGTTTCCAACCTTCCAACATTCAAGAGCGACAGCAGTGGCAACACGACAGTATTCGCTCTGGGCATTCGCCACGCGATCCTCGCCAACGGGGCTTTCTTCTACAACAACCAGCCAAACTCCCTGGCACTCGATCTCCGCGATGTCCAGTTCAACGCCACGTTTAACGGTCTTCTGAAGAAATACTCCGGATCACTTTCCTACTCGGATGGCAGGCTCAACTATTCGGGCAACGAGGCGCCAAAGCACGCGCTCAGCCTGCAATTTGACGCGACGCCAACAACGCTTCATCTCTCGCCGGCCAGCATTCAGGCGGGCAACACGAATCTCGTTCTCAATGCAACCATCAATAACTACAGTGCGCCAATCGTGCAGACCCGATATAGCGCAACCGTGGATGGACAACAGCTAGCGGCGATTCTGCACGATCCATCCATCCCCAGCGGTTTCGTTTCGCTCTCAGGAAACGCGCAATATCAGTCGATCGCCGGACGCACGGCTCTGCAAAGCCTCGTTGTGAAAGGCGATCTAACCAGCCGCGACCTCGTTATCACGATGCCTTCGCTTCGCGCTGAGATTTCAAACATCGCCGCCCACTATTCCCTCGCCAACGGCGACGCAACATTGCACGATTTCCGCGCCATTCTTCTCAGCGGTGAAATAACTGCCCAAGGCACAATGAAGAACATCGGCGGCGATTCGCGTTCGAAATTCGATGCGACCCTGCATGGCATCTCGCTCGCAAACGCGAAACGCATGATGGGCTCGGCAGCCTCCACCGGCCCTGTCGCAATCGCCGGCACACTCAACGCGACTGCGACAGCCACATGGGGCAAGACCTTCGACGATCTAATTGGCCACACAGACGCAACGATCCACGCCGGGGTGGATAGCGGCCACCGCTTAAAGCTCGCCATGGCACAGGTCTCCTCCCCATCGCCAAATCCTGCTGTTGCGCCTCCGGCGGGCCCAGTTCCGATCGAGGGCGCCCTGCACGCGACCTATAGGGGGAAGACGCAGCAACTTGCTCTCGATCACAGTTATTTCCGCACCCCGCAAACCAATCTGGACCTGAACGGAACCGTGAGCAAAAGTTCGAGTCTAGCCGTTCAGCTCCAGGCCAACGATCTGCGCGAAATCGAATCGATTGCCGATCTCTTCCGCACATCCGCGCCCGGTGAGCCGATGCAACCGCTTGGCCTCGCCGGTACGGCCTCCTTCACGGGCATCGTCCGCGGTTCAACCTCCGCGCCGCGTTTCACCGGCCAGCTCACGGCTCACAACCTCGAACTCCAAGGCTCATCGTGGAAATCGGTTCGCACAAACATCGATGCAAGCCCTTCAAACGTTAGCCTGCAACATGCCGAACTCGACCCAGCCACCCAAGGCCGCCTCACGCTTAATGCCAGGGTTCAATTGCGCAATTGGTCTTTCTCGAAATCAAGTCCAGTTCAGCTTCAGCTCAGCGCATCGCAACTTGATATCAACGAACTCGCGAAACTTGCCTGCCAGAAGATTCCCGCTACCGGTACCCTGGCCGCCGACATCAAGATGCACGGCAGTGTTCTCAATCCGGAAGGCACCGGCACTCTAACCCTGAACAATGCTGTAGCCTATGGCGAATCTATCTCGTCGGCCAAAGTTACGTTCAACGGCAATAGCGACCAGGCCCATGTCAACTTATCCATCTCCGCGCCAGCCGGGACGATCGAAGCTAAATTGACGTCGAGCCTCAACAACAAGACATACTCCGCCGAACTAACATCATCCGGAATCCATCTCGACAAGTTACAAAGCCTCAAAGCAAGTAACATCAACCCAGCCGGGATTGTCAGCATCAAGGCCAAAGGCCAGGGCACCTTCGACAATCCCCAACTCGACGCAGTTATCCAGATTCCCAGCCTTGTCGTGCAGCAGCAGACCATCTCCGACCTTCACCTGCAAGCCAACCTCGCCAATCATCAGGCGACGGCTCAGCTCACGTCTTCCGCGGTGAACACAGCGATCAAGGCCAACGCAAAGGTGGCGCTCACCGGCGACTATCTCGCCGACGCCACCCTCGACACGCAAGGCATTCCACTCGCCCCGCTCCTTGCGGTCTACGCACCCGATCAGGCGGCCAACATCACCGGGCAAACGGAACTCCACGCCACACTGCACGGCCCCCTCAACAATAAACGGCAACTCGAAGCGCACGTCACGATCCCTGTTCTCAAGCTCGCTTACGGCGATACAGTTCAACTCGCTGCCGCCGCTCCCATTCACATCGACTACAAAGACCAGACCATCAACGTGCAGCGCTCTTCGATCCGCGGTACCGACACTGATCTACAGTTCCAGGGGACAATACCAACGGCGGGCAACGCACCAATGTCTCTTCTCCTCCTCGGCTCCGTCGATCTGCACCTTGCCCAGCTCTTCAATCCCGACCTTCGGACCTCTGGGCAGCTCAAGTTCAACGTCAACTCATACGGCGCAGCTAGCGGTCCAGACATCGCAGGAACCGTCGACGTTGTCGACGCGGCATTGGCCACGCCCGATCTGCCCGTAGGACTGCAACATTGCAACGGCACGCTATCGGTTACCAAAGACCGTGTCAACATCACCCAACTTAAAGGCAACATGGGCGGTGGCACGCTGACCGCGCAAGGGGGAGTTGCCCTCCGTCCATCGGTCCAGTTCGATTTGGGAGTCGCTGCGCGCGACGTGCGCATGCTTTACCCGCAAGGCATGCGCGAGTCCATCAACGCAAACATCCGCCTCACCGGATCACCTCAAGCAGCGCTCCTCGGCGGCAACGTCGACCTCGCCGACCTTTCGTTTACACCCGCATTCGATCTCAGCAACTTTATTGATCAGTTTACTGGCGGCGTAGAAGTCCCGCCGTCGCAGGGATACACCCAGAATGTCGCGCTCAATCTCGCGGTGCACTCCTCAAATAATGTGAATCTCGTCAGCCGCACGCTCAGTATTGGCGGCTCAGCCAACCTGCAGGTGCGCGGAACGGTTGCAGAGCCGGTCATCCTGGGACGCGCCAATCTTACCGGCGGCGACATCATCCTCAACGGAAACCGCTTCGTTCTCACCGGCGGCACTATCCAGTTCGTAAACCCCTCGGTTACCCAGCCTGTCGGCAATCTCACCCTCACCACGTCCATTCAGCAATACAACATCAGTCTCCGCTTCGAGGGCCCCGTCGATCAGTTGCGCACACAGTACAGCTCCGATCCGTCCCTGCCGTCGGCCGACATCATTCACTTGCTCGCCTTCGGCCAAACCAGCGAGGCAAGCGCCGCAAACGCAACGCCCGCCAACCAGGCTGCCGAGACCCTCGTAGCCAACCAGGTTTCGAGCCAGGTTACGAGCCGCATCTCCAAGGTTGCAGGGATCTCGCAACTCTCCATCAACCCGGTCCTGGCAGGTGGCAGTTCGCAGGGGCCGGCGGGAGCCAACATCACGGTGCAGCAGCGCGTCACCGGCAATCTCTTCGTCACGTTCTCGACAAACGTCCAAACCACGCAGGGCCAGACGATCCAGGGTCAGTACCAGGTGTCGCCACGGGTCGCCGTCAGCGCCACACGCGATCCAAACGGAGGCTTCGCCGTCGATACACTCATCAAGAAAACCTGGTAATGAGCACCGTTGGACCCGATTGATTTGCTTCCGCACTCGGAACCTGGTTTCAGTCACTCTCTAGGTAGTCTCCGAATTGTTCCGCAATCATGTTGATTGGGATCGCTGATATTTTGAACGCTGAGGATGCTCCGCGATGTTAACCTTTTCAAGCAACCTCACAAGGTTGAATTTCAACGATTCTCTTGAAGGGCGGGCTCCATGAAAGGCAATCCGAAGGTTCTTGAGCAGCTGAATCATGCTCTCCGCGACGAATTGACGGCGATCAACCAGTACTTCCTCCACGCGGAAATGTCGGAGAACTGGGGCTACAAAAAGTACTCGAAGTACATCAAGAAGCAATCCATCGATGAGATGAAGCACGCCGAAATCCTAATGGAGCGGATTTTGTTTCTCGATGGCACGCCTGCCATGGAGCCGATGTCCCTGGCCATCGGGAAATCCGTGAAAGAAATGATCGAGTCTGATCTCGATTTGGAACATGGGGCAGTTGCTTCGTACAACGAGTCGATTCGTATTTGTGTGGAGAATGGGGACAACGGATCGCGCGATCTGTTTGTAAGGCTGCTCAAAGATGAAGAGGGACACGTTGACTGGTTGGAGGCACAGGTTCATCAGATCAAGGAGATGGGATACGAGCGCTACCTCATCACTCAGACCGAAGAAAATTGAAAGGCGATCTGAAGGGATCGCAGTCATAGCCATCGAAGCCCGCTCTCGATTGCTTACCCGCTCGGCGTTTTATGGCTAGAATCAAAACTTAGAGCAAATTTGCATCTCATGCGGCGTCCCCCGAGCCCACAGGGCTCTCCGGAGTTGTGATGTGCACCGTCTGGAGATAAGGCACGGTCGGACTAAATGCCCACCCGCATCTCATTTACCACGGATGGAGGCCCATGCTCAAATCTCGATCGTTAGCGCCGGCTGTTCTCATGTTCTTGTCTATCCTGAGTCGCGCCCAAACACCGGATACGGCAACCATTCGAGGCAGCATCGAGGATTCTAGCCACGCAATCATACCCGGCGCACTGCTGCACGTGATCAACGATCTGACTGGGCTTGATCGAGCGGTGACGTCCGACGCGGAAGGACGCTTTGTTGTCGCCGGCCTGCCGATTGCGGGAGAGTATGACCTTATCGCTGTGAAGGCCGGATTCGCAGAGAGCAAGGCCCATGTAAAGCTTGCTGCCGGAATCACTGCTTCGGTAATGCTGCAGCTGAACGTTGCCGGCATCGGCACGCAGGTTACGGTAATCGGCTCCGCAGGCGAGTTAAGAACAGATCAACCGCAACTTGGAGAACGGCTCGATCTAAAAACGATCAATGAGACACCGCTTCCGAATCACAGAATCACCTTCCTGCCCTTGCTGAACGCCGCCAATCGTCCGGCGATCAACCAGGGCGACATCTTTATGGATCAGGATCTGTTCACCACCAACGGCGCCGGTCGACGCCAGAGTTGGTTTGAAGTCGATGGAAGCACTGGCAACGATAGTTGGGGGCGTCAGACAATCTTCACGAACCTTCCGCTGGCGGCCGTCCAGGAGATGACGGTTCTAACTAACAGCTTCTCGACCGAATACGGCGCGAGCACCGGCAGCGTGGTGAATATCGTAACCAAGAGTGGAGGCGCGAACTATCACGGGGAATTCGGCGGCCTGTGGCGGCCAACCGGGCCTGAAGCGTCGCTCTCCGGATTTACCGAGAGCACCGCGACCAGCGGAAACGAAGTCGCGAATGACAAGCTGGTGCAGGAGTCGGTCGCTTTTTCGGGACCCTTGAGTTTCGATCGGAAGACGCACTTCTTCATGGCTGGGGAACACAGTAATGAGCGCAAGGCCTCGCCTGTCAGCTCAGTGCTGGCGCCTGGGATTTACGAGGGGGTGTACCACGACTGGATGGGCTTTCTCCGTCTTGACCATCAATTTACCGAGAAGAACAACGCGTTCTTCCGCGGCGATGCCGATGCCTACTTTGACACGAATCCGAATGGAATCGTGGGAGGGAATTCTTTACCCACCGTGGCGCGCATCTTTCGGCGGAGGACCTATTCTTTAGAGCTTGGCGACACTGCGGTATTGCATCCGAATCTGCTGAACAGCGCCAGGCTTCAGTTCCAGCTCGCGTCGCCTATCACCGAGTTTGATCCGGTAGTCTACGGTACTCAGTTCATCGTCACGATCCCGGCACTGAATAACTCGAAATTCACCACGGGAACATCGCAATCGGCCCTGCTGCTGAACCGGCAATACCAGATCAGCGACACGATTACGGCGACTTTGGGCCATCACCAGATCAACATGGGAGGCGACGCGATCATTGCCCACACGGGAGGTAATAGCAAGGAGTTCGGCGGGCCGAGCTACTTGGGCGCTTTTACCTACAACAACTGCACTGGGCCCAGCGGAACGCCGACTACTGCTGAGATTGAGGCTTACTGTGAGGGGCCAACTTATCTTGATAACATCGCCAACGTGGCGAGCTATACGCAAAGCTTTGGCAACGCTGTTTATACAGTCGACGACGCAATCTGGGCTCTCTTTGTGCAGGACGACTTCCATGCGACCAACAAGCTTACGCTGAACGCGGGCTTGCGCTATGAGCGGCAGACCTTTACCGATGCCGCTCTCAACTTCGCTCCGCGCGTAGGCTTTGACTACGACGTGACCGGAAAGGGAAACCTTGCGATACGCGGAGGTTTCGGAATTTATTACTCTCAGATCGTAGACAACGATGAGGCTAACTACGCTCTGACAGGGCCAACCGGAGTGTTTACCTATTCGGCGACTCCAGGGCAGAATGGCTTTCCTTCCAGCGTCGCAGCGGCTCCGCTCGCTGAGTTGCCTACCGGTTTCGCAGCTCCATTGCGCAGCCTGTATCTCCGGCCCGGCCGCAGCTCGTTCTACAACCAGTTCTTCCCGACATCGACACTGGTCGGCTATCCCCAAAAACTTTTGAACCCATACTCTGAGCAGTACACCTTGAGCGTTGAGGATCAGGTTGCGCCAGGATGGATTCTCAGCGTCGACTATGTTCGCACGCATCAGCTTCGCAATGTTCGGCCCCTCGACGTGGACGCGCCAACATCGTTTCTCCGCACAGCCCAGAATCAGACACGGACAGCTCAGGCAGCCAATTGCACGCGACCATATTGGATCTACTGGTACGCGCAAAACGGGACGACGTGCAGCAGCAGGACGGCGAGTTCTCCCCAGCCGCCCTACAGCGTGATCCAATCCGATGTAAACGATGGATTTTTGCATTACGACGCGCTGGACGTGAACCTGCGCCACACCTTCAGCCATGGCTTCGAGACTCTGGCGAGCTACACCTGGTCGCATACGTTGGACAACGTCGATCCCGACGCCACCAGCCAGAACCCCAACGATCCGATCCAGGCCGGCCTCGCGGAGTATGGCAACGCGCTGTACGACCAGCGGAATCGCCTTGTGTTAGGCGGGTTCTATGTGCTTCCGTTGAAGATTAATGTTGGCGGAATCGCCTCGTTGTCCGGCGGACTTCCATACAACCTTACTACCGGGACCAACAATAGCGGCGATACAGGCGCGACGACGGATCGACCCGTCATTAATGGTGTGGTGGTTGGACGCAATACAGGCCGTGGTACACCGATTTACGACTTAGAACCGTTCGTCAGTCGTACCTTTCCGATTTTCAGTGAACGCTTGAAGCTGGACCTTCGCGCAGAAGCCTTCAATGTGCTGAACCAAGCCAACTTCGTCACCTTCAATGGCGTGTATGGAAATGGTGCTCCACCAGCTACGTTGGGAGCGCCGTCGTTCGGCGTCACAGCCCAGTTGCCCGCTCGCTCGCTGCAGTTCTCGGGCAAAATCTCGTTCTAGACCAAATTCATAAGGAGTTGATTTTGATTTCGCAGCGGCGACGGGCAAGAGGATCTACAAGGGGCCTTGCCAAGCGATGGATCATATGGGTGATGGGCATGCAGTTGCTGGCCGCGACTGCGTCAAACGCACAATCCAATACCGGGTCCATTGTGGGTCTCGCCCAGGATCCATCTGGAAAGCCCGTGGCGTCGGCTTCAGTCGTTGTTCAGAACACCGATCTCTCCAGCAAACGAACCACCTCGACCGATGCGCACGGTAATTTCCGTATGTCCGGTCTTGTCCCGGGTGCGTTAACCGTGGAGGCTCAGGGGCAGGGACTCTCGACCAGGCGCCCGATCCGAATAACGCTGGGGCTGGGAAGCACCGTGCAGGTCACATTGCAATTGAGCATACCGCGCGTGGAGCAGAAGACTACCGTCACCGCTCAGCGCGCAACTTCAGAGGGCAATACCGTTGCTCCTCCCGTGAACAAAGAAGAGGCTTCGGTCAGCGATTTCTTCGCAGGGATGACCGTAACGTACCTGCCCAACCGTGACCGCGACTTCGCACAATTCGGCGCGCTCGGCGCCGGTTCAACCGAGGACGCAGACCGCAATGGTGTGGACGTCGCGGGGCAGCGTTCGACCGCGACCGTGACCCAAGTGGATGGAGTGAGCTTCAACGATCCGCTGGAGGGCGGACCTCGCGGGGCGAACGATGGCACCTTCTTTCTGCCTCAGACAGTCGTTCGAGAGTTTCAAATTGTCCGCTCGGGTGTGACCGCCGAGGTTGGTGGGACCGACGCCGGGCTGATCAACGTTGCAACCAAGGAAGGCTCGAATCGCTTGCATGGTGAGGCTTTTTATACCGTGCGTCCATCCTGGGCCACTTCGGCCGACTCCTTCGGCCACAGCCTTAACAGCGGCCAGAACACCTTTGGCTTGTCCGACGGCGGTCCGATCCGCAAGAATCGGGTCTTCTTCTACACGGGGTTTGAGCAGGACTTTCTGCGTGCACCCTACTACTTGCGGTTCGAACCTCAAGCCTCCGGGACAACGATACCGGCGTCCCTCACCGCTTTGCAGGGCGAGATTCCGCAACGCAGCCGCCCCACGGCACTCTTCGGTCGAGTGGATGCCCGCATCAACGATGCGAATACCCTCAACGTTCTGATTGCGGGCAATCGCGTGAGCGCCGAGAATCTCGGAGATGGATCTACCCGCAGCATCGCCACGTCGACCCATGCGAGTTCATTGAGCGGTCAGAGCTTGTGGACAAAGATTGGATTGACCACGCTTGTTAGTCAGCGCGCCGTCAATCAGGCCACGGTCTCATGGTCAGTGGATCATCGCAATATCACGCCGAATTCAACCGCTCCGGAGATCTTCATCAATGGCTTCGGCGTATTGGGAGGAGACGGACTCGGCCCTCACCTCTATACGTCTCATCAGTCTCAGTTCATCGATACGCTGACGATCACCCACAGCGGGGCGTCGCTCGACCTGGGTGGCGTCTACGCCTACAGTCCTGCTTATGAGCAGCAGGAAGAGAACCTTAATGGAAGGTTCGACTTCAACTCGCTCGCCGCATATCTCGCAGATACTCCCAGGCGGTATCAGCAGACCTTCGCAACCGGGGAGGTCCGATACCAGGGCGCTGTCAGCGAACTTGGCATCTTTGCCAATGGCAAGCTGCCGCTTGGAAAAGCTGTAGCGCTGACCGCGGGGTTGCGGTGGGATGGGCAATGGAATCCGCAGCCTCCCCATCCAAATGCCGCAATACCGCAGACGCGCTCGATTCCCGACGATCTAACCCAATGGCAGCCGCGCCTGGGCATCGCATGGAGCGCCAACGAAAAGACGGTGGTGAAAGTATCGGCAGGCCTCTACTCGGCTCAAACCCCCGCGACCATCTTTCATCGGATCGCAATCGATAACGGTTTGCAAACGGTTGTCGCAGACAGCTACTTCGACCCGCAGATCCTGGCATTCGCGACTTCATCGGGAACCGCATTCACGTCGCCCCCTCTGGGATTGACCACTCCGGCAGCGCTGGTCGTCGGCATCGATCGCGCATTTCGCAATCCGCGTTCGATCCAAGCTGCGGCCAGTGTGGAGGAAGAGATCACGGCGAAACTATCGTTGTCCGCAGGCTTCCTGCACGATAGCACTTGGAAACTCCAACGCCGGTCGGACCAGAATCTTAATCCCCCCATCTCCGACACGAATGGCCTGCCCGTGTTTCCTCTTACACGGCCGAACCCTGCCGCCGGGCGCATTCTGGTCAACGAATCCGGCGCGCACTCGGACTATAACGGACTTCTGATCTCGTCATCCGCGCAGGTCACGCGCCGATCGCAGTTGCTGGCGAATTACACGCTTTCGCGCACCCGCGACGACGACTCGAACTCCGGCACGTACAGCATTGATGCGTCTCTCAATCCGTTTGATCTCGAAGCCGAGCGCGCCGATTCGAACCAGGACATTCGCCATGTCTTCAACCTCAGCGCGATTTTCGATCTGCCGCTGGGCTTGAAGTGCAATCCATTGTTCATCGCGAACTCTGGAAGGCCTTACACCCCCATCATTGGTTTCGACACGCAGCACGATGCCAACGATTGGAACGACCGCGCGCTGATTGACGGCATCACGGCTGAACGCAACTCCATGCGGCAGCCGGCCTTCTCCGATCTCGATCTGCGCATGGTCAAGGACTTCACGCTCAAGGGCAAGGGACATCATCTCGATCTCTTTATGGATGTGTTCAACCTGGTGGGATCGACAAACCGCGACTTCGGAGCCGGCGCAGTAGGCCTGTTTGGCAACGCCGCGTCGCCCATCGCTAGTGCAGGTCAGCCGCTGTTCGCACCCGACTCAACACAGATTGGCGGCGCCAGGGCGATCCAGTTTACGGCCAGGCTGGTCGGCTTCTAAACGCAGAAGATACGGCGCGGTCTCCCGGGGAATCTCTTCTCTTCAATCGACAAAACTCTCCGTCTAGTCATGCCTTGACAGGTCTTTTCAGTTCCCAAAGCACGAAAGTCCCGCCTCTCTGACCTCCCAATAGGAACGTCCGTCATCTGTCTGCAACTATTTTCAATTGAACGTGAAACAAGCTTCGTGATATCCCCGTGGTAGTAAGGAATTCCCGCAGCACGGAAAACGTGTGCGCAGAAGCTGACTCGATCCTAAAGGGGTGCCGATGGACCGCGATAAATTCTCCATTTCAGTCGTCCCTGAGCCCGCTGACCGTGGTTCCAATGGCCCGCGCATGGTTCCGGATCCGAGTGCGGAGTGGGATGCTAAGTGGCTTCGACCCAACGTCACTTCGATGCAACCGCCGCCGCGTCCCATCCCCCCCATCCCCGCTGCCCGTCTGATCGCCCCGAGCCCCGTTGCGCATCCAGTTCCCTCTGGCCGCATTGCGCACGCTGTCGCCACCACCCGCCCGAGCCAGGAGCCCGAGCCTGAAGCGCTGGAGTCCGATCCGCTTACCCTCCGCTTTCTCCGCTGGCTATTCCCTGAAGTCAATCAGCGGCGCGCCAAGCGGTTCCCGACCCCCGGCTTGGTCGCGTATTACTGGACAGGAGGCGCCCCCTACTCCTATCAGGTCGGCGACATCAGTGCCACCGGACTCTTCCTCCTCACCAGGGAGCGCTGGGCGCCGGGCACGATGATCCAGATGACGCTCCAGCAGCAGGACGGCAGAGTCAACAATTCCGATAGCTCCATCTGCGTCCTGTCTGAAGTCGTGCGCTGGGGCGAAAACGGGGCAGGCTTCAACTTCGTCCTCACCGATTACGAGAACGTCTACGACTACGGCATCATGCCTGGGGACACTATCGACCGGAAGTCCGTCGAGCGATTCCTCCAAAAAATCGGAGTGCCCGAAGTCCGCAGATGATCGGCATCTGCGACACAGGTTTCTGTCGGCACTATCGTATTGCGTCTCTGATCCAGTCGCACCGTTCCCTCACGCTTCCCGGCTCTACGGCGATCAGTTCGAAGCCAAAATCCCGATACGTCTCTTCGTGAATCTTCTCAAAACGCAGCGTCTCCTCAAAGCTGATCCGCCGCATTTCTGTCGGCGTCACGAAGCCGAGATTGCGTGCGAAAAAGACCCGCCTCTCGTAGATGGCTTCTCTCTGGATGCGCTCCAGCTCGCCGGCGAGAAATGGCGTAGTCGAGTGACCGAGATAGACTGCCAGCGCCGCCGTACACACCGCGCACCGGTCGTGAAACTGATTCTCATCCGGTTGGTACGACGATCGAATCTGCCGCTCCCTCTGCAGCTTCGCGACCGCATCGATAAACGACGACTGCATCCATGGTTGATCCGTTCCCTGGGCCAGTGCAGCCGTGATGACGTCCGTTGCCGCCTCTTCAACTACGCTGAATCCGTCGAGTTCGAGCTGACGCAGAATCGCCGTCTTTCCCGCCCCCGGAGCGCCAGTGATGATGAACCTTCGCATGCGTTTTCCTTATCGTGGAGTGAATCAGGGTAATAGAAGGGAACTGCCGTCCCACACCCAAAAACCGCGCGCGAAGCAAACTCCATAGCCTGCAGCGAATGCCCGAATGTGTGTTGAAGTTAAATGGTGCGCCGGAGAGATTCGAACTCCCGACCTACTGATACCGGGTCAGTGTATCTATTGACGCACTCACTGCCAGTGAACGATGCCCTTTTGTCTCTCAGCGTTTTGTAGCGCATCGTTATACAGTTCGATTGCTTCAGCGTGGTGGAGCATCGAATCCCAGATCGATCTTAGGAAGTCGAGAATCGATATTCGCGTCGCCGATGGTCACTGGTGCGCTCATTGCACGTTTCTCAGTCTAAACTTGCCGGGAAGACTGCTTGTTCTGCGTAATATTACGATCTGTTTGCTTCCTCATCTCAACCATCTCCGGGTCGTTCAATAAATCTGCAATCTTCCACGCAGGCACTACACCTGCCATTCCCGAGTTAGTTCTTACGATCAATCCTTCAGAAACAATTGCTCCATTCTTCTCGCGAACGTTCTCGACTGTGTGAAGATGGCACCAGTCGATGCCTAATAGAAACGGACCCTTTGGTGTGAAACGTGCGGCACTACCAGGATCAATAATGAATTCATCCGCTCCAGTCCTTTTCCTTTCTTTGTCTCGAAGTTCCTCTTCTTCTTCTTTCAGATCCCGATTTGAGAAATCCATCATGGGAGTGACCGAGTAGATAAACACAGCGGAGCCACTGTATCCAGGCAGCGATCTGATCTCAACAAGAAAACTCTCTTGGGCTAGACCATCCTCTGAGACTATTCTTTCTTTGGGCATCATTGCGATGTTGCCGAACCGTATCGACGGAGTGTTCTGCTGCTTTCCTTCGTGGTTTATGAACCTTCCAATCATGAAGGTATCGTCGCCGATGCCAATGTCATGTTTGACGATGATTTCGTTTGTGACCATCTTTTGTGAGGGAATCGAAAAAAAATTGAGTTCCTGCCAATCTATATCCAACGGGAAAATCGCAACATCATCACCGTCGGGATGAAGTCTCCATTGGTCGATGGTGGTCGAAACATACTCCAGCGATCCGTCTTTTCGGTTGATCCTAACGACTGGCTTTCTAGCCTTTTGAACTACGTGACGGTTCGACACCACGTAAATGGCCCGAATCCCAAATTCTCCTCAAACTCTACGTGAACAATAAAGCCGCTGCCCCCTTGCCGCTCCCCGTTCTTTGCATCGTCCACCGACTCATAAATGTACACGGCACAATCCGCATAGACGTCGTGGATTCTTGGCATAGAGCTCTCCAAATCCGGGACGGAAGACCGTGCGGGTAAGAATAGCGTGTATTCAAGTTACCCTTGAGAAATCCTTCTGACGAACTCACCACAAATCCTGACATGCGCTGACATGATCCGGAAAGCTAGCCCGAGAATGATTTTGATACTTCCGCTATCTATTTGATTTTATTCTGGCTAGATGGTGCGCCCGGAGAGATTCGAACTCCCGACCTACTGATTCGTAGTCAGTCGCTCTATCCAGCTGAGCTACGGGCGCACACGTATGGCTTCGAACGAAACCAACATCAGATTATCAGGGTTTCCGCGGCGTTGCAATGTAACCGTCAGGCCGCGGGAGCTGGCTCAGTTACCGGCGGCGGTAGCGCAACCTGCTCCTCCTCAATCACCTGCAACCCCGTGCTCCGCACGAGCTGGATCACCATCGCCGCATTCAGCCGCGTCGCGTCATACTCCACCCTCAGCGTATGCGCCTCGCGATCGAAGCAGAGCCGGCGAATCCCGTAAACTTCGCGGACCTTCCCCAGGGCGAACGTCATCACCTCGGTCGGCGCCGTCCCATAGCGAAGCACAATCTCCACCGTCGTCATGGAAAAAGCATAGCAGTTTCGTGCCGCGCATCGAGTTTTGAAAGGGCATGGCTTCAGCCATGCCACGACAAACGTAAAACCCTGGGGCTTTTTAGCCCCTGCGGGACGCTTTAAGCCGGTCGAGCAGTATTGATGCAACCATCCCTAATCTTCTTTGGACATTTCAACTACCGGCGCATCGTCACCGCAGTTCAGGCAGTGGATCATGGCGCTCCGTTCAGCGGTCAATGTCACCGTGAAGGTCATCATCGGGCTCGACGCATCCAGCCTCTTTAATTGAAATGAGAGTCTGTTCCCATCGATCCTTGGACGCACCACCACGTGAGGCTCGTGCGCAACAATGTGAGGCTGTCCACCCTCGCGCTTGATGATGTTCAGCACCAGCGTGCCCTCAAGAGTTCCCGTATCTTCCGCCAGCGTCAGAATCACGCTCGGTTGACCGTCGAGCTCGCCTTGCCACACACCCACCCAGCCGGCGTCCGAGTTCGACTGTGCCGCGGCGCAGCACAGCATGATCATTCCAACGCACACAACTCCACCCATGCGCATATTCATCGCAGTCACCTCCCGATCAGTTGTCTCTTAGCTTGTCTGGATCTGTTTCGCCAGAGTTGCCGTCGCCAGCGTTCCGCCCAGGCCCATGGTTTCTACCGCAGACGAAGGCACGATCACCATCGAGCCTTTTTCCCGTATTGCCTCATACAGCATGTTCATTCCGCGCAGATGCAACGCGCCGGGATTGTTGTTGTAAACGCGCGATGCCTCTGCGAATTGATCGGAAACCTGGACCTCCGCGGCACCCAGAATCACGCGCGCCTGGCGTTCGCGCTCAGCCTGTGCCTGCCGCGACATTGCATCTTGCAGTCCTTGCGGAATCGTCACGTCCCGCACCTCCACCGACTGCACAGTGATTCCCCACGGAGTCGTTTTCTCGTCCAGGATGCGCTGCAGTTCGCGCCCCAGCGTCTCCCGTTCCGTGATCATCTGCGCCAGCTCATGCCGCCCGATCGACTCGCGAAGCGCCGTCTGCGCGCTCATCGTGATCGCCTCCATGTAATCCTCCACTTCCAGAATCGCCTTCTCCGCATTCCACACCAGCCAGAAAACGATGGCGTCCACGTCCACCGGCACTGTGTCGCGTGTCAGCGTGCACTCCGCTGTGACGCTTGCGACTCTCACCCGCTGATCCACATACGGGCTCAACGTTTCCAGCACCGGTACGATAAAGAAGATGCCCGGTCCGCGCAGCCCCACATAATGACCCACCCGCAGCAGGGCCACCTTCTCCCATTGCCGAACCACCTTGATCGCGTGCAGCAGATACAGTCCAGCCAATATCCCAACGAACAGTGGCACCGGGCCTTTTGTAATCGCGCTCAAAAGGAACCCGCCCAGCAAACAAATCACAAATGCCGTTACCGCAACCCGGTTGTATTGCAGATTTACTCTCTTGTTCATCGCTTATCTCCTGCGGTTCGGCTCGTTGGCCGCAGTCCGCAACTGATCCAGTAGGTCCTGCACTGTGAATCCCGCTGCTCCCGCGCGAGCAACAGCATCGGAAACAATCTGTGCCAACTGCCGCTGCCGTTCATCTGCCGCCCGCGGCATCTTCTGATCGCTGATGAATGTCCCCGTCCCCTGGTGTGTCTCGAGCAGTCCGTCATACTCCAGTTCCCGATAGGCGCGCACCACGGTATTCGGGTTTACTTCGAGGTCCACCGCAAGCTGCCGCACCGTAGGCAATTGATCCCCCGCACTCAGCGCGCCCGATGCCACCGCTCCCCGCACCTGGTCCACGATCTGCCGGTAGACCGGCATCCCGCTGTGCAGGTCGAGGTGGAAGTGAAATGCCGGTTTGGAAGCTCTGCTCATCGCGCCAATCAATGTACTATATGACTAATACACCGATTCAATTTCCATGTCAAGCGAAAGTGGTCAGCATCAATCCTTCAGGATTGCAAAACAAATCGTCATTCCGACCGACCCTGAGCAAAGCGAAGGGAACTGAGGAACCTGCAGTTGCTTCGGGCGACCGTCGCATCTCGAAACCTTCCTCGCTTCCGCGTAGGCGACCTGTGGCATCAATTCCTAGCCCCGCCGCAAAGACTCCGCCGCGCGCAGCGCCAGCCCATGCGCAACCGACGTGAACTCATTTCCGCCGCGAATCCGCGATGCTCCAAAGCGGCTCTCGAAAATCCGCCGCACCGCCGGCACAAACGAAGATCCACCCGTAAGGAATACCCGATCGACCTCTCCCGGATCGATTCCGGAAGACTGCAAAAGCCTATCGACTGCACCCTCGATCGCCTCGAGATCTTCCGCAATCCATGCTTCGAAGCTGGCCCGGGTCACGGGAATGCGCAACTCCATTCCTCCACCTCGAAATCGGAACTCGGCATCTTGATCGCGCGATAGTCCGAACTTCAGCTCCTGCACTGCCTGGTGGAGTTGATATCCAAGATCCTCATCCACAATTGCGATCAGTGCTTCAATCTTCTCCGGCTCAAGCGCTCGAATGCGCGCGCTCCTCAATATCTCGCGAACGTTATTCGTGCGCAGAAATGAAAGGTAGTGCCACCGCTCGAGGTTCGCGTAAATCCATGCCGGAACAGCCGGCAGAAGCTTATTCATAGATCGCGCCTCGGAGTCCGACCCGAGTGCGGGCGAAACCAGCTTGCGAATGATCCGCGCATCAAACGCATCGCCCGCCAGCCCGACTCCGCTGTTACCCAGCAGATCCTTTGGGCCGCGCCCTCTGCGTCGCACTTCGGGACCCACACGCAAGAGTGAAAAGTCGCTGGTGCCGCCGCCGAAGTCGCCGATCAGCAGAAGTTCCTCATGATCCAGCGTCGCCTCGTAGGTATACGCGGCCGCCACCGGCTCCATCTCAAAATCTACGTGTTCAAACCCCGCCAGCGCAAACGCCGCACGCAATCGCGCCACAGCAAATTCCTGGTCTTCCTCTGTCTCCGCGCCCACAAAGCGCACCGGCCGACCGACCATCGCATAGCGAACAGGCTTCTTGAACTGGTGCGCCGCATGTTTGCGGAGATCGCTCAGCATACGCGAGACCAGCTCTTCCAGTTTGTAACGGCGGCCAAAGACCTCCGTCCCCGTCAGCGTCCGGCTCGAAAGATGAGACTTCAGCGACTGGACAAGCCGGCCCTTCTCATCAGTCTGCAAATAGTGGTCGATGGCCGCGGGTCCGGTCAGCGAATGTGCCCGCTTGGCGCCTTCGCTGTTCTTGTACTGTTCGAAATACAACACCGAGCGGAATGACTGCGTCTCGGCCCCGGCCGAGGGAAAGGAAGCAAGCTGCACCTGTCCCGCCTCATCCATAACGGCAACGGAGCTGTTGGTGGTTCCAAAATCAAATCCAACAGCGGTTTGTCGATCCTCGCCGATCCCCATACGCCCATTATTTCGTACTCAAGATAGATCGAGTCCCAATCCGGGTCAGAGCCTTGCATTCTCACCCGAACATGAGCCCCGAACAACCACCTTCCTCGCAGCCAACATGCAGGTGGACACAAAGTAGTAGACATACTACTACAATTCTGATAGTAGTAGAGATTCTACTACTATGGCAGATTCGCAGCGTTACCAGAACCACGTTGAGATCCTCCAGGGCACACTCGATCTGCTCATCCTGCAGACCCTTGCTCGCGGTCAGCAGCACGGGCACGGGATCTCGCAAGTCATCCGCGCTCGCTCGGGCGAACTGTTGTCGGTTGAAACCGGATCGCTCTATCCTGCCCTGCATCGGCTCGAAAAGAAGGGCTGGCTCGATGCGGAGTGGAAAGCATCGGAAAACAATCAGCGAGCCAAGTACTACACCTTGACCAAGGCAGGCAGAAAACAACTGGTCGCCGAACAGCACAAGTGGCGACAACTGGTCCAGGCCGTTTCCGGAGTGCTCGACCCCGCGTGAGGACACCATGGCAGGAAATATGTTGCGCTTACTTCTCCGCCGATTCTTCCAAAGACGCGATCTTGAACGCGAATTGAACGATGAGTTCGCGTCCCACATTGCTATGGAGACAGCCCTCCTCATCCAGGATGGTGAGTCTCCAGAAGCCGCACGGCAAATCGCATTGCGCCAATTCGGAAATGTAGGATTGGTGGCCGAAGTGACCCGCGACCAGTGGGGACTTGGCTGGCTGGACCATGCGCTTGCCGATATTCGCTATTCTGTCCGCTCGTTTCTGCGGGCGCCGCTGTTCACCGGCATCGTGGTCATCACGCTGGCCCTTGGAATCGGAAGTTCCACAACGATTTTCAGTCTGCTCGACGGCATCCTCCTCCGCGCACTCCCTTTTCCCAATTCCAGCCAGCTCATGATGCTTTGGGAAATTCCTCCCCAAATACAAAAAACAAATGTCGTGAACCTTATCAATTTCGTTGCCTGGAAGGAGCGCAATCATTCGTTTCAATCCATGGCGGCATTTCTGGCTTCGCCGATGAATCTGCTCGGCGAACGCGGAGGCGAACAGGTCCCTGGCCTTTCCGTGACAGCTGACTTCTTCGAAACCCTTGGTACACCGCCTTTGCTCGGCCGGACATTTCGTCCCGGCGAGTTCTGGACTTCGGAGCCCCGCGAAGTTGTGCTTAGCTACGGCGCGTGGCAGCGACTGTTTGGCGGCAGACCTGATGCCATCGGGAAGAAGATCTCGATCGATGCAAGCCATCACGAAGTCATCGGTGTCATGCCATCCGGATTCGGCTTGCCGAATCAGAAAGCAGAGCTCTACGTTCCGCAGGCCATCGAAGACAACGAAGGTAGAAACTACTCCGTCATCGCCCGTCTGCGCCCAGCCGTGAGCCCGGATGCGGCAAACGCTGAGATGGCGGCCCTCGCCGCTCAGACTGCTCGCGAGAAGGTGCATATGAATGCGGGATGGAGCGCGTCCGCCGTCCCGCTGCTGGACCAGACGGTAGGATCAGTGCGGCCGATTCTTCTCATCCTCTTTGCGGCTGTGGGACTGGTGTTGCTTCTCGCCTGCGCCAACGTCGCCAATCTACTCATGATGCGAGCATCGGGGCGCGTGCATGAATTCAGCGTGCGCCTTGCGCTCGGTGCAAGCCGGAATCGCATTGTCCGCCAGTTGCTGATCGAGTGCCTCCTGCTCGCCCTGTGCGGAGGGCTGCTGGGCGTTTTCATCGGTGGCTTTGCAATTCAGATCTTGAAGACATCGCTGCCCGAGAGCCTCCGCATTCCTCGCTTGAACGAAGTTTCTCTGAACTGGGCAGTCCTCTGGTATTCCGCGGCAGCATCAGTCCTGTCGGCGCTGATCTTCGGACTGGCGCCGGCCCTGCAATCACTGAGGCGGAACGTCAGCGAGGATCTTCACGACGCGACGCGATCGGTAACTTCCGGACGGAAAGTGCGGCGTGTACTTGTCATCGCTGAAATCGCATTTGCGCTCGTGCTGGTTTCAACCGCGGGGGTGACGGTGCGGAGTTTCTTGCGCCTGACGAATGTTGACACCGGATTCCATGCTGAGAATGTGCTTGCGGCTCGGATGCTCCTGCTGCCCGTGCAAAAAGAGGAATACCACGCCGAGACGGTGCGGCAGATGCTCGATCGCATTCGGGCCTTGCCAGGTGTCGTCGCAGCCGGATCCATCGGGATCCTGCCTATGGAAGGCACAAACTCAGGGACTGCGTATTATCGAGCGGACCGTCCCGAACCAGCCCCCAATGCGCGACCGGGAGGAGACGTTTCGATCATTACGTCCGGGTATTTTGAGGCCATGCGCATCCCCATGATTCACGGGCGCGCCTTCGACGTCGAAGATCGTGCGGCGTCTCCACCAGTGGCCATTTTGAATCAGAGTGCGGCGCGCATGCTGTTCCCGGATGAAGACGCCGTCGGCAAGCGATTGAAGGTTCAGTGGGGCCCGGGCGGCAATCCCATCATCGAGGTCGTCGGCGTCGTCGCGGATATCCGCCACGATGGCGTAAGCACGCCGCCACAACCCTGCCTGTTCATGCCCAACGATCAGCAGCCATTTCCGTTCACTTCGCTGATCGTGCGCACTACGGGCGATCCTGCGAATCTCCAGAACGCCCTTCGGAATCAGATCCGAGCGGTGGATCCCGACCAGGGCATCGCGAAAATGGAGCCCTTGCAACAAATGGTCTCGGATTCCATTGCACGCCCGCGCCTTGAGGCGCTGGTGCTCACAGCCTTTGGCGTGATAGCCCTCGGCCTTGCATGCATCGGCCTCTACGGCCTCATCGCATTTTCGGTCGCCCAGCGGATTCGTGAGATCGGCATCCGTGTCGCACTCGGAGCCTCGAAAGCGAAAATATTCCGCATGATCCTGGGGGATGGAGTTCGCTTGACTGTCATCGGAGTGCTGCTCGGCTTGGCTGGAGTTGTCAGCTCAACGCGCTTCCTGCGCAGTTTGTTGTTCGAAATCAGCCCACTCGATCCCACCGCTCTCCTCTCCGTGATTTGCATTCTGCTAGTGGTGAGCACAGTTGCGTGCTATCTTCCGGCGCTTCGAGCCACGAACGCTGATCCAGCATCGATCCTTCGCGAAGAGTGAGCCTGACGACAAGAGCTGACTAGCCGGTGGCTCGCGTCTTCGTTCCGTAGGCGAGCGACGCGTACCACTTGCCGCGGCCCTGCGGCGTCAGATCCATAAAGTTCCACACCGGTGCGAGCAAGTCGATGCCGCGCTCGTTGATCTCCGGCGCCATCCTGGGATGCGCGCTATAGAAATGCCGGACCGTGTTCGCGCCATCTTTCGTAAAAACAGAGACCGCCGAATCCTGCCCGCCGTCGGCTCCTTCGCTGCCGAGATCGTACTTGAACGTATTCGACCCTGCACTGAGCAAGCGTAAATTGTCCCAGCCTCGTTGCCGTGCGTGATCGCGTAACGCTTTTGGATCCGCAGCCGCGACGACCGCAAAATCGATGTTCTGGGCGATATGCTGCGCCACGCCGTTTGCCCCATCGATCCACATCGTGCACATCGGGCACGGCTTGACATTTTTCTTGCCGTACATCAGGTGATAGATCACCAGGGGACGGCTTGCTGCGGTGAAAAGCTGGCTGAGTTTTACGCCTTGTATCGGTTCGTCACCGGCATCGAGATCGGCTGGCCCTTCGAGAAATTCGTAGTCCTGCAGAACGGCGCCCTGTGGTAATCCGCGGCGCAGCGCCGCGACCGTTTCGCGGTGTTTCATCAGCTCGATTTCCGCCAGGCGCAACTCCTCGCGCTTCGCGAGATACTCTTCGGACTCATTCGTCAGATTCGTCTGCCGGTACGTTCCACCTATGAATTCATGAACCATGTCTGCCTTTTCAGCACGGCCGGAATAATCGGCCGGAAAATCTTCTCTGTTGGATGGCATGTCTGGGCCTGTAGCCCACGTCTTATTGACCCCAAATCCAGCACGGAAATGGGTGCCCCAGGTCTCGCTTTTGAGACCTGGGAAAGCACGAACTCTGACGTTCCCGCATTCAAGAAGTCTTCGCCCCCAAGTCTTTCCGCAGCAAATCCAGCACGGAAACGGGTGCCCCGGGTCTCGCTTTTGAGACCAGGGAAAGCACGAACCAATAAAGGCTCAGCCTTCCCCCGCAGATTGCCAACGCTCCCCCAAACACCTGTCAATACCCAGACTCGCCTAATCCGGCCCAACTTACACATTCGATTCACTAAAAACCGCTTCCCTGTTTTGCAGGTAATTATGGGCCATCGGCGCACAATTAAGTCATCAAGCCGGAACCTCCGGATACAGGAACGAGAAGCATGACCAAAAACGTTACCGTCGCCATTCCAGCCACCGTCCATAGCAAGGCCCGCGTCTGGGCCGCACGTCACAATACTTCGCTCTCCGCCATCGTGGCCTACTTCCTTGGCAACATTGACTCTTTCATCGAAGCACGCGCGAAGCACCAGGCAGAAAATCCGTCACAGCCGGAGGGGAACCAGACCCCGCCGATGTGAAAAACGCCAAAATGCGCCACTTTTCACGATGCTTGACTCTGCTATAATGTTGAAATAGAAAGACTTGGTACGTTTTTTAGACTGACCTGTAGGTTTTGGCTGTGAAACTGCGAAACCGCCGCTTATCTCGCGTAAAACAAACTGTTTACGCCCGTCGACTGAAAGTTTTCTGTGAAACTGTGGGGACTGTGAAACTGTGAAGCGTGCTGATAACTAGTTTAAAATCAATAGAACTTCTCCGCTTCACAGAAACCTGTGAACGCCAAAAAGCGCCAGGAGATATGTCCGGGCCAGTCCTAACTGGCTTTTCAGCAGCCTACAGGCTTTTCAAGAAGGACCGAATCTCGGGATTCGACCAGTCCGGATCCCCGACAACTTTGCGCCGGATGTACCCCTTGCGGTCAATGATGTAGGTTTCCGGCCATCCATCGGTCCCATACAACTTCGCCACCGTCTGGTCCGGATCGCGCACCGTGTCCACGTCAACGTGATACCGCGTCAGGAACCGGCGATAGGAGCCCGGATCCGTATCGATGCTCACCGCAACGATGGCAATATCCGGCCGGTCGCGGTGCAGTTGCTCCAGCGCCGGCGTCTCCTGGATGCACGGCGGACACTGGCTCCACCACAGGTTCAACAGAACCACCTTGCCCCGGTAATTCGCAAGATGAACCGTGTTCTCGCCGTCGCTCACCGTGAAGTCGGGAGCAAGCCTGTCGGCGTTGGCCGGAACACCGCCTCGATCGCAGCTGCACGCAAGCGTCAGCGCAACCAGCGAGCCAAGGGCAATGAAACCGGGAAACCGCACATCCTTATAATACGGAGCGACAGGTACTGAAAGAAAGGCCGAAGCACCATGACGGGCAAACCGGATCGAGCCGAATCGAGCGAGCACACTTTCAAGCCCGTACTCGGCCTTTCCGATGAGCCCGGCGAGCCGCTCGCCATCCCCGTCCGCACCGGCACAGTTTTCGATCAGCCCGAACCCGACCCGCTCATCGAACTCACCGTCATCATTCCCGCCCGCAACGAAGAACAGAATCTAGCCGCCTGTCTCCAATCGCTTGTCGCGCAGGCCGATGATCTCTTCCAGCTTGGCCGCGACTGGGACCTCATTGTCGTCGACGACCAATCCAACGACAAGACCGCTGAAATCGCTCGCAGCTTCCCCGGCGTCAGGGTTCTTGCTGCCGCGAAGCTCGAGAACGGCTGGACCGGGAAGAACAACGCCATCTGGACCGCTGCCCGCAAGGCTCGTGGCCGTTGGATCCTGTTCACTGACGCCGACACCATCCACGAGCCCGGCGATCTGCACCGTGCCATCCACGAAGCCACGCGTCACAAGGCGGGAATGCTGAGCTATTCTCCTCGCCAGCTTGTCACGGGCCTGGCGCAGCGCACGCTCATGCCTCTCGTCTTCTCTGAACTTGCTCTGGCCTATCCCCCATCCAAAGTCTCCGACCCGAACCATCGCATAGCCGCGGCAAATGGCCAGTTCCTGCTCGTAGAACGCGAGACCTACCGTAGTCTCGGCGGCCACGTTGCTGTCGCAGATCGCGTCCTCGAAGACGTCGAACTAGCCTTCCTCGCTAAGCGTCGCAAGGTGAGCCTTCGTTTTCGCTACGCGCCCGACGCCCTGAGCACGCGCATGTATAGGACAACCTCTGCGATGATAGAAGGCTGGACGAAGAATCTCGCACTCTTGTTTAACAATGCTTTGGCTACCTCTCTTTGGAAAATCCTGGACATAGTGCTCCTCGTCGGTCTGCCCTGGGTCGCGATCCATCTCTGGAACGCCCGTTTCAGTCCGCGCTCGCTTGAGCGGCTTGGCGCCGGGTGGGTCCTGCTTCTGCTTTGGCTGCGCACTCTCTTTCGTTTCTATGCCCGCGTCGCAAAATCGAACTTCCCATTCCTCGATTGCGCCATCTCGCCCTTGGGATTGCCACTGTTTGTCGTGCTCTTGTACCGCAGCTGGTTCAAACACCGCGTTCTGAAGCAGGTAAGCTGGAAGGGAAGGACCTATCCGGGCTGATCGGGACGCCAGACGTGGATTCGTTCTGCCGAACTGCATAGATTCGGCGAGTAAAGCCTGTATTTGTAACCTTTAACGGCTTAAGGCATCCATTAGATGAGGGCCGAATGATCGAACTCACAAGACGGGCCACATTTTCGGCTTCGCACTATTACTGGAACGACGGCTGGTCGCCTGAAAAGAACGAGCAGGTCTTCGGCCGCTGCGCTCGCCGCAATGGCCACGGCCATAACTACACCCTCGAAGTCACGGTCTCCGGAGAACCTGACCCCGTCACCGGTTTTGTTGTCGACCTGAAATGGCTCAAAGACGTGATTGAAGACGAGGTCCTGGCAGATTGGGACCATCGTCACTTCAATCTCGAGGTGCCGGAATTCTTGAACTCAAAACTGATCCCGACGACGGAGAACATCGCGATTGCTGCCTGGAAACGGCTTGAAACGCCCGTAAACAAGGCGGGCGGAGCCCGGTTGAGCCGCATCCGGATCTATGAAACGCCCGAAATTTTCGCGGAATATCGGGGAAATCGTTGATGGAAACCGCTTATTTTGGCCGCCGATACATGCTCAGTGCCAGCCACAGGCTTCATACCGAAGCCCTTTCTGATGAGGCGAATCAAGCGACCTACGGCAAGTGCAACAACCCTCATGGCCACGGGCACAACTATGTAATTGAGGTGCTGGTCGGTGGCCCCGTCGACGGCGAAACCGGGATGGTCATCAACATGGCAACTCTCGATAAAGTCGTGCAAACATCTGTGCTGGAGCGGTTTGACCATACAAATTTGAACTACGACCTGCTCTTTGTAAATCAAGTGCCGACGACAGAGAATCTTTGTAGGGCCGTGTTTGGAGTATTGAAAAACGCTCTTCCAGGTGGACAGCTTGATTGTGTGCGGGTGGAAGAAACCGAGAATAATTTCTTTGAGTTTTCCGGAGTTTGAATCTCGATAAGTGGAACGACGCCCGATACCCTGGGCGAAAGGATAAAGGCAATGGCGCAACCGATCGCGGTAAGCAAATCAATTCGCAGGGTTGTTGAAAGTGACGCGGGGCTGAGCAACATCAGCACGCAGGAGATGTATCGCGAGATCCTGAGCCGCCTTGGCGAAGATCCCGAACGCGATGGCCTCATGCAAACCCCTGCTCGCGTCGAGAAGTCCATGGCCTTTCTTACCAAGGGATATGCCGAAGATCCCGCCAAGATACTGCGCGACGCGATGTTCGACGTTGACTACGACGAGATGGTCATTGTGAAGGATATTGAGATGTTCTCGCTCTGCGAACATCACATGCTGCCGTTCTTTGGCAAGGTGCACGTGGCCTATATTCCCAAAGGCAAGGTAATCGGCCTGAGCAAGATTCCACGCCTGGTTGAAGTATTCGCCCGTCGCCTGCAAGTGCAGGAGCGCCTCACGCGGCAGATCGCCGACACCATCCAGGAAGCAATCAATCCACAGGGTGTGGGTGTTGTCATCGAGGCTCGTCATCTCTGCATGATGATGCGCGGCATTGAAAAACAGAATTCGTCCACCGTAACTTCAGCCATGGTGGGTTGCTTCCGCCAAAAGGAAACGCGCGCAGAATTTCTTTCGCTCGTCCGCCAAAGCGGCAATGCCTCACTGTAAAGCAGTGCATCACTGTGAAACTGTGGTGAGTCGTCTAAAGTAATTGGGTGAATGGTCTCTTAGTAATTGATAAGCCAGGCGGCATCACCAGCCACGACGTAGTGAGCCGCCTGCGCAAAATCACGGGCGAACGCTCCATCGGCCATCTTGGCACACTTGATCCCCTGGCAACCGGCGTATTGCCGCTGCTGATGGGCAAATTTACCCGCCTCGCGCAATACTTCTCGTCTGCAGAGAAGAGCTACACCGGAACCATCCATTTTGGCTTTGCAACGGACACCTATGATGCCGATGGCGATCCAATCGGCGCCAAAATTCGCCCTTCCTTCACCCTCGAACAGATACGCACCGTTGCATCGCGCTTTCAAGGCGACATGGAACAAATGCCACCGCCATTTTCCGCCAAAAAGATCGCCGGAACGCCAGCATACAAGCTCGCCCGCGCCGGCAAGCCCGTTGAACTCAAACCAGCGAAGATCTCCATTCGATCCTTCGCCATCACCGCGCTTGTCGGCGAAGAGGCATCGTTTGCAATGAGTATCAGCGCCGGCGGTTATGTCCGCGCTGTCGCGCATGAAATTGGCCAGCACCTTGAATGCGGCGCGCATCTCAGCAGCCTGCGCCGCACGCAGGCTGGTGCTTTCACGTTAGCCAACGCCCACGCGCTCGAAGAACTTGAACCCTTGACCGGTGATGTTGCCGCACTTGAAATGCACTGCTTGCATCCGCGCAGCCTGCTTCCTGAAATGCCCTCTGTTACCGGCGATGCTTTCTCGCTCGGCCGTCTACGCAATGGCGCGCAGGCAAATCTGCCCGAGTTTTCGCAAGCGCCAATGGTAAAGGTGTTTGCCAGCCAGCGCGAACTCGTTGGCGTCGCGAAGCGTATTGCAGGAACGCTGTTTCAACCCGTAGTGGTGATGGGGTGATCCGTCGCAAGCTTATTTCCGCAGCAGAGGCCTAAGCACAGGCAGCAACGTTTTCGCGATGATCTCCGACCCTTTGGCAGTGGGATGAATTCCGTCTCCCTGGATTGTTCCCGGCACATTCACCAGATCCTTGTAGATCATTGGCACGAATGCGGTGTGATGTTTTTGGGCGAGATCGCGATACACTTGGTCGAATGCGTTAATGTAATCCGGCCCGTAGTTCGGAGGCAGCGTGATCCCGGCGAGCAGCACTTTGATGTGAGCACCGTCCATGGCTGTCAGCACGGCATCCAGATTCTTGCGGGTCTGCTCGAGGGGAAGTCCGCGCAGGCCGTCGTTTCCCCCGAATTCCACGATTGCAACCGCAGGATGCTTCTCGAGTACGGAACGAATATTCGCGACGGCGTCCTTTGTCGTCGCCCCGCTGGTACCCATATTCGATACCGTGTAGGTATACCTGAGCTGGTCCAGATCACGTTGCAGGGCATCCGTGTACGACTGGCCGGAGTTCAAGCCATAGCCCGCGGTGATGCTGTCGCCGTAGCAGACAATCAGAGGCCGGTCCGCCGCCATCGACGGGAGAACAAAGATCGACAGACACAACGAAACGAGAATCCTGCGCCAAGCGTCCACATCAACAGTGTAATGTCGCAGATGGGGAACGTTCATCGGCCAACGGCCGTATACCTGTTTGGAGGCAATCCCGGGTGATTGAAGTCCGTAATGTTAAGCGCTGGATTCAGAATGGCTCGCGGCGCGTTGACATCCTGAAGGGAATCTCGCTCAGCATTCCGGCCGGCCAGTTCATCGCTATTGTGGGCGCAAGCGGAAGTGGGAAGAGTACGCTTCTTGGCCTTCTCGCGGGCCTTGATACGCCCAGTGAGGGTGAAATCTGGCTCGACGGCACGCCGATCCACAACCTGGCTGAGGGCGATCTCGCTACAGTCCGCGGCCGCAAGATTGGCTTCGTATTCCAGTCCTACCAGTTGATTTCGACATTGACCGCGCTCGAAAACGTGCTGCTTCCATTTGAGCTCAACGTCGAAGGCAACGGCCTGAAACAAGCACGATCTTTGCTCGAGGCCGTCGGCTTGGGCGAACGCATGGATCACTATCCTGTTCAACTTTCTGGTGGCGAGCAGCAGCGTGTTGCACTGGCCCGCGCTTTCGTGGTCAATCCGCCGATCGTGATGGCCGACGAGCCCACCGGGAATCTCGATTCCGCGAACGGGCGCATGGTTCTCGATCTGCTACTCGAGCACAACAGCCGCGCCGGCGCCACCCTTGTTCTTGTCACGCACGATCCTGAAATCGCAGCTCGCGCCGATCGCAAGATCGTTCTTAGAGACGGCGTGATCATCGAGGACACTCTGCCTTCTGAGTCCGTTGAATCCCTCATCCAAAACGAGCAGAAAAATGGCTGAACGCGCTCTGAATTGGCAGCGCGCGGCATCCATTGGATGGCGCGACCTCAAGTCCGCACCGGGCAAGTTTGCCTTCGTTGTCCTCTCTGTCGCAGTTGGCGTCGCCGCCCTGGTTGGGGTGCGCGGCTTCAGCGAGAGTTTCCGCACCACCCTGATGACCGAGGCGCGTTCGCTGATGGCAGGCGATCTCAGCGCGCGTGTCTTTCGCCAGCCGAATGCGGGTGAATCCCAGAAGCTGGCCGACCTGGAGAAGGGAATTCCCGGTAGCGACCTGACGTGGGTCACGGAAACGATCTCCATGGCGTCGGTGCCTCCTGATCCGGTGCCGGTCCTTGTCACATTGAAGGCGGTCGATCCCACCCGTTATCCGTTCTATGGTTCCGCGCAACTGGAGCCAGCGATGAGCCTGCAGCAGGCCCTCCAAGGGAACTCCGCGGTAGTTGCTGAAGAATTCCTGATTCGTCTGAACGCGCACGTCGGCGACTCGCTGCGTCTGGGCGGCAAGAACTTCAAGATCGCAGCGATAATCGCACAGGAGCCCGACCGCATCTCGGCCGGCGCAGGAATGGGACCCCGTGTAATGGTTTCGCGCTCTTCTCTGGAGAGCACAGGCCTGCTCGCACCCGGCAGCCGCGCCGCTCAACGGATGCTGCTGAAACTGCCGGCGACCGCAGACGATACGGCCGTGCGCAAACAGGTGGAAGCGATCTTGCCCGACGCGCAGGTGATGGACTTCAAGGAAGGGAATCCGGCACTGAGCCAGGGTCTCGATAATGCGACCGCGATTCTCAGCCTTATCTGCCTGGTTGCGATGGTGCTCGGCGCGATCGGCGTTGCCATGGCAATGCATGCGCATCTCGAGCAGCGCATGGACATGCTCGCCATTCTTAAAGCTGTTGGAGCGCGGTCGTCCGACCTGCTGCGCATCTTTCTGCTTCAGACAATGGCGCTAGGGCTTCTGGGAGCATTGATTGGCGTCGCCGGCGGAGCCGCCGTGATGGAGGCCTTGCCTGCGGTCTTCGGAAAACTCTTGCCGGTCCACACCGTAATGCATTTCCCGTGGCGCGCCGTGGCTGCGGGCCTGGGTACCGGTCTGCTGACGACTCTGCTGTTTTGCTTGCCTCCATTGCTGGATGTGCGCACAGTCAGGCCCATCCTTGTGTTGCGACGCCTGGTAGAGCAAGGCCCGGGCACCATCCGCGAGTGGTTTGCGCGCTGGTGGTCGCGACGACTGCAATTGGGCATTGCCGCCTTGGTCGTTGTGGCTCTGGGTGCGATTGCATGGGCCCTCTCCGACTCCGTAAAAGTTGGTGGCTGGTTCGCTGTATTGTTCACGATTGCGTTGCTGGTCCTTCTCATTATGGCGGCGGTTGCGCTTCGCGTTCTCCGTTTTGTTCTTAATCGAGTCCGGCTGCATTTGCCGTCGTCCTTGCGTCATGGACTGGCCAATCTCTATCGTCCCGGCAATCAATCCGCAGCTGTGCTGGCCTCGCTAGGCACCGGCGTGATGCTCATTCTTGCTGTCTATTTAATGCAAAGCACATTGCTGCAAGAAATCCGTGAGACTGCGTCGCCCAAGCTACCGAATGTCTTTCTCATCGACATCACACCGGACGAAGTCGATGGAGTCCGATCGTTTTTCCAGCGCCAACCAGGCGTCACGCAGCCGCTCGATTTGCTGGCGGCGGTGCAGGGCCGCTTCGTCTCACTGAATGGCAAAACGCTCGACCAGCTGAAGGACCAGCATTTTCCCCGAAGAATGCTCGAAAATGCTGAATTGAGCTGGGCGGACACACCACCCGCAGGCGACAAAGTGATCCAAGGCAAGTGGTGGACCGACGCCAACGCCGCTGAAATTGCACTAGGCGACGGCACTGCACAGCGGTTGCATCTCGGTTTGGGCTCCTCCGTGGAGATCGCCATCGGTGGACGTGTGCGCGCTCTGAAGGTGGCAGCGCTTTACAAGGCCGACGGACAACACATCGGGGCCCGCGTTGCGTTCATGCTCCCTTCCGGCCAACTCAAAGACGAGCAGGCGACCTGGTATGGCGGCGCGCACATCGAGCCGAAGCAGGTTGCAACAATGGAGCGAGCGCTCTTTGCCGCATATCCAACGGTGACAGTCATCAACATCGCAGATGTTCTGGACCGCATTGAAAGTGTCGTGGACCAGATCACCTTCGTTGTGCGATTTCTTGCGGGCTTTTCGATTCTCGCGGGTCTCATGATCCTTGCCTCCAGCATTGCCAGCGCGCGTTTCCGCCGCATGCGCGAGGCCGTCGTGCTGAAGACGCTTGGTGCAACCCGCATGCGCATTGTGCGCACGTTCAGCGTCGAATTTAGCGTGCTTGGGCTGCTCGCCGGCGCAGTCGGAGTGGTGTTTGCAAATATCCTTACGCGCGTTTTGTTGCGCAGACTCGAAGTGAGCTTTCACATCGATTGGTACGCGACGGCCATTGCGCTGGTAGGGACGGCGATCCTTGCCACGGGGACGGGATGGATCGCGAGCTTCCGCATTCTCGGACTGCGTCCCCTCGAAGTTCTGCGCGAAGAATAGTTCTCCCAAACCGCGCGTTGTTTGACCCTATAAATGTTTGCTCGTATGATGAAAAGGTTGGCTCTCCAGCACCAGACTTCCGTTATGGCCGCGCCAAGGCGGCTGCAAGAGAGCCAAGTCTAATTGTTGCCCGTTCGTTCAACGGTAGGACAGCTGCCTCTGGAGCAGCATATCGGGGTTCGAATCCCTGACGGGCAGCCAATCAAGCACCCTCTCATCCTCCTCCATCCGTACCCGAACCTCCTCGGGAGCATTTAAGTTGCTTTATTTCAATCAGTTGACGTGATAACCTATCCAGAAGGACCAAAGGCCAACTGGCCAGAGCTGGAGCGAAAGCCAGGGCATCGAGAAGTGAGATTGGTGGGTTGGTCTGCGGCAATGCATTCGACTTTTGTTGGAGCAGAGTCTCCGGGCCCGGAATGCAAGCAGCCCTGTTAATTGGCAGGGCCGCTGTTGTTTCAGGGGGCTCTTCTCCGTCTTTAGAATTCAAGTCGAAGCGCAAGTTGCAGCACACGTGCCGAGTTGCTCGTCGAAGAGATGACACCGAAGAGTCCCCCGGATTCAGTGATGTCATCATTCGTCGTACTCGGGAAATTGAAGCTCGGATGGTTAAATGCGTTGAAGGCATCCGCCCGAAATTTCAGGTTCACTTTTTCAGGCCAAATCTTGAAAGTCTTGCCGAGGCCGAGATCTGTATTGAAGTATTTCGGACCACGAAGGTTGTTTCGCGAGCCAATCGTAAATCCAATTGGTCCCTCGAAATCTGCGGTGGCGGGCGCGTCATTGGTTCTATACGCCCAGAGCCTCTGGTTAGCGTCGGTGTGCGTATGGATGCTCAAGTCAGACTTCGATCCGGTAAGAATTGCCGGGGCATTATTCGCGTAGCCCGCCACAAACGCGTTCGAAGCCGCAAAGTACGCATTACCGGTGTGCCAGCTCGGCAGTCCGCTTATCTGCCAGCCTCCGATCGCTTCATCGAGCCAGAAAGGCGCCGAACTCGCAATCATCTTTCCGGCACCCAACGGAAGATTCCAGACGAAGTTGCCATTCAGATAGTGTTGGACGTCGAAGTCGGAGCTACCGCGGCAGTGCTCCGGACGAACTACGTCGCAGATGAAGCCATAGCCGCCGATTGCCGGAGCGTTCGCGATCACTGAGACGTTGTCGATCGAGTGCGCCCATGTGTAGTTCAGGTCGAACGACACTCCGTGACCCGCATTCTTGTGGAGAGTGGTGAGAAGCCCGTGATAATTTGATGTCCCCTGGTTCGTGTAGTAAGTGAACTCAGAGAACTGAGATCCCATGCCAACGTTGTCCGGCAGCAGTCCAAGCGCCGACAGCTCTTCAATGGTATCCGCAAAGTCGCCGCGCGCCGGTAGTGGGCTCAGAAAGGTCGTCACGATTCCCGTGTTGCTGCCGAAACCGAGAGCGGCTCCCAGGCCCGGAGGCAGAATATCCTCGAACCAGGGCTGAGCCGGCACCGTGGTCTGATCGGCATTAGGGTTCTGGCGTTGCCAGAGTGCGATCTGCCCAAAAGCATCCGACATCAGCTGTCCCGACTGCTTGTCCTGGAACTCGATCAGCTGGTTGGAATCGGCCTGCGCAAGGAGACGGCGGCCAAGACGGCCTACATAGGTGCTCTTCAGAAGGAAGCCGCCCGGGAACTGATGCTGTATTCCAAGGTCCCACTGGACCGAGTAGGGTGTTTTCAGATTCTTATCCACCCCCTCATTAAAAGCTTGACCGTTTGCCAAGCCGAAGGGGACGCCTCCAGAAACAAACGGCGTGAAGGGCGCCGAGATCGCCGCCGGAGCTGTTGGAGCTGCAGGTGGTGAATCAAGTCCCGTGAAACGCGGGTCTGCCTGCAGCGACGAGATTGCGTCGCCTGTGCCGAATGGTTCATTGGCGCTCGCCTGGAAGAGATAGGAGTACTGCGACGCTTGGTACTGGATCGCATTCACAACCGTGCGGTCGTAAATGACACCCGCTCCGGCGCTGAACACTGTTTTGCGATCAGCTGTGGGAGCCCAGGCAAATGCAAGCCGGGGCGCGAAATCCGAGTACTGCGGACTGTAATAGCCGGGCCCATTGTTTCCCTTGCCGCCCAGCACATAGCTCACACACGGCACGCCGGCGCCGGCCGTCCCATTGCAATCTGTGCCCGGTCCCATCGCTCCTGCTGCACTCTGCGCAAGTCGCGCCTTGAAGAGGTCATTGAACCCAATATTTGGAAGCGACTCGATGCCGTCCACCTCGTAGGGCACGCTGAAGTTCTGCCACCGCAGTCCATACGAAACCGTAAAGGCGGGCGTCATCTTCCATGTGTCTCCGAAGTACAGCTCAGTTTCGTAGTAGCGATAATGCGAGTGTGAGCCCGCAGCTTGTGGCACCACATTGCCTTTGGCATCGTAGTTGAACGTAGCACCTACGGATTGATAGCGGCCCAGGGCAAACGTGAACTCTGAATCATATTGAGCCTTATTGCCGTAGTCACTCGGCCTAAGGCTCGGCTCCGCGGCCGTTGTGTCCAGACTGGTAAGGTGGCCACCGAGCCCGACGGTCGGAGTGTTGTAGTCGAGAATCGTATATCCACTTGGGTTGATGTATTTGAACGTCCCGCCGAAGGCGATCTGGTGGGTGCCCTTCGTCCACGCGAAATCGTCACGGATTACAGGGATTGGATACGTGCGGCCCTGGGCATTGATCGCGCTGCTGTATGGTCCGGACAGGAATGTTCCTCCCGAGGGAAGTCCTCCGAAACCAAACTGGTTTATTCCTGTCTTGTTGAACGTATCGGGAAAGTTGTAGTCCTCGTAAGTGAGTCCATATGCAGCTTGGTTGATTTTGTTATTGCCAATAGTCCACGTATGCCCAACCACCCATCCATAGCTCTTGTTGAGGAAGGGATGAGTCTCCGGGTCGCCCGGGAACTGGATCGCACTCTGCGTAGCGTTTTCACGCGCAAAGGTGACTCGTCCCCACAGCTTTTGTGTAGGGCGAAGATTGAAGTCAATACGGCCAACGTAATCATTCTCGACCAGCGGGAACGGAGCGTTGAAACGGAACCCTGCGGTGTTGATGCCGCCATCTCCGGCGGAAAAATCGTTCGCATGGGGATAGCGGCTTGTAATCACATCGAGCAACGATGGATCAAACCCGACCCCTTGTGGGTCAAATGATGCTACCTGCGATGAACTCAGGGTCGAAACTCCGCCTGAGTCATTTGCATACGAGAATGTGCCGTTACGAAACGCATCAGTCGGCACAATTCGCGTTTCCAGATTCGAGAGGGTATCGCGCCGGCTGTTCCAATCGAAGAAAAAGAAGGCTCTGTCCGTCTTGATTGGACCACCGACATTCCCACCGAACTGGTTGCGAATCAGCGGAGGCCGACTCACACCGTGGAGGTCGTTGAACCAGTCGTTCGCCTCGAGATTCGTGTCGCGGTGATACTCCACCAGGGCTCCATGGAACTTGTTTGTGCCACTGCGCGTGACCAGTTCGAACTGACCGCCGCCACCAGGGCCTGCACTCGATAGTTCACCCGCTGTTACGCCGCGAAACTCCTGCACCGAATCAACCGGAGCATTACCGACAATTGCGCCAAATTGTCCAGTGGCTTCGTCGTTCACATCCAGACCATCCAAGGTGACAGTGCTCTGATCCACACGAGCTCCCGTCACTGCGCCGTCGAGGGTGACACCGGGCTGTTGAAAAAAGAGCGCGGAGGGACTATCTCTATTCTGCACCGGCAGATCGTTCAGTTCCTGTACTTCGAAGTTGTTGCCGACTGTGGCATCGGTCGTATTCAGCGTAATGGTTTCAGTTTCGGCGGAGACCTGCACCGTCTGAGACGTGGCACCGACAAGTAGTTTGACATTCTGCGTTCGCGTGTCGTCTACATTCAGATAAATTCCGGTGATCACCAGGGCTTTGAATCCATCGCGATCAACTGTGATCTCGTAGCCCGGACCAGGCCGCACGTTTGCAATGGCATACGAACCGACCGAGTTAGTTACGGTTGCGTAGCTTACGCTGGTGGACGGATTCTCCAGCCTTACATTGGCACCTGGGATCACCGCGCCCGAGGCATCGGTGACAACTCCGGTGATCGAGGCCATGTTCTGTGCATGGAGACATGAGACACCCAGGAGCAGTAATCCCAGGGCAAGCGCCTTCATTCTAATTCTCTGCATTTTGAAACCCCTCGAAGAGTGCGTTTATGACGGGAGGACGTTCTCTCTTTTCCAGAGAGGAGAGGTAACCGGATACAGTTGAGGCAGGCAGGAAGTCGTCCCCTCTCTTCACAGCGGGATTCCGATGAATGTTCAAGCTTAGGCGCCGCGTCGCCAGACTCCAGATCCGTGCTCAGAGCCTAGCTCAACGAAGTTGCTTAGCCCGGGCTAATCCTCCGGGCGATTGAGAGATGCGATGAGTCGAAGGTTTTGCGCGCCAGGCCGTGAATTTCGCTCCATCACCTAAGCTAAAATGCTAGTTGTGAATCGAGAGAATGTCCTGAATTTACGGTCCTTCTGGCAGATCCAGATCATTGGATGGTGCTGCTTTTATCTTTTTGACCTTCTGGAATCCATTCATGAGATCTTGACTAAGCGTGTGCACATCGACGAAGAGACAGTGCCTATTGTCCTGATGTTCTTGGGAAGTTTTGCCCTTCGCCCTTTTTGCCGTTGGCTGCTGCGACAATCCCGGTCCTGGATCGCCTTTGAGTTGAAAGCAGCCGCGGCGGCGATGGTCACATCCATTCCCATAGCCTGCGGAGCGGGGCTCATTTTACAGAATTTCTACACCGTGCCCTGGCACGCCCTGGTTACAGTTTGGGCGTGGTCTTCATTCATTCTCCTCATGTGGTGCAGTCTGTATTTCAGCATCAAACAATGGCAGCAATCGAGCGAGGAGAAAGAACGGATGCTTCGCGCCGAGTCTGAGGTTCGAGAAGCAAAGCTGCTGGCATTGCGCTATCAGCTGAATCCCCATTTCTTGTTCAACTCGCTCAATGCGGTCTCCACTCTCATCCTGGATGGGAATGCTCCAGCGGCCACGCGCATGCTGGCACAAATAGGAGATCTTCTGCGTTCAAGCCTCGACTCCGAAGTTACGTCCGAAGTGGCTCTCGCTCAGGAATTGGTCTTTACCGAAGGGTATCTTGCCATCGAACAAACAAGGTTGGGAGACCGGTTGAAGTTCAATGTGGTTGTTCCGATAGAAACGCGTGATGCACTCGTGCCAAGTATGTTGCTTCAGCCTCTGGTGGAGAACGCAGTGCGATATGGGGTGGCGCCACTGGTTGAAGGTGGATGGATTGCGATCAAGAGTTCGTTGCATGCCAACAGGTTGCGCATTGTGATCGAGAATTCCGGATGTCGTGGTGAAGACGAGCGAAGAAGGAATGGAAATGGAATCGGTCTGGGAAACACGGCCGAACGCTTGAAAACACTCTATGGGACAGATTTTGATTTTTCGCTCGGGTGGCCTGAAGCAGGCGGTTGCGAGGTTGTGTTGGAATTGCCGCTACGGAACCTGCAGGAGGCTTCGCCGTGCGCGCGCTGATTGTGGACGACGAGCCCCTGGCGCGTCGTGGCGTCATCCTCAGGCTGCGTAAATTCAGGGACGTTGAGATCGTCGGGGAGTGCGGAGATGGGCAATCCGCTGTGGAACGAATCCTGGAGCGATCTCCCGATGTTGTGTTCCTCGACATCCAGATGCCGGGCATGGACGGCTTCGAGGTTCTGCGCGCACTGCCAATCGAAAACATGCCTGCTGTTATTTTTCTAACAGCATATGAGCAACATGTTTTGCGGGCATTCGATGTTCATGCGCTGCACTATCTGTTGAAGCCGGTGGATGACATACGCTTCGCGACAGCGATTGGTCGAGCTCGCGATCTGGTCGATTCCACATTAAAAGCAGACATGGCACAGCGGGTCTTGAAAATGCTGAGCCGCACCTCGGAGGGATACGCGTCCCGATTTACGGTGCAAACCGGAACCCGTATTCAAATCATCGTAGCCGACGATGTGGAGTGGATTGGGGCTGCTGGTGATTATGTTGAGCTGCACGTCAACGGTCGTTCATTCTTGGTGCGCGAGACGATGTCTTCTCTCGAACAGAGGCTCGACCCGGCAAAATTTCTTCGCATACACCGCTCGCGAATTGTGCAATCAAAAGGCATTGTGGAGTTGCGTTCCATTGAGAATCGTGAATTTGCTTTGAAACTTTCGGATGGTTCGGAGCATCGCTCAAGCCGCACATATGCAGATCGGCTTGAACGCTGGTTGTCATCAGGCCGAACCTGACAAACAGTCTATGCTGCTTTCCAACGTTGGTGCCATGTACAAACTCCGGCGTTCCACTTACCGCATGCGCAGACCGGAAGGAAAGAAAAACTTGAACTGGAGGAATTTATGCCGAATAGGTTAAACAGTCTTATCGGTTTCTTGTGCTTTTTTTCGTGGTTGCTTTGCCTGGTGCAACTCGCTTGGTTCGAGCACAGACAGCGTCGGCGCCGTATGCGGCCGCGGCTCCTCTCAGTCAGTACCTCATCCCGGAGAAGGCTTCCGAGATCGAGCTTGCTCGCAGTGCTGCTCCCGCATCGATTTCGGATGGAGCCGAGGTGTTGGTGCTGGCGCAGGATGGATACATGACAGCAGAAAAGGGCGGAAATGGCTTTGTCCGCATTGTAGAGCGGGCATGGGCCAAGTCCACGGATGATCCGCAGTTCTGGAATCCCAAGGTCAGGGCCCCATTATGCTTGAATGCGCCAGCCGCGAAGACCTATCTGCCCATCGTCCCGATGAAGACCAAACTGGTGCTGGCCGGAAAGTCAAAGATGGAGATCGCGCAGGCGCTCAAATCGGCAATGGACGGGAAAGAATTGCCGACGCTGGAGCCGAATGCGATGTGCAACATGATGTCAAAGCAACAGTATCTAAGCGACGATGACGTGCACTGGCATCCTCACATGATGTGCCAGACGAATCGATCAAGAGTTGGGGAGCCAATCTGCCGGGCGTGCCCGTGATTGCGGGAAGTGTTCCTGAAGACCGGATGACCGTCTTTATGGTAAAGGTCGATCACTGGTCCGACGGCACGCTGGCTATGCACTGACCGGTGCTTCGCTGGCCGCCGCGCCAACGGACCCTGCGTCCACTTGGCGCCAGATAGTCGGCTGCTAGGGAAAAGTGAGAGCGAGGCTTCCAATCATGCACGTACTAATTGTGAATGACGAACCGCTTGCACAGATCGCATTGACGAATACCCTGGTCGGCAGGCGTGAGGTCGAAGGGTTTGATACAGCCCACGACGCAGTGGAGGCGCTCGACAAGCTAATGCATCGGAGCTTCGACGTTCTTCTTCTGGATCTCAGTATGCCAGAGATTTCAGGCATCGAACTGCTCGACCAGCTGGCAGCACATGAGCGCCTCCTGCCGTCAGTGGTGTTTGTAACGGCGTATCAGCGGCACGCGCTTGCCGCGTTCAAAAAGCATAAAGTTGATTACGTTCTTAAGCCCTTCTCCAAGGAACGGATTGAAGAGGCACTGGATGTTGTGTTCCGGAGATCGACGGAAGAGCAAGCTGTTCGGTTGGTGGAGACTCTTCCGCGTCTGCAAAAACTCGCTCGGCAAAAGCGTGGGAAGATTGCAATTAAGGTCAACGGCAGAATCCTGTTCATCGCGCCGGAAGATGTAGTGGCCGTCCATGCTGAGGGCAACTACGTGTTGCTGCAAGCCAATGCAGGCTCCTACCTCTTGCGCGTTTCGATTTCTTCCATAGCCAAGAAGCTGAGACCTTACGGATTCTTGCGCATTCACAGGTCGGTCCTGGTCAACGCCTCATTTGTGGAAGAGCTCCAGCCGATGCCTACAGGCGATTACGCACTTCGGATCAAGGGTGGCAAGGAATATAAAGTGACGCGGACATACAAGAGCAATCTGAGAGACCTCGCTCTCTGCTGGATCGGCTTTGATGGATTTGTTGAATAAGAGCCGTGTACATCAGGCTCGCTCAATGGATACAAGGTTTGGAACTTGTCGCGTCACGTTCATTGTTTCTGCAGAAATATTCGTTTGCTAAGACCTGCACATCGCTTCGCGTCTATGCTTCTGCACATGACTTGTGTGCGCTGCAATCTCTCCCACAGAAGCTGCAGATCGACTGGCAATTCGGGAACTCGTCGACTGGTATGCTCATTGTGCTGGTCGTCGCGACGCGAAGGGGCGGATGGCGTTGCTAACAAACGATACTCACTTTGTGGTCTACATGGATTCGATGTAGAAGAAGCCATCGCAAGAGCTCCGGGGCGCGACTCCCTTGCTCCGGTCTTTGACAATTTGAACAATTGGACGGAATGCTGGCAAGGGGCGTCAGTTATTGTCTTGCGCATCACGTAAAGAACGAGAACGTAAAGCGCAGCCTCATGACTGCCTCCATTCGCTATCTTGATACGTTTATCAAACAAGACGCGGCACGGTATTTCACTGAGCGCATTCTTATGGTGGACTGGATCGATACACGTCCCTTACCGTAGGCTACTGTCTCGCAGGATCGTGCCGGCGATCGCTAATTCCGAAAGTGTTTCTCCTGGATCTCACCTGCGTGAAGTCAAGCTTGCAGAAAACTCGATCGAGGGCAATTCGAGTTTTTCGTAATGTGTAGGAGAGGGCTGGGATGGAGAAGAGGGATCGCGCTTCTTGAACGATGTATTCTCCCGAAGAGGCAAATTCCGATGCAGTATCAATACAACGACACCTCTTCGATTGTGCATGGCAAACAGACGCTGAAGCTCGGCGCGAGCGTTATGACTTCGCCACTCCGCCGCTCGAAGCGAACAACCGGATGGCGGACTTCGATCCTGCTTCAGGATCTCTCGCCTCTGCGAAGAGCGGTTCGCTCAAAAGCCGCGCCATTGTCGATACCAACAAGAAGAACTTCGGCCCTCGCGTCGGTTTTGCCTACTCGCCCGATACCAGGACTGTGGTCCGTGGCGGATATGGCATCTACTACTCGCTCTTCGAGCGCTTTGGCAGCGAAGACGAACTCGCCCTGAACCCGCCGCTTTTCATTAACAAACGTTGACCAGTAACACTACGCCGGTGCTAGTCCCGTCGGTCGGGTTTCCATCCAATTTTCTTGATCCGAGCACAGTAAATCTGAACGTGCTCAATGCGTATCACATCCGCGCCATGGCCCTCCATGACCCACTGCCGTACGTGCAGCAATGGAGCTTTGGCGTGCAGCGACAGATCGGACAGAAATGGGCCGGCGAGGTCGATTATGTTGGCACAAGATCCACTCATCTTGACGTGATCCGCAATTACAACCAGCCGATCATCTCGGGTGGAGAGAGCACCGGGGACGTTCCATACACGAATTTGGCCAGACTGATTACACCTTGCCGGTAGGCTTTGGCAACTACAATGGCCTGCAAGCAAATCTCACTCACCGATTTGCCGACGGATTTGCGCTGACCGCTACGTTTACTCATTCACGCAGTCTCGACAACACCCCCGAAGAACTGGAATCGAACTCCGGGGGTGCGCCGGATGGTCGCAATTACGCCGCATGGTACGGGCCAAGTGATTTTGATGTACCCAATCGCGTTGTCGCCAGTTATCGCTATGTTTTTCCGTTTGGTCGTGGCAAAGCGATGCTGCAGCAAGGGCCGCTGGCGTGGATACTCGGCAACTGGGAGACTTCAGGCATTTACACCTTCTACAGCGGTCATCCATTTCAGGTGGGCGAGAATGACGGGAATCGCAATTCCATCCTCGATCCCTACGGATACGACTGCCACTCCGAACCTGGTTGGCGTGCCGCATGTGATTGGTGATCCCGATTGCTGGTTCTACGCTGGCAAGAACTCGACCTGCGAAGCCAAGGCGCCTTCGGTAACTGCTGACGCGTTTGCGGTCACCGCCGTTGGAGCCATTGGCAACGTCCGACGCAATTCGCTCCGTGGACCTCACATCTACGTCTTCGACGCAGTGCTCCTGCGTGAATTCCCCATCCGGGAAGGTTGGAACGTCGAGGCCCGGTGGGAGGTCTTCAACCTGACCAACACGCCAGAATTCGGTCAGCCCAATGGCAACATCACCAGCGGCGGCGTCGCTAGCAGAACGTCGCTCTCCGGCGATCCGCGGGTGTGCAGTTTGCCCTGCGAGTTTCCTTCTGATTCTGCCCTGCCTCTGGGACAATATCTTGAGAAATCATTCTGTATTCGCGATGGGGCCAGCTGTGCCCATCCATTTCGGCCGTGCGTCCTCACGGCTCACTGAGGAAGGAACTATCATGCGTCGTGCACTATGCCTGGCTCTCGTCGCCTTGTTGGCGCTCAACGCGACTGCCCAACACGAGCCAGACACTCAGTCTCTCCCCGGCAGCCGCACAATCATGGATGCGCACAACTGTTATCCCTATTACGAATGGTGGCACGACCGCATTGACCGAGCCCTCTCTGCAGGAACACCCCTTGCAATTGAGCAGGATCTCTACTGGTACACCGACACAAAGACCGGGAATTCCTGGTCGATCGTGGCTCACGGCGTCCCCATCAGTGGCCGCGAGCCTACCATGGAACATTACTTCTTTGACCGCGTTCGCCCCATTGTGGAACGTGCATTGAAAGAAGGGAATCAGGGGGACTGGCCACTCATTACGCTGAACCTCGACTTCAAGACCGAGGAACCGGCACATCTCAAGGCCGTCTGGGCACTCCTGACGAAGTACCAGGACTGGCTTACAACAGCGCCAAAAACCTCCGATGCAGACAAGGTCCAACCCCTTGCTGTTAGGCCTATTCTCGTGCTAACGGGCGAGTCAGACGGCCAGCAGAACGTCTTCTTCAACGACGTCCCCGTCGGAAATCAACTGCTCGTCTTCGGCGCGGTGCATACGAACACAAAAGATCCGATGGCGCCGCCTGAAGTCCTTGAACCCAGCGCGGCCAGCAATTATCGACGCTGGTGGAACAATCCCTGGGGTGTTGTGGAAAAGGGTGGGCAGCAGCATGCTGGTGAGTGGACTCCCGCCAGCGATGAACGTCTTCGTCTACTTGTACGTCACGCACATTCCCTTGGACTCTGGATCCGTTTCTATACCCTCGACGGCGCCTCGGATAAGGAAGAAAGCTGCAACGGCTGGTTCCGCACTTATAACTTCGGGTCGCTGGGTGCCACCCAGCTGCGATGGCGCGCCGCACAAAAGGCGGGGGTGGACTTCATCGCCAGCGATCAGTATGAGCTGTTGGGAAGCTTTCTTCGCAGCTTAGCTGACAGTGCATCGATCGTTGACGTTGAGTTTTTCTCCCAAAGCTGTCAACAGTGCAGTCTCGAATTGCACGGAGCGAACTCGACAAAGCGAAAGGGAATTCGCACCGGGCAATATGCCTGCCATGCCGACGAGCAGAAGGCAACCCTCGGACTACTCTCCGAAGTTCGGCATTGCGACTGGATTCCGACGATCGGTGCTCTGGAATGGGTCACAGTCGCAATCGCCATTTAACGAGGAGTAAATCCATCAGTCGCGGTCAACCTGCGTGGTCAAAGAGTGCCTGTCCTGTTGGCAACATGCGACCAACGCCACCATAGCGTTGAGAGTGAGGAATCAATCTGCTGCTGGAAGCGTCTCAACCTCCTGATTGCAAGCCTCAGCCGATCCTCGCGCAAGCTGTTTAGGACTCCCTGACGCTACGGTGTTTTCCCATGACCGACGAGAGCGTCTTGCAGTAGCTTTCTAAGCGTTCTCGCCAAAGCTAAACGAACTATCTGAATGGCCGGCGTTGCCACTCTGTAGCCATTGAGAGGCGGTGAGAAAGATCGACCTCACCATAGTCTCAATTTTCGCGGCCATCTCCTCAGCGGGGACGCGGTCGGGGGTCTGAAACCAGCGACGCGCCGCTCCAAAGACGGCCCAGGCGGCCGTGCTGAACATCAGTCCCAGATTCTTTGCGCCTTCGAAACCGATCGCCTCCGGCCGCGCGTCTCGCGGTAAAAGCTGACGAGCACTGCGACCAGAAACGAGACACCTCCACCAACAATTGCGGAGAGGATAAGTGGAGTAGTCATTACGGCCTCCTTCGATCACATCTGTAGTGTAGACAGCCGAGCGTAAACGAGGTCTAAACATCGCCTAAATCTTTCATAAGGCAGCGTCGCCGACTGCTCACGCTCGGACGAAATGTGCTTGCTCCTCAGGGTTGTTTCGTCCTCGTTAGCTCCTCATCCAACGCGGGTTCGAGCGTGTCATGAGAAACGGCAGCTACGGAAATCTTATTAAGGCCTTAGTCTTCCCTGATGCGAACGGCAGTCCAATGTAACTAAAGGCGCTTGTAGCCGATTGAGGTGAGTATTATGGCTGTGGGAATTGGTGCAGGCCTGAAGCGACAAAGGGGGGCGGAACCAATGAAAGGATCGCAACACAGTATTGACGGTAGTCTGGCTACGACGAGTAGTCACCGCTTACCTGCGATCCGCTCTCCCAAGGAGCGTATTCTCCGGCGAATCAGAAGGTATAGGCATCCGAGGTCCAACCCAGAGCCCTCGGTCGCAGAGGTTGTAGTGCGAATTGCGGCGGCGCTAATGATGATCGCAGTCTGCGTACAGGCTATCTCTCGATGAGCTAGAGAATTGCACACGGTTCCGACCACACCACAGGCCCAATCCCTATGTTGATACCATTGAGCGTCCAAGCCCCTACCTGTTCGCATGGAGAATTGTTTCCTTATTAAATCTATTCGTGTTCATGCCTTCTTCATGTCTCGCATTTCATTCTGAAGCCATCATCGCTTTCGTCGACCTGGATAGTGGTGATTACGCGATGTCTCCTTCGTGACATATCGATGACTCTGCGGAGAGACACCGTCATCAGGGAATTCCAATTAAATTGACTGCACTACGTAGGCCGACTGCTCAGTCTGCCGCGCGACAGGGATATTGCGCGCTGGTTCGTATCCGCGTGATGCGCAGCTGCGGTTCCAGCTTTATGAAGTATCAACGTCCGCCTTACGCTTTGCTTACGGAGATTCGACTGAAATTAGGAGTACAGGCGCGGGCCAGATCGCTAGGACCTAGCGCAAGTGACGCAACTATTATCTGGGGTTATGTTCGGGCGAATCGAGTCCGATGCTGCGTGGGCTCTAACAAAGCACCGTCTTTCTGATTCCAAGCAGAAAGCGAGAGGTAAAGATGAAAAGCATGCTTCGAATGGCACTAAAGCTCTCTCTTCTTATCGCCTGCGCGCGAATGTCCGCCGTGGCGCAGACAGTCGTGGCGCCCTCGCCTTCTTCGGAATCGAGTGCGAGTGATGATTCCACTCCGGCTGTTGACAAGGGATCCACGTCCTTACCCGCGACTGCGACTGCGACAAAGCCGGAAGTGAAGCCAGGCGTCGAGCAGAAGATGGACTTGCTTCAAAAACAGATTGATGAATTGCAAAGTGAGCTAAGAGCGGTCCGCGCATCTGCGCTTGCCGACGCTGATTCAATGGCGCTAAAGACTGCGGAGAAGACGATTGTCGCGGGAAGTGGCGTAGCAACGTCGAGCGGTTCGACACCTGGTGCCGCACCTGCTTCGTCAGCGACGTCGCCTGGTTCCAGTTCGTCCATTGCGGGACAAGAGCCCGCGTCCGCGGCGGAGGCGGCCGCTCCCGTTAAGGAGATCAGCGCTCAAAGAACAACAAAAGGTGAACCCTTCGAGGGCGACTGGACATGGCTGAACAGTAACGGCCATGCATCAGACAGTCCCATGGCCACGAAGTACTTCACGCCGGAATTCCGGGCTGACGCGAACTACATTCTCGACTACAACCACCCAAAGGACGACTCGATGGGTGGCTCGACCGAGAGCTTTCGTTCTGACGAATGGCAGCTTGAGCAGATCAGTATCGGAGGAGATATCCATATCGACAATGTCCGCGGTCGCATCCTGTTTATGAATGGCCTTTTCGCTACAACGACACCGCGCAACGACGCCACACCCGCTCGCGGCCAGTGGGACCTGTCAAATGCATACAAATACGTCTCTGAAGCGTGGGGTGGTTATCACTGGGATGTGGCGCACGGTCTTAATGTGGATGCCGGTATCTTCGTTTCTTATATCGGTCTCTTTAGCTATTACAACTTTGATAACTGGACCTATCAGCCTTCATTCGTTTCGTCAAACACGCCGTGGTTCTTCAACGGCATGCGCATCCAATACTTTCCAACAAAGAAGCTCAAGATCGAGCCTTGGATTGTCAACGGCTGGCAGTCCTATGCGCGCGCCAACGGAAAGCCCGGCCTGGGCGGCCAAATTCTCTGGCGCCCCAAGCCATATCTGGACTTTGTGTGGAATAACTATGGTCTGGGCGAGGATGTGATCGGTCAACCTGGGCGCTCGCGCGTCCATGCGGACTATAGCGGGCAGTTCAAGGTGTATGACAATCCATCAAAATTCCTGGATAAGGATAGCCTTCACGGTCACGGGCGATCTTGGCTGCGAATACGGCGGAGGGCCTGCGGGTGGATCTTATGATCCCAAGGGCAACTCCCCGGAGACGGGAGCGAGTTCTACCTACACCGGCGGTGTGAATTGCCATAGCGCCAAGAATGGCCGGCCCAAGCAGGCGTTCATGGGTTGGATGTTATACAACCGATACTGGTTCAAGAAGGACCGTTATGCAATGACTCTAGGGGGCGGTCAGATGAACAATCCCGGCCGTTACCTCACCTTGCTCCCACCCATCAACGGCGCTACCGCGTTCTCTGGTACTCCGTACTTCACTGAGAATCCTGGTGATCGTGCTCAGATGCACGACGGTACTATCACGTTCGACTACATGCCGAGCCAGTTCATCACCTTCCGATTAGAAGAAGGCTATCGCTATTCCGATGTTCCTTATTGGACGGGTCGTGGCGGCATAACGCCTCCGGGGGGAAATAACGGTTCTCCGACACAGTATGCTTGCGCGACAGGTACGGCTTCGGGGTTCGGATATGGAAGCCTTGCCGCTGCGGAATTGGCTTGCGGCGCCGGAGTGAATGCAGGAACTGCCGCTGGGCTCAACTCCATCTGGTGGCCGGACCTGCGCACCAACCAGACGGTCAGCACGATCGCAATCATGGTCAGGTTCTAAGGGGCGGCCCTGGACTCGTGACGAGCATCGGGAGGTACAAGCTTCCGATGCTCTCATATGAGAAGCATCGCTGCGGCAGAAACGGCTGTAGATCTCTCGTGTAGTGCGATCGCCCGTTGATGCGAAACCAAACTATTCGACATCCCATCAACGTCAGAATCTGGAATAGAAGAGATGTTATGAGGCACGCGGCAGTTACCACCCTTTTCGCGATGATGTTGGCTGCATTCGCTGGCTGCTTGGCTGGATGCAAGGAGCGACAGGCCGACGCTGCCACTGAGGCCCCTCCTGCTGCCAAAGTGGTGCAAGACATTAACGTGGCTAGCTGGTCGGTGGAAGATCCGTCCAAGTACCCGGTGGTGGTCGCAGAAGCGCATGAGGCTGCTGCGAAATTGATGGTAACTGGCACCGTAGCGCCCGACATCGCGCGTACCGTGCCCGTCGTCTCGTTCGCTTCAGGCCGGGTTGTCGAAATCAAGGCCCGATTGGGAGACGAAGTTAGGAAAGGCCAGGTCCTCCTGCGTGTGCGGAGTGACGATATCTCGGGTGGATTTGCTAACTACCAGATCGCCGTTGCTGACGAGGAACTCGCCAAGGCCCAGTGGGAGCGGGCACAGGACCTCTACAAGCATGGGGCAATCGCGTTCAATGACCTGCAGATCGCGGACGATGCGGAGAAGAAGGCAAAGATCGCGGTGGATGCCACGGCCGAGCATTTGAAGCTGATGGGCAGCACTGTCGAGCATCCCTCAGGGATCGTTGATCTCGTTGCACCCGTGTCCGGCATCATTACGGATCAGGAGGTAACAAACGCTGCCGGAGTGCAGAGCCTTGGCACGAATCCATTTACAATCTCCGATCTCTCCTACGTCTGGATTGTCTGCGACGTCTACGAGAATGACATCCCCAATGTGACGGTCGGCGACACTGCGGAAGTTCGACTCAATGCATTCCCGGATATGGCCCTCAAGGGCACGGTTAGCAACATCCTGCCCATTCTCGATCCTAGCATTCGTACAGCAAAGGTGCGCATCGAAGTGCGGAACCCTGGCACACTTCGCCTGGGAATGTTTGCGAACGCGACTTTCTCCAGCCTGAAGAAGGAGACGCGCACCACGGTGCCCGCGTCAGCCATCCTTCGCCTGCACGACCGTGATTGGGTCTACGTGCCCGCAGTCGGCAACAAGTTTCAGCGCGTAGAGGTGGTCGCCGGTGATTCTCTTCCCAACAACATGCTGGAACTGATCTCAGGCCTTCAGCCGAGACAAAAAGTAGTTGTAAACCCCCTATCGCTGCAGAACGAGATCGATAACAAGTAGTTCCTCACGGAGCCTGAACGAGCGAATGATTCGCACACTGGTAGACTTTGCACTCAGCAACCGCTTTGTCGTTCTTTCGGCGACTGTATTGCTAGTGTTGTGGGGTGCTGTGTCCTTTCACAACTTGCCTGTGGAAGCCTACCCGGATATCGCGGATAACTACGTCACTGTCATTACGCAGTGGCCGGGGCGTGCGGCCGAAGAAGTTGAGCAACAGGTCACAATCCCCGTTGAGACCGAGATGAATGGGATTCCGCACCTGACGGCCCTCAGGTCCGAATCGATCTTCGGCCTTTCCTTCGTGTTGATGATCTTCGACGACCAGTCACAAAACGACTGGAATCGCGAAAAGGTTCTTGAGCGACTCACACAGGTTAATTTTCCTCCAGGCCTGCAAGGGCAGATCGGCACCGATTGGAGCACCGTTGGCCAGATCTACTGGTACACGCTGCATAGTTCGAATCCCAATTACGACTTGATGGAATTGAAGTCCATTCAGGACTGGACGCTTGAGAAACAGTTCAAGTCGGTCAAGGATATCGTTGACATATCGACCTTCGGTGGAACGACGAAGGAGTTCCAGGTGCGCGTCGATCCCAACAAGCTCGTTTCATACGGGCTCAGCATCGGCCAGGTCGAACAGCAGCTTGCCAACAACAACACGAACGCTGGCGGAAGCTTTGTCGAGACCGGGCAGCAGCAGATGAATGTTCGCGCGCTTGGTCTGTATGGAGGCGTGCAGGACATTGCAAACACGGTCCTCACAACGCAAAAGGGTACTGCTCTTCGGGTGAAGGACATCGCCGATGTAGCCCAGGGGCCCAGAATCCTGCTTGGTGCAATGGCGAGGGCTGACCATCGGCGTGACGGCACGGTTGTCGATAATCCTGACGTAATCCAGGGCGTGGTGTTGTTGCGCAAGGGAGCTGATGCCCAGCCCGCGCTGGATGCCATTCATGAAAAGGTCAAAGAGCTGAATGAACACATCTTGCCTGAAGGCGTGAAGATCGTTCCTATGCTCGATCGGGCCGATCTGCTGCACTACACCTTGCATACGGTGCTGCACAACATGGCCGAAGGGATGATTCTAGTCACCATCATCCTGTTTCTCTTTCTTGGCAACGCGCGCGGTGCCCTTATCGTCGCACTCACGATTCCATTCGCGTTGCTGTTCGCGTCGATCTGTCTGGATCTGAGCAAAATTCCTGCGAACTTGCTCTCGCTGGGTGCGCTGGATTTCGGAATGGTCGTTGATGGCGCGGTGGTAATGGTGGAGAACATTGTCCGCCACATAAGTCGTGGAGTCGGTTCAAACGGGACCAATGGTGCGGCCCAGACCGACCTGCACTCGGATCGACAGCTCACATTGAGAAAATCGCCTGCAGAACTTATTCGTGAAGCCTGCCACGAAGTGCAGAGGCCTGTCTTCTTTGCAATCGCGATTATCATAACCGCCTATCTGCCAATCTTCACGCTGCAGCGGGTGGAAGGAAAACTCTTCAAGCCGATGGCGTGGACCGTTGCCTTCGCGCTCCTGGGAGCAATGACGTTTTCCATCCTGATTGCCCCGGTTCTTTCGAGCGTGTTCTTTCGTCAAGGAATCAAGGGATGGCACAACCCGATCATGGTCTTCCTTACGAAGCAGTACAGAGCGCGCCTGCGTTGGGCAGTTTACAACCGCAAAATCGTGTTTGGGGCTGGCTTGGCTGCGCTCGCTCTGACTACTTTCCTCGCATTCAGCGGAACCATTGGATCGGAGTTCCTTCCTCATCTTGATGAAGGCGCGATCTGGGCCCGTGGGTCATTGAGCAATAGCACAAGCCTGACGGAAGGCCAGCAATTTGCCACTAAAGCCCGATTGGTCTTTGCGTCATTTCCCGAGGTCACAAAGGTTGTGTCGGAGGTCGGCCGACCGGATGACGGAACTGACACCGGCGGCTTTGGAAACACAGAATATTTTGTGGATCTGAAGCCAAAGGATGAATGGCGACCGGTGTTTGGTGGCGATAAGGACGAACTCATCGCGGCCATGAATCGCGAAGTGTCAGAGCTGCCGGGCGTTTTCTGGAATTTCTCTCAGCCAATCGAGGACAACGTTGACGAGACGCTTACCGGGACCAAAGGTGGATTGGCAGTCAAAGTCTACGGCAACGATTTGAAGACCCTGGAACAGAAAGGCGAAGAAATCATGCAGCAGATGTCCACTGTTCCCGGCGTCAAGGACATCGGTCTGTTTCGCGACATGGGGCAGCCTAATTTGGAATTCGTTGTGGACCGTCAAGCGGCAGCGCGCTTCGGAATCAACGTCGCTGATATTAAAGATGCTGTTCAGACCGCGGTTGGTGGCAACGCGGTGAGCCAGGTGCTGCAAGGAGAAGCCAGGTATGACGTTGTGGTGCGCTACATGGAACCGTATCGCAACAGCCAGGAGGCAATCGCAAACATCAGGCTGTCTTCTCCTTCGGGCGAGCGCGTGTCGTTGGCGCAGTTGACGAAGATGCAGGTACGCGAGGGCGCGTACGACATCCTCCGGGAAGCGAATCAGAGATATGTCGCGGTGCGCTACGAGGTTCGCGAGCGCGACCTTGGGACAACAGTAAACGAGGCGATGGTCAAGGTGCAGAAGAATGTCCAATTGCCGAGGGGCTATCACACTCAGTGGTCTGGCGAGAACGAGAGCCAAAAGCGATCGTCGCACAGACTCATGATTATTGTTCCTCTCACGGTGTTGGTGATCTTCATCATCCTCTACTCGATGTTCCGATCAGCGAAATGGGCATGTCTCATTCTCTCCGTCGTTACGCTGGCGCCGCTCGGCGGATTGCTGGCATTGCTGATCAGTAGGACGCACTTCAGTGTTTCGACGGGAGTTGGCTTTCTGGCTCTGTTCGGTGTCTCCGTGCAGACAGGCGTAATTATGCTTGAATACATCAATCAACTTCGTGCGAAAGGCTTCACTGTCGAAGATGCAGCGGTAGAGGGAGCCGTCCTTCGACTGCGTCCGATCATGATGACAATGCTGGTGGCGACGTTTGGACTGATTCCCGCCGCAATGTCGAATGCGATCGGTTCCGACTCTCAACGGCCGTTTGCGATCGTAATTGTTGGTGGGTTGATGGCAGCGTTGCTGATGAGCCTCGTTTTGCTGCCGACTCTGTACGTGTCAATCGCCAGGGATGGCGATAAGCTCCCCGCGCCAGATACGGGGGTGTCCTTTGAGCACTAAGAACGTGAACGCGCGCGGGCAGATGGATTCAAGGCTGTGGTTTTTGCGTATTGCTGCAATCGGAGTACTTGCGGGCCTGTTTGTGGGGCAATCCTCGCAGGCGCAGACGAGCCTTTCGTGGGACACCATAAAAGCAAGATTTGAGAGTGCAAATCCCACGCTGAAGGCTGACGCGCTCGACGTGGAAGAAATGAAGGCTGAGGAGATAACCGCGTTCTTGAGGCCAAATCCAGGGTTCACACTTTCGTCGGATGGAACGCAGCTCGTTCCGCATAATGGCGTCTGGCAACCAATTACGGGCACTCAGGTGCAAACCAATTTCAACTACCTGCATGAACGCGACCACAAGCGCGAATTGCGCCTGCAGAGCGCCAAGGAGGGAACACAAATCAGCGCTTCACTGCACGCTGATTTGGAGCGGAATCTCCTGTTCAATCTTCGCGTCGCCTTCGTCAATGTCCTTCAGGCCAAGGCGATCCTTGACCTGACCAAACAGGAACTCGACTATTACGATCACATCATCGAAATCAGCCGTGAACGCAATAAGACAGGCGCGATGGCACAGATCGACTTGGATCGGGTGGAATTGCAGCGTGTTCAGTATGAATCTGACTGGCAGACGGCCGAGGTCAGCCTGCGGACTGCAAAGATTCAGCTTCTGCAATTACTGGACGATAAGACGCCGGTGGATCAGTTTGATGTTGAGGGTCCGTTTGAATTCTCTGATCAGCTGAAGCCGCTTGATGATTTCCGGCAGATCGCTCTGGATAATCGACCCGATCTTAAGGCCGCATTTGAATCCATACAACAAGCAAAGACGAACCACAAGTTGGCTGTCGCAAATGGATCGACGGATCCCACCTTCAGTGGCTGGTATACCTACAACCCATCGTTTAACAATCCCAATGATCAGCAGACGGTGGGGGTTAGCACCAGTGTGCCGTTACGTATGTTCGATCGAAATCAAGGAGAAAAGAAGCGTACATTGCTTGATATTGATCGCAACCAGCGGCTGGAAGACGCTGCGCATGCGCAGGTCCTAAGTGATGTCGACTCGGCGTACGCGCAGGTCAATAGCAACCTCATGTTGTTGCGGCCGTACAAGGACAAATACCTGGCGCAAGCGCTCAGGGTCAGGGAGACCGTCACTTACTCATGGCAGCGAGGTGCAGCCTCATTGATGGACTTCCTGAATGCGCAAAGCGACTACCGTCAAATTCAGTTGGTTTATGTGCAACTGATCGGATCCTATCTGACCGCGGCTGGTCAGCTCAACCTTGCTGTTGGTAACGAGGCAATCCGCTAGCGTCTCCAAGGATTATGGGGCGCGCGCGAAACGAAAGGCGGTCAATAAAAGAATGACTCGCGAAGAAGCCAGGGCGCGGATTGAGGAGATCGGACTCTTCCCGGGGATCCGCGTCAACTCTGCAGATCAGGCTCTGTATTGCGCCGAGATCCTCTACGCGTCGGGAATTCCGATTGCCGAAATCCCAATGACCGTGCCGCACGCCGTAGAAATCATTCGTCGAATTGCGCTTGAGTTCTCCGATATGGTTGTCGGCGGCGGAACCGTTCTCGACAGAGAGACTGCCAACCGTTGCATCGATGCCGGGGCACGGTTCATCACCAGTACTGGATTGGTCCCGGAAGTGGTCGCCACAACACTCAAGGCAAATATTGTCGCAATTCCCGGCGCGCTTACACCTACAGAGGTAATCGCATCCTGGAAAGCTGGAGGGGACTACGTGAAGATATTTCCGGCGGCATCTCTCGGAGGCGACCTCTATATTCGTTCGCTCAGGCTTCCCCTCCCGCAGATTCCGCTGATTGCAGCCGGTGGGGTGAGCCAACAGACTGCTGAAGGCTTCATTCGTGCAGGCGCTTCTGCCCTTGGTGTGGGAATGGAACTGCTCCCCAAGGACGCCGTTGCCAAGTGGCAGAATCAACGCATTCAGGAACTGGCACGCCGCTTTTTGACCTTTGTCCAGAAGGGCCGCTCGCCGGAATAGGGAATGAAACTGAGTCTGCAGTAACTTATGAATAACTTATAGCTTTGTTGGTCATGTCGGCTCTTGCTTCATGCTTCCTTTACGTCGGAACCTTCATACTCGATTTACAAGGAGAAGAAACCATGAAGCTCATCAGTGCGACCACTCTTATCGCGGTGTTGAGTATCGCTTCGCTCGGCCGTGGATACGCCGAGAAGTCGGCTAATTCCCAATACAGCAAGGCAGAACTGCACAAACTGATTCGTGAAGCACATACCGCCGATCAGTATAGCGCGCTAGAAAAGTATTTCAGAGCGCAAGAAGTGACATATCAACAGCATGCACAGGCCGAGAGGGCGGGGTGGGAACGTCGCTCTCAAAACGTCACGAGCATATCGGCCAAGTATCCCCGCCCAGCCGACTCTTCTAGAAATCGTTATGAATACTTCATCTATGAGGCTGGAAAGATGAATCAACAGGCATCGCACTACGAGACCCTCGCGGCTGGTGTTCAATAGCGTACATCTGACCACATGGCCGACCCGTGCCTTGATGGCCTGATATTGTTCGGCCCGACTCTTGCGCTCATCCCAAGGTTTCAGGCTGACCTAAAAGAACCCGTTGTAACTGGTGCGGACATAGCTGAGCAGACTGAAGCCAACCACGGGATCGTGTACTGGACGCCCAGTGTGTCAGCGAGAGTCTGCTCTACCTGTCTCGCAGCCGCGCTGGTACGTTCCAGCGAAGCCGCATTGGGAAGCTGCATGTTGATGTAGAGGTATCCCTATCTTCATCGCCGGAATCAGCGGGTGATCGGCACCATTCCGTCTGAAACCATGCAGGCGCTGGTCCGCTATCACTGGCCGGGTAATATTCGAGAGCTGCAAAATGTGATCGAGCGGGCTGTCATTATTTCGCGAGGTCCTGTGCTGAATGTCGCCCTCGCAGAACTCACTCCGGATGTTGCTTCAACTTCAGCTCCTGTCGTCACCCTACCAAATCGGCGTCCCATGAGAGCCTTCAGGAAATGCTGGAAGAGACAGAGCGGAATCAGATTCTGCGTGCTCTGAAAGTGGCGAATGGAATCGTTGCAGGGCCGAACGGAGCGGCGGCGCGCCTTGGAGTGAAACGTTCGACGCTCCAGCTCAGGATGCAGAAGCTTGGCATCCGGCTCTCGCGAACTGCCGATGACGACCGCACGCAGATGCCACAATGAGCGGGAGTAGGCGAAGGAGCCCCACCGGCGCATCCCTCGTAGCTCGATGGTAGCGTTCGCCTCGTGGAATCGAATCACAGGGAGGAGCGTATTCAAGCTGAGCCCGAAGAACAGATCTTTACCTTTAAAAAGACCTGAAGAATGGTAGAGCCGGCTTTGAGATCTGCGGCAATGGTTCTGCCAACTGGGCATAAAAGAATTTAACAAACCGAGACGGGCGGTCATGAAATGTCAGGTGCTCTGGATCAGCAAACGGGGGTTCAAAACCCCTTAAAGGGCAGCCAAGTCTGTCTGGGGTGGCGTAACTGGCCCCGAACTCTGGTGCACAGCCTTTTAGATGCCGAGCATCGGCTTTCAACCAACTTCGCTATCAGCGTTCAATCCTGGCAAATCTATGCATGCAGCATCGCAGAGTCATAGCCGTTTGAGCCGATCTCGACACCAGCCGAGTTCAACTCTCCAGCCGAGCTTCCAATCAGGTTGATTGTCCCGCTGCTTGGAAGGAAGACGCGAAAACATGTGCTGCATTCGTCCTTCGTGCGCAAACTGCGAAATGAGATGCGGCCTTCGTATTTCTGCACGATTCCTCTACTAATCCACAGTCCCAGGCCCGTACCCTTGGTGGATTTCGTGCTGAAGAATGGTTCGAAAAGCTTCTGTGAATCCTGCGGTTTTACACCGACTCCCGTGTCTACGATCGAGACGCTGATACCGCGCCGCTTGAGTTGCCAGTCGCTGGCTTCTCGCACCATGATTCGCAATGCACCTCCGCTCGGCATTGCCTGGATCGCATTACCAACCAGGTTCAAAAATACCTGCCGCAGTTCTACTGGGAATCCGTGAACCGTACCAGGCGTGAAATACCTTTTTTGTAATCGGATGTGACTCGTATGTAGTTGTCGTTCCTGCAGCCCAAGGACATCATCCAGAAGTTCGGTCAACATCACCGCGATGGGCGTCTTCGACTCCCGATAGAAACTCAGAGTCTGCCGTGTAATATGCGCGACTCGCTGTAGCTCCTGTTCGGCCATCGCTGCGCAATGCCGTGCTTCCTCATCGAGCGAGGGGTGATTCCGAATCAGAAAGAAAATGTTGGTAATGGCAGCGAGCGGATTATTGATTTCGTGCGCAATGATTCCGGCCACGCGACCCATGGCAGCCAATTTCTCTGTTTCGCGCAATGCTTCCTCTGCCTTCAATTGTGCGGTAATGTCACGACTAACCTCTAGGACCGCGTCGCCCTCGCGATTCACGATCTTGCGGCAGGCAACTATGACATCGGAGCCGTCTTTCTTCTTCTGCAGGAGGTTTCCGTGCCAGACCCTGCGATCGCGCAAGGTCGCTTCGATTTCCTCGCGCGGAACGGGAAAAATGGTACGCAAGACTGAGTGAATGTCCTTGCCCAGAATTTCATCGCGGTGCCAGCCATATAGATGTTCAGCTCCCGCATTCCAGAACAGTACCTCGCCATTATTGCTACGCTCCATGATGGCTTCCGTCGCAAGTTCTAGCAACTCGGCGCGAGTACGGAACTGTTCCTCCCTCAGGCGCAATTCCTCGGTGCGCTCTGTAACGCGTTGCTCCAGCTTGTTATTCAACATTTCAAGCATGCGCGTTTTGCGATGGAGTTCGACGAAAATGCTGATCTTGGCTCGCAGCACGTCTGGCACTACCGGAACAGAGATGTAATCGACCGCGCCACTTCGATAGCCCTGAATCTTGTCGGAGTCGGTGAGGTGAACACCTGAGATGAAAATGATCGCAGTCTTCTGGAAACGAGGGTGTTGCCGGATTACGTCGGCGAGTTCAAACCCATCAAGATCGGGCATGCTCACATCCATCAGCACAACGGCAATATCGTTTTTCAGCAGGATATTTAGTGCTTCGCTGGCTGAAGTTGCCTTGATGAGATTTTCCCCGAGTTCGGAAAGAATCACCTCGTAACTGAGAAGTTTGGCCGGCTGGTCATCGACCATCAGAATGTTGACCTTTGTCTCTGCGTTCATCAATTCCTCTCCAGGTTCTCTGTCGCGCAACTAGCGATGCAGCCACATGCGCAGAGCGGAAAGCAGCTGTTCGGTGTTCACAGGTTTGGCGAGATATTCAGAAGCGCCCGCCTCAAGACATCTTTCACGATCACCCTTCATGGCTTTTGCTGTCAGTGCGACAATTGGAAGGCGCCGCAGAGCAGGATTCTGGCGGATCACCTGCATTGTTTCGTATCCGTCCATCTCCGGCATCATGATGTCCATGAGCACGATGGCAAGGTCGGGCGTGGTTTCAATGGTCTCGATCGCCTCACGCCCCGTGCCTGCCGAGAGGACCGTCATGCCGCGTCTTTCAAGCACGCTGCTCAATGCGAAGATGTTTCGCACATCATCGTCAACGACCAGCACTTTTCTTCCGGCAAGCGCTTCGTCAGACTGATGGAGGCGATCGATCATCTGCTGCTTCCCTGCAGGCAGTTCCGAGACCACGCGATGCAAGAACAGAGCGGTCTCGTCGAGCAGCCGTTCCGGAGACTCGACATCCTTTACCACCACGCTGCGTGCCAGCGTATGCAACTGCGCATCCTCCTCGGCAGATAACTCTCTTCCTGTGAACACCACGACCGGCAGATCGCGTAGCTTCGGTGCGGTCTTGATCTGCTCAAGCACATCAAAACCCGACATATCGGGAAGGCGTAGGTCGAGCACGATGCAGTCGTAGGAGTCGCGCTCAAGCGCTTCAAGTGCCGCAGAACCCGAGTCGATGACATCGAGGTCGATATCCTCGTGCCAAAGCAGTTCGCGCGTGCTCAGCTGTTCTGCCGGGTTGTCTTCGACGACGAGCAAACGCTTGCGCCGCGGTTGTGAATATTCGCGAATTCTTGCCAACGCCGCGTTCAACTCATCTGTTGAGGTCGGTTTGGTCACAAAGGCAAATGCCCCGCGCGAAAGACCATGATGGCGGTCTTCGTCAAGCGTTAGCATCTGCACCGGTATGTGTCTGGTCTTCGGATCCTGCTTGAGATGATTCAATACTGTCCAGCCAAGCATGTCGGGCAGCATAACGTCGAGTGAGATTGCGGATGGATGATACTCGCGCGCCAAGGCAAGTGCTTCCGTTCCAGTCATCGCCACCAGAACTTTGAAGCCCTTATCCCGCGACAGATCGCAGAGTACGCGAGCGTAATGCGGATCGTCTTCCACGATCAGCAGCACTGCGTCTCCCTCTTCCAACGACTTGCGATCGTCATCGATGCGGGCTTCTTGCTCAGCTACTGCTACGTTCGAAAGAAACATCGGAACGGAAACCGTCGCGCCGTCCCTTTCAGCTTTCAATACCGTGGGCGCCGCCGGACCGACGTAGGTTTGCGGCAGGTACAGAGTGAAGGTGCTGCCTTTGCCGGGTTGGCTACGCAGCTGAATCTCTCCTCCCAACAAGTTCGCTAATTCACGGCTGATCGCGAGACCTAATCCCGTGCCTCCGTATTTGCGGCTCGTGCCAGCATCGGCCTGCTGGAACGCTTCGAAGATGATGCGTTGCTTTTCCGGTGGGATTCCGATGCCGGTGTCGGATACCTCGAATGCGATGACCGAGCCGGCGCCGCTGAGAATCGGATGATCCGGAGTCCAGCCGTTCGCAGAGGGTGAGACGGACAACTTCACGGTGCCTTGCTCTGTGAATTTGAACGCATTTGAAAGCAGGTTCTTCAGCACCTGCTGCAAGCGCTTTGAGTCCGTAACTAGGCTGCGGCCCATGCGCGGATCGTTCGTTACATCGAAGATAAGTTTGCGATTTTCCGCTTCATGTCGGAACGGCCGCGCGACGGTGTCAAGCAGAGCGCCAAAGAAGACTTCTTCCGCCTCCACCGACACTGTGCCCGATTCAATCTTTGAAAGATCGAGAATATCGCTGATCAGGTTCAAAAGGTCGGTTCCAGCGCCGTGAATGGTGCGCGCAAATTCCACTTGCTTGGCATTGAGGCTGCCATCAGGATTCTCGGCCAGTTGCTGACCAAGGACAAGGATCGAGTTCAGCGGCGTCCGCAACTCGTGAGACATGTTGGCAAGGAATTCAGATTTGTATTTCGAAGTGAGTGCCAGCTCGCGGGCCTTTTCTTCAAGAGCGCGGCGAGCTTGTTCGATTTCTTGGTTCTTGCGTTCCACCTCGTAGTTCTGTTCGGCCAATTGTTGCGCTTTCTGAGCTAACTGTTCGTTCGTTTGCTGCAATTCCTTCTGCTGCGTTTGCAACTCCGTCGCGAGTTGCTGCGATTGTTTCAGCAGTCCTTCCGTCTGCATGGTGGCCTCAATCGAGTTCAGCACGATGCCGATGGAGGAGGTCAGCTGTTCGAGGAATGATAGGTGCGAGGCAGTAAACGCACTCAGACTGGCAAGTTCGATGACCGCCTTGACACGATCTTCAAACAGTACTGGTAAAACGATGACATTCTTGGGGACGGCCTGGAATAATCCGGAGCGGATTGGTGCTGTCCTCTTGGGCAGCTCTGTGATGAGCATGCGCCGTTTGTCAGCAGCGCATTGACCGACGAGACCCTCACCTACACGCACTTCTCTGAGGTAACCCTCAGGCGAATCGGCAAAGGTGGAAAGCAGAACGAGGTTGGCCTCAGCATTCGCCGAGTCTCCGCCCATCTGGTAAATAACGCCCTGTTGCGCATTAACCAGTGGCGCAAGTTCCGACAGCAGCATTCTGCCGACTGTCACCAAGTCACGTTGGCCCTGGAGCATGCCGGTGAACCGCGCCAGGTTTGTTTTCAACCAGTCCTGCTCGGTATTGCGATCTGTGGTGAGGCGAAGGTTGTCAATCATCGTGTTGATGTTGTCCTTCAACTCTGCCACTTCGCCTCGCGCTTCCACCTGGATCGATCTTGTCAAGTCGCCCTTAGTTACGGCCGTCGCCACTTCCGCGATGGCGCGCACCTGGTTGGTGAGGTTATCCGCCAGCAGGTTCACGTTGCCGGTCAAATCCTTCCAGGTACCGGCTGCGCCGGGCACGTTTGCCTGGCCGCCGAGTCGTCCTTCCACACCAACTTCACGGGCGACCGTCGTTACCTGATCGGCGAATGTGGCCAGCGTGTCGGTCATGTTGTTGATGGTTTCTGCGAGTGCCGCTACTTCGCCTTTCGCGTTCACAGTAAGTTTCTGATTCAGCGCGCCGTTGGCTACGGCGGTCACGACCTTCACGATGCCGCGAACCTGTTCGGTCAGGTTAGCCGCCATCACATTCACGTTGTCGGTCAAATCCTTCCAGGTGCCAGCGACACCAGGCACCATCGCCTGGCCGCCGAGCTTTCCATCCGTTCCAACCTCGCGCGCAACGCGCGTTACTTCGGCTGCGAACGCGTTCAACTGGTCGACCATGGTGTTGATGGTGTCTTTCAGTTCGAGAATTTCGCCCTTTACATCGACAGTGATCTTGCGGCTCAAATCGCCGCGGGCCACGGCCGTGGTCACTTCGGCAATGTTTCTCACCTGCGCCGTCAGGTTGCCGGCCATTGAATTGACTGAGTCGGTAAGGTCTTTCCATGTTCCGGCCACACCGGGCACGTTGGCCTGACCGCCGAGACGCCCCTCTGATCCCACTTCGCGGGCGACGCGGGTGACTTCCGCAGCGAACGAGCGAAGTTGCTCGACCATCGTGTTCAACGTTTCTTTCAACTGCAGGATCTCGCCGCGTACGTCCACTGTGATCTTGCGGCTCAAGTCGCCATTTGCAATAGCGGTTGCCACTTCCGCGATGTTTCTCACCTGCGCCGTGAGGTTGCCGGCCATGAAGTTCACTGAATCTGTCAGATCCTTCCATGTGCCGGCAACGCCCGGAACCATCGCCTGGCCGCCGAGTTTGCCGTCCGTTCCCACTTCGCGGGCCACGCGGGTCACTTCGCCGGCGAATGCGTTGAGCTGATCGACCATCGTATTAATGGTGTTTCTCAGCTCGAGAATTTCACCCTTCACGTCGACCGTGATCTTGCGCGACAAATCTCCGCGAGCCACAGCAGTTGTGACCTCGGCGATGTTTCTTACCTGGGCCGTCAGATTGCCAGCCATCGAGTTTACCGAGTCCGTCAAATCCTTCCAGGTTCCGGCCACACCCGGCACATTGGCCTGACCGCCGAGTCGTCCTTCCGTACCCACTTCGCGGGCCACGCGGGTCACTTCGCCCGCGAACCGGTTCAGCTGGTCCACCATTGTGTTGATGGTTTCTTTCAACAGCAGAATTTCGCCGCTGACGTTCACGGTGATCTTCTTTGAAAGATCGCCTGTCGCGATGGCCGTCGAAACCTCGGCAATGTTGCGCACCTGGCCCGTAAGGTTCGAGGCCATTGAATTCACAGAATCGGTCAAGTCCTTCCAAGTACCGGCGACGCCCGGCACTTGTGCCTGTCCGCCAAGCTTGCCGTCTGTTCCGACTTCGCGAGCCACGCGCGTCACTTCGCCGGCGAATGCGTTCAGCTGATCCACCATCGTGTTCAGCGTGTCTTTGAGTTCGAGGATCTCGCCCTTCACGTCAACTGTGATTTTGCGCGAGAGGTCGCCGCGGGCCACGGCGGTTGCCACTTCGGCGATGTTACGCACCTGGCCTGTGAGGTTCGACGCCATGAAATTGACGTTATCGGTCAGATCCTTCCATGTGCCGGCTACACCGGACACCTGCGCCTGTCCACCCAGCTTTCCGTCCGTTCCCACTTCGCGAGCCACGCGCGTTACTTCGCCGGCGAATGCGTTCAGCTGGTCGACCATCGTGTTGATGGTGTTCTTCAATTCGAGAATTTCGCCCTTCACATCGACGGTGATCTTGCGGGAGAGATCGCCGCGGGCCACAGCCGTTGTCACCTCAGCGATGTTTCTTACCTGAGCTGTAAGGTTGCCGGCCATTGAATTCACGGAGTCCGTCAAGTCCTTCCAGGTTCCCGCAACGCCCGGCACGTTGGCCTGACCGCCAAGTCGTCCTTCAGTTCCCACTTCGCGCGCCACACGGGTTACTTCGCCTGCGAACCGATTTAGCTGATCCACCATCGTGTTCAGCGTTTCCTTCAGCTGCAAAATCTCGCCGCGCACGTCCACGGTGATCTTGCGACTCAAGTCTCCGTTCGCGATGGCCGTCGCCACTTCGGCGATGTTGCGCACCTGTCCCGTCAGGTTACCTGCCATGAAGTTCACGTTATCGGTCAGGTCCTTCCACGTGCCCGCAACACCCGGCACGCTCGCCTGCCCGCCGAGTTTCCCTTCGGTTCCGACTTCGCGCGCTACACGCGTCACCTCGCCCGCGAAGGCGTTGAGCTGGTCGACCATCGTGTTGATCGTGTCTTTCAGCTCAAGAATTTCGCCCTTCACATCGACAGTGATTTTTCTGGAAAGGTCGCCGCGAGCAACGGCGGTCGTCACTTCTGCAATGTTTCGCACCTGCGCTGTCAGGTTGCCGGCCATCGCGTTCACTGAGTCGGTAAGGTCTTTCCACGTCCCAGCCACTCCAGGCACCACCGCTTGTCCGCCGAGCTTGCCGTCAGTGCCGACCTCGCGCGCCACACGTGTTACTTCCGAAGCGAACGACCGCAGCTGATCCACCATCGTATTGATGGCTTCCTTGAGCTGCAGAATTTCGCCACGCACGTCCACCGTGATCTTGCGGGAAAGGTCGCCGCTGGCGACGGCGGTTGCGACTTCTGCGATATTGCGCACCTGGCCCGTAAGGTTTGAGGCCATGGAGTTCACGGAGTCCGTAAGATCCTTCCACGTTCCCGCCACACCTGGGACAACGGCCTGTCCACCAAGCTTGCCGTCGGTGCCTACTTCGCGCGCCACGCGCGTCACTTCCGCAGTGAACACACCCAACTGCTGAATCATCGTGTTCACGATGTTGGCCGACCGAAGGAATTCGCCTTCAAGCGGGCGACCATCCACATCCATCCGAACCGTCTGGGTCAGATTGCCTTGCGCCACAGCTGCGATTGCTCGGGTTACCTCCGTCGTCGGCCGCAGGAGGTCCTCGACCAGCGTGTTGACGGAGACTTCCATGTCATCCCACGCGCCGCGCCGATGTTCCACGCGGATGCGCTCCCTAGTTTTGCCCTCTTTGCCTACCGCAAGGCCAACTCTCTTGAGTTCGAAAGCCATCTGTTCGTTAGCAGTAACGATCTCATTGAAGTTGTCTGCAATCTTTCCCGGCAGGTCGGTCCACGATACCGGGAGGCGAACACTGAAATCGCCCTCCTTCATGGTTTTCAGGCTTTGCAGAATGGTGGTCAGGCACTCGGACATCGGTGGCTCCAACGCGTTCGTTGGATAACGGTTATCTCCATCTTGCCCGCTGACGGGCGATTCAATGGTCGTCGACATACCGGATGCTCCTGGGAGGGATCTGACACTCCGCATTGATGAGTCGAACCGTGCGCTTCCCCAAAACTCGGACCTCCCGAGACGCACGAATGCTGGAACGCAGCGAGCAAATAGATGCGTGACGCGAATTTAGGGTTGCCTCAATGCAAGAAGCCCAGAAACTATATGTCTTCAGTCCCTTGCTGGATCATGCGCAGACATCCTGCAGGTGCCCAAAGGCTTGTTCTATAGAAGGTTATGTAAGAAAGATTTTGGTTATGATAAATGTATGAAAATAAAATACATAAACACGCGCAATCTCTTGTTGGATGGCTGCAACTTCAATCTTCTTCAAAAGGCTTGCCCGAAAGCAGGGCTTTGTCTTTATAGCCCATCCATGAAAAGATAATCGTGGCGAAGACATTCTGCGGATCTCACCTGCACCTCCGGTCGCCGACAGGCAAAGGCAACAAAACTAGAATCTAGTGGACGAACTCTCCAAGTCGCGCCGCTCGTCATCTCGGCTGTCGATGTTTTTGCTGGTGCTGGGCATGTGTGTGTTTTTTTGGGGACTTGGCTATAAGTTATCACTTTACAACGTGCGCGAATCGAGCGTTCACCGAATCCCTGAAGCTAAGCTTCTGTCACGGAATGAAGATCCAAATGCAACGGACAGTGTTCGGCGTTGTCTGGCCATGTGCATCTCGTTGGAACAGGGTTCCCTCGGTATATTCGCAGTCCTAATCCTTCTAATCGGAAGCCTCGCTGGATCGAAATCTGTCCTTTCGAGGCTTAGATCTGCCTTGTCAAAGCCGTGGTGCCCACGATCAGCAGCTATCCTAAGTGCCTTTTTCCTTAGGCCTCCTCCGGTTTTCTCCGGACTGTAAGTCTGCTCGCAAAATCAGTTCATTGAATCCGGGCATCATTGCCTGGAGTTCCGGCAATCGAATGCGATCAAATGACTCGCGTTCGCTAATGCCCAACTGGACCTCAAGAAAAGGTGTAACTCAACATGCGAAATTTGTCTTGTTTCATTTTTCCTATGTGGGTGGTGCTGGCCTGTGTTCTGCCGTTCGCGGCATGCCATTCAGGCGGCAAGGGCGCTGATGCGCACGCTGCTGAGACACCAACGGCGACAGTTGCGGCCGCAACACGGAGCTCGATTGTGCGTCGCTTAAATCTGGCTGGCCAGTTCCAGCCGTACCAGGTGGTCGATGTTCATGCCAAAGTCTCCGGCTACATTCGTCGTCTCTATGTTGATATCGGCGATAAGGTCAGGCAGGGGCAGGTTATCGCGGTGCTCGAGGTGCCGGAATTGGACGCCCAGCTGCGAGGAACCGTTGCGGAATTTGCTCGGAGCAAGGACGAAATCACTCGAGCGCAGCATGAAATCTCCCGCGCGGAATCGGAACATTCTGCGCTGCATAACGACTACAAACGCTTGAAACAGGCCAGTGAAGCGCAACCAGGATTGATTGCGCAGCAAGAACTTGACGACGCCCAATCGAAGGATTTGACATTGGAGGCGCAGGTTGATTCAGCAAAGTCTGCATTAGCCGCCGCAATGCAGCAGTCTGAAGGTGCCAAGGCCGACAATGAACGAGTCGGCGATCTTGCGGATTACACCAAGGTCACGGCCCCGCTTGACGGCGTCATTGTCTGGCGCTATGCGGATACCGGCGCCTTAATCCAGGCCGGCACCTCCTCCGACATGCAGTCGTTGCCGATCGTAAAACTCTCGCAAAGCGGCTTGCTTCGCCTTAGGCTTCCGATTCCAGAAGGTGCGGTGGAGTTTATTCATGATGGAGCTACAGTGCAGGTAAATGTAGACGCGGTTCATCGTTCGTTTGAGGGCAAGGTAGTGCGCTTTACGCGAAACCTGAATCTCGCGACCAGGACGATGGAAACGGAAATCGACGTCGAGAACAAGGACCTGTCACTAACACCGGGGGAATACGCCAACACGACGATCGAACTGGAGCGACACGACAACGTGCTCGCCATTCCAGTGCAGGCCGTGGTTCGGAATGGCAACCAGGCCTCTGTTCTGGTGGTTGATGCGTCGCACCACGTTCAGACACGAAACATCGCAACCGGCCTGCAAGGCTCCAATCTTGTCGAGGTCAAATCGGGACTCGCCGAGGGCGATCTTGTAATCACAGGCAACCAGTCGAACTATCAGCCGGGTGAATCCGTGACAACAAACGTTCAGCCAAGTTCGGAATTCGATACCAGTGAAGAGCAGTTGGGGGGGGCGAAGTAAATGCCGAAATTTGCATTAAAGTACCCCTTCTTCATCATCATGGTGTGTCTTGTAGTCGTTGTCCTTGGAGTGGTGAGCGTTGCCTCAATGCCTGTGGACCTCTTTCCTCAAATCAATATGCCCGTAGTTGTGGTCGCGACGTTTTACTCGGGGATGCCTCCAGAACAAATCGAAGCGGACATCACAGACACCTTTGAGAGATTCTTCACGCTTGGAAATAACATCGATCACATTGAGTCGCGTTCTCTTACTGGCGTCAGCCTGATCAAGATCTATTTTCAACCCGGCACCGACGCAAATGCCGCCTTGAGTAATATTTCGAATCTTGCAATGGCCGACTTGCGGAGATTACCTCCCGGTACACTTCCCCCAGTTGTCTTAGGGATGGATGCTTCGAATCAACCCGTGTGTCTGGTGACACTCAAGGGCAAGGGACTGAATGAAACGGATCTCAAAGATCTTGCCCAGTTCCAGGTTCGTAACCAAATCGCTAGTGTTCCTGGAGCGTCGGTCCCTCAGCCTTTTGGAGGCCGTTATCGGCAGATCATGGTCTACGTTGATCCTTTGAAACTCGAAGCCCACAACCTGAGCCTGATGGATGTGGTCCGGTCGGTCAATGACTCGAATCTGATTCTTCCGGCAGGCGATGTGCGCATAGGGCCTAAGGACTACAACATTTACGCAAACAGCCAGGTCCCATCTCCGGAACTGATTAATGATCTGCCACTAAAGTCGGTAGGAAATGCGTCTGTGATGGTCGGCGATGTTGGGAAGGCAGAAGACTCCGGAACCCTGCAGACGAACATTGTCCGTATCGACGGCCAGCGCTCGGTGTACGTTCCCATTCTGAAGCAAGGCGGCGACAGCAATACGATCACGGTCGTGAATGGGATGAGATCGGCAATCAAACATTTGGTCGACATTCCATCCAGCCTCAAAACGGAAGTCGTTTTCGATCAGTCGCAATTCGTAAAGTCTGCGCTCAGAAACCTCGGCAGTGAGGGCGGAATTGGCCTTGTGCTCACTGCCCTGATGATCCTGCTGTTTCTCGGGAGCATTCGCGCTACATTTGCGGTGCTTCTGTCAATTCCCCTTTCGGCGTTGGCTGCCTTTATCTGTCTACGGGCCGGAGGAGGCTCGGTAAACACGATGGTTCTAGCAGGGCTCGCGCTTGCATTCTCTCGACTAATTGATAACTCCGTCGTTGTTCTCGAGAATATCTTCAGGCATCTTGAGATGGGAGAACCTCCTGAAGTTGCGGCGGAAGTGGGTGGAAGGGAAGTGCAACTGCCGGTTCTAGCCGCGACCTTCACGACTGCAATCGTATTCTTCCCTGTAGCGCTTCTTTATGGTGTGAGCCGATATCTATTCACCGCTCTCGCGCTCGCCGTTGTATTTTCGCTTTTCGCCTCTTACCTGGTTGCGATGACCGTGGTGCCACTTTACTGTGCGCGCTTCATCAAGCCGTTCGAAGCCGACGCCTCTGAATCCGGTGAAATAGGGGCAGTGGGCTATCCAGGGAATAAGACTATAAGGCGCACATCTTTGTTTCAGAAAGTCGTTCGCGCATTCAACGAGCGATTCCAGCGCATGCTCGAAAGATATGTGATTGCCGTGAATCGGACGATTCTGCGGCCCGTGGCCAGCACGATTGGAATTCTCGGCGTAGTGGCCTTAACATTTGCGCTCTATCCGTTGATTGGAAAGGCATATTTTCCCCGCACGGATCCGGGCCAGTTTGTCATCAATATCAAGTGCCCGAGTGGAACTAGGCTGGAGTTAAGCAATCGGTACATTGGGCAAGTTGAAAATGAAATCCGGCAAGTAATCCCCGAACATGATCTCGGCATGATTGTCTCTAATATCGGCATCACGCCTGACTTGTCTGCCATCTACACGAGCAACTCAACGATGGATACAGCTTTCGTGCAGGTAAGTCTGACAGAAGACCATCGACTAGGTAGTTATGAGTATATGGCGCGAGTGCGGAAGAGGCTCGCCCAGGACATGCCTTTTGTCTCCACATATTTTCAGGCCGGTGGACTTGTGGATTCGGTCATCAATCAAGGTCTTCCAGCACCAATAGATGTGCAGATCAGCGGGAATGATCTTGAACAGTCCTATGAAATTGCGAATGAGATTGCCGCAAAGATTCGAGCCATGAGGAACGTCAGTGATGTTCTTATCCCGCAGGATTTGCGCTATCCCGGTCTGGAATTGTCAATCGATCGAGAGCGAGCGAGCTTGATTGGATTGTCACCAAGGGAGGTCGTCGATAATGTGATCACGGCGCTTACTTCAAACGGAATGATTGCGCCTAGTTACTGGATCGACCCCAAGACTGGGAACAACTACATGCTCACGGTCCAGTATTCCGACAACAAGATTGGGCATATGAGCATGGACGATTTCAAGCAGATTCCTCTTCACGCTTCGAATCAAGCCGATTACACACCTTTAAGTTCAGTCGCGAACATTACGGAGATAAATACGCCAACGGAGGTGGATCACTACAAGATCCGACGTGTGATCGACGTCTACGTCATGCCTTCTACTGAGGCGCTCGAACGAGTGAATCGGCGGGTTCAGGGCCTAATTGATAACACGAAGACTCCGGCGAACGTCAGAGTCACCGTACGTGGCAGTGTCGTGAGCATGAATGAGTCATTTTCACGATTTGCAATTGGCTTAGTGCTCTCGATTCTGCTTGTCTATTTGATCCTGATGGCGCAATTTGCATCCTTCCTGGATCCGTTCATTATTCTCATGGCCATTCCGCCCGGACTGGCTGGGGTTTTGCTAATCCTGCTGATCACCGGCAGCACTGTCAACATTATGTCTCTGATGGGCGTGATCATGATGGCAGGAATCGTGGTATCTAACAGCATCCTCATCGTAGAGTTCGCCGGGCATCTTCACAAGGAGGGCATGCCTTTTGCAGAAGCGGTAGTCGAATCATGCAGGATACGGCTTCGGCCGATTCTCATGACCTCCCTCGCGACGCTTCTCGGCATGATCCCCATGGCCCTTGGCCTCGAGGCAGGAAGCGAGCAATATGCGCCTCTGGCCCGAGCGATCATCGGCGGTCTTGGCGTTTCGGTTGTACTGACTGTGTTTCTTGTGCCGGCCGTGTATCTGATTATTCACGGTCGCGACGACAGAAGCCATGCCGTGGAGGAAGAGGCATAACAGATATGAATCTCTTATTGAAAATGCCGATCAATTACATGGCGACGTTGATTCTCATCATTGCTGTTTCTTCTGCTTCGATTGCCCAGGAGGCCCAGCGAAAGGCCGAGATCCCCGACGTGCCAAAATCGCAAATGTTTGCTATGGCCGGCATTGGCAGTTCAGCGATTGCGCCGAGTGCGCCCACTCGTCAGGCCTCGGTGTTTCCATCGCCTGGTGCAATGGCACGGCTCACTCGCAGCGAGGCCGAGCAGGTGGCAATCAAAAATAATCCACGCGTGTCCGTGGCAAAGTTGCTCGCGCTGGCGCAGCACCAGGTGTATCGAGAAACCCGTGCAACGGTACTGCCGACAGGGAACGCGGCCATAACGGCAGTTGAGGCCGAAGAGGGGAGTCGGATCTCGGCGGGATCCCTGACTTCATCGCGCCTGTTTGAACATGCAGGTGCGGGAGGAGGGTTCACGCAATTGTTGACGGATTTTGGGAGAACCCGCAATCTTGTGTCTTCGTCGATTCTTCAGGAGAAGGCACAAAAGGCGAACGCGGTGGCAACGCAGTATGACATTGAGCTTGCGACTGATCAGGCGTTCTTCAACGCCATCGAGGCGCACCAAACTCTAAAGGTCGCACGGCAGAACGTCACTGCGAGACAGACTTTGCAATCACAGGTCAATCAGATGACGACGAACAAGCTCAAGTCGACGCTGGACTTGAGCTTCGCGAATGTCAATCTATCGCAGGCAAAGTTGCTTGCTCTTGATGCGCAAAACAATGCAGATTCGACGATGGCGGACCTCGATGCGGTGCTTGGCCTGGATCATCAGGTGAATTTTGAACTGATCGATGACGGACCAGGCCTTCAACAGCCGCCGCCAGATGCAGACAATCTGATACAGGAAAGCTTGAAGCAGCGCCCGGATTTGCAGGCCGCGCAGTTCAGCGAACAGGCTGCATTGAAGTTCAGTCACGCACAACGCGATCAGTTGCTTCCGAGTATCGTGACCTCTGGTACCGTTGGAACTGTCCCGATTCGTCCAGTCCAGTACTACGTCACGAACTGGTGGGGAGCCATCGGAGTGAACATTAACATCCCGATATTTAATGGGTTTCTCTACACCGCGCAGGCAAAGGAAGCGTCACTACGTGCCCAGGCTGATTCTGAACAAACGAGAGACTTGCGCGACCGGATAGTGCGAGATGTTAAAACTGCATGGCTCGCTGCGAACACAGCGTATCAGAGGGTAAGCGTAACCGCAGAGCTTCTCCAGGAAGCTAACCTCGGTTTGACGCTGGCACAGACGCGATATCAGATGGGGCTTAGCTCTATCGTCGAGTTAAGCCAAGCAGAGTATCAGCAGACGGATGCTGCAATCGGCAATGTAAATGCTCAATATCAATACAGAATGGCATTGGCAACATTGAATTATCAGATAGGCTCTGTGCCTTAACTCCGGTCCGAGCGTGTGGTTGATTAGTGGAAATCGTGCGATATAACTTCGGCGCATGTGATGTCGATCGGTCTGATGTACGCGGCCTTTACATGGATCACGCCGTTCTGGACTTGAAGTGTACCTTCGATCTCAAGAAAGCGGTTGCGTGTGATAACTACACGTTCCCGCTCGAATAGATCCGGCGTGATGATCACATTTGCAATTCCGGTTTCATCTTCCAGCGAGATGAAGACGAATCCTTTTGCCGTACCGGGACGTTGACGTGCGATAACACAACCTGCGATCCGAACAAAGAGCTTGTTACTGCTACGAGCAAGGTCATCAGCAGAAAGAAATCCCGCTTGCTTCAACGAGGTTCGATGGTAGGCCATCGGATGTGGACCGCAAGTAAGGCCGCTTCCAGAGTAGTCCGCGGCAATGCGTTCGTCTGTAGTCATTTTTCTTAAGGGCATCGAAGCATCGATTGCCTGGTGTACAGTTGACGATCGCAGTAGAGGGCCGACCGACCTGCCTGCCTGCTCTACCTGCCAGATCGCATCACGCCGATGTTTGACGTTACCAATAGAATTCAAGGCCCCAATGCTTGCGAGCAATACCAGTTCCTTTCTGTTCAATGCGGGAACCCGGCGTGTGAGATCGTCGACGGATTCAAACTGGCCATATACGCTGCGTGAAGCCAGTAATACATCGGCACAACTCTGTCTAAGCCCCTTGGCGTAGTTAAAACCTATGCGGATGGAGAGACTTCCGTCAGGTTCATGCTCGATGGAACATAACCAATCGGATCGCTGAACGCAGATTGGATGAACGCGCAATCCATGCCTCTGCGCGTCCTTAACAATCACTGAGGGTGCGTAGAAGCCCATCGGTTGATTATTAAGAAGGCCGCAGGTAAACGCTGCGAGGTATTTAACCTTCAAATACGCAGAGGCATACGCGATAAGCGCGAAGCTTGCAGCATGGGATTCCGGAAATCCATACATTGCAAATGACGAGATTCCCTGTACGATGTTGTCCTGCTCCTGCGGGCCGATTCCATTGCTTTTCATGCCTGCACGCAGTCGGCCTTCCAGATCACGCATCCTCTGCATCGAGCGTCGCATGCCAACGGCACGACGCAACTCCTCGGCCTCGGAGCCGGTAAAACTCGCTACCACCATTGCCATACGCAATAGTTGCTCTTGAAAGAGTGGTACACCCAACGTTCGCTTCAACACAGGCTCCAGCAGGGGATGCGGGTACGAAACCTCTTCCTGCCCTTGTCGACGTCGCATATAGGGATGCATCATTTTGCCGACAATCGGGCCCGGCCGAATAATGGCAACCTGGACTACGACATCGTAGAAACATCTCGGTGCATTATGAGGGAGGGAAGCCATCTGAGCGCGGCTCTCGACCTGAAACATACCAACGGTATCCGCCTTGCAGAGTGAGTCATAAACAAGTGGATCTTCCGGCAAGGATGCAAGGTCAACATCGTTGCCATAGTGGCGCGAAATCAGCTCAAGCGAGTCTTTGAGAGTGGCCATCATGCCAAGGCCGAGCAAATCCACTTTGATCAGTCCCAAGTCCGCGCAGTCTTCCTTGTCCCATTGAACAACTGTGCGGCCGGGCATCGATGCCCGTTCGATGGGAACGATACGATTCAGCATTCCAGCACAAATAACCATGCCTCCGGAGTGCTGTCCCAGGTGGCGCGGCAGATTGTACATGCGCATGCAAAGTTCGAGATATTTGGCAATCGCAGGGTGACGTGCATCGAAGCCAGCCTGATCGAAATGCTTTGCCATGGTGTCATTTGCGCCGCGCCATTCCCAATGACCGACAAGACTGGAGAGTTTCGATAGTTGAAGTTCGTCGAAACCTAGCGCCTTTCCTACTTCACGAGCTGCGGATCGGCCGCGATACGTAATGACGTTGGCGGTCATGGCTGCGCCCAGTGAGCCATAGTGCTTGTAGATGTACTGGATAACGCGTTCACGATGGTCGCCCGAAGGAAGATCAAGATCGATATCTGGCCATTCGCCCCGTCTTTCGCTCAGAAATCGCTCAAACAGCAACTCCATTCCAATAGGATCAACTGCGGTGATTTCGAGGGCATAACATACTACCGAGTTTGCAGCCGATCCACGTCCCTGCACGAGGAACCCGTTTTGCTGGCAAAAACGAATGATGTCCCAGACAATCAGGAAGTAGCCGGCGAATCCCAGCTTTGCAATCAACTCAAGCTCGTGTTTAGCCTGCTTGCGGGCACGTCCCATCAGGTTTTGCTTGAGCGCGGTTTTATATCGTTTGTATATGCCTTCATCGACGCGTTTAGCTAAAAAACTATCCATAGTGTCGCCATCTGGCACCGGATACTGCGGAAACTCGTAGCCAAGATTGTTAAGTGTGAATTCGAGACGTTCGCTCACAATGCGCGTATTCGCAATCGCCTCGGGTAAATCTCGAAAAAGATCTGACATCTCTCGCGACGAGCGCAAATGGCACAAACCATTTCTGCTCAGAAGCCTGCCGGCATTGTGAACTGTCGTGTGATTGCGAATAGCCGTAAATACATCTAGGAGTTCACGATCTTCTTGCTTGGCACAGCGCACACCGTTCGTCGCTATAATGGGAAGACCAATCCGCGAAGCAACGTTGAGAAGTTCAGAATTCCGAACTTCCTCTTCCCGTTCGAGGTGGCGTTGTAGTTCAACAAATACATTGTTGTGGCCATAAATGGAGGTAAGGCGATCTAGTGCCTTGAGCGCATCAACCTCGCCTTCTCGCCTAACCGTCGCTGCGAGTGGCCCTTCTTCTCCGCCCGTGAGACAAATAAGCCCAGCTGAAAACTCTTCCAGATCATCAAAGGTCGCTGCACCTTCAGCCTTCGTGGCCTCGCGCATCTTGAAGCGCGTGATGAGTTGGCAGAGATTCTGATATCCAACCTGCGATGCGCAAAGGAGAATGATGCGCGGAGGCTCATCGGTGTATTGGTGCGGAAGCCACTCCTGGGGAACAACCCTGTTGCCGAACGATGAGACGGCGATCTCTGCTCCGATATGAGCTTTTATCTGGTTGTGCTTTGCTGAGGTGTGGAAACGAGCAACACCATAGAGGCCATTTCTATCAGCCAAGGCCATTGCGGGCATGCCCAGTTCGACTGCGCGCTCGATGAAAGATTCGGGCTCGGACGATCCAGCGAGAAAACTGAAAGCGCTCGAAGCATGGAGCTCTATATATTCTTCAGTACTGGTTAAAGATGCCTGATTGCAAATTGTGAAGCCTTTACTGTCAGTCATACAACGCATCCAATAACCATTGCTTCTTCAAATGATCATGAACGATCAGGCAACCAATCGTCTCGCCAAGATTATTGGTAGCCACTACGTCCCACTCTTCCAGATCCCATTGGTCGACTGACCACCAGCAACCGCTGGTAAGCCATGGACCGTAGGCAACCTGCACACCGTACCGATCCGCACCGTCGTGAAAAACTGCAGGCTTTGCAAATTTGAGATGCATACGAATGGCTCTAGGCGGACGCATGCGTCTCAGCGAAACTCGGACATTCGTGTCTTTTCGCGAAGCGGGCTGACTGGTTACAGAAAAGTGCTCCATAACAAAGCTGTCACTGCGATGCGTGTCGATTAATTTCGGAGAGCCGACACGGTCGTCGCCGACCAAGGCCTTGAGTCGCGCAAGGGTGACATCGAGACGTGATGGCTCTGGCGTCTGCGGCGCAAAGAGTCCCAGTTGCACCTTGCTTTGCTGTCCCGCTTCTGCCGTCAATGTGAGAGAGCATATAGCTGCTTGTGGAGGGTGAGCTGCGATCTCGAGTTGCAATAGTTTCAGGAGGAACTTGTGGTCGCTGGTGGGAGTGGCGGGTAGAATCACGCGCTGGTAGGTGTGCTCTTTTTCGAGATCCATGTAAACAGTGAGAGTTGCCAATGACAAAGCTCTGGAAGTTGCGCGTGTTATGAGACTACTGATCATGTTTGATGCGATGAAGATGAGAGAGTCAAGTTGTTCAATATGGGTTTCGAATTCGATGTGCTCCATGAGTTTGAACCTTGCCTCAATCGGCAGAAATATATGATCTGCCACACCCCGGGCCAGATTGAACCAGGGCTTCGCCTTCTGTCCGAGACGTGTGATCAGGTCCTCCTCCGGCAGTTCCGCCAGTTCGCCGAGGCAGCCAATACCCCAGAGTGCGAATGTTTCGTAGTCCTCCTCATCAAGCGGCAATCCTGTGATGGGGGTAGCTGCAAGGAAAGCGGCCTCCTGTTTTTGAGGAACAACCGTAATGCCTCGCGAGAACGCAGCCTTGATGCGTGCAGTATCGAAGTTATGGCTCACGGCCACTGACGCGCGAAATCCGACAGAATGGATTGATGCCTGGATACGTTTCGCCAATATTACTGGTGAGCCGAACAGTCTTTCTGTGCCGCTTATGTCCAGCACGAAGCCGGACGCATTGATAGCAAACGTCTCTTCGATACGTGGTGAAAACTGCGACACACATTCGAACAGAATCATCCTGGCCTCACGTTCTGTTTCGGCTGAACGCGATTGCACACATATTCCACCGAGTTCTTCGACGTCCAGACGGGTCATGCCGGGTACGACACCACGTTTTCTGGAATGCAGATTGAGGGAACAGACTCTCTCCTGTGGAGCGACACCATCAAGTATGGCTACAGCATGAGCGCGTAGATCTGGTCTCAAGCGAATGATCGCCTGTGCAGGAAAATCCGTCGCATAAATTGCGGCGTAAAGCGCGTTGGATTGATTCGTCATGCCCGTTTTTCATAGCTCCAGGGCGCTTGCGCGGACCATGTGGAAACTGGCGGTTTGCGTGCAGTGTTTGTTAGTGGAGAAAATCGCATGCGACCGCGTCGTGCACTGAAATTAAAGCCGTGAATTACCATGCCCGTTGCGATATCGATTCGATCTGGCTGGCATTCAAGAACAACAGCGGCGCTTGATTGCGCATAGGCTGCTTTGCCCAGCACAATCAGGCTGCAACGTGTGCGATCAGAGGTTTGACGAAAGCGAAACCACGTAGCCAATGGAATGCGACGGGCGTGTTCGATGGCTTCGTCAGCTAGGTCTAACACAATTGCTGCGAAACCGCCCGCCTGCAACAATAGATCTGTTGCGCGTATCGCCTGATCGAGGCGCGTCCACGGCTGTTTATTGTCTGAAGGCATGCGGCGAATGACAGGGGAAGGTTTTTCGATGAGTGCATTTCTGCATCTGACCCATAGCAGATGCTTCAGGCTGACTCCATTCGCTGCAGCTGATTCTGGATCCAAATTATTGTTCGCATCAATCCATACGCACGAACTACCATCCTGTGTACGATGGGCGAGAAATGCCAAAGCGATGGTTGTTCGCCCCGATGACGCGGAGCCGACGATCTCGCTGATCGCACCTACTGGCAGACCGCCATCAAGCAACTCGTCGATTTGAGCTATACCCGTGCATGCAACGTCCTGTATTCCTCGCGCTGCTGGCGTCAGCACAGAGGGATAGCGATGCTGGAAATCACTCTCGATTTGTTGTCGAAGTGCAGCCGAGGAAGGCATGGCAGAGAAGCGATATTCGCCTTATATTCGCCTATAGAATCAAACTATTTAAGATGGGTTGTCAATCTCATACATTGTGGGAAACTCACCGCCATTCTGAGCATGAATTGTAAATTATCAATATAGTTAATATATTTATTTTATTATACTTATAAACAATATAGTACGAAATACTTCCACTAATTAATTGGGGCAAGATGCGCTGTAAAATGACGCAAAAAAGGCGCTTCGTATGTCAGGCGCATTCCATTAATCTGTTCGCGGTTGCGGAAGACCTCAATGATTATTTCAACCAGATAATCGACATGGCTCTGCGTATATACTCTCCGCGGCATTGCCAGTCGGACCAGATCCATCTGAGCCGAACCGGCAAACATCAGGGTACCGATTTCGACCGAACGCACACCGCCCTCGAGGTACAGTTCCGCAGCCAACGCTACACCTGGAAACTGATCAGCAGGAATATGCGGTAGGAACGCTCGCGCATCGATGTAAATGGCGTGGCCTCCCGGTGGCTGGACGATCGGTACTCCGGCCTCCGCGATGTGGTTACCGAGATAGGCCGTGGACGCGATGCGATACCGAAGGTAATCCTCCTGCAGAGCTTCCTGGATTCCGACAGCAATTGCTTCTAGATCCCGCCCTGCGAGCCCGCCGTATGTTGGATAACCCTCGGTCAGAATCAGAAGGTCTTTCTCCTGCTGTGCGAGCAGGTCATCGGTGGTACAAAGAAAGCCGCCAATGTTCACCATGCCGTCTTTCTTTGCTGACATTGTGCATCCGTCGCCATAGCGGAACATTTCCTGTGCGATCGCTTTGGGAGTCTTATCAGAATAGCCAGGTTCTCGCAGCTTGATGAACCACGCATTTTCCGCAAAGCGGCACGCGTCGAAGTAGAGCGGAATACCATGCCGCTTGCAGACTGTGCTCACCTCGCGCACATTCTCCATCGACACAGGCTGGCCTCCCCCTGAATTGTTAGTCACCGTGAGCATGACCAGGGGGATGCGCCGGTGACCCACGCGCTCGATCAAAGATTCAAGTGCGGCGACATCCATGTTGCCTTTGAAGGGATATTGCGAGGATGGTTGACGGCCTTCGGGGATCAGCAGGTCCACTGCTTCTGCACCCACAAATTCAACATTGGCGCGAGTCGTATCGAAATGCGTGTTGTTGGGGACGACATCGCCCTTCTTGCATGTGACACCAAATAGAATGCGTTCCGCTGCACGCCCCTGGTGCGTGGGAATGATGTGTTTATATCCAACTATGTCATGGACGGAATTATAGAAATGGTCGTAGCTGCGGCTTCCAGCATAGCTCTCGTCACCCTCCATAATTGCGGCCCACTGATGGGTCGACATGGCGCCCGTACCCGAGTCGGTTAGCAGGTCGATAAGCACATCGTCGGCTCGCAGAAGGAAGAGGTTGTAATGCGCGGCTTTCAGCAGTTCTTCGCGTTGCGCACGGGTTGTCCAGCGGATTGGCTCTACGCTCTTGATCCTGAATGGCTCGATGATAGTTCTTACTGGCATGATTCCGTCCTGATCGTTCGGTAGTATAGGAAGTTGCCTGAGCGAAGTCCAAAATCGTCCCGATCGCGTCGCAGCAAACCGGTCTCCTCGTCGAGGAGAATCATTTCATGTGGTTCAGTCGAATTGTAATTCTATTGCCTACATGCCGACCCGCGTGTGGCCTCTCATTGATCCAGTTCAACTTGTGAGTGTGTCGTCAGCTACGGCTCACCTGCTAGCTTGCGCAGACGATCGCTTACGTTCCAAAATGCACGTCCGTCATGGTATGCGGCTTTCCAGATCGAGCCCTTGTCTTCGGTAACCGGTGTGCCATCCGCCGTGCTCAGGTTGTAATCGCCGTGAAACCGCTCATCGATGGTGTGATTTCGGATGAAGGCCCACTGCTCAAGGAATCGCTGGAAGTAAATGCCATCTTGCTTGCCGTAGCGTTCGTGCATCATCAGTAGTGCGTTCAGACTCTCTACCTGCACCCACCATTCCTTCATTGTGTCTTCGGGCTTCCCGAAAGTAGTGCCCTCACGGAAGAAACCACCGTTCTTCTGGTCCCATCCATAGGCAAGCGCATGATCCACAAGGATCCGTGCCATATGTTCAGTTTTTGCCTCGGCGACCCCATGCAGGGCTTCGTCGGTTTCAAGCATCAGGTAGACCGTTTCAACATCGTGACCGTAGGAATCATGGTCCGGAACCGGCTGCCATGCATTTGTGAAGTAGAGGTTCATCACACCGGGCTCCACGCAGATCTTGTCGCGCACAATGGCGAGCAGTTCTTCGAGTCGTGAGCGCAGAGTCGGATCGGGCCAGACCGCGTAAAGCTGAGAGAACGCCTCCAGCAGATGAATGTGCGTGTTCATCGACTTGAAGTTAATGGGGCCAATGGCATTCGTTGCGACAGTTCCGTTGGCGACGTGTGGCACAATAGGCGTCCCATCGCGTGAGAGCCATTCGAAATAACCGCCATGGACGGGGTCGTGCGCGTGCTTGTCTGTCCAGTGAAATCCGTCCTTAGCGATCTCGAGCGCCTTTGGATCTCCAGTTGCCTTGTATGCCGCAGCAGTTCCGTAGATACAAAACCCAATGCCGTAGAGTTCCTTTTCATCGCCGAATGCCGGAGAAATTTTGCCCTGATCATCCAAACCCCAGAAGAATCCGCCGTCCTGCTTATCCCACATCACGTTGGCGAGAAAATCCACGCCATGATGGACGATAGGAGCGAATTTGTCTTTCATCGCCGGCTCGCGTAATACCACTTGCGCCGCAACCCATGTCATGCGCCCCTGAAATACCGAGAATTTGCCATCACTCGGCAATTCTTGCCAGTCGCGTCCAAAATGCGAATGAAAACCACCGAATTGGGTGTCCACTGAACGCGGAAACCAGACATCGAGCACATCAGAGTGAAGTGTCTGGGTCACCTCCGCTGCCAGTTGCAAATAAGTTTGGCGTGTTGGCTCTGATGCTGTGGAGACAGACTCCGATGCCTGTGCCTGTCCGATGCATGGACAGGCCGCGCACATCAGGAAGAGTAGGAAACGCTTCATTGGACCGTCGGCTCTCCTCGCGCGAATGCTACCACAAGGAATCGTCGCGCCCCGGACCCGATGTTGTATCCATTCGCGGAAGAGCAGCAGGAGGCTTGAGATTTCTGGCCGGCTAATCCAGCGAGTTACTTCTTTGCAACTCGCAGAAACTTTCGTTTTGCCGCCTGAAGGCGTCGTTTCCTGTTACGCTAAAGACAAATACTTTGTTGAACTGCAGTCGGCAGCTTCCCTGGAATAGAGGAACATGGGCACTGAGAAGCTGTGCGCCTGCGACCGGACCCGTCAAAGTCCATTGTGTGCGGAAATAGATTTCGTCGATACCGTTAAAGAGCCCTTTCTTACAATTGTGAAAGGCCTTTCCGATGTGAAGGACGGCCTCTGGTTGAGTCCATTTAGGGGCATTCCCCGTGGACCGCAGTTTTCGAGATTCGACGTTATCTATCTCGATGAAGACTGCAGGGTTCTTGAATTCGTTATTAATTTCGCCGAAGCGGAATTTGAGCCGATTCCTGAAGTTGCTGCTAGCGCCCTCGTTCTGCCCGCGCACACGCTTGGTTCATTTCCGATCCGAAAAGGCGATCAACTGAGGATTTGCCAGGGCAACCGGGTCCTCGCCGGTGCCTCGGATTTCACATCCTCCCCAGGCCTTGAGCAAATGCCGCTCTGCACGACATTCATGGAGCTACCGCCATATCATCCGACACAAGAGAAGAAAGAGCAGGTTGCGAAACCGGAAGCCGCCACCAGCCCATCCGAAGAAGAGAAGCCTCCGTTCAAAATCCGCTTTCTACGGTGGTTGTTTCCAGAGCCTCCTTCGCGCGACAGGCGCCGCGGTGAGCGATTGCAGGAGCCTGGACTCGTTGCGTACTACTGGACGGGAGGATCGGCGAATTCCTACCCTCTTGGCAACGTGAGCAGCAGCGGGCTGTATCTGACGACCGATGAACGCTGGCTCCCTGGAACGCGCATTGTGATGACTCTGCAACGAAACAATCCCGCCGCAGCCACTGCCGATGATACCTGCAAGGTTGAATCGAAGGTAGTTCGCTGGGGAGACGATGGCGTCGGCTGCGAGTTTGTCGAATCAGGATTTTTTGACCTAAATAACGGCGAAATGATCGAGGGCCAAAAATTTAACCGCGAGGCCTTCGAGCAATTCCTTCTTGGCGTCCGGGAAATCGGCTCGGGGGGTCCACAAAAGACAGCACCGTAACCCGTTTTGCTTCCGCATTCAGCGCACGGTGTCTGGGAGGGATTCCGACGATTCCGGCCCCGCGGGATATCGTTTCAGTCCCGTAAGCTGTCCTGCAATGTGCCAGAGGAAGGCCGGATTGTTCCGAAGGTACCGCCTCCAAAGGCGTCCGGGTTCCTGTAGGAGACGATGAAGCCATTGCAAGCCAGCGCGTTTCACCCATGGAGAGCAATCACGGATTCTTCCTGTGTGGTAGTCAAACGCCGCGCCAACACCCACCATTAGCGAGACCTGAAGCCGATCGACATATTGGGCCATGAACCGTTCCTGATTCGGCGTGCTCAGCCCCACCCAGATGATATGCGGTCGCGATTCCCGAACTTGAGCAACGAGATTATTTTCCTCATCCAAGGTCAGGCTTCGGAACGGAGGAGTAAATGTACCGACCACCTGCAGTCCGGGAAACTGTCTTTCAAGATTAGCGCGCAGTTGATCCACCACGCCTGGCCTGCCGCCGTAGAAAAAATTTCGATAGCCTCGCTCGACCGACAATCGGCACAGCGCCAACATGAAATCCGGACCAAATACCCGGTCCATATTTAGGAAACCTTGATGGCGGCCGACCCAGACCATGGGCATGCCGTCCGGGGCATTAATAAACGCCCGGTTCAGTATTTGGCGGAGTTCGACGTCTGCGTTCGCCTCCATCACTCCATGCACACCCGTCAAGCAGATGTAGTCGTGACCTCGCGCTGATCTGATCCGGTCGTCGGCGAGTTTGACCGCCGACTGAAGGTTAATCGCGGACACTTTCACACCAAGGACGTTGGCGTTTGCTTGTGAGAAATCTGAATGAAACACCGGGAACCTTCCATTGGTACAAAAGTTTAAGGTCAGGTTGCCAAGTATGTTGATCGACGAAGACTGAGAGATTGCGAATTGAAACACATCACCGGATCGCAAAAAACAACGTATGGATCAGGATGGCAATATCCATGAAGAAGCCACGGTTCCGAATGTAATAGAGATCGTATTGGATATTTTCATGAATCAGAAAAGCTCTATCCGCGCTGAGCTGCCAGAGTCCCGTAATCCCGGGAGTTACCTGAAGTCTCTGCCGGTGTTCTGATGTGTAGTCCTGCACGATGAAGGGCATCTCCGGCCTTGGACCGACCAGCGACATATTCCCAAGGACGACGTTCATCAACTGAGGGAGCTCGTCCAGACTCGTTCGCCTAATGAACCGTCCAATTCTCGTGATGCGAGGATCGTCCGAATTGATCGGAGAGAAGTCATACTTTGGTGCGCTGATATACATGGACCGAAATTTGTAAATATCAAAGAGCTCTCCATTTCGGCCGACCCTCCTTTGAATGAAGAGAGCAGGGCCGGGCGAGTCAAACCTGACAAGAACTGCGACTAATAGGAGCAATGGGCCAAGCAAAACGAGTAGAAGAGACGAAAGAATCAAATCGATCATTCGTTTTGCAATCGCGTAGGGCCAAGACGCGCATGGATCAGCTTTCGGAGTAAGCGTGAGACCGTCAACGTCGATTGATTGTGTCCAATGCTGCTCCTGCAACTCTACGCCGGAAAGAAATGCGATCGTAATACCTGCCTGGTTTGCCGCATCTATTGCCGCAGTTTGTCTCTCCGGTGAAAGATGCGGAAGCGCGACAATCAGCATGCTGCATCGATGGGACTTTAGCAGTTCCGCTGTGAGAGGCCCACGGAGAACCGGGACCGAACGACGTCGACGGTATCCCATTTCTAAGATATTGCTTTCGTTGAGTGCGGCATCGTCGTCGACTACTGCAACCGGCAAGAGCCCGAGTCTGACAGAGTCAATTAAGGCGGACACTATTCGCTTTCCGGAGTCACCAACTCCATAAACGGCTGCTCGATCTATGCCAAATCCAAGACAATGCAACATGCGCACGATCGAGAAAAATACCAGCTTCTGCAGAATAAACAGCACCGGAATCAGAATGATCGCAAAGATTACGGCTGGATAGGACGACCTCATGTTCAACAGAAAGATGAATGGGAGGATGGCGATTACGGATTGAATGGGAATCCGGAGCGCGCGTTCCGTCTCGCGAATATGGAGCAAGCTGCCGCCTCCACGATATGCCCCATTTCTCTCGAGAAACAGAACCGCCACCAATCCAACCGCAATGCTCGCGGAAGCCATCTCGTGAATAAGTAAGTGACTGTGTTTTGCCACAGTTGTTACAAAATCAATGCAGTAGGCCGCAGCCATACCTGCAGAACAGGTGAGAAAGTCCGCTGCAACTTCGAAGCACACCAACACACGCCGAAACAACCGCGTGGAATTCGTCGGAATTCCCACCTGCGAGGCAGCAAGGGCTTCAGCATAGAGGTGCGGCGTAGCGGATTCAGATGCGCTCATCCTCGTCCTCTCTTTGTTGCACGGTTTGCCTCGTCTTCATAGCGGCCGACTTTCTGACGCCGACGCCGCCACGTTGATCGAGGCCGTTGCTCTGGATATCTCTGAAGGAATGGAAGGCATGATTAAGCTGTGATAAAGGCTTACGTATTGTTTCGCCAGAACTGGAGCCGAGAATTGGTGAAGCGGCCTCGGCGGTCTTTTCGGTTCTCTGATAGCAACGGCAATCTCGGCTGCGAGCATTTTCTCCGCGTCTTTTCCTAGTGACACAAACCGGCAGTTCTCGTCGCCTACTTCGCGGAAAGCCGGAATATCCGAGCAAATAATTCGACTGCCCGCAAGCAAGGCTTCCGCGACCGGCAACCCAAAACCTTCAGTGGTCGAGGGAATCACGACCGCATTACATCGCGCATAACACCATTGCAACTCACCTTCCGAGACGCCCTCGAGAAAGCAAACGCTTCTTTCGATTCGAAGGGTTGACACTAGACGCAGAATCATGCGGGTTTCCGGACCGCAAATTCCGATGATCACGAGTTTCATTTCGCCTGCGATCTGGCCGTCGCGCAACATTGCGGCGAAGGTTCGGATCAGCAGAGGGATATTCTTATTGCGGCGATGCTGCGCGACGCATAGCAGAAATGTTTCATCTTTCCAACTCTCAATAGGTGGCATCATTTCAGGTTCTGGCTCCGAATCCACGCAGTTATAGATGCGTACTGCTTTTTGACAGACAGAGGGAGGTGCATACTGCCGTAAGCGGAGAAGTGTGATATCGGAGACCGTCGTAATTGCGTCCACATTGTGAAGGCATTGCTTGAGAACAATGCGGTTGAATATGAACCTCGGAAACCCAAAGTTCATGGGAATCTCATAGGGATATAAGTCATGCAGCGTCACCAATGTTGGGCAGGTAAAAGCAGCACTATTCACCGGCATGGGGTAGGTCAGATGAACCAGGTCCGCCTGCAATCGAGCGGCCAACGCCGGGAGTTTGCAGTAATACCAGAGGTTTCGGCTGAGTGATCCGCGTTTCATTTCGGCAACGTGAACAAGCAGCCGCGGGTCCTGGCGCAATTTCGAAGTTTCTATAAAACCTCGTTGCCAGGGTGCAATCACAAGATGCACGGCTTCAATGTTAGGTTCAAGAAGCAAGCAGCGAACGACGTTCATGGCATGACGTTGCAACCCGGACATCTTCGAGGCGAACGAAGCCGCGGCGATCAAAATCTTCACGGGTTTGCCTCCTCCTGAACGTTGCATGGAGCCGGGATAAGTGGAACGCGCCTGCTCTCTCGTTTTCCTGCGGTTAGCTCTCGCATTAAGGGAAAATAGACGAGCAAAGCGGCCGAGCCGTAACAAAGGCGAGATATCGCCAGCCCTTGAAGCCCCATATGTCGAATCAGCTCAATCATGATCAGCAACATAGTTGCTCTCGATGCCAGACTGAGTAAGGCGACATCCCGAAAGCGGCCGAGAGCCTGCATGGCATACGTTCCTGTTACGCTAAGGCCCATCAGGGCTGTGCTCAGAACGATCGGAATTAGGATATTGGCCGCAATTTGGGCTACGGCATCTCCGGCCCAGAGTTTGATGAGTCTGTTACCCAGCAGGAGCAATGCGGCTGCGCCAAATGCGACCAGTAGCAGATTGCAACAAAAGGCCTTCAAGATGCTCCGTTTGAGGTCTGCACTTGAGATGGTGCTAGAGCGCGCGGAAAGATATGGAAAGAGAAAATGGAGACCGGAAGCGTTGAGGCCGTAAATCGGTTGCGCGAACTGTACACACAGGGAATATGGAGCGACTGAAAGCGCGCCTAACCAGACGCCGAGAAGTATCCGATCAAATTGCCCGAAGACGACGGCACCCAGTTCTTGCAGCCAGACGAAACCGCCCATTCTCAGCAAGGTTCGCGTCTCGGTAGAACGGAAATGCGGCCGCAATGGAATCGTGGCAAAATACCTTCGTAGCTGACGAAACTGCATGCACGTGCCCAAAGCGAGAAAAAAGGCTGTGGCCAGCAAGATGGTTGTGGTTCTGTGTCCAAATAGCGTGAGACCTGCAGCGGATGCGAGCGTCAAGAGCCGGACGGCAGTGCTGATCTGCACAGTGGCGCGATAATGCTCAAAGGCGCGTTGTGTGCTCACAGCCACCGTTTCGATTGACCTGAAGAGAATCGAAACGCTCGCAATCCTGAGCGACGTCAGGCACTCGCTGGCCGACATCTGGTGCGCGACGGCAATGTGAGGAGCAGCATATGGAGCGACCATCCACGCGCCCGCGGCAAGCGTAAGGCCGAGCGCCAAGTTAATGCCGAGTATGCTGCGAACCGTGCTTGGAATCAAATGGAGCGCACCGGATCCGCGCAAGTGAGCAACACGCTGAATGTTAGCGTCGCTGAATCCCGAAGCAATGATGCCACCAGCGCTGATGACAGCCGTGGAGATCATCCATAAACCGTATTCCGAAGGGCCCAGCTTATGCAGAACAATCGGTGCTACGAGCAGCATTCCCAATGGATATGAGGCGTAGTCGAGAACGCCAAATGCTGAGTTTGTCAAATGTTTCCTCATGCACCGCCCCGCTTAAATGGAAGGAATGAGCCGACATGCCGCTGAAATTCCCCGACGACCTCGGATGCGAGGGCTTTGCGTGGGTCGTCTGCTCTAACGGCCGACCAATGCTCGCGCATGATGATCAAGGCTGAAGCGCACGCAAAGGAAACGAATGAAATCAGCAAGGAAATCAGCAGGCGCGGCGGGAAGGACTTCTTCTCGGCTATCCCCGGAGCATCGATCACGCTTACAGAGGGCACATCCTTGGCTTCTTCGATTCGAGCCATCTCGAATTGCTGAGTCAGAAGCTCAAACAGAGTCTCCTGAACTTTTACGCGCCTATAACGGTCAGCGTAAGGTACGGCAAGACGCGGAAGCTGGCGCAATGAAGGATAGAGCTCATCTTTTTGTTCGCCGTTTGCCGGGTTGCCCACGGCATTTGACGGCTCGTCACCGGCCAACGGCGCGGAGGTTCCAGTCATCTTGACAAGTTCCGCCTTCAGGCTTGCGATGCGAGCTTGAGTTTCGCGAACTCGCACGTTTCCGTCACCATATATTTGCCGCAGCGACTCCAGCCCAGATTGTTCAAGCAGGAGTTCTGCCTGTACCCGGGCACCGGCATCAACCATTGCCCGAGTCTGTTCCTTGATGTCGATGGTGCTGTTCTTGCTTGAAAACTCACTTAAATCAAGCTGTGCCTGCTCGAGCTCCGCTTCAACCTTTTGCAGGCGCTGCTCAATAAAAACGCGCTGCCGGTGTGCAGATGAAGTGTTGGTCCGCTGTACCAGGTTGTTCAACTCATCGAGATATCCTTGAGCTAAATCGCGAGCACGAACGCGATCTGTATCCTCCACCTCAATTGTGATGACGCCACTCTTCTTGTCTTCGACAATCTTTGTGCATCGGGCGAGATGTTTAGCCGCATCGATGCGATATCGATTGCGGTAGACGCTCTGCAAATTGAACCGGTCAATGAGATGGCCGCTCACAGACCCGCTGCGAAGCAGTTCAATAAATAAATCGCTGGAGGAATGTCCACCTATCAAGCCGCCAGCTAAACTGCCTAGCGCGCCAAGGCCTGCGGAATGGCTGGCCAGTGCTGCGAGCATCATCGCGCCGGAATTCTGTTGGTCAGGCGGCATGATGCTGGCACTGGATTTGTATTCCTTTGGTATTGCAAACGCAATTCCCAGACCTGCCGCCAACGATATCGCAGTGACCTTCGCAAGCATCCGGCGGCTCTTCCACAGCAACATCGCGCGGATAGCCCAGGGCGGCTCGGACGCGACGTGGATCGGCGCATCTCGTTCCAGAATTGCGAAGGCAGGTTCGGGACTCATCGTCTTGCCCCCTGGGTTATTTTCCGCGCCGAACCGAACAGACGGCATCTTCCAGCGGCTTGCCGATTCCGCCTGTCGACGACTTGAAGATTAAGAATCATCATGATGCCCTTAGCAGCAGGGGTAGATTTGGAAGCTACAGCGTCGCCGCTGCAACTCCAGATGTGATCGCGATTGAGGAGGCAATTTGCGCTGTGGTCAGTAGATTTCTCCAGAACAATGAGCCCCCAATGACCTTCTGAGGCACGACGACGACATCGCCTGGATTCATTTTGGTTGAGAGAACGTCGCCTTGGAACAAACTTCCTGAGCGGCGGCCGACGACAGAGCCGTTTGCGCGTACGATGAATATTTCTTTACGATTTGCCGTCCCGTTGGTTCCGCCCGCCCGGCTGAGATACCAGTTTGCGGCTTTTCCGGGTGTAAACGAAAGGGCAGTTGCGTTATAGACTTGGCCGCTGACAAGTACGAAACCTGGCTGTTTTGGAATGTTGAGCACATCTCCGGTGCGCAGTTCTATATCTGCAGGTGTATTCGCCCAGCTATCGATGTCGGCACTTATGTGAATCACCATTCGGCCGCTTGGAGGATGCGTTTTTAGATCGGCGAGCACTTCATTCTGTTGTTCCTTGATGACGCCCAAAATTGAGGTCGAACTGCCGCCAGAGACGCTGGGAGAGAGTCTCGCCGCAGCCGAGTTCGTTTCGATCTGGCGAATGAGTTCATCGCGGCTCTTTTGCTCAAGCTCCTTTACCTCTGTACGAATTAGAATTGCACCGGCCGTGTAGGCGGTTGGCAAGAGGCCACCCGCTCTCCGCAGAACAGAACTGAGCCGCTCCCCATCCTGAAAGCCATAACTGCCCGGATAGCGGACCTCTCCATTGATCGCAACCGACTCGCCGATGTTCTCCCAATTGGTGATCTGATGAATCGCCAGAATATCGCCGGGCTTCAGGCGAACATCGGCGTGTTGGTCGGTTCCAGAAACAGCTGCTCCGATTTGAACGCTTGTCGGGTTCTCGACGACTTGATTTCCGTTTCTTATCTCATAGCTGGTGAGGTCGGCACTTTCTGTCAATGCGTCACGCTTGAACCCCCCCGCCATGCGCACGAGTTGCGCAGCGGTCATACCTAGCGACATGGGATACCTGCCGGGGCGCGACACTTCACCGCGAATGGTCACCATAGGTGCGTCGACCTGATAGCGCCCAAATACCCGTATCGTATCGAAGGGTCGCAGTTCAACGTTTGTGTTGCCAATCAGGAGATCAGGAACATTGAAGTCAATGGTTTCTGCGTGAAGATCGGGAGCAACGAGTCGCACAATCTCGCCATGAGCAGCAGGCTCAGGCAGCATGTCCTTGTAGCCGCGAAGCACATCACTGAGGCGCATGCCTTCGGTGTATGCCAGGCGGCCTGGACGCACAACATGGCCAGCTAGGTATATTGCGCGCTGGCTATACGGCAAGATCGGCTCAATGCGAATTCGGTCTCCGTCTTTCACTGAGAATTTGGCAGTGTCGCCATCGCTCTGCGAGCCTTGATCACCCGAGCCGTGCAGCGTTACCGTCTCACGTTGGTGGTGAGCATCGATCCGTTCAATCGTAATATTGCCCAGCGAGGCCGCGGCGGTGAGTCCACCGGCGTCGTCAATCACGGTGGCGAGCGTTGTCTCGCCAGTCTTGAGTTCGTAGATTGCAGGTCGCTTGACTGCACCGTAGACAGCGACAAGTGGGCCGGCGGGAGGGATAAGAAGCGTATCTCCGCTCTCGAATGGGGCACTGCCGTTGCGGATGCCATGAAGCAGGAAGTCGTAAAGATCGACATTGTCAACAAGCTGCTTGCCACGATAGTGAAGCAGCGTGCGCAGAGATCCGGTCCCGGTTGGACCTCCAGCGGTATAAAGCGCACTCACCGGAGTCGAGAGCGAGCTGATATCGTACCCACCTGGACGCTGTACATCCCCAACCACGTATACGCGTACAGAGCGCAGTTGCGAGATGCTCACTACAACATGCGCATTGCGGTACTGCGGCTTGAGTGCGTTCTCTATGACCGTCTGCGCCTTCGCAAGGGGCAGACCTGCGACGTCAACGGAACCCGCATCGGGGAGAAAGACACTCCCGTCGCGATTCACGGTACGAACGATGCTTTGGGTCGAACCTCCCCACAGATGAATCGTGAGCGTGTCACCTGGCCCGACAATGTAGTCCGGACCTATGGGGACGTCGAGGGGCGCATCGCCAGACGAGATTCCGCGCGAAACGGCGGAAGTTTCTCTCTTGATAAAAACATCGGACCCAAACCGTCGGAGCCCGACACCTTCGCCCGGTATTTGCGCATAGAGATCGCGCATCGACGGCAGGTCGTACGGGGCAGTCAGGCGGTGGACCTTTGGCGCATCTGTTGAAGCGTTTGTTGCTTCCTGTCTTCTCGGGACCCTATTCTCACTAGAACCTGAAGGACTGGACGGCGTCGATTCTGCGGTCCCTGGCGAAGAGCCGCGAGTCATTCGGGCGTCAGTGTCAGAACTGGACCCAGAATTGTCACCCTTCGACAACTGTGACTCTTGCGAAGGACCCTGCGCGCTGGTTCCGTCTTCCGGCGTAACGCCCGGTGCCACAGACTGGAGATCGTCATCAGACACATATCCGCGCGCACGCAGTACAGTAGTAATGTTTGCGCGCAGGTCAGCGTTTGTTGAGATCTGGTCATAGAGCGACTGATCGGAAATCTCACTGGGATCGATCTGGACCCCCTGCTGTTGCAAGCGATCGGAAAGTTGGGACTTCAGCTCGAGGACAAGATCGGGGTTCTGTCGCAGGATGCCGGTAATCTGCTCAGCAGAAAGAGCTTCATGCGGAGCGAGATTGTTGAAGCCGGCGGATGCGTTGAGGCCAAGTCCCGAAGATTGGTTGGAATCTGCCGATGCGCTGCTGCTAGCACCGGTCGGGTCCTGGACGTCCTGAGTTGGCAAGGGCTCAGTTGGCATCTGACCGTGTGCCAATGCTTCCCCGATAGAGCAAAAAGTAAGGAGGCATGCCGCTGCGAAGCAAGCGAGTCGCAATGAGCGAGCGCCGTTGGGGGTCATAAACGAGTGCCTCTTCGGGAGTGTGCTCCGTGAATAGGCGCGGAGGGCTGACTGCGGCATAGGTATTTGCTCTTCGTCTTTGAACCTAGAGAACAGTGTGGGATGGTGTGTCATACGCTCGTAAGGGAATTGTCATTACTTTGTTGCTCAGCGAATGGGCGAAGGAATGTAGCCAAAACGACTCGATCCCAATCCCGGCTTGGGGGCGAACCGGTTCTTCGCAGCGAAATATCGCACTTAGAAAATGACATTCCGCAAACATTTTCCTGACATCTTAGTCGGGACAAGATGCTAACCATAGTGAATGCTGGGGTTGCTCTTCAAGATTTGAGAATCCAATCAAGACAGGTCATTGGACGATGGAAGCTAGTCTGAATCCCGGACGTTTTCGACATTCGAGATGTCTGAGCGGATATCCACGCGACCACATCACCGAGCGGGACTTGAGTGAAATGGAAATTACAGAGGTTGGGGTGAGAGAAACAATTCAAGAGGCATCCTCGGAGAAAATCGAGGGCCGCCCGACTATCCGCATGCAAGACGCTCTCCTTTGCGATATGAACCTGCCCCTTCGTGGAAGGTTTTACCCTCTCGGCTATCCGATCGAGATTCTCACAAATGATCCGGGAGTCTTGGAGAGCGCCCAGGAAACCTTTGGTCATGCAAGACTTTCACGGACAATTCCTGCGTTACAACTGCGAATCGGTGTTGTTAGCGGCGAAGCAGGCACCGAGTGCCCGTCGGCGCCGACTCGGCGCGAATACAACCACTTGTATTCCCTGGTAGCCGATGCTAATAATCAGGCCATGCTGGATCTCAAGACCGGGATCAATTTCACCTGGTTGACGCAGGCAGCTGTAAGCAACAAGATCTATTTTCGTTACAACTTCTTGGAAAAGGTTGTGTATCTGCTCCTTGGTGCATCAGCGGTGACCGATCTTCATGCCGCCTGTGTTAGCAAGAATGGAAAGGGAATCCTCGTTTTTGGCGATTCCGGGGCAGGGAAGTCTACGCTCGCCTATGCATGTGCGCGAAGTGGGTGGACGTATACCTCCGATGACACAAGCTATCTCATCAACGAGTCCGATCCCCCGCGCGTGATAGGGCACTCACATCGTGCGCGTTTTCGGCCTTCTGCAAAGTCGCTCTTCCCCGAATTGGAACACCGCCAAATATCTCCTCGCCTGGAGGGGAAGCCCTCCATAGAGGTTTCAATCTCAGAGCTCCCAGTCTCGAATACGGCGACGGAGGCGACGATCGACTTCATTATCTATCTGAATCGCTGTCCTTCGGCAGAGGCAACGCTCATTTCGTTGCCGAATGGAACCGCAACACAGCGGGCTTGCCAGGAGCTCTATTCCGCGGGTGAGATTAGGGCAAAGCACGAAAGCATATTGAGTGTTCTCTCCAATATCCCGACCTACGAATTGAGGTATTGCGATCTTTACCAGGGCGTCGAAGTTCTTGACCGATTAACGGCGGAGAACTGAGGACCCCAATTCACGGCTCAGCTTACTTCTCAAGCGCTCGTTCTATCAATTCGACCGCGTGCTCAACCCCTCGCAGAGATTGAAGCTTGGTGCGCATCTTCACCGCGGCATCACGATACTTCGGATTATAGAGAACTCTTTTTATGGCGGTTCGGATCCGCCCGGAAGAAAGCCGCATCACAGGAAGGACCTCCGCGATATTGAGGCGCGCGAGGCGGGCGGACACGGCGGGTTGGTCATACGCGAGCGGGATGGCAACCATCGGCTTTCCTTCCATGAGCGACTCAAACACCGTATTTGGGCCGCCGTGCGTAATCACGACCTTCGCGAGCTTCAGAAGTTCGAGTTGGGGAGCATACCGTGTTGTAAGGGGGGCTCCTGGCAGATTGGCAAATGAATTCGGATCGAATCGTCCTCCGAGAGAAATCACTAATTGCAGGTCGAGGTCCTGGCACGCCTCTGCGATCATGTGAAAGAGGCGCGGTTGTACATTGCGCGTGGTTCCCAAAGATGCGTATATTAGCGGCCTGCCATCTATGCGATGCCAGGGAAAGTCCACCGCTGGTCTTGACATGCCGTTCGCAAACGGTCCCGTGTAATGAAAGTTGGCGGGTAAGATACTCCGGGGGAAATCGAGACACTCGGGAAGCTGCGTAATCTGTGCGAGAGCCGGATATGACCGCTCGACTTCCTGCACTGGTCCCAAACCGACATTTCGTCTATATCGATTAAGCACGCGGCGAATCGGACCGTGCACGTGTACCGCGGATACTTCCAAGATCGCGCCTGGTATTCCGGAAAACAGCGAGGCCGAAAATCTGTAACCCGAATACCAAGGGTACGCATTCCATCCGAAATTATGTGGTACTGAGGTCGAGATTATGATGTACGGCAAGCCCAGCAACTGAGCCAAAGTAGGACCAGTCAGGGCAATTTCATTGATCAGGAGTGCGTCCACCTCTGTCCGAATGAGTGCGCGTGGGATTTCATCGAGATAGGTCTTTAAATCGTGCGAGATGCGGGCCAGATTGAAGCGCAGCAAAGAGAGCTCGGATAGCAAACTTGCGTTACGGGCCGTTGGACCCTTGCTCCTAAACGGCGAGATCTTCTCTCCGATGGCAAAGAACTCCAGTCCTGCCTGACGCACTCGATCCTCGATCTTGGGTTTTTCAAAGAATGTGACCCGGTGCCCTCGTTGTTTTAGCTGCTGAGCAAGAGTGAGCAGCGCATTCAGATGCCCGGTTCCGGTAAAGGACAGCACGCCAAAGTGCCGCTGCTTTCGCTCAGTGCGCATGTTCAACCTTGACCGCTTCCGGGGCGCAAATCTTCCTGCCTCCGAGGCGCGCTTCGCCGCTTCCCAGCACCTCTTCAGCTTCTTGCAATAGTGCGCGCACCGGTGCGCGCAGCCATCGAATATCCCCATCAACTGATAGAGGTTCGAGTCCTTGCTTTGCCGAGAATGGAAGACACTTCAAAATCGCTTCAGAGGCCAGCTGCACCCTACCCCCTTTCATCACGAACTCGATGTCGGTCATTGACAGAGTCTGCATTCTGTCTGCGGGATCTTGACCTGTGTCTCGAACCGCGATCAAGTCAGCCAAGCCGAATTGTTTGAGTGAGCCCTCGGCATCTTCCAGCCTGAGGATCGCAGCCGGAGCTGTCGTCACCATGTCATAGGCGGTCGAAGGAGAAATCCCGCAAGAATGTGTTGCAAAACGCACTTCGTCCAGCAGGTCGCCCTCGGCGGTGAGTGGGGAGTCGCTCCCAATGGCGATCAACTCAATTCCGCTCAGCAGGGTCAAATCCGGGAGTGTTTCGAAGAGAAACTTGTTGGAAGATGGGCAAACAATGACAGACGCTCTCCTATCGCGCATAAGGGCAACGCCCTGATGATCCAAAGCTAGTCCGTGCACGACTACGGTGTCGTCGTCAAGAATGCCCAGCTGATCGAGTCCGCGAAGCTCATCCCGAGACATCTTGTCAACTCCCTCGCAAGCGTGCACGATGAACGGGCGCCCTTTGGGCGTAGCGGCGCGTGCCTGGCGAAGGTCGCCGCCGAGGGCAAGCGAATGTGCCCAACCGAATTCCCTTACCACTCGCACGGGGAAGTCCTTTCTTAGCAATTCCGGCCAGAGTGGATCGTGATGACAGACGGTTGTGGCTCCGCAGAGGAGATTTCGTATGCCGCCCCACCAAAGGCGTACGCGTTTTGGCACAGCGCGAGCTTTTGCTCCGGCGTCTGGATATCCACTGTGGATGTCGTCGCCCCATTCCACATAGTTTCGATAGGGGGGATCGCCCATCCTGGGGAAAAGAGAAAAGTGCAGGTGATCGTGCGAGTTCACTAAGCCCGGTAGGATCAACCATCCGCTCAGGTCAAGATCTTCGGAATCTAGGACTTTCTCGGGCAAAACAGTAGGGAATGCAAGAATATTGGTCAAGCGATCGCCCGTGATCAGTATCGATGCGCACGCTGTCTCCCTCGGTCCGATGGCGTATCGGGCTCCGTGAATTGCGATCTGATTGTGCGCATTCAAATGACAACCCTGCAACATCGCAGGAAATCCTTTTCTGCGAGAGAATTTCACTGCCGGCTCAGCATGCACGGCTCCCCATCACGGCTTTTGGGTGGCATAGATGCGGAACCGCGATGGCTCGCGCCGGTTAGATAGTCGTGCGATCAGCGGGCGCACCGCCCACCTTAGGCCGTATCGCGGTCGATAAATCATCCACCGAATGCCGAGTGAATCCTCGAGGGATTGGAGACGCTCGTCTGTGAGATATTCAAGGCTCTTTATCGAGTCGGAAGCAGTTCCATACCGCTGGATGAACGCGGCATTGCGCTCCGCCATCATTCTCTTTCCGTTCTCATCGTGGGAATACCACGGAGTATCAATGATGATCACCATTGCGCCGGTTTTGGCGCAACGAAGTGCTTCGCGTAGAGCGGCATCATAATCTTCCGCGTAGTGGAATGAGGCATTGAAGATAACTGCATCAAACTGCTCATCTTGAAACGGCAGGTGCGTTAGCTCTGCTTGCACCCGCGTGAATAATTCGGGCATGTACTTGCGAAAGTGTTCACCAGCTCCAAGGCCATCACGATCATTCGTTAGCAGGTCCACGGCGTAGGCGCGGTAGCCGGCGACCTCCAAGCGATAACTCATCCAGCAGTTTCCAGATCCAAGATCCAGAACTCGCTTGCCGTCACGCTGAGGATCGCGATCCAGAACCTGCCTCATCAGGCAGTCGTAGCTGCACGCCCTGATCTTCCACTGCTTGCTATTTCTTCCCGACGTATCCTTGTAGGGAAGATTTAGGTAGAAATCATCATCCCTGCTCCATCTGCCTTCCGCCGTTCTTATGTACTCGTAATCTTTTATGAATTGGGCAAAGTGCGTCGTGCGATCGGGGGGGAGCGCGTTCACGATCCCATTATTGACGAGCATGCGGAGTCCACAGAATTGGCAATCGAGCCTGTCGATATTTGCCTTGCAGCGAGGACATCTCGCGCGGACGCCCCGAAAGGCCGAGTCATCGGAGAGAAGTGTCCTGGTTTCCATTTGCATAATGGAGGCAGAGGCGCGCAATCCCTCCGATGCGTTCATTCGATCAGTCGAAGATGGCGTCGGCATTCAAACCTCGCTGACAGGCGTCAATTGCCCGACAGGCACAAAGGCAGAGCGTACGAGAGCCGACGTGTAACTCTGAAATGAGAAAGCGTCTGGATCGCGGCTCACCGGTTCCAGTTCATTCACCTTGGACCACAAAGCTTCAAGCTGAGCGGATGTCTCGCGCTTGGCCGTATACTCATGCCATGAATCGACCTCTGAATGCAGGGCATCGCGGACCGCGCGATAGAAATCGGTCCTATAAGCGGCCTTGAACATTATGCAGAGATCGTCGCTGTCAGTCCAGTTCCGCTTCTGTCCAAGTTGCGCCTGCACGCGTTCATAAAACACCGTTCCCGGTAGAGGGTACGAAAATGAGATTCCCACATCGTCTGGGCGCATCTCGCGCACGAATGCGATGGTTTCCTGCAGTTCAGCCCAGGTTTCACCGGGATATCCAAATTGAAGGAAGAAACAAGCGCGAATGCCTGCCGCCTTCAATAAACCAACGGCGGAACGCACCGCACTGAGTTTTAGACCTTTGTCCATGGCATCGAGGACGGCTTGCGATCCGGATTCGACTCCCATCCAAACTTCGACACACCCGGCCGTTTTCAGGTACTGGACGGTCGCTTCACTCATGAGGTCGGCGCGTGACTGAATCTTGAATGGGAGCGCTGCATCTCTCCCTGTGACTTCTTCGGCAAAGCACTGGACCCAGTGCCGATCCAATGCGAACACATCATCGCCAAACCAGATGTGCTGCACTCCGGCCGACGTCTTCAGTAGTCTCATCTCCTCGGCAACCGCTGAAGCGGGACGCAAATGGAACTTATTGCCTGAAATTGGTTTTGCACACCAGTTACAGTTGAAAGGGCAACCGCGACTTGACACCATGTTCGTTGAAAAATATCCATGGGCTTTTATCCATGCTGCCCGGTACGGCTCCATGTCCATCAATTCCCGTGCCGGCAAGGAGAGTTCTGACCACGCCGGGTTCTTCGACAAACGGTGAGGACTTCGCACGAGAGCGCCGTCTTCGTCGAGCCTCACCATGCCATCTATTAGTGGTACTTCTTCCGCATTGAGAATGGCGCTGCAAAGCTGTAAAAGGGCTTGTTCTGCTTCTCCGCATAGTACATAGTCGAACCCATTTTCCAGAAACAGCAACGGATTGTCCGTGGAATCGGATCCGTGTACAACCGTGATCGCCCCTAGGGCACGCGCCGCCTGGGCGATCTCACGCGCAACGTCTCTCATCCGTGTAAGGCACATCTTCGACAGAAAATTGAAATCATCCTCGTAGACGGCAACGATCTTGGGCCGATGTTCCTCGAGCACCGCACCAAATTCCGCGGAGGGATCTCGAAACATGGAATCAAAAGCCGCGACCGAGATGCCGTTCTCGCGCAGTGCCGTGGCTGCATAAAGCGTGCCGATCGGCATATAGGGCTGCATTTTGCGCAGTTGCTTCGGATCAAGCGGAAGATGGTAGGAGTGTGTGAGCAAAACCTGTGCCACAGTTCACCTCGGATATTCTACGATCCGGGTCATGTCAAGATCAGGGTATTGCAATCTCTTGACGTCAGCCGGATCGGCGCGTCTGGCCCACGCCGTCATGTCAAACGTAGCGTATTCCAACCTGTCCAGGGAGTTGTCGCGCAATTGTCAACCCAATGTCACACCTTAACGATTCGAAAATCGGGCGAAATTAAACGGGGCGACGTCCGGACCAACGGTGCCGTGACCCGCAGTGCTGGATGAAGTGGCGCGACCGGGATGCGCACCAACATCGAGCAATCCCGTTGTCGTGCTCGACAGATGGCCCATCTTGTCGCGCTTGGCTGCGAGATAGTTGTCAGAATGAGGGTTGCCTGGAACTTCCGCGTTCACCCGCCTTGCGATCTCTATCCCCGATGACCGGACGGCGGCGATTTTGTCCGGGTTGTTCGTCATCAATTGGAGCGAGCGAATCTTGAGGAAGCGAAGTACCTCTACGCACAGCGCATAATTCCGAAGGTCGACCGGGTGGCCGAGGTGAAGATTCGCTTCGACTGTGTCCAACCCCTGGTCTTGAAGTTGGTAAGCGCGCAGCTTCTCCATCAAACCGATGCCTCGGCCCTCCTGATGCTCATACACGATGACCCCTGCACCCTGCTCTGATATGACGCGCAATGCCAGATGAAGCTGGTCATGACAATCACACCGGAGAGAATGAAAGATCTCCCCTGTAGTGCATTGAGAATGAATACGCACTAATGGAGGAGTTTTATGTATATCGCCGAGAACCAGAGCAAGCGCAGTTTCAACTTCCTTTGAATTCCGGTCAGCGCGAGAGCCTTCGAAAGCCAGTAGGCGAAAATCTGCCCATGGAGTGGGGAGAAGTACGTCAGCAATTTGGTTTAGAGTTGTCAACCAGGCATTCTCCTTCGAGCCGATGCTTCATACCGATCATTTGTCGACCCGTATCGGAGCGTAACGCACTCAAGCCTTAAATGTGTTGTCAGAATGTCTTCAAATGGTCATTTGATTGTCGAATAAGAAGTACTTCAAATCCCTGATTGCAAGTACTCATCGATGCGCCGTACTCATGATTCTCAGCGAAATGAGCGAGCAGCCTGTGTTGGTATCCCGGGAAGCCCTGGCATCTATCGAGCGACCGTTCGGCGGAATTGGTATAGTACGTGATCTCCGAACGTTGCAAGCGGACGGGAAAGGAGACGATCAAGTGCCTCCATCGTCCGAAGCAGTCTAGGTTGCGCAGAGATCCAAGGCTCGGCGGCAGATGGCGGAACCGTTACACCGATGCCAAGACGCTTTTCCAGTACAAACCAGGGAGCAAAGGTCCTGACGAGTGTCGCACGGCGGTGGTACACGATGGAAAAATCACGCTTGGATAGCCGCGCTGGTACTTGGCCGCGCTTGCGACGTCGCAGCGCCTGTTGCGGGCGCCTATGCAGCAATTCAGTAATAATTTCGCCGGGACAAAATGTACCGAAGAATACAAGCATCGCTGCGGCGCCAGGCTTGATCAAATGTGCTAGCCCGCGCGCCACCGGTCCGAGATCGACCACGCAGTTTAAAGGCGCAAAGTTGGAGAATGCGCCGTCGAAAAGCTCTCCTCCGTTGGCAAAGTGATGGGTAGCGAAATCTTCCAGCTCTTCGCCAGTTGTGATTTGAGCATGTGAGCCGAATGAGGATAATTTGGCCCTTGCCAGTTCAACCATAGTGGGTGAAGGATCGGTCAAAAGTACGTCGTAACCGGACTCGGCCAGGAACGCCGCGTCTTCACCGGTGCCTCCGCCGAGTTCCAGGATGTGACCTCGAGCCGGAAACTCTCTTAGCAATGCCGCATGAACCGCGCGACGTTGTGCCATCACGCTTAGCCAAGTCCCAAAGCGTTGGTCAAAAGTCGGTGCGATCGCGTCGAAGGCGAAAGCGGCGGGGCGCAATGAACTCGTCACCGTGCAAGCTCCTTCACGCGCTTCCACCTCCGCGACTCCACTGCAAAGCGAACTCCTTCAACAAGGTGGAAACCCAGACGGGCAACGAGCAATTCAAATTGCATTCGATAACGTCGTGCCCGGACCGACCACCCTTCATGCGGAAAGGCCCGGATCACCGAAGGGGGCAAGCAAAGCGGTAGCAGGGCGCGCCGAATTGGCCTCTTCTCGCGCATGCCCGCGAGTTCAAGCTCGTTCTGCAGCAGGAGATAAAGCTTGCTGCCGGGATGGCTGCCGAGTATAACGCGAGGTGCATAGGTCTCCACCCATAGCCTCACCGGCCGCGAAAGGTGATCAACGGTCCAACTCGTGAGTGCTTCGGGTGCGAATTCGCCCATGACGCGCGTGATCAGAAGAGTAACCACTCCGAGCCCTGTGGCAGCTTTGGAACTATTCTCTGCTAAACACTTAAGGTCATTCCAGAAGACGTTATCATCGCGTCGAGAGAGCACGTGACGGCGAAACTCCAGGAAGTGCGCCGCGCGTGCAAATTCACTGCAGGTGTGCTTGAACGCATGGAGCCCTTGACCTAACATCAAATCCACCGGTGAAAGCACCGGCATCTTCATGCCGCGCAATTCGCGACATTCCCGCCGGTCAAGTGCAGATATTACTCCTTTGACACCGGGCTCAATATGGAGTTCGACGGCGAAGGAGGGAAGGTTCTTGTATAGGTGTTTCAAGGAGAGTCCTGGTCTTTCATTACGCTTGAACTCCCAACTCCTGCCGCTGATGGCATAGAGACGATAACCTCTCCGCTCAAGGATCCTTCGCGCTTCGGGCGCACTGTCTTCTGCAACAAGAAAATCGAGGTCAAACTGGGATCGAAGTTCCAGACTCGGTACCGACAGAGGCCAGAGCGACAATCCCTTCAGGACTGCATACGAGAGATCAGCCTTTTGGAATTCCTCCTGAATGCCAACAGACTCGCCGAGCATACCCTGCGTCCGCTGACTGTTATCGATCTGGTTGAGATGGAGGCGGGTGATCACGGCGGAAGGCAGTAGATCGCAGAGATCCAATTCGATTAGCCGATTGAGAAAGTACAGTGCCAGGCCGCTGAGATCAAGCCATCGCAACAGACTTTCCCATTCTTTAGCCGTCAGACAAAACAGTCGTGAAGACTCTTCAGGGGTAGGATCGCAGAAAGTCAACAGCACAGCCTCGCGAAGCACTAGTTCCTTGCGCATTGATTTAGAGGTAACGTTGCGATTCAATGGGTGGCCTGCTGCGGGAACGCGCGCCTCAACCAATTGCTTGACCTGAGCGATAGCATCAACGATTGTATCCAAATCGCAGATCTCTGCTTCTGATGAATGTCCTCGTTTCGAAGACAGCGCCAATTCATGTCCTCTCATTTGCAGCCCCGTCTTCTGTGTGGGCAAAGCGAGATGTTCTGAACCAGCCTACCCGTCCGTTGGCTGAAGACTTGTCATGCAGATGTAAAGTGATTGTCACTGCATTGTTTATCAGCTTCAGCTCAGCAGATCTCCTGCAAGTCTTTCCCAAGAAAGTCGTTCCGGTGATCTGCGTTCGTGACAATCAATTGACAAATGGAAGACGATGCAAAGACACATTCCGCGGCCCAGACAATTAGGCTTAGGCGATTGTCAGACCAGGCTTAGGCAATTGTCGGACCCGATCCCGAAAGCATCTTGTGCCAATTCTGCAGGGTTTCCAAGAATCAGCTGCCGGGCAGATGGAATCGAGTCGTTTCCACGGACTTGCCGAGGAGAAGGAACCCAATTCACTCTTCATCGAGGACTTACAAATGAAATCGTTTCACGAACTCCAAGCACTTGATCTTACCCCCCAGTCACTTCAAAAAGAACTGAGTTCGAAGGGCTATGCTCTGGTTCGCGGATTATTGCCTCATCCCCTTGTGACGAACCTGCTTGATGACATAACGACGATTCTCTCTGCGGCTGGCTGGCTGCTTCCCGGTCATGATCCCTTGGAACGAATCGCCAATATTGACGCAGCGTGCGGCGACCCGGATCCCTCCTTCAAACGTACTTACCGTGACGTCTTCGGCTTGGAATCGTTTCATGCTTTGCCGCACAACGCCGCCCTAAAACGCGCGATGAAGATGATCGTGGGAGAGCAGATTCTGATCCACCCTAAAGCAATTGGCCGTCTGATTTTCCCAAATTGCGAGCGTCTTACCGTTCACCCGCATCAAGACTATCGATTCATGAATGGCGATCCCGAGTGCTATACGGTCTGGATCCCTCTTCATGACTGCCCAACCGACGAGGGGCCATTGCGGATTCTAGAGGGCTCTCACCATTTCGGCTTCCAGAACCATGAGGACGCAAATCTTCACGTTCCGGAAATCCCAGCTGGAGCAGCCATGGGAGACGAATGGATTGGCGGCCAAGTCAATGCTGGTGATGTGCTCATTTTTCACAGCCTGACCGTCCATGCAGCCTCCCCTAACCGTTCGGACAAACTTCGAATTTCACTCGACTGTAGATTTCAGGATTCCCGTCGCGCTGTAAATCCGGCGAATCTGGCGTTTGGTGGCGATTCCGGAAAGTCATGGGAATCGATTTACGCTGGGTGGCGATCGAACGATCTGAACTACTATTGGAAAGCGCTTCCCTTAAACTTGCAGCCCACCAAATCAGAGATCGAGCAACTCTCGAGGGCGGCAGAGTCTCCATCCACCCGAGAAAGATATACCAGGATTTTGAGCCAGATCGATTAAGACCTCAGACCGTTGGCATGGGAAAACGGAATGTCCTCAAGTTTGAATGCCTGCTACTCGTAATAGATTCTGAACTTTACTCACCGCCGTTCAGGCGGTTTCGATTGAAATGACAATCATGTGACAAAGCACAGACGTTCCAGAGACACCTCGGAAAATGAAGATCGCTATTGTTGCAGCTATGCAGCGATCTAGATTGACTTTCGCCCATTCCAAAATGACCCGATTAACAAGGGGCATCTTCCTTGCTATAGCAGCCATCTGTACTGCTCGGTGTGGTGCTGCACAAGACGTGCCGCTCATCTCCGGCGGGATCGGCTTTTTCACAAGAACCAGTGGCGGGAACACGACCTATTTCCCGTACATCAAGCCCGTGGTTGCAGTTCCACTTGGTAGCCACGTGCTCATCGAGGGTCGAGGAACGTTTGTGGAGTTCGTCTCCCCCCATCCCCAAATTGGCTACAGGACCAGCTCATTTAAAACCGCGGATTACCTCCAGGCGGATGTTATTGCGGGACCCCACCTCACAATGGTAGGCGGCGAATTCCTGACACCGTTCGGAACCTATAACGAGCGCCTGACGCAGATCTGGAATCAGACTCTGCAGGACTTTCCCTTGATTTACAGCCTGGGAAACATGAACACAGGCACCAGCGTCGGTGGAATGCTGCGCGGTTCCGCTGTGTCGACCCAGCACCTTTCCCTTAGCTACACAGGGTACTATTCCGCCAACATTACCAATCAGTATTTCGCTGCAGAACGCTCCAGCGGCGGGCGGGGTTCGCTCTACTTGCCCGAACATGGGCTGGAACTGGGTGCGTCCTACGGACGCTCTCTCGGCGCTTCTCACGAGAACTTTGAGGGCCTTCATGTCTGGTGGGAGCCGATTCAAAGCCCCTTCAAGTTCCGCTCCGAGTATGGGCATGCACCAAACGCCCAGGGATATTGGTTTGAGACTGACTATCGTCTTTCTCATTTAGGCGGAGCTGACAGCGCTTTCGGACGCCTCGAACCGGTCTTTCGCATGCAGCAAACATTTCGCGACAAGCCGGATTCCAATGATGGCTTGCCATCCGTCAATACCAGCGAGGCTGACTTTGGTCTGGACTATCACTTGCCTCATGAAGTCCGCATCAATACCAGTTACGCACGCCAACTCGCATCGACGGGCAATTCCAACATCTGGGAAACCGCTGTTGTTTATCGGTTCCTATTCCCAGCTTGGAAGAAGAAAGGGCACTGATTAGAGATCCTTCAGCCACGGTGTCATTGGAGTCGCGCACGAGCGGAGCTGGGATAATGTCAAGTGCCTCCATTCCGTTGACCGTCACTTTGTCGTTGGGATCGCAACCCATTCAGATGGCAGTGGCAGAAAGACTGCAGCGCAGCGGAGCATTGCGGAGAATACTGGCCTTTCCAGCTGGGGTTGAGATCTTTGATCCCAATGGAATTGAAGCTCTCGAGCTCGTGCGCTGCTACCGGCGCTACAAGCTCATGAATCGCGTCATATGGGCGGCATGGAGGCGGTTGCCAGGAAGCGGTCGAGCGTGGAATATGCCGCTCGTCATCTCGACTGCGTACGCGGATTTGCTCGCCTCGCAGTGGGTTCCGCCCTCCACTATTTTTCACGGATGGACGGGCAACAGTTTTGCCTGTATCAAGAAAGCGCGTCAACAAGGCTCCATTATCCTGATCGAACAAGTCTCAATGCATCCCCGTGAATGGAAGGAGTCTGTCCTGGAGGAGTGCAGGAGATTTGGCGTCCGCCCCAGAGATTGCCGCGCGATCCTGCCCGACCCGCTGATGAGACGAATGGAACGCGAGTTCGAAATGGCCGATGCCATTCTAGTCCCGTCCCAATTGGCACGTAGAAGCTTTGAAAGAGCGGGTTATGGCGAACGAACTATTACGGTTAACGCAGGCGTAGATCACCATTTCTTTACGGTTCCATCTCTGACCGAATCGCGCGACATATTTCGCGTGTGCTACGCAGGTCGCGTTGAACTTCCCAAAGGTCTCCCCTATCTGCTGCAGGCTTGGAATCAACTTAAATTAGAGCAGGCCGAGCTGGTCTTAATAGGGGAAGTCGCGCCGGAGATGCACCCCTTCATTAGACAGTGGGCACTTCCGAATGTGCGACTACTGGGATATTTACCACCAGCCGAACTTACAAAATGGTACCGGGCTTCCGATCTCTTTGTGTTTCCCTCTGTGAATGAAGGACTCGCACGAGTATTACTCGAGGCGATGTCATGTGGTCTTCCTGTAATCGCTACGGAACTGTCCGGCGCGGAAGATTGCATTACACCCGGAGTCGAAGGCGATGTAGTGCCTTCAAGAAATACAGCGGCGCTGGCCGAAGCCATACTCTGGCATTACAGGAACCAAGAGGCATCTGCCGCGATGGGCAAAGCGGCGCGATCGCGGATCCTGCACCAATTTACGTTATCGCATTATGTGGAGCGAGTGATGGGAGTCTACCTGGCCGCGGCTGACAAATCGGCCCATGCCCGCGGGTTGAACCGATCAGGTCCGAGCGGTCTTTAGCGACGCTGATGACCTCCAAATGCGTCCGCAGGTCCGCCGCCGATCGGATTCCTGATCAGGATGATCCAACTGGTTTGACGCGACCTGATTTGCGAAAAAGAAAAGCGGACACCAGTTTCAGACCTACGTCTCTCTTGTACGCGTTCAAACCTATGCCGCTTACGTAGAATTTCCGAACCGATGGTCCGACAGCACCCTCGCTTGAGGCTACCAGTGTCAGTCCTGATTGTGCGGCAAGTTGAACGTGGTCGACGTGAACATAGTGCTCGACTTCGTGAACCGTTCCCTCTGCGGCATTGAAGGTCCTCCGATGGCCGGCCGCAACTGCATCAGGATGAAAGTCCGTGACGAAGATATAACCGCCTGGCATGCAAACGCGCGCGAACTCGTGATATGCAGGGAGAGCATCAGGTAAATGGCCCAGCACCAGTCTGCACCAGATCATGTCAAAGCACCCCGATGCAAAGGGCATCGTTCTCACATCTCCTATCACCACGTTTCGAGCTTCGCCGGCGGCGAGCATCTCGGGGCTTTGATCCAGTCCGATCGCGTTGGGAATATCGCGGATTCGCCGTCCAACACCGCACCCTGCATCAAGCAAATGTGTCTGCGGAAGCCCACGAAGTAGGCCCCGAGCCAATTCGTCATCCAGAAAGCTGGTTGCAGTTTCTGCCGCATAGCTTGGAGCCCAGAGGCGGTAGCCTTCACGCGCGTCAACCTTGCTAATTTCCGGCGCCCGTCTTCGGAAAAATGACAACAGGTTGTCTCCGCCGAGCCTATGCTTAATGGAATTCAACCAAAGCTTCATCAGATGATTCCTTCGCATTCATTGAATGACGTGTACTCAGAACCGGATTCCCAAAGTTATTTTCCTCGATCAGAGTGCCCTCTCCGAGCCGAAAAACGCGATGGGCAAACGTCTGCGCACTAGCGCGATGCGTAACAATCAAGATAGCCTGTCCTGAAGCGCTCAGGTTTTCCAGCACCTGCCGTTCAGTGTTCTCGTCTAATGCCGAAGTCGCTTCATCCAGAAGCAGGAACCGGTTTCTGCGTAAGTTGGCTCGAGCCAGGCCCAGCCTTTTGTCGCTGTCCAACGGAGATGAGGGCACCATTATCGCCAATTCTCGTGTCAAGCCCATGGGGTTGCGCAGCTACGAACTCGTCCAACATAGCGGCCGCCAGCGCCTGCATCAGTTCTATATCGCTTCTCTTCGTCAATCCAAAGAGAAGATTGTTTCGTATCGAATCATCCCAAAGAGGAACTTCTTGAGGAACGTACGCGACACAGTTGCGATCGATTCGCACAATCCCTACGATCGGTTGCGATACACCGGCAATCATGTTCAGCAGCGAACTTTTGCCAACTTCGGATGCACCGCGGATGACGAGGGTCTCACCTTCACGGATTGAAAAGCGCATGCCGAAGGATTGGCAACCACCCCTGAAACGAAAAGCTCAACTGCGACATTTGTAGGACCCAACCGTCGTCCGGCAAAGGTGTCGGCAGCGTGAGCATCCGGTGCGTGCGACATTTAGCCAGTTTCTGAGTGAGCGACCTTTACGTTTTGTAAGTGCCCTCCATTTCACGGGCGAGGAATGAGGTCTGGTTAATGAGAGGAAGCAAGCGCCGCGAGATTATGAAATAGAACACAAGGAGAGAAAGTAGCCGGCGCACGTCCCCCTCTCGGAACTGAACTGCGACGACAAAGAGCAGAAATACCAGCACCACGCCTTGATCGGCCACAATTCGGGTGAGCTGAGGAAGAAACCACACACGCAATCGGTGGCCGTGCGAAAACTCCTCATGGACGGAGGGAATCCGCCCCTGACATTTCTGGAGGTACTCATTGAACCTTACGACCTGACATCTCAAAACTACCAATCCGCGTATCCCAAGTTGTCAGAGGTCAGTCGCCGAATTGTCAGCGAATTGTCATGCCTCTGATTGGCGGCGGGGCAGGTTCAGTTCGCTATGGAATGTGTCATCGCCTGAGACAATCCGGTGACAAACTTCAGACTGTTTCGTGACACCCTGCGGCGACGATCCAAGTACGCTGCATTTTGTGAGGCGTCGACTATCGGTTCGACAGGATCCACTGTTTGGTATGTGTCGGACCGCCAGAGGAATCTCTGACATAGTCTGTGCGTGGAAAAGGAGAAGTAATGAGGCAACTTGAAAAGTTCATGCTGGGAGTTCTGCTGCTCGGGGGGTCATTGACCGTCGGTGTGACATTCGCTGTCGGGCAGTCCCAGGACAATTCGCAGCAGCCCAAGGGCAAAACGGTTTTAAAAGCGACCCAGACGGCGAGCCCAAAGCGTGGAGCAAGAGTGTTCGAACAGAACTGTTCACGGTGCCACAACGCACCGCAGGGTCTTTCGCCAAGTGTGTCGGGGGCAGTTGCGATGCACATGCGCGTGCGTGCCAATCTTAGCGACGAAGACTACAAGGCGCTGCGTCAGTTTCTCAATCCATAACGAGGCGCGACAGTGCAGTGTCCGCGCCGTTGTCAGTGACCAGATACTGACAATTGGCTAACGTGTAGATGACAACTTCTCGATCTCAAATGAGTAGTGTGCAGTAAGAAAACCGGTTTGCGTATCTAAGGAGAGTGTATGTTCAGAAGGCACGGGTCGCTGATTTTGTTGGCGGGGGCCCTTATGATGTTGACATTATCTGCAATACCAGCGCAGGCAGAAGTCGCGCCACGGCGGATTGAGATCACCGCAAAGCGCTTCACATTTGAGCCAGGCGACATCACCTTGAAAAAGGGACAGCCAGTGGTCATTGTGCTGAAGAGCATTGATGTGCCGCACGGGCTTCGCTTTCGTGAATTGAATGTTGCGGTGAAAGTTGGGGCTAGCAGTACAGCCGAGGTGCAATTCACGCCGCAGAAGACGGGAACATTTGTCGGTCACTGTTCTGTCTTCTGCGGCTCAGGGCACGGCACTATGGCATTAACGCTGCACGTCGTAGAGTGAAATGAATCGACTATTCGCAGCGACAGCCGTGATCTTCCTTGCAGGAGTCGTCGGATGCAAGGCCAAGTCCCCTGGAACGCTAGAGACGAAGACAATGACAATGGCCAAGCATCGTTTTCTTATCGGCAATAAGAACCAGAAGAACCCGTTGCCTGACACTTCCGACACTCGCGTCGACGGCAAAGACGCATTCTCACACTACTGCGTCGCTTGCCACGGCATGGACGGTCAGAATACTGGCGTCCCATTTGCGGACCATATCTCCCCACCTATCCCGTCGCTCGCCTCGCCTGAGGTCCAAAGCTATTCTGATGGGCAATTGAAATACATTCTGGACTATGGAATACGGCCTTCCGGAATGCCTGGTTCCAAAGGGATTCTGAGCGATGACGAACTCTGGTCCATCGTGGTGTACCTCCGGCATCTGCCTCCTGCCGGAAGCCAGGGTATCCCGGAAATGTATACCCACTAAGACTGAGAAGGCTCGGGTAAGCCGACAGAGTTCAAGAGTCTTTCGTAAGGTGCAAGGCCGATGATGGAACAAGCGGGCATTTCGTCGAGGATCAGCCCCGTTGCCGACGGAAGAGATACTCATGTGTCGGTTGGAGCCCTGCCGTGTGTCATTGGATTCTATTTCGCCTTCCGGCTATTCATCGTGCTGCTGTCGGTCCGAATTCTGGGAGCGGAACCGCAGACCGGAACTGGAGTGAATCTTGCTCTAAACATATGTCTCCTGGTTTTAACTGCCTTTTGTTGTCTTGGACATCCTCGCGAATCGCTCGGTCAAATTGCGCAGACCGCGAGCGTAAGGTGGGCGTTGCTTTTCCTCGGATTTTCTTGCTTCAGTCTCTTATGGAGCACTTCGGCTTCGTTGTATGTAGCGACCGCCTATTGGTCGGGAATGGCTGCCGATGTTGCAATCGTGGCATTGATGCTTCGCGCGAGGTCGGTGATATCAGTTGCTGACTCGCTGATGAAGGGGTACGTCTGTGGTGCCTGTGCGGGCGCAGCCATTGCCTGGCTCTTACCCGCGCAATCAGACCTTCGCCTGGGTGATGAAGAGCTTCTGGGCCCAAACAATATCGCATATGTTTGCGCATTTGCCCTCCTCTTCGCGCAATTTCTCATACGGCGGAAAGAGGGGAAATGGGGTGCGCCGGCGTTTGTACTCGCCGTTACTGTGCTTCGTTGCCTAAGCAAGACGACGATTGTGGCACTTCTTGTGAGTGAGTGCTTCTTGCTGCTGGCAGATCGTTCAATGAAACGCAAGTCCAAGGTATGGCTGATTATTGCCGCGATGTTGATGCTGGCAGGTTTCTCTTCTCTGTTTACCTCTTACTACCAGATCTATGTCAATGCCGGAAATCAGTCGGAGACTTTGACCGGTCGCTTGGGCATCTGGGCATATCTTCTAACCGAATCGTTTCAGCAACCGTGGTTCGGACATGGATTTGATTCGGTATGGAAGGTTGTCCCAGTATTCGGTCCAGATAAGTTCGAGGCGGCCCATGCGCATAATGAATTACTTCAGCAGTTTTATGCCTATGGACTGGCTGGTGTCTGCATGTTCGTGGGAGTTTATTGGAGCGTTTACAGGCAGATTCGAAAACTGGCAAATGGCTCCACTAAGACATATTTGTTTGCATTCCTTATTTATGTACTTGTGCGCGGAATCGCGGATACCGATCGTTTTGATCTTTCGCTTCCGCTGTGGACGATTGTCCTGCTGAGCGCATTGGCCGAAGATACTCGGGGAGGTCGAGAGCAGTCGTCTTCACTTGCGAGAGATGATCTGGCCCGCAGCGCCGCGTTTGCGGCTCATCGTTCACTGTCAGATGAAGGGTTACCCGGTGGAGTCCACGGATGACTGGGCAAGGATTCCGGATGCGAGCAGTCGAGCTGGTGACCGAGGGCGTGCCTCGGAATTCTAATCGGATTGTAATTGATTCATGCTGCTACCTGTAGTGGGTTTGATTCAACCAAAGATGAATGGGAGAAGTTCTCAAATCATGGTACAGGACATCGAATTGACAGAAGAATCCCTGACGAACCGCGGCCCTTCAGCTAGCGTCGGAACAATTTTAATCATCGAGGATGATCCACGCATGCAGCGAGTTCTCCGTAGAATTTTTACGGAAGAGCGTTACATAGCTATTGTCGCCGGAGACGGACAAACCGGTCTGCAGTTGTTTAGAAGCGAACGGCCAACGGCCGTGGTGCTGGATTTGATTCTTCCCAAGATCTCAGGACGCGAGCTGTGCCAAAAATTCAAGAGTCTTTCCAGCGAAGTTCCCGTCGTCGTTCTCAGTGCGATAACGGATGTTGCCAATAAGGTGCTCTTGCTCGAATTGGGGGCTGATGACTACGTGACGAAGCCCTTTAGCCCACGTGAACTTACGGCGCGCGTTCAGGCAGCGATCAGGCGCCAACGCTTGCCAGCTTTGCCGACGATTTATCGCTTCTCCGACTGTGAGATTGACTTCAGAAAAATGACGGTTCGCCGCAATGGGGTACCGGTCATCCTGACAGCGCACGAGTTCAAACTTTTGAAATTTCTTACCGAGAATAGCGATCAGGTACTTACGCGCGAGGCGTTACTAAACGAGGTCTGGGGCTATACGTCCTATCCGACGACACGGACCGTCGATAACCAAATCCTGAAGCTTCGTCAAAAGCTGGAACCCAATCCAGCAAATCCCCAGCATCTCCTGACGATATACGGAACAGGATACAAATTTGTCCCCTGAAGCCAGAGCGGCTTTCAGTACGCATGACAAGCAATCATCGCGTACAATTCCTATCCGTCGAAAATACGGCATTCGAACCTATGCACTCCTGATCTTGGGCATGGCGATGGTCACCCTGATCGTGACGAGTCTTTGTGTGCTGGTCATTCGCTATCGTTGGCGTGCTCAGGTAACTGACGACTTATCGCTGGATCTTGAGCATTCGGTCATTGCCTTTCAGGGGCTTCAAGCCGAACGTATGGGAGCTTTAGAGCGCGAGAATGCCCTTCTCGCACATCTTCCAACTTTGAAGGCGCTGATGACCAGCGGAGACGACTTGACTATTCAGGATGGTGCGGTTGAATTTTGGGAGATCAGCGGCACCGATCTGTTCGCGCTTGTCAACCCAGACGGGCGGATTATTGCTGCATATTCAAATAGCTCAATGTCCCGATCAACCCTGCGAGACGGATTGAAGAATCTGTTGACCTCGCCGGGCAAGCACTATCTAATCGATGGTAACGCTCTGTACGCTTGCTCGATGCATCCGCTGTACTTTGGCAACGACCAGGGCGGAACAATTTTAGGATATGTGATCAGCGGAGTCTCAATTGAGCGCACGGTCAGGCAAATCAGTCAACCAACTGGTGTAGAAGCGACATTCCTGAGCAACGGCAAAATAGTTGCCAGTACGCTGACACCTTCCGTGCAAACCAGTCTAGTAAGTCAGCGCTCCCTGCTATCCGGTGTAGCTCGATCACCCGTGGCGGTGAAGCTCTCGAATTCGCAGTTCCTGGCTGCTACCGAGGACCTGTCAACTTCAGCATCTTCTCCGTTGAAGCTGGTCGTACTCAAGTCCCTGGAGCCTGCTGAGCGTTCGATAAACCGCATTGACCAAATGGTATTAAGTGCGGGACTGTTGGCGCTTATTTGCGGGACCGCGTTGATGATCACTCTTTCGCGCCTTGTAACGCTTCCACTCGAAGAGCTCTCGAGGAGCGTCAGGGCATTTGGGATGGGCGATGTCGACCACACAATCCCGCGCCATGGGACTCAGGAAGTAATCGAGCTTAGCGCTGCTTTCGCCGGCATGCGCAACGAGATTCAGCATGCAAACCGAGCAATACTTGAATCGGAGCGATTGGCAACCATTGGCCGAATGGCCGGTTCAGTCTCCCACGATTTCCGGCACTATCTCGCAACGATTTATGCGAACTCGGAATTCCTCGCGAACAATGACATCTCCTCAAATGAGCGCGCAGAGATCTTCGCTGACGTTCGCACTGCTGTGCTTGGAACTACAGACTTGATCGAATCGCTGCTCATCTTCAGTCGCACTGGGGCTGCCGCAAGGAGATCACCGGAACTGATGGCGACGATACTGGAGCGCACGGCTGCGCTTATTCGCGTGCATCCCGATGGGGAAGGAGTTCAGGTGGAGATTCGTTACGGCGACCCTACCGAGACAGAGGTTGCTGTAGACGGAAAGCAGATTGAGCGAGCGATCTTCAATCTACTTCTCAATGCCTGTCAGTCCGCTCGTTGTTCGGCGAAGATTGCCAGAGTTCTGGTAACCCTGGAAGTGCGTGAGCCTCTGATTATCGTAAATGTGATCGACAATGGAGTTGGTGTTCCCGAGAAGATTCGAGAGAAGCTATTTGAGCCATTTGTAAGCGAAGGAAAACAAAAGGGCACAGGTCTTGGTCTAACCCTTGCTCATTGTATTGCGGTGGACCATGGGGGTCAGATAACTCTCCTCAGTAGTCGACCAGGCGAAACTATATTCCAAATGCAAGTGAAGCGCGGACTTGGAAGGAGAGCGGGCAGGGGGCGGTTGGAGTACACCGCACCAAAGGATGAAGCAAATGAGCACGTACGGATTTAGATTAAGTCGGCAGTGTCAGAAACTCATCAAGATCGAGTTTTCGCTTAGTCGGTGATGGGGGAGCCGCTCACTCATTCGTGATCCGTGCCCGCGCTTCGGGTTGCCCACGAATCACGTCTTCGAGTTCATCGTGATGATTGCGACATTGCGATTAGGACAGTCGATCGTTCATGTTGTGACAATCCAATGACAGTATCCTGACAACTTCGCTTGAGTGCGGTAATACATTTCCTTTAGCTGACTAGGCGCCAGTCGGAACCATGGTTACGGCTATGCGCTCGGCGTCACAACGGACCTGAGAAAGCCGTTCCGCTGGATCGAAAAGTCAAAGAAAGTAAGTGGGTGGCGGATCAGGAACTGGGCCTTTTGAACTGCTGACTGAAAGCCGACCTGAGTTTCGAGCGGAAGATAATGAGGCAATCTAGATGATCACAAGTTCTCCGTTCACTGATGTTCAAGATGCGGTCGAAGAGATTCGAGCAGGGCGCATGGTCGTTGTTGTAGACGATGAGGACCGTGAAAATGAGGGAGACCTCACAATGGCTGCCCAGGCAATTACTCCGGAAGCTGTGAATTTCATGGCAAGGTTTGGCCGCGGACTCATTTGTCTTGCCATGACGCCGGAGCGAGTGGAGTTTCTTCAGCTCTGCCCAATGTCCATGCAGAATACCGCGCGATTCGGTACTGCGTTTACTGAATCGATTGACGCGCTTGGTCGCGGCGTCACGACTGGCATTTCTGCCTATGATCGCGCTCAGACAATCTTATGTGCAATCAGTCCGGAAACACACCCTACAGAATTGGGACGTCCAGGGCACATTTTTCCCTTGCGTGCAAGAACCGGTGGAGTCCTTGCAAGGGCTGGCCAAACTGAAGCATCTGTCGATTTGGCGCGCTTGGCGGGTATGACGCCGGCAGGCGTGATCTGCGAAATCATGAATGACGACGGCAGTATGGCGCGCGTGCCAGATCTCATCGAATTCTGCAACGAGCACCGACTTAAGATGATCACAGTGGCGGAACTAATCCGCTACCGGATGGCTCATGAGCGCTTCATTCATCGACGCGGTTCTGCTGTGCTCCATACAGAATTTGGAGAGTTTGTCATGATTGCCTACGGTTCTGATCTTGATACTGAATCACATGTCGCCCTTGTGTACGGCGACGTGGGATCTTCAAGCAAGCCGACATTCGTTCGAATGCAGACGCGTTGCCTGGCCGGCGATGTGTTTCATGCTTCATCGTGTGAATGCGCATCAAACATGCGCACGTCGATGCGGCGAATTGCCGAAGAAGGGGCCGGAGCAGTGATCTATATGCATCAGACCACGCTTGGATTCGAGCTTAAGAATGTAGACGGCGCGGACAGCCTGGAAGTCCATCGGGATGATAGGGTTCTCCACTCCCTTGAGTATCAGCGGAGCACACAGCGCGAAGTTGGAATAGGGGCCCAGATCTTACTCGACCTCAATATTCGTCGGATCCTGCTCATGACCAACCGCCCCCGCCGCGTCGCCTCCCTCGCAGGGTATGGCATCGAGATTGTCGAGCATATCCCAATTTCGCCCTCCAAAACGCTTGACCTTGACTCGCATGAGACTGAGGCAGAAAGCAATAATCGGATTGTCGCTTACATGTAGGCCGCTTTACGGAATGGTCGAGTTCTGAGGAACCTAGCGATTACTCGATTACTCGATTGCTCGGCCAATCGGCGATATCTCGGCCGTCGGTACCTGTTCACTGGTTTCCGATCGTCCAAGTGATCTCGACGTTCGTGGAACTGAATGCTTTCCGCGAGATTCATTCACGTGAATACAGCCATTTAAGGCTGAAGTCTGCATAGATATTCCGTGCACGGCAAGCCAGACATAGTGGATCCCATTCCGACCGTGATAGCTTGCGATCCTAGTGCAGCGTGGCTATGAGCTGGAATCTCGTTTGTCGAGCCGTTGCGCAGGCACTGGACTGCATGAATTGCCTGCTGTGGCCGTAGCGCAGAAACAGACAATCCGGCGATGATTCAATGACAAATCTCTGACAACTTACGACTGCTGTCTGGACCACCATGTGATGTGACCATATTGCCGGATCGGCGGATCGTTTCCTGGATTGAACGTGTCGTTCTGTTAATGGCCGTCTCATATCTGTGTCTGCATACCTTGCCGCGCGCCTGGACAAAGCTGAACACGGATTTTCCCAATTACTACTTGACGGCGCGATTAGCCCACGAAGGCTATGACACCTCTCGCGTCTACGAGTGGACTTGGCTGCAGAGGGAGAAGGACCATCGATCCCTCGATATTCCAGCTGTCGGGATGGTTCCGCTCACGCCATTCTCAACTTTGTTCATGTGGCCGCTGACGATCCTTCCCGCGCTCGCAGCCAAGCACGCGTGGATCATCGCGAATCTTGCTCTGCTGGTTCCGCTTTGCTGGTTCATCCATTCGCTGACTGGCTTATCTTATTGGCGCATCGCCCTCGTCTTTGCGTTCAGCTTTCCACTCCAGCGCAACCTTCTTTACGGGCAATTCTACGTGTGTCTCCTTGCGCTGATTGTGGCGGCATGCTGGTGCTACGTGAAGGAACAATACGTTCTCTCAGGCGCGCTTATCGCCGTTGCCGCTGCGTGCAAAATCTTTCCCGTACTACTGGTCGTGCTGTTTTTACGGCGTAGAAACTGGCGCGCGTGCGCGTCCTTTGCGGTCACAGGGATCGGAACTGCCGCCCTATCGATCGTCGTCTTCGGCTGGAGAGTAAATCAGACGTATCTGCATCAGATTCTCCCTTGGGCGCTTCATGGCGAAGCGATGGAGCCCTACGTTCCGGCCTCAGCGTCGATATCGGGCCTCCTGCATTATCTGCTGCTCGCTGAGCCGCAGTGGAATCCGCATCCGTGGCATAGCTCGCCGCTGCTTTATGCTCTCTTGCAACCGACACTGCAGATGCTGCTGCTTGCGCCCGCGATCTTATTGATTCGAAGAAATGAGCACGCATCCGAGCAAGTCATTCTCGAGTGGATTGGCGTGCTGACCGCCTCTCTGGCCATTTCCACGACACCCGCCTCATATCACTTCGTGCTCATGGTTTTTCCGGTATCCGTGCTCGCTGCGATCCTGATCGAGCGAAAAATGAATAAGTGGCTCGTAGCGCTAATTGTTGCTTACCTGGGAATTGGATTTCCGATGCCCACTCCCGGACGGCCGATCGGTCTCGCAATCCTGCTCTTTACTCCACGCTTATTTCTCATGGTCGCCGTGCTCGTTGGCATCTGCCTTCTGCTATGGCGGAACCCTCGTGTTCAGGGCGCAGCATCGGATTGGAGTCACTACGCCTGGGCAAGTTTCATGGTCCTGGCTGTGCTGCTCAATATCCGTTCGACCCTGCAGCGGGAACAGACAGTACGACAGGAATTCGCTTACCGGGTCCCGCTCGAAACTCACTTTCTTCTTAATGGAGATCCAGTCGGAGCCGGCTCCGTGACGAATTATGTCGCGGGCTCTGCGACTGGGTATCGTCTGGTTTCCGCGGGAAATATGACCCGAGTCGGCCCGTCGCCCGACGATGATCTCTCGTTTAGCACCAGCACCAGACAGACCTTCGTAGAGAAGGCGCGCACCAGAGTCTCCGAGATCGCAGATCCGCTCGATCCAGGAAAGATAGTTGTCAAAGATGGTCGAAATCCAATGCTATCGATAGATGGAATCGACCTCGCATTTGTTCGTGCTGATCATGGACGGGGGCGGCTGATGGTACTCCCGTCGTTCCAGTCTGGTCGCTCAACCGAGGATGTACTCACACCTCCTTCCATCAACGTGTACGACGCAACCTTCATCTCGCAACGCGACTTTGCAGTTTCCGCTGTTGAAGACGGCCAGCCCGCGCAGATTTACTTGACGGACCAGAGCCACCAGAACACACCGCTGAAGCTCGGCGAGTCTCGCTATCCCGCATTGTCGCCGGATGGACATTGGATGGCGTATAGCCATCTGGACCATGGAGTATGGAATCTCTGGATTCGGGATCAGCAGACAGGTGCCATCCGCCAAGTGGCGGAAATGCCATGCAATCAGATCCAGGCGTCGTGGGAACCCGACTCCAAAACGCTAATCTACGCAAACGACTGCGGCCGGAGCGTATGGCTCACCGCCATATCTCGACGTCGCGTGATCCCGTGAGGTCGATCAGTTAGAGCGCTAGAACCCTTTTGATACTCCAGTTTTATCAATTCTCTTGCCTGACAGTAGTGGCGGAGAGAGTGGGATTCGAACCCACGTTAGAGTTTCCCCTAAACACGCTTTCCAAGCGTGCGCCTTCAACCACTCGGCCATCTCTCCTGAGGGGGTGGTTCTCTTGAATTTACCACACGGCAAGCCTCGCATTTTGTGTGATGGAACACCCCGAAGCTTCAAATCGAGGTGTTTGAACCGAAGAATCTGAAATCGTTTACTTTCACGACTGGCTCATTTATATTTCCGCATTGTTCGCGCCGACCTCATGGCGCCAGTCACGAAAGAGGACCTTCGAATGCTCCGCATGACTCGCCGCGATCTGCTTCATTCCGGTTTGGCACTTTCTGCTTCTTCGCTGTTGACTCGATCGGCCTGGGGACGCGCCGCCGCATTGATGTCTGGCTCCGCCGAGACCATGGCCGCGGTTGCACCGCGAGAGCATCTGCTCTTCGACACCGACTGGAGGTTCACTTTTGGCAATGCCGGTGATCCGACCAAGGACCTCGGTTTCGGATACGGACAAGGAGATTTTGCAAAGACGGGAGAGTTCGAATTTGCGAAGGCGAAATTCGACGACTCGAAATGGCGCACTTTGAATCTGCCGCACGACTGGGCCGTGGAACTGCCGTTTGTTCGCGACAATGAACTCGCTTCGCACGGATTCAAACCGCTCGGTCGGCGTTATCCCGAGACGAGCGTCGGCTGGTATCGGCGAGTGTTTGATATTCCGGCGACTGACAATGGACGCCGCATCTGGATTGAGTTCGACGGAGCCTTTCGCGATGTTCTCGTATTTGTGAACGGCTGCTTTATCGGCCGCAACGACAATGGATACGCACCATTTCGATTCGATCTCACGGACTTTCTGTCTTATGGAAAGAGAAATTACATCGTTGCCCGCGTGGATGCGAGTTTTGGAGGCGGGTGGTTTTATGAAGGCGCTGGCATCTATCGCCACGTGTGGCTTACCAAAACCGACACGCTGAATCTGGGCAAATGGGAGAGCTACGTTCGGTCTGAGATTCAAGGAGACCATGCAGTCCTCACCTTTGGCACACAAGTTAAGAATGACGGGCCCAAAAGCGAGACGTTTCATGTCTCATGGAAATTCCTTGATCCAACTGGCAAGGAAGTTGCAACTTCCAAGTTCGTTGAGCATACGGTCGAGCCGGGAACGCAAGTGAAGATTGAAGAATCCGGAAAACTCCTCGATAATCCTTCGCTCTGGTCCATCGATCACCCAAACCTTTATCAGGCGATTGTGACGGTCGAGTCCGGAGGCAAAACGCGCGATGCTGAGCGCGTGAGTTTTGGTGTGCGCACCGTCAAGTTCACTGCAGACAGGGGATTCTTCCTGAATGGCAAGCCGCTGAAGATTCAGGGTACTTGCAATCACCAGGATCATGCCGGGGTGGGTGCGGCGGTGCCGGATGCGCTGCAGTGGTTCCGGCTTGCAGTGCTCCGGGAGATGGGTGGCAATGCCGTGCGCACGTCGCACAATATGCCGACGCCTGAATGGGTGGAAGCTTGTGATCGCATGGGCATGATGATGATGTGCGAGACACGGCAGATGAGTGCGAATCCAGAGGGGATGGCGCAACTGGAAACGATGGTGAAGCGCTATCGCAACTCCCCGTCGATCATTATGTGGTCGGTCGGCAACGAGGAGGGCCAGCTGCAGGGGCCGATGGCCGAGCAGGGAACGCGCATCGGCGCCGATATGGTGCGGCTGTGCCAAGAACTCGATCCGACGCGCGTAGTGTCTGCGGCAGTGAATGGCGACAACGAGAAGGGTGTGTCGGATGCCTTCGACATCATTGGATTCAACTACGGCCTCAAGCTTCCCGACGGCTATCACAAGGAGCATCCTGACCGTGCGATATACGGTTCGGAAACTTCGAGCGCAATTGGTACGCGCGGCGTTTACAGTTCGGACCCTTTGAGAAACACTGTGAACTCTTACGATGGCGTGGTGCCGTGGGGCGAAACGGCGGAGGAGTGGTGGAAGTTCTATGGGACGCGGGAGTGGATCGCGGGCGGGTTTGCGTGGACGGGGTTTGACTATCGCGGAGAGCCCACGCCTTATGGCTGGCCGTCGATCAACTCGCAGTTCGGCATTGTGGACATGTGCGGGTTTCCGAAGGACAACTACTTCTACTACAGGGCCTGGTGGGGCAAGGATCCGGTGGTGCATGTGTTTCCGCACTGGAACTGGACTGGTAGAGAAGGCGACGAGATTGCGGTTTGGGTCTACTCAAACCTGGACGAGGTGGAACTGCTGGTGAACGGCAAGAGCGCCGGGAGCCAGAAGGTTCGGCATCTCGGGCACGTGGAGTGGAAGGTGCGCTACGAGCCGGGCGTGATCGAGGCGCGCGGCAGCAAAGACGGCAAAGTGGTGTTGACGGATAAGCGCGAGACGACAGGGCCGGCAGCGTCGATTCGACTGACTGCGGATCGCAGCGAGATCAGTGCCGACGGCGAAGATCTGGCTGTGATCAAGGTGGAGGGCCTCGACAAGGAAGGCCGCCTGGTGCCGATTGCGGACAATCACATCGCGTTCAAGATCACGGGCAATGGTGCGTTGATTGGTGTTGGCAATGGCGATCCCAACTGCCAGGAGAGCGATAAGGCGCCGAAGCGGTCGCTCTTTAATGGGCTCGCGCAGGTGATTGTGCAGGCGACGAAAGAGTCCGGCGAGATTCAGATTGAAGCGGCCAAAGACGGCTGGGACGGTGCGACTCTGACGCCGGCGACCATCACTATCCGGACGAAAAAGGCAGCGTTGCGGCCGGCGGTGGGGTAGAGACAGCGAATAGGAATGACGAGCCGAGCGGCTTTGGTTCGCCGGTAGGCAACCGATTGGTTGCATTACCCCCTCCCCCCCGTCTCCGGAGAGAAGGCATTTCCTTTCAGCGGTTTTACAGAGAACTAGCGGCAGCAAAGTATTCTGTTAATTTGACTTAGCCGCAGATTCCTCTCAGGATTGGACTTACGGTCTTTGTCTGCTTCACAGTTTCACGGTTTCACAGAGCCGATTCTTGAGAACGACGAAGTGAAGAGCTAACTCATTGTGGGGATGATGCTTAACTCGTTTTCGCATGGCGTATTTTGCCACATTTTGGCACGTTTTGGCGCGTTATTGGCACGTTCAAGGGCTTTAGCTTTCGAGGGTTGTTGTGAAACTGCGGAGAGCACGGCAATGGGCAAAGTGGTCAAGCTTCCTACATAGATTCAGCGTAGGCTAATCGGCGAAATAACCCGCAAAATTGCGAAATCTTTTTGGGCAATAACAACCTTGACACACATTACGATTGCAACTATTATTTTAGTTGCCGTGACAGGGCTAGCGCTTTTAATCAACGTAGTTGCCACTACCAAATGGAACAGGAGTTATCCAAATATTTTTAGC
>Ga0193726_1000068_pt1 | contig 186029 bp, 173 predicted proteins | sample H2c1metaG_FD_144928 | JGI IMG/M metagenome (GOLD analysis project Ga0193726, IMG submission 144928) | Soil microbial communities from a riparian zone of the East river system, Colorado, United States - H2c1 | ecosystem: Environmental > Terrestrial > Soil > Riparian zone | place: USA: East...
ACGGTGAGGGCCAGCCACCAATCCCAGTGCGGATCAATGGCGAAAAGCCATTTTGGCTTGGTGGCGTCGGCCAGAGCGACGCGGCCGAGTTCCAGGCCCACGCAGGCGAGTAGCGGAGCCATTTCCCAGGAAGGCTGTGCGCGGCGCAGGAGGCGAACTACCGCGCGAGGAATGTTGAGAAAGGTGAAGGGGCCAAAATTCCAGATGTCTTCTTTATTGGGGATGGCCTGGCGGATGAGGCCGCCGAGAAGTCCCGCGGCGGAAGCGGCGGGCATAGCCAGCCATTCGTGACCTATCAGAGCCGGGATGGTAATAATGGCTCCGCCGATGGGGCCAACGACGCGGCCGCCCAGCAGGCCCATCAGAAAAGCGCCTTCGAGAGAGAGGTCGGCAAAACGATAGGGGTAGCCGACCAGGCGCAGGGTGACGCCCAGGATGAGCGGCGGGGTCATGAACAGCATCAGTTTCAGTTTCTGGTCGGGGTCGCGCTCTTCGGTGAAGAGCACGCGACGGAAGGTGTTCCAGCGCGCCAGCAGCGCGGCGATGGACGAGGCCACGCCCACTTTCAGCAACAGGGTGAAGAGCAGGTCGCGGACGGAAGTGGCGGTATCCATTTGGGCGGTCGCGTTGCGGGACTTTGCTTACGCTAAGCTAATGCTACGCGGGAAGTAAAGCGTGTAGCGCGATTTTGTGCGTCGGCATCCAATGTGGTGGTGCGCTGTTATACTTTCCGACTTCATGATGACGAAAAAAACCAGTGGCGAGAAGAGTTCCGACAAACAACGCAAGGCGTTGAAGATGGTCGCGCAGGCCAAGCTGCCCACCCGCTTCGGGGATTTTACGGTTTATGGATTTACTGGCGAGGGACCGAAGGAGGAGGCGGTGGCGCTAGTGCGCGGCAACTTGAAAGGTAAGGGCGCGCCGCTGGTGCGGGTGCATTCGCAATGCTTCACGGGAGATACGCTGGCGTCGCTGCGCTGCGATTGCCGCGCGCAACTGGAACTTTCGCTGCGCGAAATCGCCAAGGCGGCTTCGGGGGTGCTGATTTATCTGCCGCAGGAGGGACGCGGAATCGGATTGATGAACAAATTGCGGGCCTACCAACTGCAGGACGGCGGAATGGATACGGTGGAAGCCAACGAGAAGCTGGGGTTCGCGGCGGATTCACGCGATTACGAATTCTGCGCGGCGATCTTGAAGCAGTTGGGTGTATTGAAGATTCGATTGCTGTCGAACAATCCCGAGAAGGTGCAGCAACTGGAGAGCGCGGGAATCAAGGTGGTGGAACGCGTGCCGTGCGAGCCTCGTATTGAAAAGAATTCGCGCGCGTATTTGAAAACAAAGAAATCCAAAATGGGACATCTGTTGAAGCGCGTCTGAAATTCGTTCCTCGGTCAAATCCGCGTCATAATCAGTACAAGCGAAAAACTACTTCGATGGTGATCCAGCCGGCGACCGGACGATGGGCGGCATCGCGCGCGGGGTTGAAGCGCCATCCCCGCACGGTTTGCAGGCTGCGCTCTTCCAGGCCCATGCCGATTCCTTTGGTCACGCGCACCTCAGCGGCGCGGCCATCTACTCCGACGAGAACTTCCAGCGTGACGATGCCCTGTACTTTCGAAGCGCGTGCTTCGTCGGAGTACTGCGGATCGGGGCAGTACACGCAACTCGGTCTCGAGAATCCCGGGTGATACGGTCCGTTGGAATATCCCTCGCCGACGAGGCCGTCGCCACCATCCCCGAGAGTGTTCCCTTTACCTTTGCCGATTGAATTCCCGGTGCCAGAGCCGGCTGAATCGGACTTGTCTTTCATCCACGGAAGTCCAACGTCGGCAATCGCAGTGAGTACCGCGGGAGCGCTGGGATCGAGAATGGTCGGTGGAACGGCCAGTTGCGGATCGATCTTCTGGGGGAGCGCAGGCTTCAACAGTTGTATGGAAGAAAACGCAGGAAGATGCCCGGAGGTAGCGGGAAGAGGGTCGCGATTACCACCACTGCCCGAACCACTGGAAGACTCAGAGCCCAAAAGGTGGCGTAACAGATCGGGGGAGAGCGGCGTTAGTTGCCGCGAGAGATCGCCTGCCGGAGTGCGCGCAGATTTTGGTGCCGAGGGATGAACCGCCCAGGCAGCGAGTGTGATCATTATTGCGGCGTGCGTCAGGACAGAAGCAGTTTGTGCGCGACCAAGCCGCGGTCCGGTACGGAGATCCGCGAAGTGAACAGCCGCGCCGTTGGCGCTGACAACTTTCAGTCTGGCACGGTGCGCGAGTTGACGGGCGTTGCCGTACACGCGCGAGAGCCAGGACTCACTTGAGTTTTGGAAGGCTGCACTAAGGCGCGGAAGGAAGTCGGGCATGGGCGGACCTCGAGGCCCGCCTCAACTTCTGCGTCGCACCGGTTCGAGGCGGACGGCTGATGTGCACTGAGAAGGCGATGCGCGTTGCAGGGTTGCCTTCAAGCGGGGCGCATTCGTAAAACGTGCAGCCGAATTACGAGAGAGCTAGCCGCCGCCGACGAAGTGGACGATTTCGTAGCGATCGCCGGACTGAACAGCGGTTTGGTTCCATTGCGGGCGCGGAAGGATTTCAAGATTGCGTTCTATGGCCACGCGACCGGTGGGAAGATTCAGCTGCTGCAGCAAGTCCGCTACTGTGGCGCCGTGGGGTGCTTCGCGGCGCTCTCCATTTATGGTGATTGCTAGAGAAGTTTCCACGTGATGATTATAGCGCAGCGCGGAATCGCTAGTCGAGGCGCCGAGCCATCCGCGCGTTGCTTCACTCCCAGCAAAACATTTTTGTTTAGCTGACAGGTACGCGCTGGCGCGCGCGTAACTGAAAGCGCAGCTGGCCATGCGCGCTGCCGCGGGTAGCTTCGATAAGCAGCGCAGCATTCGGATCAGCGAGCCGGGGCATATCAAAAGCGATATTCGCTTCGCCGTGATCATCGGATTCGGTGAAGAAGTTTGCGGGCTCGACGGCGCCGGCTATCGACGCGGTGACTTTTGCGTCGCTGATGGAATTGGCTTTTGAATCGGTGATGCGCAGATGCAAAGTGGCGCGCTTCCCTGCCAACCAAGTTTTAGAGTTCACCAATTCGATGGCCAGGATTTCGCGCGATGCAGGCTTTACTGCAACTGGAGCCGGAGTAACGGGAATTGCGGCGGGTGTTGGCGCGCCACTCTGCGCTGGAACGGAAGGCGGGAGGGACAGCACGCCACTGCGAATTTCTTCCAGCACCTGGCGATGCTGCTCGTCCAGGCGCAGTTTAAGCGCCGCTTCGCGATCGGGATTGAGGGGCAAGAGGTCGAGGTAATTGTTGGTGCGGCGATGCAGGACGCGGCCGCCGCCGTATACCGTGGTATCGATCAGAGCGCTGGCGGTGCCGGCGTCTTCAGTTTGCACGTGGTAGCCGGACTTGCCGACACTAACATTGGTGTTATGACCGAAAATCATGGTGAGGAGCCCCGAATGCAGCACGCTGTTCAATACTTTCGACTAGAATGATTATAAAGAATGTTCACCTAGATTTGACCGATTGGTGGTCGACTCGTTATTATAGCGCTTCGCTTATGGGCGGTTCCGACCTACATAGTTACGCTCCGCTTTTAATACACCTGCTCGTAGCGGTCGTTTTGGCTGGCGCGCTGACGGGTGTTTCGGTGTTAGTTGGCTGGCGCAGACCCAACCGCGTAAAACAACAACCTTATGAATGCGGCGTGGAGCCTACCGGCGACGCGCGCGAACCCTTCTCGGTACGATTTTATCTGGTGGCCATGGTTTTCATTTTGTTCGACGTGGAAGCCATTTTTCTGTATCCATGGGCATACATTTTTCGCAGTTTGCGTTGGTACGGCTTTGTGGAGATGATGATTTATATCGCCATCCTGCTGGTCGGCTACCTGTACCTCTGGAAAAAGGGCGCATTGGACTGGCAAAAGTAAACGGCGCCGGGGATTGAAATTTTGACGGAGATTTCCAAACAGGACGCTAAGGTTGTAGGCGGACGTGTACCGTCGGTCGAACAACTGCGCGCATGGGACCCGAAGGCTATCGCCGAAGTTGTGGAATATCGCGGCGAGACTACTGTGGTGGTGCCGCGCGAATTGCTGCGTGCCACGGCGGCGCGCTGTCGTGACGCGATGCAGTTTAATCTGCTGACCGATGCTACCTGCCTGGACCGCCATCCCTTTGAACCGAGATTTGAAGTTGTTTATCAACTGGTGGCTATCGCCCGTCCGGAAAAGTTGCGCTTGAAAGTGCGGCTGTCCGGCAAGGATGCGGTGATCGATTCCCTCGTGCCGGTATGGCCCGGAGCGAACTGGCTGGAGCGTGAAATTTTTGATTTGTTCGGGATTCACTTCAACGGGCACCCGGATCTGCGCCGCATCGTGCTGCCGGATGACTGGGAAGGCCATCCCTTGCGCCGCGATTACCCGGTGGAAGGCTTCCGCGACATTCCGGTGATGCCGCTGGGATTCACAAAGAGATCGGTATGACCACGGTAGAAACAGCAGTCGGCCAGGCAAAAACAATGGTCCTCAACATGGGGCCGCAGCACCCCTCCACGCACGGGGTGTTGCGCATCATGCTGGAACTGGACGGCGAGACAGTCGTTAAGGCGGTGCCGGACTGCGGGTATCTGCATACTGGCATCGAGAAATCCTGCGAAGACAAAACGTATTCGCAGGCCATTACGCTGACCGACCGCATGGATTACTTGAATCCGCTCGGCAATAACCTGGTTTATTGCATGGCGGTGGAAAAATTATTGGACCTGGAAGTACCCAAGCGCGCGCAATACATCCGCGTGATGATGGTGGAACTGCAAAGAATTTCATCTCACCTGGTGTGGCTGGGGACGCACGCCATCGATTTGGGTGCAATGACGGTGTTTCTGTATTGCTTCCGCGAACGCGAAGAAATTTTGAAGATTTTCGAAATGTTTGCCGGCCAGCGCATGATGACCAGCTACATCCGCATCGGTGGAGTGGCGCTGCAGCCGCCCGCGGGCTGGCGTCAGGGTATTGACCGCTTTCTGAAATATATGCCCAGCCGCGTGGATGAGTACGAAACGCTGCTGACGGAAAACCGCATCTGGATGGGCCGAACGAAGAATATCGGCTTCATCACCGCGGAAGACGCGCTGGCGCTGAGTATGACCGGGCCTACGATTCGCGCGGCGGGAATTCCCTACGACAACCGCAAACTGTTTCCCTATTCCAGCTATGAAGAGTTTGACTTTGATATTCCCACGCGCACGGATTCGGATTGTTTCGCGCGCTACATGATTCGCGTGGCGGAGATGCGCGAAAGCCTGAAGATCGTGCGGCAGGCCATGGAAAAGATTACCGACGAAGGCGCGATCAAGACGGAAGCGCCGGGAATCGTACCGCCGCAACGCGAAAAGATGAAGACGGAGATGGAAGCGCTCATCTACCACTTCAAAATTTTCACCGAAGGGTTTTCTCCGCCAGCGGGAGAAGCTTTTGTGACGGTGGAATCACCGCGAGGGGAGCTGGGCTGTTTCATCGCCAGCGACGGCTCGCCTAAACCCCTGCGCGTGCATTTCCGTTCGCCTTCGTACATTAATCTGCAGGCGCTGCCGAAATTGATTGAAGGGCAACTGATTTCCGACGTGATTGCGTGCATCGGCACGATTGATATCGTTCTGGGCGAGGTGGACCGCTAATGAAACTGCAAATGTCCGCCCAACTGACAGCGCGATTCAACAAGCTACAGAACGCTTATCCAGTGAAGCGCAGCGCGCTGATTCCCATGGCCATGTACGCCCAGGACGAGCTGGGCTACATCAGCGATGAATTGATCGCGGAAATCGCGAAGCGGCTGGAGCTGCACAGCGTGCAGGTGGAAGAGACGCTCGAGTATTACTCCATGCTGCATCGCAAGCCCATGGGCAAATACCACGTACAGGTGTGCACCAACGTGGCGTGTATGCTGCGCGGCGGAAATGAATTGCTGGATCGCGCCAAGAAGCGGCTGGAGATAGGGCACAAGGAAACTACCGAGGACGGAATTTTTTCGCTGGAAGAAGTGGAATGCATCGGGGCCTGCACCGGGGCACCCGCGATGCAAGTCAATTACGACTTTTACGAGAATCTGACGCCCGTAAAGTTCGACCGCATTATTGAAACTTTGGATGGCGGGCGGCGGCCGGAACCCGAACCGGTGATTTCCGGCGCGCTTCACGAGCGCGAAAAAGGCGAGATCCCGGTCATCAGCAAGCGCTGGGGCATCGCGAATTCTCCCAGCATCGATGTGTTTCTGCAGAACGACGGCTACAAGGCGCTGGAAAAGGCGCTGAAGCAGATGACGCCGGAAACCATCATTGATGAGATGAAAAAGTCGAACCTGCGCGGCCGCGGCGGCGCGGGATTTCCGACGGGCATGAAGTGGTCTTTCGTGCCGAAGGATTCGCCCAAAGCGAAATACGTGATCTGCAATGCCGACGAGTCGGAGCCGGGCACCTGCAAAGACCGGCCGTTGATGGAAATGGATCCGCATCAGTTGATCGAAGGGATGATCATCGCTGGGCGGGCAATCGGCTCACACCAGGGATTTATTTATATCCGCGGCGAATATCGTTACGTGCTGGATATCGTGGACAAGGCCATTGCGGAAGCGTACCAGCGCGGCTACCTAGGCAAGAATATTCTTGGTTCGGGCTTCGATTACGATTTGCTGATTCACACCGGAGCAGGCGCCTACGAGTGCGGTGAAGAATCGGCACTGATGGAATCGCTGGAAGGCAAAAGAGGGTATCCTCGAATCAAACCTCCCTTCCCTGCCGTGGTCGGTCTGTACGGCTGCCCGACAATTATTAACAATGTCGAGACCTTGAGCGCGGTCCCGGCCATTATTCTGGGCGGCGGCGAAGCGTACGCAAACCTGGGCACGCCAAAAAATGGCGGCACGCGTTTGCTGTGCGTCGCGGGACACGTGAACAAGCCCGGCATTTACGAAATTCCACTGGGCATGAACATGAAGGAATTCATTTATGGCATGGCCGGTGGAATTACGGGCGGGAAAAAACTGAAAGCGGTGATTCCCGGCGGGAGTTCCTGTCCGTTGCTGACGGCGGACGAGATCGACATCCCCATGGATTATGACTCGGTGGCTAAAGCGGGCTCGATGCTGGGTTCCGGCGGCATGGTGGTGATGGACGAAGACACCTGCATGGTGGATATGGCGCGGCGCATCATGCATTTCTACGCGCACGAATCGTGCGGGTGGTGCATTCCTTGCCGCGAAGGCACAACCTGGCTGCGTAAAATGCTGGAACGTCTGCACGCGGGATTCGGGCGCACGCAGGACATAGACATGATTGGTGAGCTGTCCAAAAATATTCTGGGGCGCAGTTTCTGTCCACTGGGAGACGCCGCGGCGATGCCAACCATCAGCATCGTGCAGAAGTGGCGGAATGAATTCGAAGATCACTTGCAGGGACGTTGCGCGTACAAATCCGCCGAGGCGCTGGTTGGTTCTCGATAAGGCGAATGACCTTTCTCAATGGCTGATCAAAAACTTGTCACTCTGAAGATTAACGACCGCGACGTGCAGGTGTCGCCGGGAACCCTGGTCATTGAGGCCACGCGACGGATCGGGACGGAAGTGCCGTCGTTCTGCTACTACCCGGGATTGTCGCTGCAAGCCGCCTGCCGCATGTGCCTGGTGGAAGTGGAAAAAATGCCCAAGCTGCAGACGGCCTGCACGCTGGTGGCGACCGAAGGCATGATCGTGCGCACCAATACCGAGCAGGTGCGCAACGCCCGCAAGTACATGCTGGAATTTTTGCTGACCAATCACCCGCTGGATTGCCCGGTGTGCGACAAGGGCGGCGAGTGCGAACTGCAGGACATGGTTTTCCGCTATGGAGCGGACAGCAGCAGATTTATCGAGGAAAAAATTCACCGCCCGGAAGAAAAATGGTCGGAGCTGGTGTACTACGACGCGCCGCGCTGCATTTTGTGTTTCCGTTGCGTGCGCGTGTGCGACGAAGGCATGGACGTCAAGGCTCTCGGCGTGGGCATGCGTGGCGCCAACAGCGTGATCATTCCCAACCGCGGCGATCACCTGGAGTGCGAAGAGTGCGGGATGTGTATTGATATTTGCCCGGTGGGCGCGCTGACCAGCGGAACCTATCGCTACAAGACGCGGCCGTGGGAAATGCAGTACCCCTCCACGATTTGCACCCATTGTTCGAATGGCTGCAAGACAACCTTGAGCGTGCGCAACCACGAAATCATGCGTTCGAACAACCGCGACCTTTCGGGGATCAACAAAGACTTTTTGTGCGTGAAGGGCCGGTTTGGTTTTGATTTCACGAAGCACCCGGAGCGTATCAAGCAGCCCATGGTGCGGCGCGGCACGGAATTGTTCCCTGTTTCCTGGGAAGAGGCGGCGCAGACGGTAGCCACGCGCCTCAAGCAGGTTTTTGACACCGGCGGAAAAGATGCCATCGGATTTATCGGTTCGAATCGCACCTCCAACGAAGAAAATTATTTGTTCCAGCGGTTGGCGCGGCAGACTTTCGGAACCAACAACGTGGATCATCACCGCACCGTGGACTACACCGGGCTGGTGACGGCGCTGGGCGAGCGCGCCCACGATTCCATGCTGACGATGGAAGAGCTCTACCAGTTGAAGGCCGTGCTGGTGATTGGCAACGATCCGACCAACCAGAATCCGCTGGTGGCGTGGCAGATTCGCTCGGGCATCCGGCACTTCGGAACGAAACTTTTCATCATCAATGCCAACAAGATCAAGCTGGCGAGCAAAGCCACTCAATTTGTAAAAGTGGCGGCGGGTCACGAAGGCACCGCGGTTCGCTGGCTGGCGCATGGTGACGGCAACCTGGCTCCGGAAATGGTGGAGCAGTTGATGGGGATGAAGGCGGCGCTGGAAGCGGAGACCGACGTTGCCATTGTTTTTGGCGAAGAGATTTCTGGCGCGGCGATTGCACAACTGGTGAATTTCGGTTCCAAGCTGCCGGGGAAAACGCGCTACATGGCGCTGGGCGATTACGCGAATTCGCGTGGTGCTGCCGACATGGGAGTATTGCCGGATCGCTTGCCGGGGTACGCGTACACCGACAACGCCGGCGCGCGCGAAATGCTGGAGCAGATCTGGGGCGGCACCATTCCTTCGGCGAAGGGCATGACCGCGCCGGAGATGGTGGAAGCCGCGCAATCGGGAAAATTGAAAGCGCTGTATGTAATGGGCGCGAATCCGCTGGCGCATTTTGGCACGCTCGGCTATGGGCGCGGCAAAGCGCAGTTGGTGGTGGTCCACGAAATGTTTTTGACGGAAACCGCCAAACAGGCCGACATCGTTTTTCCCGCGGCTTCGGCGTACGAAAAAGACGGGACGGTCACGAATACCGCCGGCGAAATCCAGATGCTGCGCAAGGGCGTGGAGATTATGGGCACGCGCTCGGATTTCGATTTATTGAGAATTGTTTCGCACCAACTGGAAAAGCTGGGACTGGGCAAAGCGTTTCACTACAAGAATCCGGCGGCGGTGTTTGAGGAAATTCGCAAGACCGTGCCGGGATACAACGTGCAGCCGGCGGGCTTGCTGCTGGGCGAAGCGGAGCCCACGCATCTGGGCTTCAGCAGAAACGGACACGCGCCCTACGATGTGCCAGTCGGTCTGATTCGCTCGGCGCACGACACCTTGTTTACCAGCGGAACGCTGGGCAGATTCTGCACCATGATGGAATCGCTGCCGGAAGGCGAGGCGGAAGTAAACTCGTGATCGATTTTCTGATGGCGCATGGCTGGCTGATCGTCACGGTCATTAAAGTGGCGCTGATGATGTTTATCGTGCTGACCGTGAACGCCTACCTCACCTGGTTCGAACGCAAACTGGTTGCGCACATTCAATCCCGCTGGGGTCCACATCGCGTGGGACCGCACGGATTGCTGCAGCCGCTGGCCGACGGTGTGAAATTTCTCTTCAAGGAAGATCCGACTCCCGCGGGCGTGGATCGCTTCGTTTATTTCCTGGCGCCGCTGCTTTCGTTGGCCTTGGCGCTGACATCCATCGCGATCATTCCGTTCGGGCCGAATCCGCTACCATGGAAAATATTGGGACAGGATGTTTACCTGGGGATTTTGCCGCCGGATGTAAACATCGGGATCCTGGCGCTTTTCGCGATTACTGCTCTGGGTGTTTACGGCGTGGCGCTGGCCGGTTGGTCCTCCAACAGCAAATATCCGCTGCTCGGCGGCCTGCGCAGCTCGGCCCAGATGATCAGCTACGAACTGGCGCTGACGCTTTCGGTAGTAGGCGTGTTGCTCATCGCGGGAACTTTTAACCTTACAGAAATTATTAATAACCAGACCAGCCGCTACGGAATTCTAGGCTGGAATATTTTTCCGCAATTCCTGGGCTTCATCTGCTTTTTCATCGCGGCGGTGGCGGAAACGAACCGCGTGCCCTTCGATTTGCCGGAAGCCGAGTCAGAACTCGTCGCCGGCTTCCACACTGAATACGCCAGCTTCAAGTTCGCGATGTTTTTCATCGCGGAATACACCAGCATGATCACGGTGTCGAGCTTGTGCGCGATTCTGTTTTTTGGCGGCTGGCTGTCGCCCTTCCCTCCCACTTGGACGTGGACCTACTATCTGCCGACGCTGATCCTGCTGCCTTTCGGGGCCTGGGTCATCTGGGACGGGATTCGCTACGAGACAATTTTTGGCAAGATTATTTTGCCGGGCGTGGGCGCGGTAATGTGCGTTATCGCCATCGCGCTGATCGCCTTTCCTGCGCTAAACGGTTTTATCCAGGCGCCCTTCTGGCTGCTGTCGAAGATTTTTGTGTTCCTGTTTGTTTACGTGTGGATGCGCGGAACCTTGCCGCGATTGCGCTACGACCAGTTGATGGCTTTCGGCTGGAAGATGTTGCTGCCGGTTTCCATCGCCAACGTGGTTTTCACCAGCTTCGCGATTTTGCGCTGGGGCGGAATCCGATGACGCCGCAGCTGGTGGTATTTTTTGTGCTGGCGGCGCTGGCCGTGGGCGGTGCGCTGAGCCTTATTTTCCAGAAGCACCCTATTCACAGCGCTCTTTCGCTGATCGTGGTGATGGTGTCGCTCGCGGGACTGTACCTGCTGATGGGCGCGGAATTCGTGGCCGCAGTGCAGATCATCGTTTACGGCGGCGCGATCATGGTGCTGTTCGTCTTCGTAATCATGCTGCTGAACGCCGGAGTGGAAGAACACACGAGTATTTCGAAATTTGCGGGTTTTCCCGGGCTGTTGCTGGCATTCGCCCTGACGGGATTTATCGCCGCGACGATTGCGCGCTCCACCGACAGCGTGCAGGCCGTCGCGCAGCCCGGAAATATGGCCTCTACGCGCGATTTATCCACCATGATTTTCCGCGATTTTGTGTATCCCTTTGAGCTCACTTCCTTCTTGATCCTGGTGGCGGTGCTGGGAGCCATCGTGCTGGCGCAGCGGGAGAAAGCCTGATGGTGCCGACAAACTACTATCTGGTGCTGAGCGCCATTTTGTTCGGGCTGGGCGTGCTGGCATTTATTTTCAAGCGCAACATCATCACCATTTTTATGTCCATCGAATTGATGCTCAACGCCGTAAACCTGGCGTTTGTGGCTTTCAGCCAGGCCATGCACAAGCTGGACGGGCAGGTTTTTGTTTTGTTCGTGATCGTGGTGGCAGCCGCGGAAGCCGCGGTGGGGTTGGCGATTATCATTTTGACGGCGCGCAACCGGCAGTCGCTAAACGTTGAGCGTGTGGACCTCTTAAAACTGTAAATGCCCATACTCGAACATCTCTGGATCATTCCACTGTTGCCACTGCTGGGGGCTACGGTGAACGGCCTGTTGGGCAAGGACTGGCCCAACAAGATCGTCAACTCGGTGGCCGTGGGCGCTACCGGATTGTCCTTCCTGGCCGCGCTTGAAGCGGTGCGCGAATTTTTCCATCTGGCACCGGAGCAGATTCCCTGGGTGCAGCAATATTTTTCGTGGATCGCGGCGGGCGAATTCCGCGCGGGCTTCGACCTGCAGGTGGACCAACTCACCGTAGTGATGCTGCTGGTAGTCACCGGAGTGGGCTGGCTGATTCACATTTATTCCACCGGCTATATGGCGCATGAGGGCGGGTATTACCGGTTTTTCTCCTACCTGAACCTGTTCATGTTTTTCATGCTGATCCTGGTGCTGGCCGCCAATTACGTTTTGCTGTTTGTCGGTTGGGAAGGCGTGGGCCTGGCCAGCTATTTGTTGATTGGATTTTATTTCCTCAGAAAATCGGCAGCGGATGCGGGGAAAAAAGCGTTCATCGTAAATCGCATCGGCGATTTCGGCTTCATGCTGGGGATGTTCCTGTTGTTCCGCACGTTTGGAACATTGGATTTCGTGTCACTATTTTCGAAAGCGACGCCGGTGCCTCCGGACGCCATGGGCCATCTGGGTACTTTGACGGTGGCGTGCCTGTTGCTGTTCATGGGCGCGGCGGGAAAATCGGCGCAGATACCTCTGTATGTATGGCTGCCGGACGCCATGGAAGGTCCAACGCCGGTTAGCGCGTTGATTCACGCGGCGACGATGGTGACGGCAGGCGTTTACGTGGTAGCGCGGTCACATGTTTTGTTCATGCGCGCGCCGACGGCCATGCTGGTGGTTGCGATTGTGGGCAGTGCGACAGCCCTGTTCGCGGCCACGATTGGCTTGGTGCAGACCGACATTAAAAAAGTTCTCGCCTACTCCACGGTCAGTCAGCTGGGCTACATGTTCCTGGCCTGCGGTGTAGGCGCGTTTTCCGCGGGCATCTTCCACTTGATGACGCATGCCTTCTTTAAGGCGCTGCTCTTTCTCGCCGCGGGCAGCGTGATCCACGCCATGGGCGGTGAGCAGGACATGCTGCGCATGGGCGGCCTCAGTAAAAAAATCAAGTGGACGTACGTCACTATACTGACGGGCACGCTGGCTATCACAGGAATCCCTCCGCTGGCAGGATTTTTCAGCAAGGATTCGATTTTACTGAACGCCTACCAGAGCGAAAATGGCGGACATATTCTTTACGCCGCGGGATTGTTCACAGCGCTGCTGACTTCTTTTTACATGTTCCGCCTGATCTTCCTCACATTTTTCGGCAAGCAACAGTACGACGAGCACCACGTTCATGTGCATGAGTCGCCTAAGAGCATGCTGGTGCCGTTGGCGATTTTAGCGGTGCTATCCATCGTGGGCGGCTGGCTGGCCGCTCCGGCGTTCTGGGGCCAGCCGGATTATTTTGCAAAATTTTTGGAGCCGGTGTTCGCTGCTTCCGGTGGCGCGGAATCGGCAACCGCAGAGGCGGTTGCTCAGGCGCTGGAGACTCCGTTGGCAATCGTGGCGGTCATTACGGCGCTCGCTGGATTGTTGGCCGCCTGGTGGCTGTACCTGAAGAACCCGGAGAAGCCCGCCAGCCTGGCAAAATCTTTTGGCGGGGCCTACCGCGCGCTGCTGCACAAATATTACGTCGATGAACTCTACGCCGCGGTGGTGATCAGGCCGCTGCTGTGGGTTTCCACTAACATTTTGTGGAAGACGGTGGATGTTGCGGTTATCGACGGCGCTGTAAACGGCATCGCGGAAGGCACCACGGTAATTGGCGACGGCACTCGCCGCACGCAATCCGGCAATACGCGGAGCTACGCGGTTTGGGTTGTGGTCGGCGCGATCGTGATTGTGGCGGTGATTTTCTGGCCGCACGTGCGGCCGGTCCTGGGAGTGGCGCGCTGATGAGCTCACTTTTCCAGGGCGGACATCTGCTTTCCATCTTGATCTTCTTCCCTGCCGTGGGCGCGCTGGCACTGATGCTTTTGCGCGGCGATGACCACATTTTCATTCGGCGCATCGCGCTGATCGTGTCGGTTGCGGAATTTTTGTTTTCGCTGCTGTTGCTGCGTGGGATCCCGCTGAATATGGGCGGCTACCGCCTGGAAGAAAATGCGCAGTGGATTACCACTCCCCCGATTCACTATCACCTGGGCGTGGATGGCATCAGCCTGTTCCTGGTGATATTGACGACATTCCTCACGCCAATTTCCGTGCTGGCTTCCTGGAGCAGCATCGGGCATCGCGTAAAAGAATTTTTCGTGATGCTGTTGATGCTGGAAGTCGGCGTAGTGGGCGTGTTTCTCTCGCTGGACCTGTTTCTCTTCTTCCTTTTCTGGGAAGTGATGCTGATTCCCATGGCCATGCTCATCGGCATCTGGGGGCACGAACGGCGGATTTATGCCGCGGTGAAATTTGTTCTTTACACCATGGCCGGCTCGATTCTGATGCTGGTGGGAATTATCTGGCTGTACAACGCCACGGGCACGTTTGATCTGCCTATCATTCAGCAGATGACTCAGACCGGCACGCTGGTGCTGGAACCGCGCGCTGAAATGCTGCTGTTCTTGGCGTTTTTCGTGGCCTTCGCGGTGAAGGTGCCGCTGTTTCCGCTGCACACCTGGCTGCCGGACGCGCACGTGGAAGCGCCTACGGCGGGTTCGGTAATGTTAGCGGGCGTGCTGCTGAAAATGGGCACCTACGGCATGATGCGTTTTTGCTTGCCGTTGTTTCCAGAAGCGGCGCACCGCGCGGCCCCCTGGGTTGCGGCGCTGGCGATCATCGGAATTATTTACGGCGCGCTGGTGGCGCTGGTACAGCCCAACTTGAAAAAGCTCGTGGCGTACTCGTCGGTAAGCCACTTGGGTTTCGTGGTGCTGGGAATTTTTGCGTTCCGCAATATTTCCATGCAGGGCGCGGTGTACCAGATGCTGGCGCACGGGATTTCAACCGGCGCGCTGTTCTTGCTGGTGGGCATGCTGTACGACCGGCGGCATACTTTTGAAATCAGCGAGTACGGCGGGCTGGCTACACCGATGCCCAAGATGGCGGCGTTTTTTATGTTCGCGGCGCTGTCGTCGCTGGGGCTGCCAATACTCAACGGCTTCGTGGGCGAATATTTAATTTTGCTGGGCACTTATCAGTCGCACTGGCAGTGGGCTTCGTGGGCCGCGCTCGGCGTGATTTTGTCGGCGTGCTATCTGCTGTGGTCTTATCAACGCGTGTTTTTTGGCGAAGTGACGCATGAGAAAAACAAGACTTTGCCGGACGCCTCGGGGCGCGAGAAATTTATCCTGGTGACCATGTCGCTGGTGATGCTGTGGATGGGGATCGGCTCGACATATTTTACGCGCCGGACGGCAACAGCTTCTCAGACGGTGATTGACCAAGTGGAACCGCAGCGACCATATGAGGCGGGGGCGCCGGCAAAGGTTATTCCGGCGATCACGGCAACTGGCGCAGTGAATAGCCTGAGCGATTCGAAACAAAATTCTGCAGCAGAGAGCGCCAACCGCTAATGTTCCCACGCACTGACGATATTTTGCGGGTGCTGCCAGAGCTGATCTGGTGCTGCTTCGGCATGTTTTCCATGCTGCTGCAGCCGTTCATCAAGAACCGGCATTTTTTTACGACACTAGCGTTAGTAGGCGCGGTCGGCGGTACTGGCGCGGCCTTTGTGGCCGGCGCGACACCCGGGGCTGGATTTTACGGCCTGATCCAATCGGATGTGTTCAGCTTCTTTTTTCGCTTGCTGGTCGGCATGGTGGCTGTTCTGGTCATCATGGCTTCTGATTCTTACCTGGACCGCGAAAACCTGCCCCATGCCGAATTTTTCGCTTTGGTGCTGTTTGCCACGGCGGGCATGGGCGTGCTTTCTTCAGCTCGGGAATTGCTGACAGCCTTCATCGGCCTGGAGATGAGCTCCATTTCCAGTTACATCCTGGCCGGCTTCCGCCGTGATTCGATGAAGTCGAGTGAAGCTTCGCTGAAATATTTCCTGCTGGGATCGTTTGCCACGGGATTCTTCCTGTACGGCATTGCACTGGTGTACGGCGCGACCGGCACCACGAATCTCAGCCGCATGGATGAAGTCGATCCCAACAGCAATTTGCTCAAGCTCGGCCTATCACTGATCTTGATTGGAATTGGGTTCAAGGTGGCCGCGGCCCCGTTCCAGATCTGGACGCCGGACGTGTATGAAGGCGCACCAACTCCTGTAACGGCGCTGTTCTCTGCGGGACCGAAGGCGGCGGCGTTCGCGCTACTGCTGCGCATATTTGCCAGCGTACCGGCGGCGACGCATTTCTGGTTCTGGGCGCTCTGGGTGCTGGCAATATTGACGATGTTCGCGGGGAACCTCGGCGCATTGTTGCAGACCAATGTGAAGCGCCTGCTGGCCTACAGCTCCATCGCGCACGCGGGATACATCCTCGTGGCCTTCGCCGCAGTCACCTTCATGTCCAACGATTTGAACGGTGGAGCGACACCGGCCTACGCCGCGGTGCTGTTTTATCTGTTGAGCTACGCGCTGGTAAAAATTGGGGCCTTCACCATCGTTTCGGAAATTGGTGGGACGGGCGAGAAGAATCTTTCGCTCGATGACTACGCGGGACTGGCGCAACGGCAACCTTTTGCGGCCGCCACGCTGAGTTTGTTCCTGTTGTCACTGCTGGGATTGCCGGTGACTGCGGGATTTTTCGGAAAGTTTTACATTTTCAAGGCGGCGGTGAATTCGCACCTGATGTGGCTGGCGGTAATGATGGCCATCAACAGCATCATTGGCGCGTATTACTATTTGCGGCTCATCGTGGTGATGTATATGAAGGAAGGCAGCGCCGAAGCCATGGCCGCTCCGGTAGTGCGCTTCCCTGTCGCGGTGAATGTAGTGCTGGCCATCACCGCGATTGGCACGGTGTACTTCGGTCTCTTCCCTAACCAGGTCCTGAATTTCATTCTGCAGCCTAATCTGATCGCGCGTTAGTCCGTAGATCTCGAATAAATACTCCTAAAAAAAGCCGCACCCCTGAAAACAAAGAGTGCGGCGCCGAGCTTTCAGTATGCCTGCTAAGCGTCCCGTTCACTTCACTTTGGTAAGTTGCGAACGGACGGCGACCCACTTGCCGTCGCGCTTGGTGAAGACGTCCATCCAAAAATATTTGCCGCTGGAATCTTTGCCGTCGGTGATACTTTTTTCGGTGTCGCTCCCCTGGACCACGGCGGTGTTTCCGAGCACTTTTACTTCCATGGGTCCAAAGTCCATAGATTCGATCTTGTACTTGCCGGACTTCATGCTATCGAAAAGTTCCTGCCTGGTTAATTTACTGCCGTCAGGCCCGACTCCATTCCAATCCTCGGCGATAATTTGAGAGAGTTTGTCGGTGTCCCCGGCTTTTGCGGCGTCGGTCCAATCGTGTTCCAGTTGCTTGATCGCTGCCGATGTGCTCGGAGCTTTGGCTGCGGGAACCGGTTTGTCCTGTGCGAGTGAGAAACCTGCAGAAACTGATAGCAACAATGCGGCAAGAACGAATTTCTTCATTGAGACATTTCTCCTGTTTGAATATTGAGGATGCGAACGAAGGCCCTATATCTGCGCCGGAGTTTATACGGGGCGAGGAGATTGTCAAAGCAGAATCATCAAAGGCGCCAATCGGGAGATTGGCGCTCTCGTAGGAAGAGAAAAAAAACCGCACCCCTCTTTAAGAAGGGTGCGGCGAGAAACGCCAGAAATGTGCTTCTGGATTTTACAGCAGGCGGTAAAGCAAAAAGCCCAGCGCGAAAGTGAAAAGGGTCAGAGTTTCGACAAAGACGAGGCCGAGAATCATGGCGCCGCGAACTCCATCAGTGGCGCCGGGATTGCGTGCGATACCTTCGCAAGCGGCGGCGGCGATGCGTCCCTGTCCCAGGCCGCAACCGAAAGCGGCGATGGCGACGCCGAATCCGGCGGCTATGGCCAGCGCCGTGGGATTGACGGGGAGTTTCTGCTCGGGAGCGCCACCCTGCGCGAAAGCCGCGGGGACGACGAGCATTACGATTACCAGTGCTACCAGAACGACTGCTGCTTTCTTCATTTACTTCCTCCTCATGAATTGCCGCCAGGAGGTGGTTCCCGGACACCGTGCAGCCGGGCTCACGCTGGAGCGGCCTACAAATTCGTTTAGTGCTCGTCCGCGGTGGCCATGCCGATGTACACGGCGGGAAGAATGGTGAAAACGTAGGCCTGCACGACGGAGACGAACACGTGCAAAAGAATAAAGAGGATGGGAAACAGGGCGGGGAGAACTCCGACGACGACGCCGAGGATCGGAGACTTGGTCCATCCGGAGGTGAAGGCTCCCGCAAAGAGACCGAGGAACAGGCCGTAAATAATATCGCTAGCGAAAATGTTGGCCCATAGGCGGACCGACAGAGACAAAAGGCGCGCGGTAGTGCTGAGGATTTCAACCGGGAACATCAGCGGCGCGAGCCACGCTACCGGCCCGGTGAAGTGCTTCATGTAGCCGATGGGGCCGTGATGGCGAATGCCCTGCCAGTTGAAATACAGAAACGTGATGAGCGCGCATGCAAGCGGCACGGTGTAGACGCTGGTGGGCGCGGTGAGAAACGGAAACGCGCCGAACAAATTGCCGAGCAGCACGAAAAGCGCGATGGAACCGACCATGGGAATGTAGCGTTCCCAGTGATGGCCGGCATTCTGACTGAGGACATCGCGAAGTCCGAAACCCATGGGATTGTTGAGCAGCAACTCGGCGATTTGCTGCGAGGCGCCGGGGCGTTCAACAGAGAGGCGAGAACGCACCCACAAGGCGAGCAGAGTACCGATGAGCACGACCGCGAGGGCCATCACCACGTGTTCAGGGATGGGATTTTCCGGGTCGGTGGGCTTCACGTGCAAAGCCGAAAGCAGCGACAGCGCGAAGCTGCCGAAGATGCGATTGACGAAGTGCGTTAACCAGCTTACATGTTCCATAGAATGGTCGGCTGCGAGATGCTTAGCTCCCTGTTTTGTCTAATGGCTCGACTCCACGCTTCCCCGCTGCGGGCCGGGCGATTTCATACACACTGGCGGCCACGGCCGCTGGTCCCAGAGCACACAAACCCACCACCATGCTAGCGAGGGGAACTTTCAGAATCTTAAAAATAACATACACGGTGAAGGCTATCAAGGCGTAGCGGAAGAGTACGCGGAAATAGGCACCCAGCGGCACGCGGGGCTGGGGCAGGCCGGCCTGCGCCTGGGAGGCGTTGGCCAGCGCGTCCATGCCCTGGCGCAGCCAGCGAAAATTGAACCATGCGAGGATGGCGCCAATCATCAAGCCGGTGGCCCACAACATATCGTGGAGTGCCGCGGCGGTGGCTCCCGCGAGCGCCCCGGTAAGGAGGATGAGCCAGGCGATGCGGCGTTCAGTTTGCGCCGCGGGAGTGAGGCTAGGCGATGCAGCGGCCATGTATTTTCACGAGCGAATCACGACGGTCAGGAACGGCTTCCAGAGGTCCGGCGGATGATGTCGCGGACGCCGCCGAAAAATCCCAATGCGCCGAAAACCAGCATCAGGTAGGGCTTGGTGTGGAACCAGCGATCCAGAAAGAAGCCGAGCACTCCCCCCAGTAAAACTGCGCCGACAATGACGAAGGGAAGCTCCATGGCCATGGCGAATTGCGTGGAGAAATTGTTGGATTTCGCCGGAGTGGCCGAAGTAGAGGAGTTTGATTCGTCGTTCACAGGTTTATTGTCCAAAGGCATAGCGGGCCATGCGCATGAAGGGCTCAGAATACAGGCCAGCGGCGAGAGAAACAAACGCGCAAACGCCCAGGACGATGGCTTCCGGAGCACCCAAAGAGACGGCCGCGGTTTCAGCATTTGAATCCGGGCTGCGGCGGCACGCGTGTACGGCGATACGCAGGTAGGACCATGCCAGTGGCAGCGCTAAAAATGCGGCACACCAGGCGGTGTACCGGTGGCCACTCCGCCACAGGGACTGAAAGAGGGAGTAGCGCGCGAAAAATCCCGCTGTGGGAGGAAAGCCGGCCAGAGCAATCACAAAAATTACCAACAACACAGCAACGACAGGGCTACGGCCGCCCAGATCGTTTAGACTGGCCATTTGTGGTCCGGCTGCAGACTGGTTACGGGCAGCCAGTAAAACGGCGAAGGCACCGCTGACGATGAATAAATAGGTAAAGAGATAGTAGACCAGGGCGGTCAGGGCAGTTTCGTCTCCTGATATTAGGGCCAAGAGCATATAGCCAATTTGAGCGCAAGATGCGCACGCGAGAATGTCTGAAAAAGTTTTTTGACGAAGAGACGCGACGACGCCCGCAGCGATCAATGCCAGAGCGACAGCAACAACAACGGGCCACCAAGTGTCGTGATACTCGCCGAAAACCGTGAGGGTCAGGCGCATCAGCGAGGCCAGCATAGCAACGATGAACCCACCAGACAGAAACAAAACCGGAGTGATAGGTGAAGCGGAATGAGCGCTTTCAACCAGGCGGTGCATGGAAGCAGCTTTGGTTTTTGCGAGAAGGGCAAAAAGGACCAGCAGGAATGCGGCGATTGGCAGCGTTTCGAGCATGAAGGGGCGCCAGTGCAATGCTTCGGGCAATCGAGATTGCAGCAACTGATACATTTGCGCGCCATGTGCGCCAGGCTGGTGACTCACGGCAATTACTTTAGAAATATTGTGGCGACGGGTCAACGCGGATGCAATTTTGCCAATATTTGTAGCAGCGCTGAGTCCGTAGAGAAGAGAAAAACCATAGGCGAGGATGGCGGAGCCGAACAAGCTGCCAAGCATAAATTTGACAGACGACGGTTCGGGCTTGCTCGATACTCCTCGAAGGGCTGCCAGGAAAAAACAGCTCAGCGCCGCGACTTCCAACGCGAGAAACATCACCAGTAAATCCACGGCAGAGACCGCGAACATCATCGCCGCGCAGGCAAAAAGAAGCAGGGCGTAGTAGCGAGCTTTGTGGCGCAGAGGGATGGAGCCTTCGTTCACAGAAAGCAAAATGACTAGGGCGGAGGCCGCGAGCAACAGCGCAGAGAAGAACAGGAAGTAGGTGTCCACGATGATGGTGTCGTGAACAGCCGTAAATTCAGCGCCGGTAGAAATGCGGGCGCGGAGCATCCATAAAGTGAGGCCGCTGAAAACCACGCCGGCCAGGGCCAATGTGGGACTCCAATACTTTTCTTTCTGGCTGATCCAGGTATCCATGGCCAGGATGCCCACGGCGAAAAGCAGGAGTTCCAGTTGCGGGAGAAAAGCTGCGCCGTCGGCATGCATGAAATTGCGAATAACGTCGAGTGCGTGAGTGAGCATGTAGGCGAGAGCGATTGTCGAAGAGTGGATAATCAACTGGCTGGGACGCCTTGTTCAGGATGTTTTGCCGGGGCGGTAGAAACGTTGAACCACCGCGTGAAAACCACGGCAATAATCGCCAGAGCTACCAGGACTTGTGCGACAACCATCAGAATGATGAAAGCGGCAAAAGTTTCGCCCGCGGCGTCGGCAAAGAAGCGCGCAAAAGCCATCAGATTGATGCCTGCGGCGTTCAGGATCATTTCAATGGAAAAAAGTTTAATGACGAGGCTGCGGCGAGTGATAACACCGATGACTCCGATAAGCAGGAGCGTGAAACTCAGAAAGAGATAATCGGAAATGGGCAGCATGCGACTCAATCTCTCCTTCGAAATACTGCCCGGATGCCGACAGTGGCGATCACCGTGGCGAGCGCCATCATCGCCAGTGGCAACAAATCATAGCTGAGGAAGTATTTCAGAATATCAGCAACTGTCAGGGGCCACGGAAAACTGGCTTTGGGCAAGAGAACGGTAAGTCGCTCACCAGGCAGGAAGTGACGCTGCGCAACGCCGAAGGCAATCTCCAGTAGCGCCACCACAGTTGCGATAATGGCGGCGGCTTTGGCGCGCCAGTGGTATTCGTTGGCCAATGCCACATCAAGTTTAGAGACTTCCACGGCGAATAGAATCAGGGCCGCGACCACACAAAAGATGGCGATGAGTTGAGCGGCAAACAACAGCGGAGCGTGGAGCTGCAAATAAATTCCGGCGGTGGCGAACAGAGTGAGCACGAAACAGATAGCGCTGTAGACGACTGTTCTCGCCGAAATGGTGAGAGCCGCGAACAGGATGGCCCCGGCGCCGAGAATGAAGAATATTATTTCGTGAGGCATTTTTTGGATGCGATGCGGGACCATTTGGCAATGAAGAGAACCCGCATGCACGGCACTATTTCTCGAATAAGAGTTCCCCGGCGCGCTGGGTGGCTTTCACTACGGCCTTGATCAAGGTTACACGCAACTTGCCCTCTTCGAGTTCGAGAATTCCATCAATGGTGCAGCCTGCCGGAGTGGTTACGGCGTCCTTCAGTAACGCCGGGTGATCGCCGGTTTCCAGGACCACGCTGGCGGCGCCTTTCATGGTTTGCGCGGCGAGAAGCGTGGCGACGTCGCGGGCGAGGCCGACTTTCACGCCGGCTTCGGCCAGAGACTCGAGAATGATGTAGGCGAAGGCCGGGCCACTGGCGGAAAGCCCGGTGACGGCGTCCATATTTTTTTCGTCTACCACAACAGTACGGCCGACGGCGTCAAACATCGCGCGCGCGATTTCCACGTGTTGATCGGTGGCTCTGGCTCCCCGGCAGATGCCGGCCATACCGCAATTCACGGTCGAGCAGGTATTGGGCATCACGCGTACGACAGCGGTTTTAGCGTCGAGCCGCTGCTCGATGTAGGAAGTCGGTACGGACGCAGCCACGGAAATGACCAGCGCACCGGGGGTAAGTTCGCCGGAGATTTCCTGGAGGACGTCACCGATGACTTGGGGCTTAACGCCGAGAAGAACGATGTCGGCATTGCGAACGGCCGTGCGATTTTCGGTGGTGACGTTGATGCTCAACTCTTTGGCAAGATTGGAGGCTTTTTCGCCGTGCTTCACCGTGGCGGTGACGTTTTCAGGCTTGAAGAGATTTTGTTTCAAGTAGGCGCGCAGAAGGATGCCGCCGAGTTTGCCGGTGCCCAAGACGGCCAATTTTTTGGCGGAGAGGTTTTCATTCATGGAGAAGTATTGTTGACGAGGCGTGCAGAAGCGTCAACCTCCGAATGTTTGGTAGGGGAGCAGTTTCGATAGCCGCCTTTTAGTCATTCGGCAGCACATCGGTTGCTGGTCGATTCTTTCTGGACGAACGATACAGTAAAATGATGCCAATCAAAGCTAGCACCGCCGAAAAAATTGACAACATGAAGGCCCTCACCATATTCGCCTCGTAAACCTGGGGATGCACCTCGACTTTCAGTCGTGGATTTCCGGACATCAGAGCGGACCCATCTGCAAGAACATTCACATCTAACACATACCGCCGCCCGTATTGACTTTGGAACTGTCCGAGTTCGCGTGAAATTGCATCATTCATCCAAGCACCGCTTCGGTAGTCCTCACTGGAGCCTCGGGCGGCAGTCTGACCGTTGTTCGAGAGAACCCAAGACGCTCTCACTACAGAGGGTCTATCCGGACATTCTTGCAAAGCTGTAGATGTACGCCCCATCGCGGTACCGAGTAGGCAATTGAGCGTGTCAAACGGAATCGTCTTTTGAACCTCGATATCAATCATGAAAGGCGCATTCAGATTGATTTTGAATTCGCGAGTGCGAATGTGACCGATGCTCATGGAAATGGGAATATCCACAGGGCGCTCCGTGCGAGTGGACAGCCATGCAACACAACTTCCGTACAGGGCAATTCCAGCCCCCACGAAAGCCCAGCCCACCATTTTTTTTCGCGTCAATTGCCCGGCCTCATCCGCTAAGAGTTTACATTTAGCGAATCGGAACCCCGTCATTGAAACCATTGCCAGGATGGCTTGATTGACAAGGCGCTCGCTCCCGGGGCGGAATTTTCAATCAGTCGTGGCGGGCGCCGTGGAGGACGTGGACGGCGTGAGGCAACAAGTGGGCGATGGATTCGAGGGACTCGACAGCGCCTTTGGGGCTGCCGGGGAGATTGACGATGATGCTTTTGCCGCGCACGGCGGTGACGGCGCGGGAGAGCATCGCAGTGGGAGTTTTTTCCATGCCTTTGCGGCGCATTTCTTCGGCGATTCCCGGGATGATGAAGTCAGCGACGGCAGTAGTGGCTTCGGGAGTGTTGTCCCGCGGGCCGATGCCGGTGCCGCCGGTGGTGAAGACTACGTCAACTCGGCCGGAGTCGGCGATGGTGCGGAGCTGTTCGCGAATGCTCGCTGGATCATCGGGCAGACGCAGAGTGGAGGTAACTTCCCAGCCTAGGCCGCGGCAGAACGCTACGACAGCGGGCCCGGAGGTGTCTTCGCGTTCGCCTTTGGAGGCGGAATCGCTGATGGTGAGGATGGCTACGCGCATAGGAGAGGAAAATCTATCGGCCAAGTCCTACTTAGCCACTTCGTCGCGGCTGGCTTCGTCCATAAGGCGCATCGCTTCCATGAGCAGGCCCGTAGTGGTGCGGGTAGTGCTGGTGCGCGTGGATGCATTGGCGGCGTTAAAATCAATTTCGAATTCGCCTTCGGTCCATAGCACGACGCGGTAGACAGCATCGTCTCCTTCGACATCCCCGCTCTTGGCGTCGCGGCATTGGCCGCTAGCGAAATATAGTTCGCCGCGCTCGGCGCCTTTCTGAACTACCAGGCGGCAGGATTTCTGGCCCATTTCGAGCGACTGCATCAGATCGATCATGCTCATTTCTTCCAGTCGGCCTTGAATGACGCCGGGGCGGGAAGCCTTGGTCTGCAATTTTTCGAGGTGCAGGCGGTCCACAACTTTTTTGGTGATGCGCACGAGATCTTTGACCAGGAACGGCTTGGTGACGAAATCTTCCACGCCGTCCACCAGTGGCCGCAGGCGTTCTTCGATGTCGGCGCGGCTGGCCATGAAGAGGAACGGAATGTGGCGGGTGGAGTGGCGCCCCCGCAGCTTTTCGAAAAGCTGACGGCCATCGAGGCCGGGCATTTTGTAATCGCAGAGGATGAGATCGGGCGGCTCGTCGATCACTTTGAGCAGCGCGTCGGCGCCGTCGTCGGCCAGCACCACTTCGCAAACGGATTCGAGGGCTTTGAGGACCAGGTCGCGGATCAACGGATTGTCGTCGGCGAGAAGGAGGGTGATGCTTTTGCCGGTGGCGGCGCTCATCGAGATCTGGCCCGGAACTTGGTTGATTTCGCGCTGGCCGCACGACGGTAGTCGCCGCTCTTCCCGCCCGTTTTTTCGACGAGCACGATGCCGCTAATCTCCATGCTTTTATCCAGGGCTTTGCACATGTCGTAAACCGTGAGGGCAGCGGCGGCAACGGCGACCAACGCTTCCATCTCCACGCCCGTTTGGGCGGTCGTCGTCACAGTAGACTGGAGTTCCACGCCATTCTGGCATAGGGAGGCAGTCACATCAATATGCGCGAGCAGTAGTGGGTGACAAAGAGGTATCCATTCGGAGGTCCGTTTGGCGGCGGCGATGCCGGCTATGCGGGCGACTTCCAGGGGATTGCCCTTAGGATTTTCCAGTCGTTTTACGGCGCGCACCACTGCGGGCTTCATCTTCACCAAGCCGCGGGCGATTGCGATGCGGGTGGTGGCAGTTTTGGCAGAGACGTCCACCATCTGGACGTTGCCGGACTTGTTGTAGTGAGACAGTTTTTTCATTTTATTAAGCGTGCCCGGGTGGCCTATCCTGGGCGTTTTCTGCGAAGGGTCGGATGCCTCCAAGAGCGGCTACAAAACATCCTTGCGCATCAGCACGTTAACATTTTCGCCGGCCGAAAGCGTTTCCACATCGGAGGGGACGACCAAGTAGCAGTTTGCCTGCGCCATGGTAACGGTGTCACCGGAGCCTTTCCAAGAGAGCGGGCGGACTTTGGCGGAACCGCCCGTCCATTCAACAAGGGCCGGAAGGAAATGCGTCATGCCCGGCTTTTCTTTCAAGGGTTCGGCGAGAGTAGCTTTCAAGAACGGTAGCGGGCGAGCCTGAACGCCGCTGAGCAGATCGATGGCTGGCACAACGAAAAGCCCAAAGGTGACCATGGTGGAGACGGGATTGCCGGGCAGGCCAAAAATTGGTTTCTCGTTGTGCATCGCGAAGACCGCGGGTTTACCGGGGCGGATGGCTACGGCGTCAAAATAAAATTTTACGCCCAGCGTCTTGAGCACGTCTTCCACAAGATCGTATTTGCCCATGGATACGCCGCCGGACATTACCAGAATATCTTCCTGCAGGCCGCGTTGAATATTTTCGGCGAGATTTTCGACGCGGTCGGCGGCGTTGCCAAGAAGGACCGGTTCGCCGCCAGATTCGCGGACCTGCGCGGCAAGAGAAACGCTGTTGCTGTTTCTAATCTGGAACGTTCCAGGCGTAGCGTCTACCGCAACGATTTCGTCCCCTGTCGAGAGAATGGCCACGCGAGGTTTTTTTGCACAGTGAAGTTTGACTGCGCCGATTTGCGCGGCGAGCCCCAGTTCGGCGTAGCCGAGTCGATAACCGGAGCGCAATAAAGTTTGCCCTTTGGTAGCTTCGCTTCCCTTCTTGGCAATATTTTGGCCCGACGTGGCCGTTTGTTGGAAGGAAACCTGATCGCCGTCACGCTGAATGTATTCGATCATCACAACGGCGTCCGCACCCGGTGGTACGGCCGCGCCCGTCATGATCTGGAGACAACTCAATGGCGCAAGCGATTCAGTGAGTGCGTCACCCGCTTTGATTTCGCCAACACATTTTAGCGTGGCGCCCGAGGCGGATTCAGCAGCGCGAACCGCGTAACCATCACGCATGGCACGATCAAACGGAGGGTAGTCGCGATCGGCTGACAGGTCTTGCGCGAGAACGAAGCCCAGGGCGGCGTGAATATCCAGTTCAATAACTGCCGTAGCGCGATGGAGCTTTGAGAGTTGAGCAATGACTTCGTTGCGCGCTTGTTCAAATGTCAGCATGTAGTGTCTATGCTACGGCTACAGCCAAGTGGAAAGTAGCGAGCCTGGCTGAATGATGGTGGCGTCGCGCTCAGGACCGGTGGAGATCATGCCGATTTCGACGTGGAGGAAATCGGAGATGAATTTCAAATAGTCCACGGCGGCTTTGGGTAGCTGCGAGCCGTCTTTCACGCCGTAGGTGGATTCGTTCCAGCCGGGCAAGCTTTTGTACTCCGGCGTGACGTGTTCGTATTCTTCCGAGAGGGCGGGCATTTCGTTCAACGGTTTGCCTTTGTACTTGTAGGCCACGCAGACCTGAATTTCTTTCTGCGTGTCGAAAACATCGAGCTTGGTGACCACCAGCGAATCGATGCCGTTGATCATTTTCGAATAGCGCAACATTTGTAGATCGAGCCAGCCACAGCGACGAGGACGCCCAGTGACGGCGCCGAATTCTTTTCCGCGCTTGCGAACTTCTTCGGCGTCGAGGTCCGGCATCTCCGTGGGAAACGGCCCAGAACCCACGCGCGTGGTGTAAGCCTTGGAAATTCCCAACACGTGCTTGAGTTTCGTAGGTGGTACGCCAACACCGGTGGATGCGCCGCCGGAAATGGCGCTGGAGGACGTGACATACGGGTACGTCCCGTGATCAATGTCCAGCATAGTGCCCTGAGCGCCTTCGAAGAGCAGCGACTTGCCTTCGTCAAGCGCATGATTAACGAGCTCGGCGGTGTCGCAAATGTAGCCGCGAATTTTCTCCCCGAGGGCCAGGGTATCTTCGACTTCGTGAGAGAAATCAATATTCGCGCGGTAGGCGCCTTTGGCGAGGCGATTTTTTTCGGCCACGACAACGGCGGCCTTTTTGCGAAAGAGTTCGGGATCCAACAAATCGCACATGCGCAAACCGCGGCGCGCCATCTTGTCTTCGTAAGCGGGCCCTATTCCGCGCGAGGTCGTACCGATTTTATCGGCGCCGCGCGCGATTTCCGCAGCTTTGTCCAGTTCACGGTGATACGGAAAAATCAGGTGGGCACGATTGCTGATGTGCAAGCGGCCTTTTACATCAATGCCGACCTTCGCGAGGGTTTCGATTTCCTTGACCAGCGCAGCGGGATCCACGACCACCCCCGTGCCGATGACGGCATGGCGGCCGGGGCGCAGAATGCCACAGGGGATGAGCTGCAGAACGTAGCGATCGGTGCCGATGATGACGGTGTGGCCGGCGTTGTGCCCCCCCGCGACGCGCGCGATGTAATCGAAGGACCCGGCAAGATAGTCTACGACCTTGCCCTTGCCTTCATCGCCCCATTGCGCACCTACAACAACGACAGAATTCATTCTGGCCTTTCATGCTTCTTTGCTAGACGATCCGTTGCAAATAAGCCAGCCGGACAGAAGAGAACGGCTAGCACTGCCCTCTCCGTCAAAGTGAGAGAAGCACGGCGGGAGCTTGCCTGCAAATCACAAATCAGAATCGTACCTTTGGCTGCGCGCGGGCGCAAGCAGTCAGCCGTTGAAGATTGAGAGTTGCTACTCCCAGCGAAAGATTCTGGACGAGAGCGCATTACAAACGAAGAATACGATGACGAGCCCGGCTAGGTCTCCGCGATGGGCGGACCAGCTGTCACCATTCCAGATGCCCTGCAGCAGTGAGACTGCATAGGTCAGGGGTAGCGCCCGAGCAACTGCGTGAAGCACCGGCGGAAAAGATTCGATGGGCGTGAAAAGACCGGAAAAACCAATCATGGGATACAAGATGATGGCGCCGATGGGCTGTGCGAAACGCGCGGTGGGAACGATGCTGGCGATCACGAAGCCTACGGAAAGGATGCTAATGGTGCTGAAAATCAATGCCAGAGCAAACGAAGGCAAAAACACATCCACGCCGATTGGATAGTAGCGTTTGCCGGCCAGGACCAACATGACCAGCGTGATAGCGCTGAGCAGCAACTTCACGAGGACGTGCGCCGTGAGGATGGTTTGCGGCCGCAGCGGAGTAGCGCGGAGACGTTTGAGGATGCCGCCCTCGCGATAGATGGAAATGATGGTGACCAGCGAAAGTACGGCGCTAATCACAATCAAAAGAGAAGCGAATACCGGCAGTCCCACGCGGATGAAATTGCTGGCAGCCAGGTTGGCGGGCGCAACGCGGCGTCCGACAATTCGTCCAGCCACAAGAAAAATCAGCACGGGAAAGACGATAGTGCCGAAAGCGCCGAGTGGTTCACGCAGGAAGATTTTGATTTCGATCCAGGTGAGTTTGAAGAGTCCGCGCATCATTGTTTGTCTTTCACGACCGCAGCGTGGAGTTACTCACGGATGGATCGCCCCGTAAGCTTCAGAAAAACGTCTTCGAGGTTGGGAAGAATCGTGCGGAAGTCGGTGACCCGAATTTGATTTTCGGAGAGGCAATGAATTACGTCCGTGACTAAATCCTCACCGCGACCGCGAATGGTGAAGCGCCGATCCGTGCATAAAACCGACTCGACACCGGGAATCGCTTTGAAGCGTTGTTCGGCAGCCAGCTCGGCGGTGTCGAGGACAACGGTGCGCTCGGGACAGTGGCGGCGGGTGAGTTGATCGGGGCTACCGATATCGATGATGCGGCCGTGCTCGATGATGGCCACGCGGTCGCAGAGGCGCTCGGCTTCTTCCATCAGATGTGTGGTCAGGAAAACAGTTTTACCGCGCTCGCGAATGCCGCGAACCAGATCCCAGATGGCATGTCGGGCTTGCGGGTCGAGCCCGGTCGTGAGTTCGTCAAGAAATACGACTTCAGGATCGTTGATGAGCGCCAGGGCGATGAACAGGCGCTGCTTCTGCCCACCCGACAGATTCATGAACCAGGTATCGCGCTTGTCAGTAAGGCCCAGTTGTTCAAGTAAGCGCTCGGCGTCGGAAGTTTTTTTCTTGTAGAGCGAAGCCCAGAGGTCGACAGCTTCCCAGACTTTGATGCGCTTCTGCAGCTGGGCCTGCTGGAGCTGCACGCCGATGCGGTTTTGCAGCTTGTAGACCTGGCGAAAGGGATCGAGACCTAGGACGGAAATGGCGCCGCGGTCGGGCGTGCGCAAGCCCTCGATGCACTCCATGGTGGTGGTTTTTCCCGCGCCGTTGGGCCCGATCAGCCCAAAAATTTCGCCGTCGTTCACTTCGAAGGAGACTTCGTCAACGGCTACGGTGGCACCGTACGTTTTACGAACTCCGGAAACCTGAATGACGGCGTGCATTTGTTATCGAATCGTATTACTCGGGCGCGTCGAATTTATATCCTGTACTCCGCTTCATATTTTCAGCTGACGGTGGCGATAACAGTCCAGGGAGTGGTCATTCACCATGCCGACGGCCTGCATGAAGGCGTAGCAGATGGTGGAGCCTACAAAACGGAAGCCGCGGTTTTTTAGATCTTTGCTCATGGCGTCGGATTCCTTGGTGTGAGCGGGAAGTCTGTCGAGCGTCTGCCAGGCGTTCTGCAGCGGCCGGTGATTTACAAAACTCCAGATGTATTTGTCGAAGGATCCGAATTCTTTCTGAATTTGCAAAAATGCCTTAGCGTTGCTGATGGTGGAAGCGATTTTTAAGCGGTTGCGGATGATGCCCGGGTCTGCAAGGAGGCTGGCGACTTTGCGGCGTTCAAAGCGCGCCACTTTTTTCGGATCGAATTTCGCAAATTGCTGGCGGTAGCGGTCGCGCTTCTTCAGAACGGTGTCCCAACTGAGTCCGGCCTGCGCTCCTTCCAGGATTAGAAACTCGAAAAGTTTGCAGTCATCATGAACGGGGACGCCCCACTCTTCGTCGTGATAAGCGATGCTGAGCGGATTGCTGGGCCAGCGGCAGCGAGCGGTGGTTGTGGATTTCATGGCTGAATTCGACAGCAGGTTCCTCACCCGGCTAGGCGGCGGGTTCGGAATGACATAACTCCTTGGTGATCTGTTTTGGTTATGTCGCGGTTACTGAAACACAACTACGGGCGCGGCGCCCGATAAGCGCACCGCGCCCGGTTATGAATGCGTTTGAATTACGCCAGATGGCGCGCCAGCGCCTTCGTGATCTGATCCTTGGGCACGGCACCGACGATCTGCTCGACAACCTGGCCGTTTTTGAAAACCAGCAAGGTGGGGATGCCGCGGACGTTATAGCGCCCTGCGGAGTTGATAGCTTCATCCACGTTGAGCTTCATCACCTTCAGTTTGCCGGCGTAGTCCTGCGCGATTTCCGCGACGGTAGGCGCCAGCATGTGGCAGGGGCGGCACCAGTCCGCCCAGAAATCCACCATTACCGGTTGCGCGTTGCTGGCGGTGAGCACTTCCGCTTCAAAATTGCCGTCCGTTACAGCTTGAATATTGTCAGCCATGGTCTTTGTCCTCAGCGGCTTGGCCTTGACTTGCCTGCCGCTAACTCTCCTCAGTTCGCTCAATTAGATGTTGCAACAGAGATTTGGTTTCGTGCCAACCGTGCGGTCTTATAGAGCTTCGCATATTCAGCTGCCGGGCGCTTCCACGAAAAATCCTTGGCCATGCCGTTCAGCTGAATGCGCTTCCAGATGCGCTCGTCAGTGAAATGCTGCAAAGCCTGGCGAACGGAATCGAGAAGCGCGGCCCCCGTGTAAGGCGCGAACTTAAAACCGGTGCCGGTGCCGTGTTCCACATCGAAAGACTCGACGGTATCGTCCAGCCCGCCGGTGGCGCGAACAATCGGCACAGTACCGTACTTCAAACTGTAGACCTGATTCAAGCCACAGGGTTCGTACCGCGAAGGCATGAGGAACATGTCCGCGCCAGCTTCGATCTTGTGCGCGAGCTCGTTGTCGTAGCCGATGCGCACGCCTACGCGTCCGGGAAATTCGTTGGCCAGGGATTCGAATAATTCCTGATAGCGGCGCTCGCCGGTGCCCAACACGGTTAGGACGAGGTCTTCCTGCATTAGGTCGTGGGCCGCCGCAGCGATGAGGTCAAAACCCTTCTGATCGGCAAAGCGCGACACGATGCCCAGTACAGGGCGGGATTGGTGCTCAGGTGAAAGGCCGAAAATTTCGAGCAGTTCTTTCTTGCAGGCCTGCTTGCCAGTCAGATCTTTTGCGGAGTAACGCGCGGCGATCAGTTTGTCTTTGTCGGGACTCCACACGCTATAGTCCACGCCATTCAAAATGCCCACAACATGGTCGGCGCGGCTGCGCACCACTCCGTCGAGACCGTAGCCGAATTCCGGAGTCTGAATTTCCTCGGCGTATTTCTTGCTGACGGTGGTGAGGTAGTCGGAATAAACGAGCCCGCCTTTTAGAAAATTGACGAGACCATAAAATTCAATGCCCGCGGGGTGGTACACGTCCGTGGGAATGCTGGCACGCTCGAGAACGGCGGCGGCAAAGTGGCCCTGATACCCAAGGTTGTGAATGGTGAAAATTACCGGAATATCCTTCACCAGCGGATCACTGGAGTAAGCCGAACGCAGAAGAACCGGAATGAGCGCGGTCTGCCAGTCGTGGCAATGAATCACATCGGTGGGCCACACGTGTTTGGCGATCTCGATGACCGCGCGGCAGAATTCGCTGTAGCGTTCCGCGTTGTCGGGAAAATCGCCGGCGGCGTTTCCGTAGATGCCGTCACGATCATAGTAGCCGGGGTCATCCACGAAAAAATAGCGCACGCCGTTAAGGATTGTGCCGTCGGCGATGGCAGGAAAACGCAGGCGGCCGCCCATGGGAATGGTGAGGCTCGGCATAACTACCGCGGAAGTGCTTATACCGCGATATCGCGGGAGCACTACGGCGACTTCATGGCCTTGGGCCGCGAGCGCTTTAGGCAACGCTTCCACTACATCGGCGAGACCACCGGTCTTGGAAAAAGGCAGGCCTTCAGAGGCGGCGAAAAGTATTCTCAAAAGTGTCTCACCGGGAAAGACGCTCCAGCGCGAACCGGGGTGTTCGGACCGCAATGATTTTAAGCTATACGATTCGGTGCCGCCGGGTCAAAGTGCCGCGGGCTCCAGGGGAGTTGCTACACTAACTATCAATGGCTCGCCAACATCTTGGCCAACATTTCCTTGCAGATTCGCAGTGGCGTGAGCAGATTGCGCAGGCCATTCGCGTCTGGCCGCCGAACGAGCGGCCGGAAGTCGAGCGGGTTACGGCAAACGCGGACAAAGTGCAATACTGCTGGATCGAGATTGGTCCGGGCCACGGGGAAATGACGGAATACCTGGCCGGCAGCGGTATACCGGTGATAGCGATCGAACTGGACCGCAATTTCAGCGGGCACCTGAACCGTCTGAAAAAGAAGTTTGCCAACCTGGAAGTGATCCACGGAGACATTCTGGAGAGCGACCTGCGCGCGATGTCCGGCGAGCGCCGCATGCGTGTTTATGGCAGTTTGCCGTACTACATTACCTCGCCCATTCTGCATCACCTGTTTTTGTTCGCAGACTTGATCGACGAGATCCATGTGGTGGTGCAGACGGAAGTGGCGGAACGCATGGCGGCGGAACCGGGAAGCAAGGCCTACGGCTATTTGTCCGTCGCGACCCAACTACATGGGCGGCCAGAGATGGTGTTGGAAGTTCCCCGCGCAGCGTTTAATCCTCAGCCGGAGGTAGGATCCACACTGGTAACGCTGCGCCTGCCAGGGGAATGGGCAAAATTGGCCCTGCCCGCGGGGATCGAAGAAGCATTCCTGGATTTCGTGAAATCTTGTTTTTCCAAGAAACGCAAAACCTTGGTGAATAATTTGCGAGAGAGTTTTTCGCCGGAGAGCGTGCGGGAGGCACTGGGTGGAATTGGATTGCGCCCCGACGCGCGCGCGGAGCAGATTGTTATCGGAGATCTAGGGCGCTTGTTTATGCGATTGGGTAAATAGATCTAGGGCTTTTTTGGTTTGGATTTCTTGTCGGCAGCTACCAGGCGTTCGGGGTAGTCGCTCATGATGCCGTCCACTCCTGCAGCCATGAGCAGGCGCATGTGCGCGGAGTGGTTGACCGTCCAGCACACCACCTGCAGATCTTTTTTGCGCGCGGCGGTGAGCAGCCAAGGGCTGACAAAATCGCCGCGAACGGCGAGTTGTCGCGCGCCAATCTCCAATGCCCGGTCCAGAGGCTTTTCGATCTGGCCGTCGTACAGCAATGCAGTCATCACCGTGGGCTCGATTTTTCGCACCGTGGCGAGAATGTTGGCATCGAAGGAAATCACCACTGTGCGGGCGATCTGGCCGGAATTGCGCAGACCGCTGATGAGCGCGTGTTCCCCGCCCCAGGACCCGCCGGGCTTCATTTCCAGGTAAAAAACCACATCGTGCTTTTTAGCAAATTCGAGAAGTTCGTCGAGTGTGGGAATGCGTTCGCCGGCATATTCGCTGCCGAACCAGGAACCGGCATCTAGCCGGCGCAAGTCGGCAAGAGTCATATCGTGCACAGCGCCCTTACCATTGGTGGTGCGATTGACTGTTTCATCGTGGATGGCCACCAGGCGGGCGTCGCGGGTCAACTGCAAATCGGTTTCGATGAAGGTCGCGCCGAGAGAAACCGCCTTTTTGAAAGAGGCCAGCGTGTTTTCGGGCGCGTGCCCGGAGGCGCCGCGGTGCGCGATCAGCAGCATGGCCGCCGACCAGCCGGAGTGGCAGTTGCAACTTTCCTGAGGACGGCGTGTTTTTTTAACAGGTATTTAATTGAGGCTCGCACTAGATGTATCGTAACACCGCTGGTGGTACTGGCAGGATGCACCTCCATACCAGCGGCTGGAATCAAACGGTCGAACGAGTAACATTCGTGTTAGAGAAGAGGAGAAAAGTGATGAGGAGAGGAAGCATATTAGCCGCAGCGTTGCTGCTGGCCGGGCTCAGCTTTACGTCCTACAGCGCGCAAGCGCAGGACACCAAGGAGCAACGCAACGAACCGAAATCGCGGCAGAATCTGGTTCGCGAGGTGCGACACCAGTTGGTTTTGCTGCCATATTACTCAGTATTCGACAATCTAAGTTTTAACGTGGAGGGCGACACCGTAACGCTCGAAGGGCAGGTGGTACGCCCGACACTGAAGTCGGACGCCGAAGGGGTGGTTAAAAACATCGAAGGCATCGGCCGGGTGGTAAATAACATTGAAGTGCTGCCAACGTCCCCGATGGACGATCAGGTTCGACGGGCGGTGTACCGCGCCGTATACGGAGAAACAGGTTTGTCGAGATACAGCCTTTCGGCGGTTCCGTCCATTCACATCATCGTAAAAAACGGCAATGTGACGCTGGTTGGCATTGTGGACAGCGAGGGTGACAAGAATCTAGCGAACATCCGGGCTAACGGCGTGCCGAATGTGTTTGGCGTCAAGAATGAGCTGGTGGTTACGCCTTCGAAATAACCGGCAACAAATATAAGCGTCAAAAACGACCCGCGCTTTTCGCGGGCCGTTTTTGTTTCCCTGGCGACTTATGTGGCAGGAGCGACGGTCGTAGGCTGGCGCAATTCCGGAATGTAGATAGCGGCGACTTGGTGGGCAATTTTTGTTGGATCGGAGTGTTCGCTGTCTAGATTGGTGAAAACCACCACACTAAGTTTATCGTTAGGATATCGCGTGAAGTTCATGTGAAAGCCCTGCCAGGAGCCACTGTGTCCGATGACTGCATGGCCATTGGAGGTTCCGAGGGCCCAACCGAAACCGTAGGGATAGGTTTTGCCGTCGCTTAAACGTACCGGCGTATACATCTGTTCATAACTGGATTTTTTGAGTAGCGTCTGCTGCGTAAGGGCCGCGTCCCACCGGGCCATGTCTAGTACATGGGTGTACAACGCGCCGTCGGCGGTAGTGTTCAGCTTAGGCGCCACCCATTCCTGATTCTTTAGTTCGCCCTTGACGAGCCGATACCCCGCGGAACGATTGGGGACGATGTCTGCTTCGCTGATGATGTGCGTGGAATCCATGTGCAGTGGGTGGAAGACACGCTCCTCCAGAAAATCACCGTAAAACTTGCCGCTGGCCCGGTGAATCAGAACTCCCAGGATGACATATCCGGAATTGCTGTAGCTCCACTTGGAACCGGGCGGAAAATCCAGCGGGAATTCAGCGAATCGGTGCACCAGTTGATCTTCGGCATAGTCAACGCGGAGATCGATCATCTTGCCGGTGGGCGAGCCGTAGTCGGGGATACCAGAGGTGTGCGTGAGCAGATGGCGGACGGTGATGTCTTTCCATGCAGCAGGAGATTCCGGAAAATATTTGGACAGCTTGTCGTCGAGAGCGAGTTTGCCATCTTCGACGAGCATCATGACTGCAGTGGCGGTGAATTGCTTGCCGACAGAACCGCTCTGAAAAATTGTCTCCAGCTTTACAGGCACGTTGAGTTCAACATTGCTGAGGCCGTAACCCTGGGCTTGGATGATTTTGCCGTCACGCATCACCGCGACCGCCAGGCCAGGGATTTTTTCGTTTTTCATTTCACCGGTGATGTAGGCATCAACTTTTTGAGAGGCGGAGTGATCGGAGATTTGCTCAGGTTTCAGTAAAGTTGACGCCCTGCCCAACGTGAGTAACGCGACAATCGTCAGAACTAGTCTCATGTTTTGCCCTTTTCGAAATGCAGCTTATTGCGCCGTGAACTATAACCCGGCGGGCCTCCGCCGCGGTCAAAATCAACATGAATCGGAAACTTTTGGCGAGGGAATGTCTGGCGTTATACTGCAGTATGCACTCGAGCACTTTTGCTGCCGTTGCGGCAGCCTTGCTTCTGCTTAGTTTTATGCCGGAAACTTCTGAGGATTCCGGTAAAGATACAGAGTTGTGGCGGAAGGACGTGCTGGACTGGCGAGCGAAACACGCGCTGGACCTTCAAAAGCCCGACGGATGGCTGTCGTTGGCCGGGCTGGAATGGCTGGCGCTGGGTGCGAACAGCTTCGGCGGAGCGGAGGACAACAAGATTCACGTGGCGGGCGCGCCGGAACACCTCGGCGTATTGGAACTGAAAGACACTACCGTCACTTTGAAGGAACCGCCCGGAGGCTTTCCGAAAGATTTTCTGGTGGCCGGCGTGCCGGCGAAATCGCAGGCGCTGCGCACCGATCTGAATACCGACAAGTCCGCCGTGCACCTAACCATCGGGACGCTAAATCTGTATGTGATCCGCCGAGCCGACCGCTTTGCGCTACGCGTGAAGGATTCGAAATCGGAAGCGTTGCGTAATTTTCACGAACTGAAATGGTATGAACCGGACCCCCGCTACCGCGTGGAAGCCAAATGGATGCCATACAATCCGGCGAAAACGGTGACACTGATTACGCTGGCGGGCACGGAAGATCCCCAACCCGTGCCCGGCGTGGCGGAATTTCAACTTCTTGGCGTAACCTATAAATTAGAGCCAGTACTGGAAACCGGGCCGGACAGATTGTTTTTTATACTGCGAGACGCCACCAGCACTTCGACGACATATGGGGCTTGTCGGTTTTTGTACACTTCCCTGCCGAGCAATGGCGCGGCCAGGGAGGGTGCGCTGACTCTGGATTTCAACCATCTTGAAAATCCCCCGTGCGCCTACACCTCGTTTTCGACTTGCCCGCTGCCTCCGCCGGGAAATCGTCTGCAGATTGCCTTGCCGGTAGGCGAACAGCGATATCACGAATAGTCAGGAATAGGGCATGGCTGCAGAAAGCGCTAACGACGCACAGGACCGAGCCAAGCTGACAGAATTGCGGACCGCGTTGCTGCGGCTGCACAAGACTTTGCTGGACATGGAGCGCCGCGAATACGAGCGCGAGCACGGACACGTCTCCACCGGGGAATTGTTCCGGCTGGTGCTGGATCACCAGCAATTCGCGTGGCTGCACAATATTTCCGAGTTTGTGGTGCGCGTGGACGAAACACTCGCAGGCGAGGTGCCCATCACCACGGAAGACCTGCGCAGCGCGGTAGGCATGGCCCGCCGTATGTTTGTGCCCTCGGAGTCCGGCGATGCCTTCCAGAAAAGATATTTCGACGCCATCCAGCGCGATCCCGCAGTGGTGATGGAGCACGCGGAACTGGCGCGCCTGTTTAACAGCGAGCCGCCGGAGCCGGCCGCCACGTGAAATTCAGCGATGAGCAATTCCGCGGGTTCTCTGATCATGCACACCGATGAGGCCGTCACGCACCGAAACGATTTCCCCGAAAAAATATAAGATTCGCCGCCTGCAGCGGGCGGAATTGCCCAGCGATACCATCGCGCTGGCGCGCTTTCTGATCGGCAAGGTGGTGGTGCACGAGTTGCCGACCGGGCGTGTGAGCGGACGCATCGTGGAGACGGAGGCGTACCCTCCGGGCGATCCCGCCGGGCATCATTTTCACGGGCCGACGCCCAGAATTAAGTCCATGTATATGGCACCCGGCCACGCTTACGTATTTTTTAATTATGGCGCGCATTTTATGTTGAACGTCAGCGCCGAGCGGGAAGGCGCCGCGGGCGGGATCTTGATCCGGGCAGTGGAACCGCTCGAAGGTGTGGAATTAATGAGGAAACATCGCGGGTGTACGGAGATGCTGGGGCTGACGCGCGGACCGGGGCGACTGGCGGCGGCGTTCCAGATTAATCGCGCGCACGATGGAATCGACCTGTGCAGTGCGGGAACATTGTGGCTGGGCGAGATCGAGGACGCGAAGGGCGTAAAGAAACCAACCATTGGGGAAACCGTGCGCATCGGAATCACGCGGGCGGCTGACCATGTGTTGCGATTCTATGAAGCGGGAAGTCTTTTTGTCAGCGGGCCGAAACGGTTGCTGACCAATACTCCGGCACACAAAACTGGAAGAGCGAAGCGCCTGGGTGTGAAAAAAAAGCTCAAATAGGCCAAACCGTATCCCGTTGTCGAAGAAAATACCCAACCCACAACAGCGACGTGTGAGGTGCGAATCAAAATCAAGATCAAAGGATCAGTGGTTTGCGCAACTTGGTGGCAACTTGCATTCGGGTGCGGCAGCAACTACTCTTCTTTCGCCATGCAGGACTTATCCCCGAAATTCTTGATGCTCGGATTCATCTGGTATGTGGCTTTTCTATTTTCCACCACCTGCCACGAAGCCGCGCACGCCCTGGTGGCCAAGCTGGGCGGCGACGAGACGGCGGCGCAAGGTGGGCAGGTTTCGCTGAATCCCATCCCGCACATCATGCGCGAACCGTTCGGCATGGTGCTGATCCCGCTGCTGTCTTACTTCATAAACCATTCGATGATCGGATGGGCCAGCGCTCCTTTCGATCCGTTGTGGGAACGGCGGCATCCGCGGCGCGCGGGTTGGATGGCGCTGGCAGGTCCGGCGGCGAATTTTTCACTGATGTTGCTGGCGGTAATCGGACTGCGCGTGGGCCTGCATTACGGATGGCTGGGGCGGGATCCGGTAACGGGAGAACCTGGCTTTGCCTTTCTGACGTTGATGGTCTTTTTCTCGCTGAACCTGCTGCTGGGAACATTTAATTTACTGCCGGTTCCTCCGCTGGACGGAAGCAGCGGCATACTCGTGTTCATGAGCGAGTCGACCGCGCAAAAATACCTGAACTGGCTGCGCGGAAACAGCTACGCGATGCTGGGACTACTGGTGGCCTTGGTATTCTTCCGCAAGGTATACCCCTACGTTCAGGATTTCGCCGTCAACATATTCCTGCGCAGCAGTTTTTAGCTGCCAAAAACTAAGCGCCCTGCATTAGAAGAAACTAACATTCGAAGATTTCGCGTGCGAGTTGGTGTGCGCAAAAGTTGGATAGAAGGCCGAAACGGAACCGAAGTTCAAAAGGGGTTGCTGTTTTTCGGCTGGCGGAGGCGGCGCGGACGAACAGAAAGTCAGCCAACGATGCAGGCACACGCCTTACCTGGATTTTCTCTGTAGTTGTGAGCCCGCGAATTGCGGACAGAGAATGGAAGTAAGGATGCGAGTGATTCAGGGTGGCACATATCGAGGCACGAGTGGCTGGAGTTCGGGACGCGGCGCTGGCAGCGCGCAGCTCATTGACCCCGTGCATTCTGGACGACGACCCCGCGCAACTGGAACTGTTGTCGGACATGATTGCCGAGCTGGGCTACGAATCGCTGCCCACCTCAGACCCGGAAGAAGCGCTGCGACTGGTGCAGTCCGGCGCCTGCCGGTTGATATTGGCGGATGTGCATTTGCCGGGAGCGGACGCGTACGGATTTCTGGACCGCGTGCTGCGCGTGGATCCCGGGGTACACGTAGTCATTATCACCAAGGAATATACGCTGGAGTCGGCGCTGGAAGCGATTCGGCGGGGCGCGGCGGATTTTCTGCCCAAGCCCCTGAACGAAGCGCACTTGAAACGGGTGCTGGACGATGTCGCGGCGCTGTATGACCAGCGGCGGCGCGTGCGCGCGCTCGAAGAACAGTTGTTGAGCGACCTGGAGTTTCACGGCATCGTGGGCAAAAGTCCGGTGATGCTGGAGGTTTTTGATTTCGCGCGCAAGGTGGCGCGGCACTACACCAACGTGCTGCTGGCGGGGCCCACCGGCACCGGCAAAGAGCTGGTGGCCCGGGCCATTCACCAACTGAGCCCAGTCAGCGCGCAGCGGCTGGCGGTGTGCAACTGCTCGGCAATGGTGGATACCCTGCTGGACAGCCAGTTGTTCGGACACGTGCGCGGAGCGTTCACCGGCGCGACGGAAATGCGACCCGGGCTCTTTGAGTATGCCGACGGCGGAACGGTGTTTCTCGACGAGGTGGGGGAAACTTCGCTGGCCATGCAGGCCAAGCTTTTGCGCGTGATACAGAATCGCGAAGTGCAGCGCGTGGGTTCGCCGGAAGTGCGCCACGTGCACGTGCGGCTGATTGCCGCGACCAACCGCGATCTGCGCGCGGAGGTCCTTGCCGGGCGCTTTCGCGAGGATCTCTTTTACCGTTTGAGCTCCATCCAGATTCGCGTTCCCTCGCTGTCGGAAAGGCTGGAGGATATTCCGCTGCTGGTGCAGTTCTTCGTCAAAAAATACAATGAGGTGTACGGTAAAGGTATTGCGGGATTGACGCGGCGGGCGCAGACGGTGCTGCTACAGCATCCCTGGCCGGGCAACGTACGCGAGCTGGAGAACGTAATTTCCAGCGCGGCTATTACCACCACCGGAGACTTCATCGATCTCTGCGACCTGCCGGAAAATTTCCAGCCCCCCCACAAACGCAGCGATGGCGGAGCGGAGTGGCACCCGCTGTCACTCGAGGAAGTCCGCAAAGTACACATCCACCGGGTACTGCAGATGTGCATGGGCAATCGCTTGCGCGCCGCGCAGGTGTTGGGTATCGGGCGCACTAGTTTGTATCGCTATCTGAAGCGCGACCACGTGGAACTGGCCTCTCGCGGTATGCGTCGCGCGGCGGTCGCGGGATAAGTTTCAGCGGCGCTCGACCAGCTTTTTCCCTGGCTACGCTGCGCAATTTCGTCCAGCCCTCCCGAATTTCCGGGATAGCAGCAAAAGTCCCGGCCACCCCGCATCGATGGACCTCGCAGGAAATGGTTGGTAGAGTGCTTCGCGCGGGTCGCTGCGGCCCGCGGGTTTGCAGTTCTACACCTCCAGCGCATTCGAAACTTCAGGACGAAAAGGAATCTATGAGCACCGCATGGAAGAGAGCCCAATGGGCAGGCGGTTGCTTGTTAACACTCGCCACCCTGTTGACCGGCGCGGCCCGCGCGCAGGAATTGACAGCCGCGGACAAAGAACGCGCCCGGCAATATCTTGAGACTACGAAGAAAAGCATCGTGGAGGCCACCAAAGGCTTGTCCAAGGCGCAGTGGGAATTCAAAGCCGCGCCGGAGCGCTGGTCAGTGGCGGAAACCATGGAGCACCTTGCGGCGGCGGAAGACTTCATCCGCGGCACCGTCGTGGAAAAGGCCATGAAAGGTCCCGCGGAGACCGGGCGTGATCTGAAAAAAACCGACGATGCCGTGGTGGCCATGATTCCGGACCGCTCCCACAAGGCTCAGGCTCCGGAGCCATTGAAACCCATCAACCGTTTCGGCTCGGGGGAAGAATCGCTCAAACATTTTCTGGATAGCCGCGCGAAGACCGAGGTGTTTCTGGAGAGTACTCCGGACTTGCGACAGCACGTTTCGGACAGCCCGTTGGGAATGAAGCTGGACGCCTACCAGTGGGTTTTATTTTTGACCGCGCACAGCGAACGGCACCTCAAGCAGATCCAGGAAGTGAAGGCAGATCCGAATTTCCCGAAGTCGTAATGGCAACGAAAAAAACGCAGGCAAAAATACCAGAGCACGCCGCGCGCAGCGTGGAGTCGTCGGACGATGGCGCGGCGTGCTCTTCGTTTTTTGATTTCAGCCGGCTGTCGGTGACAGCACTACTGGTCGGAGGAATCCGGGATGGTGTCAGCCGTCGCCGGCTGCATGGGTACGGCCGCGGGAGCCACCGTCGCAGCGGGGCTCGGGGAACCAACAATTCCCGGCAGGGTTACGCCATTGTCGATGCGCACCAGCATGCCGGTTTCAGATGGCAGCTCGACTTCTTTGCCCTTGCGGGCCACGATGTAAGCAGCGCTGCCGGCCAGACCGAATCCGAATCCGCGCGCCACGTTGCTGAAAATTAACCCCACCATGGCGCCGCCACCAGTGCCGATGGAGCCGCCGACGATGTCGCCCTTGAAGTCATGCTTTTGTTCGATAATTTGCCCTTCGTCAATTTTTACGTCCTTGCGGCGGCGGCCGTCGCGGTCGCTGCTGGGCTGCTCGACGGCGAGGATGCTCATGTGCACGGGGATCAGGCGGCTGTCGATTTCCAGGCTGCGGAAGGTGAGATCCATATACGCCTGGCCACGGAAAATGGAAAAGTGGCGGGCGCGTTCGACGTTGTTGATGATGCCGTTGACGCGAGTGCCCGCGGGAATCAGAAGCGTGTTACCGACGAAAACGGGTTCGGAAACTACGGCGACGAAGGGATCGCCGCTTCGGGAAATTGCGGTGCCGATGTTGCTGACGATGTGCAAGCGTACTTGGGTGCCGGGAACAACCTGGCGAGGCTCGGGATAAGAAGCGGGCGCGGTGCCCAGTAGCAGGACCACGGCCAATACTGCGGACAACAATGCTTTCATGAGTTTCCTCCTGCCCGCACGGGATGTGCGAGCTGACCCCTTTTCGTGGGGCGATCCCGGCTTTGCCGGAAAGTTTCCGCTGGCGCCGCGGACCCGGCGTCTTTGCGAAAGAGCGCGGGCGGATGAGGAGGAACTCCATCCGTGCGTAGTGTACTGCGCGGTGAAAGGATAGCGAACAGAAGGTTTGGCCAACGTGTTGTATGACACGACACAATTCGCAGCGAAAGCCCCCGCGGCGCAGGGGTAACGGAAGCCGCTGGCTGGAAAAGTGTGGTATTTCGCAGTAGCATGACGGGCGGTCGTGCCCATGGCTGGCAAGCGAAAAATTATTGTGCTCATCGCCGTAAGCGCCGACGGCTTCATCGCCAGGCGCGACGGTTCGTTCGATTGGCTGGACCGCCCGAGCCCCAAGGGCAATTACGGCTTGAACGTGTTTTATAAAAACATCGATACAATTCTGTGGGGCCGCAAGACCTACGACGTCGCGCTGGCCATGCAAAAAAAAGGCGTCCCCGGCGCGGCCTTTGATACCAAGGTCAAGAATTACGTTTTCACCCGCCGCCGGCCTCCCTCGGCGCCCGCGGGCGTGGAGTTCGTAAAGAAACCGATCAGACAATTCACCACCGGTCTGCGGAAGACCAAGGGTAAAGACATCTGGATGATGGGTGGCGGCGGCCTCATCGCTTCATTCCTCGACAGGGCCGAGATCGACGAGTTTGTGATCAGTATAATTCCCACGTTTATCGGCGAAGGAATCCCGTTGATTGCGCCCCGCCACCGCACTGTGCCGCTGAAACTGATCTCCTGCCAGCAGTTCAAAGATGGGGTGGTCAAGTTGCACTACGCCGTAATTAAATAAACTCTTAATCGCGGGCTTACGTTTTACCGAGGCTGCGGACTGTGGTATCGTGCCCGCAATTCATTACGGAGGAACCCATGAATTCAGCGAAATATTTCGCGGTGAAAAGTATTTGCATGGCTCTGGTGTGCGCGGCCGTAAGTATTTCACTGGCGCACGGCCAGGAAGCGGACAAAAAAACTCCGGCGAAGAAACCGCCTGGCGCGTCTGCTACGTCGAGCGCGAAAGCGAAGATGCCCGATCCGTTTATCGGGACGCCGGACAAGATCAAGTGGGTGCAATATTCGCCGGGCGTGGAATTTGGTCCCGTGTACGGCAACTGCGACAAGCCCGGAGCGCCCTGCGTTTTTCAATTGCGCTTCGCCGACGGCGGAAAATTCCCACCGCACTGGCATCCCGTGGACGAGCACGTCACGGTGCTGTCGGGAACGTTCAGCGCGGGCATGGGGGACACCTATGACGAATCGAAAATGGTGACGCTGCCAGCCGGCTCCTACGTGATGATGCCCAAGCTCATGCACCACTACGCGGGAGCGAAAGGCGGGACGGTGCTGGTGCAGGTACATGGCGTTGGTCCGTTCAAAATAAATTTCGTGAACTTCGCCGACGCCCCGAGTACAGCCGCCCAAGCCGGCCAATAATTTTTCTCGCTGAATAAAAATTGCGTGGCCGCGGCGGTAATCTGGCCGCGCTGCCGATGCTGTGCTAGACTTTTATGCAGCAGACGTTTTGCAACACGAGTCTGTTGAAACGTGGAACTTCGGGCTCTGTGCAACGAGGTCCCGCGAACCCCGCCAGGCCCGGAAGGGAGCAACGGTACCGGGAACGCCTCGGGTGCCGCAGATCACCCGAAGTTCCTCTTTTTATTTGCTGTGTCGTGTTCCCGCAACCCGGAGTCTTTCCCGCACATGAGCTACCAGGTCATAGCCCGCAAGTGGCGCCCGCAGACATTCAGAGATTTGGTCGGTCAGACGCACGTGACCGAAACTTTGGCCAACGCCATCAACAACGATCGCGTGGCGCACGCCTACATATTTTCAGGCGCGCGCGGTGTGGGAAAAACTACCGCGGCGCGAATTCTGGCAAAGGCCTTGAACTGCGTCAACGGCCCAACGGCTGAGCCCTGTGGCGTGTGCGACTCCTGCAGGGAAATTGCCGCGGGAACTTCGCTGGATGTGATTGAGATTGACGCGGCGTCGAATCGTGGCATTGACCAGATCCGCGAATTGCGGGAGATGGTGCGCTACGCGCCAGCGTCCTCGCGCAGCAAAGTAGTGATTCTGGACGAAGCGCACATGCTGACCGGCGAAGCTTCCAATGCCCTGCTAAAGACTTTAGAGGAGCCGCCAGATCGCGTGACCTTCGTGATGGCTACCACGCAACCGGAAGACCTGGTGGACACCATCCGTTCGCGGTCGCAGCATTTTCATTTTCGCGCGCTGACCTTCAGCGAAATTACCGCCCGCCTCGAGGAGATCTCCCAGAAAGAAAATTTGCAGATTGACGCGGGAGCGCTGGCAGTCATCGCCAGGATGGCTGAAGGAAGCATGCGCGATGCGCTGTCTCTGCTGGAGCAGGCGCGCGCCTACTGCGGCGAAACCATCGCCAATGACGCGGTGCGCGAATTGCTTGGCGTGGTGCCGGATGACGCGCTGGCGGAAATGGTAGCGGCCATCGCGGAAGGCTCTGCGGACCGCGCGCTCGGATTGATTCATACATTTCAGAAAGAAGGGCGCAACCTGCAGCATTTCTGCCGTGAAGCGATACGGCACATGAGAAATCTGCTCATTGCAAAAGTATGCGGCGCGGATTCGGATCTGATTGCCGCCACGCCTGACCAGCGTCCAGCACTGGCGGGAGCCGCGGCTCATTTCAGCGAAGAAGACCTCACGCGATTTTTTCAAATCCTACTGCAGACCGATGATGATTTGCGCCGCAAGCCCGATCCGCGCGTGCATCTGGAGATGGGGCTCCTGCGATTGATCAACGCGGCGCGACTCGCTCCCCTGGAAGAATTGCTGACAGAAATAAAAACGGGAGCAGGCGGCGGGACGCCCAGTGGAGCGGGTGGATCTTCGGCCGGCACCCCGGTTCGACGTGCGGCGAGCGCCTCAGCTGGCGGCACAAATTTTTCTGCGGCGGCCAATGTGAATTCCGCTGCAGCAGTGGCTCCGGCGAGGGCGCCATCGGGCGTAAAACCAACTTTCACGCCATCGAACGCTCCGGAAATTAAGCCTGCCTCTGCCGAGCTTCCGGTCGCCAGCGTAGCTGTTCGTCCGTCACAACCTGTGATCGACAATGCGAGGATTGAAGCGGCGGCCATTTCTTTGGCCGCAACGAACGGGGCGAATCCCACGAAGGGAGCAACGGGGAGCCATGGCGAAAATGGAAACGCCGAGGCCAACGGCACCGGTAATTTGCGACTCGATGGCATCACCCCACAACAAGTGGCAGAAATAAAATTCACAGTGGAGCAACAGCAAAAATTTCTAAGCGGATTGCTGGAACATGCAATCGCCTGGGAGCTCACCGGCGCCGAGCTAAAACTTTATTATTCGCCAGACAAAAAATGGTGCGCCGAAATGCTGGAGGGGCGCGACTCCGTTGAAAAGCTGCGTGGCGTTTCGAGCAAGGTGCTGGGCCGGCCGATACGCGTGTGTGCTAAACTCGAAGCTGGTTCGAATCCGGCGGCAACTTCGCACGCGGGCTCGGACTTGCAGGAATTGCGAGCCAGGTTCGAAGGCGATCCGATGGTACGGTCGCTGATGCAACGCTTCGGCGGAAAAATATCCGAAGTGCGACGGGGCCCGGAGGAATAACTGATGGAAGTCAACGCCCTCCAACAGATGCTGTCAAAATTCCGGCAATTGCAGGACGACCTGCAGCGCCAGGTAAATTCCGTAAACGTGGAAGCCTCGGCGGGCGGCGGCATGGTTAACGTAAAGATGAACGGGCAGAAGCAAATTGTGGAAATTCGTATCGAGCCGGAAGTTTTCGCGGGCAAAGATCAGGAAATGTTGCAGGACCTGGTGCGAGCGGCGGTGAACGAAGCGTCGCGGCGAGTGGACGACGAACTGGCCAGCCAGATGAAGAACCTCGCGGGCAACGTTCCGGGAATGTCTGGACTCAAAATCCCCGGTTTGTTCTAATTTCTCTGGCAGTTCCCTTCCGCAACAAATAAATTCTGAAATAAAAACGAAATGGGCGAGAGACGCTGGTTTGCGCCGCGACGCCTGCTGTGCTACACATCATAAATGCCAGATTTTGCCGCACCCGTAGAACGCCTGATCGATCAACTGAAGCATCTCCCTGGAATCGGCCAAAAGACAGCTCAAAGATTAGCATTCCACCTGCTGCGCAGTTCGACTGAAAATGCGCTGGCGCTGGCGGACGCCATTCGCGACGCCAAGGAAAAGATTCGCGAGTGCTCCACCTGCCACAACATCACGGACAACGACCCGTGCCTGTACTGCGTAGGGCCAACCAGAAATCACCGCACCATTTGCGTGGTCGAAGAAGCCCACAACATCATGGCCATTGAGAAAACGCGCATGTATTCGGGGATGTACCACGTCCTGGGCGGCTCGCTGTCGCCGCTATCGGGGCGAGGGCCCGAGCAGCTCAAGATCAAGTCGCTGATCGAGCGTTTGAAGGGTGGCGGCATGGAAGAAATCATCGTGGCCACCAATCCGACCGCAGAGGGCGAAGCCACTGCGGTTTACATATCCAAATTATTGAAACCATTGGGAGTGCGCGTGACCAGGATCGGCGTGGGAATCCCCGTGGGAGCCGACCTCGAGTATGCAGACGAAGTGACCATGTTGAAAGCGATGGAGGGTCGCCGCGAACTTTAGCCTGGAGTTTTCCAAAACTATTAGTACTGGTAGGACTCTATAGCCAAGCAATGCGATTGAGTATAAAGTGCGGGGTCTGCGAAGTCCCCCGGCAAGGAGGTGCGCTATGCCCACCCAGGCGCACTACATCGTTCTGATCCGGCGCATCGATTTGTCCGAAACAGACGTCAAGGTCCCGCGCGCGCGGCTTTTTGCGGCGCTACGGCCACCATCCACGGGAAAAGCGTTTTTTGTTGATGCTTTGTGCGTTGGCCGCGAATCCAAAGATTGATCGGTTTTCTGCGGGGCGGGCCGGCACCAGACCAGCCCACTTCACCGGCAGAATCCGACTTGAAATCGAATAGAAAAGTATCGCAGGCACTTGGGAGCTTAAAACGAGCAATGGACGAACTTAGTAACAATTTATCCGAGGGAATGACAGAGATGCCGCCCGGAACAGTAGTAAGCGGCAATCCAGAATTGCGAAAACGCCGTAGCACGCGCATCGTGCAGGCGGTACCGCTGGCAGTGACCGGCGTGGACGCGATCGGCCGGCCTTTCACCGAGCACACTTCGACGCTGATCATTAATTGCCACGGCTGCCGCTACCAGTCAAAACACTACGTCCTGAAAAACATGTGGGTGAAGCTGGAGATTCCCCATCCGGAGTCGGGCGAGCCGGCACGCGTTGTTCGCGGAAGAGTGGCGTGGATCCAGCGGCCACGGACGGTGCGGCAACTTTTTCAAGTGGCGCTGGAACTGGAAACGCCGGGAAATGTCTGGGGCATTGCCTTCCCTCCCGAGGATTGGTTCGCGTTTCCGGAAGTTGAGCAGCAACAACATATCGTGGGGGCCCCATTGGAAAGTCAGCCAAACGAATTGGAGCACGAAGTAGCGGGTCACGATGGCGAAGGCGCGGCAATGGTGGTCAGCGATAACTTGCGGACCTTCCCTTCCCCGACGAGCACTACAGATGCGTCGCTGCAACTGGCGCGGCAGTTGGCGCGGCTGGTGGCGGACGCCAAGCAACAAATCCAGGCCGCAGCGCGAGACGCGGCAAGCCAGGCCGTCGCAGCGGAACATCATACGGCATTCGAACAGTGGGAACAGAAATTCGCCGCAGCGCGACAGGAAGTGGCCGCGGAAACCTCCCGGCTCATCGACAAAATTCACCAGGAAGCCGATAAGCACGCGCAGGCCGCGAACGCCACGGCGGCGGAAGCGTTGCGAAACGAGTTGCCGCGGTACCTTGCTCCTCAACTGGAACAGATTACCCAGGAGCTGACCGCGCAACTTTCGCGCGAAGGCTTGACGCAACGTGACCAGTACCTGGAGCAATTGAAGGCCAGCGGCGAGAGCCTGGTGACCTTATATAAGGAAGCCGAAGAGGTGGCCACGCGGCTGAAGCTGAAGGCCGACGAAGTCGAAGCGCGCCTGGCGGCGGAAGCTGCCACGCTGGAGCGCACGCAGACGGAAGCTTCCAGACTGCGAGAGGAAACCAGCGCGAATCTGGCGGCTCAAGCGGAAGAGACGGAAGCGCATATCGCCGATCGCGCGGATGCGGCCGCCCGCACCATGGAAGAAGCGGCCCGCGTGCGCGAAGAAGCCCTGGTCCGGCTGAAGGCCCAGGCGGCACAGACAGAATCACAAATCGTGGATGCGGGGGCGCGCGCCGTCGAAGAGGCCGGACGTTTGCGAAACGAAGCGCTGGATGCCAACTGGCAAGCCTTGCGTTCAGCGGCCGACAATGTGCGCAATGAAGTAACCTCCGCGCTTTCGTCCGCGCATCAGGAATGGGAACAACACCTGGCACGCGAGATCGAAGTTGCCCAGGCCCGCTGGGAAGCGACGCTAGAAGCCAGCTTGCCGGAAGCGCACAATCGCGTCGTCGGCGAAGTGGATGCGCGCGCGGGCGAATTGTTTACGCGCCTGCACGATGAAGCCACGGGCCACAGCGCCAGGCTCAAGGAAGAAGCTGCTATGGCCACGGCGGAATTGGAACGCCGTTTGATCGGCCTGCGTGAATCAGTACAGGAGGCTGCGGAACGGCTCGAGTTTGCACTGGCCAGAGCCGGAAAATCCACGACCACGCTGGAACATTTTTCAACGCGGCTGGGAGTACTGCACGAGCAGGCACTGGTGGGATTTCACGCGCAACTTGATGATGTTTTGAGTCTGCACCGGAATGAAGTGCACCGGCGTTCGGAAGCGATCTTCGACGATATCACTTCGCGATTAAGGACAGCCTTCGACGAACAGAGCCAGCGTGCTGCCGGCGAATTCGAACAACTTGTCACTGGAATTGTGGCACCGCATATTCAACGCACAGAAGAATCGGTGCACCGCATGGCCGGCGGGCGCGCTTTGCTGGACGCGGCGCTATCAATGCAGCAGGACCGCATACGCACGGTGGCGGACGACGCCTTCGCGGAATCGTTATCGCGATTCAGAGATAATCTCGGCAGCGCGGAACAGTTACTGGATGAGGCTTCCCGCGCGGTTACTGGACGCAACCTAGCGGAGATGGAAGAGAAACTAAGTGATATCAAGCACCAGGCGATTCAGGATGTGTTCAAGTCGGCGGAATGGTACGAGAAGAAAGCTCAGACGCACATCCAGAATGTAACTGACAAAGCCGTGGAGCAGGCCGGCTCGCAACTGCGCGAAAAGGCCGGAGATATTTCCAGCACCTTCGCGAGTGAGCTGGACAATTCCAGCCGCAATTTTGTGGGACATACACAATCGCAGATGGAAGACACCGTGCGCGAAGCGTTCGAACGCGCGCGCGCTTTATTCTCTGAGGCCTCGGAGACCACCACCGCGGCTTTTACGGATGAAATTCAGCGCACAGGCCGGCAGGAACTGGAAGGTTTTGGAGAAGAGCTGCAGAAATCGGTGGAGCAAGCCCGCGCGGACCTCGATGGCGCACGGCGGGAGCACTCGGAAAAAGTTACCGCCGAGCAGGAAGAATTCTTGCGGCGCTTCCAAGCGGCCATGAACAAGTCGCTGGATTCCGGCATCGGCGACGCGCACGCCAGAGTAGAGGCCAGTTTCTCACCGCTACTCGACGCGTGGAAAATGATGACCGACCGGCAGCAGGCTGACTTGCGCAACGTATACGCAAAAATGAGCGAGCATGCCACGGAACACCACCGCACCCGGCTCGAAAATGTTTCGAACCAATGGATGCTGGCGACGGTGACTTCTCTGGACCACCGGTCGCGCGAAGTGGTTGCCAGCATCTCCGCAAGTGCCGAAGAAAAGCTGCGCGAGACCTGCACACAGGTATTCGCGGGAATCGGCGAAACCTTGCAGGAACGATTGCAGCAGATTGCCCGGACCTTGACGGCCACGCCGCCAGATCCGAATACACGGTCAAGAAGCGCGACACCGGGAAGCTGACAGTTTTGTATCGTCTGGCCAGGCCCAAGGCCTGAAGACGGGTGCCGCACCCTTCGTTTCAGAGGGTGCGGTTTTTTGCTTTAAGTTGGTCGGCTTCGGCTTCGTCCTGCCATCCGTTCGCTTGCGATGCAACTCCCCGGGTATAATGCAGAGGTTCCTCCCATATGGCTAATCGTGCATACCTGCGCGTCTGGACGCGCGATTTTTCTGAAGAAACGATGATTGCTGAGTTCGCGCGCTTCCTCACCAGCGCTCCGCTGTCAGCATCTGTGAATACTTTCACGGAATTGACCGTCCAACCCGTGGACGCTACGGAAACTCCTGTGGCGTCGTGGGATCTGCGCGCGCAAGGATACGGGGCGGCAGAAGTTGCCGCGCTTGCTTTACAACATTTGAATGCCGACAGTGCGTACATCGTGTCGGCGAAATGGGATCTCTGGGGACTAGATGTAGATAACCTGAAGTGGCAACACGCCCCGCAGCCGCTGGTGCTGACCTGTAACGGCGCGGTCTTCGACAATAATATTGCCGCGTCGGAGGGCCACTTCGTCGCGGATCTGGGCTTCGAGCATTTTTTTACCGGGCACGCTGGTTTGCTGGCGCCGTCGAAGGCCACGAACCCGTTCGACTCATCTGATCATCCGGTAGAGCATACCTTTCGACGGTGGATGTCGGCGGGGGGAAACCTGAAGGAATATCACGCAAAAACGCGCGAGAACATCCAACAGCTATTCCGCTGGGTTGAGGCGGTGCAAGCGGCGCTGCCGGTGCAGCGCAGCGAGTTGTGGTCCGAGGGGGAAGAAAATTTTGAGGCCCGGCTCGACGCGATATTGGCGCAGCGCTGACGCCCGTTTTTGTGGAACCAACCGGTAGAGAGTTTTTCAGACAGCAGCTAGAATTAAACCGAAAATTGGTTTGTGTTCAGGGATCCGCACGAGAATCACGGACGCGCCGAAATAGGCAGGAGAGACCCCTACTTTGATAAATCATTTTGTGTCGAGCAAGGCATCGTGGGCCCTAGTCGAAAGAGTGTCGACTGATTTTTTTGCCGGCGCGATTGTAGCGCTGCTGGTGATTCTGAACGGAGCTGGCTGCGGCGCGGAACCATTAAAACCGAAAGCGGAGCCGACCGCGGAGGCCAATCCGGCGCCACCGGCTGCCCCGGCGATTCCGGATAACATTCAGGACGCCGCTAAGACGTTGCTAGGCAGCGATGCCACCGTCCTGCTGGTCGGCGACCTGGCCAAAAATGGCAAGAAACAGTTTCTCGCGGCAAACGTAGTACCTAAGACGCCCAAGAATAATGTTCCCGGCACGGTGGTCACGCGCGCGGTGGTGGCGGAAGAGGATGACGGGAAATGGACAGAGTTGCTGCGTTGCGATGAGCACTTGAAAAATCAGAAGGGGTTCCTCGGTGCGACGCCACTGGACTCCATCACCGGGTGGAAGTTGCAGTATGAGCAGAACGCCGAAAAGGGCTTGCAGTTGTACTTCATTCCACTGAAGGTCAATGGTGATACCCACGTGCTGCCGGTGGGAGTACGTTGGAATCCGGCGACGAAACGCTATCAATCGTTGGACCCTTCTTACGAGCACTTCTTGAAGGAATCCAGCACACTTGAAAATGTGAGGTCCACGCTGCGATGAGCGCGGCAGCCACAACCAGCGCGGCGCTGGGCGCGCAGGATGCTCCCAAAAAGCCCGAGAAAGTTTCCGCGTGGAAAAATCTGCGCGGGCTCTTTCCGTATTTGCGCCGTTACACCGGCGGCCTGACCCTTGGGCTGTTCGCGCTGGCACTGATGGGAATTGTCGGCAACGTGGTACCGCTGGCGATTGGAATTGTTTTCGACGTGCTGGCCGGCAGTGAGCGGCCCTTTTCCCATGGCGCGCCGGGAGTAGCCGGCGCCTCGGCGACATGGCTAAGCCGAATGGTGCCGTATTACCAGCCGTACAGCCGCCACACACTCGAGATTTACTGCTTGATCCTGGTGGGCTTCATCGCGCTGAAGGGCCTTCTGTCGTTCGCAACGCGCTGGGTCCTCATCGGAGTCTCGCGGGACATCGAGTTTGATATTCGCAACGATCTCCTTGATCGCTTGCTGCTTCTCGAACCGGAATTCTACGTGCGCAACCGCACCGGCGAACTCATGTCCCGCGCCACCAACGATTTGAACGCTGTGCGCATGGTCCTGGGCCCGGGAATCATGTACAGCGCCACCACGCTGGTCACCATGCTCATGGCCATCGTGCTGATGTTCAAGCTTTCTCCTTCGTTGACCCTCTGGGTATTGCTGCCCGTTCCGGTGGTGGCCTTCGTAGTTCGCCATTTCGGTAAAGTGATTCACGATTTGTACGAGAAAATTCAGGCTGCGCTGGCGGCTCTTTCCGTGAAGGTCCAGGAAAACCTCTCGGGGGTGCGCGTAATTCGCGCCTATGCGCAGGAGGATGCGCAGATCAAGGCCTTTGATGAACCCAACCGCGAGTATGTGGCGCGCAACGTCAAGCTGATTCGCACCTGGAGCATGTTTATGCCTTCGCTGCAGGCGCTGATCGGCACAACTTTCCTGATCGTGTTGTGGAAAGGCGGCTTTCTGTTTTTGCGCAACCAGCTCTCGTTGGGTGGACTAATTTCGTTTTCAAACTTTTTAACCCTGCTGGTCTGGCCCATGATTGCGCTGGGATGGGTGACGAATATTTTTCAGCGGGGCGCGGCCTCCATGGGGCGTTTGACATACATCCTGAATGCCCAGCCGCGTATTGATGACCGCGACACCAGGATTCCCGCCACCCAGGACGTTCAAGGCGAAATTGAATTTCGCGATCTGACGTTTACGTATCCGACGATGTTGTCGGGCGACGGAAACACAGCAGGGACGCCAAGCGCAGCTTCAGTGAACGGTAATTCGGCTGCGTCCCCAGCTGCAACTGCCGTAGGCAAGACTGCTCTTTCGAATGGAGCCGGCGCCCAGCGTCCCATACTGAGCAACATTAATTTGACGATACCAGCAGGCTCGACGGTGGCCATCATCGGCCCGACCGGCAGTGGAAAAACTACGCTGGCCGCGCTGGTGGCGCGGTTGTGGGATGCGCCCAATGGCGAATTGCTGATTGATGGGCGACCGATTCGCGAGTGGCCACTGGAAACTCTGCGCCGAGCCATTGGTTATGTGCCCCAGGACACTTATTTGTTTGGCGACACGCTGGGAGAGAACATCGCGTTCGGTTTGCCGCAGTATGACGCTGAGCGCGTGCGAGAAGCCGCCGAGGTCGCGAATCTGGAAGGCGACATTGAAGACTTCACGGAAAAATACGAGACGGTTGTAGGAGAGCGCGGCATCACGTTGTCCGGAGGACAAAAGCAGCGCACGGCCATTGCACGCGCGCTGGTGCGCGACCCGAGAATCCTGATTCTGGACGATTCCCTTTCCGCGGTAGATACGCAAACCGAAGAGCGCATCCTCTCCCGCCTGCGCGGAATCATGGCCGGAAGAACGACCATTCTGATTTCACACCGCACCTCCACCGTGCAGGAAGCCGACCAGATCGTAGTGCTGCGCGACGGCCAGATTATCGAGCGCGGAAAGCACGAGGATCTGGTGGCGCGCGGCGGATACTACGCCGACCTTTATCACAAGCAACTGCTGGAAGAAGAACTCGAACGCGCATGAGCAACGCACACGAAGAAGAAGCGCTCGGAAAAGCATACGACTCACGGCTGATACGCCGCCTGCTTGCGTACATGCGCCCGTACAAATGGCGCGTGATCTTCGCCCTGACGTTGACGCTGGCAGTCACGCCGTTGGAAATGGCGCCCCCCAAGTTGTTCCAGGTCACCATTGACCGTTACCTGACCCCCGCTGTTTCGCAGAACGCCAATCTGGCTGGCGCCATGCGCGGGCTAGTGCTCATCAGCATCATTTACCTGCTGGTGCTGTTTTTCGATTTTCTAGCCCAGTACGTCCAAATTCGCATCATGCAGCGTGTTGGGCAGCAAACCATGTACGACATGCGCCAGGAAATTTTCGGGCACATTCAGCGGCTGTCCATGAGTTATTTCGACAAAAACCCCGTGGGACGCCTGGTCACCCGCGTGACCACTGACGTCGATGCGCTGAACGATTTGTTCGCGGCCGGCGTGGTCACCATGATCAACGATTTTTTCCTGCTGGTGGTCATGGCCGGCTACCTGCTCTCCCTGAATTGGCGGCTGGCTCTGGCCACACTTGCGGCCCTGCCGCTCATCCTCCTGGTCACCCTGGTGTTTCGCAAATTCGTGCGCGAAGCCAACCGCCGAATTCGCACCGCCATTGCGCGCATCAACGCTTTCCTGCAGGAATACATTTCCGGTATGAGCATCGTGCAGGTGTTCAATCGCGAGCGCCGCGCCCGCGTGGAGTTCATCAAGCGCAATCGCGATCACATGCTGGCGTACAAGGACGCCATCCTGGCGTTTGCGCTGTTCTATCCCACGGTGGAATTTTTAGGAGTCGCCGCCATCGCGCTGACGCTGTGGGTTGGCGGACTCCAGGTGTTCGCGCACACGCTGACACTCGGCGTGCTGGTCGCATTCATGCAGTATGCCCAGCGCTTCTTCCGCCCCATTCAGGACTTGAGTGAGAAATTCAATATTTTGCAGTCGGCCATGGCCGCTTCGGAGCGCATCTTCCGGCTGCTGGACGAACCCGTGACCATCACTAGCGATCCCAAAGCGATTTTCCTGCGCGAGCCGCGTGGCGAAATCGAATTTCGCAATGTGTGGTTTTCTTACCGCCACGCCGGCGAACCGAAGGAAGAAGATTGGGTGCTGCGGGACGTCTCTTTCAAAGTGGAACCGGGCCAGACCATGGCGATCGTCGGCCACACAGGTGCCGGGAAGACCACGCTCATTTCCCTGCTGTTGCGTTTCTACGATGTACAGCGCGGCCAGATCCTGCTGGATGGCATCGATATCCGCAGCATTCAGCTGCAGGATCTGCGACGCCAGTTTGGCATCGTGTTGCAGGATCCATTTTTGTTCTCAGGCACGATCGAATCGAATGTGCGCTTGGGCACTGCGGGAATCGATCGCGCCAGCGTCGTTCACGCGGTGGACGAGGTTGGGCTTGGCGATTTTATTCGCGTCCTGCCTGACGGCGTGGATACCGAAGTCAACGAACGTGGCTCGACCCTCTCCGTTGGACAGCGCCAGCTTATTAATTTCGCGCGCGCGCTGGCCCACAATCCCAGGTTCCTGATTCTCGACGAAGCGACTTCCAGCGTGGATACCAAAACAGAGCTGCTCATTCGCGAAGCCCTGGACCGTTTGCTTTCCGGCCGCACCGCACTCGTGATTGCCCATCGCCTCAGCACCATTCAGCACGCCGATTGCATTCTAGTTTTCCACAAAGGAAAGCTGCGCGAACAGGGTCCGCACCAGGAATTGCTTGCGCAACGCGGCATTTACTACCGGCTATACCAGTTGCAATATAAAGAGCAGGAATTGCATCTGCCGGTGTCCGCGGGTGAATCGACTTCACTGCCGGCGCCCTCACAGGCGCATGACTGATCCCACCCGTTTTCTTCATTCTGCGAACCCCAAATTGATTGCATTCCCCACACTGAAAAGTACAACCTCTACGGCAACCTCATGACCGCTAGACCAATTCTGCTTTCGGCCGGCGAGGCCTCTGGAGATATGTATGCCGCGCGGCTGGCGACGGCGCTAAAAGAACGCGCGGACGTCGCTCTTTTTGGAATGGGCGGACCGGAGATGCGCGCGGCTGGCGTGGAAATCATTGTCGACTATTCTGAAGTCGCGGTCGTCGGAATCACCGAGGTGCTGAAACAACTCCCTTCCCTGCGCAGAGCCATGGGACGTCTCGTCGAGGAAGCGCAGCGACGCCGGCCGCCCTTGGCGGTTCTCACGGATTTTCCCGGCTTTCATTTACGCCTAGCGCGCAAGCTGACCCCTATGGGAATTCGAAATATTTACTACATCTGCCCGCAATTCTGGGCCTGGCGTCCGTGGAGAGTGAATCTGGTACGTCGCAGGTTTGCTCAGGCGTTATGCATTTTTCCGTTCGAGGAAAAATTTTATCGCGACGCCGGGGTGGCCGTGGAATTCATCGGTCACCCGTTGGTGGGCAATGTTAAAGCCGGCAAAACACGGACGGAACTTTGCGTCGAGCTCGGCCTGCATCCCGATAAGCCCATCCTGGCGATTCTTCCGGGAAGCCGTCGTGGCGAAATTGCCCATCATGGGGCAATACTCGGAGCGGGACTGGGACAACTGAAGACGGCGTTTCCGGGACTGCAGGCGATTATCGCGGTGGCCCCGGGCGTCAGAAAGATGGAACTGGAAGCATTTTTTTCAGAAAACCAAACGGTGAGGTTGGTGTCCGGCTCCACCTACGACGCGCTGGGTGCGGCGGACCTGGCGATCGTCTCCAGCGGCACGGCCACTGTAGAAGCGGCGCTCTTGGGAAAACCCATGATCGTCATCTACCGCCTGTCTCCCATGACCGCCCGCTTGGCCAAGCCGCTGGTGCGCACCAAGTTCTTCAGCATGGTGAACCTGATTGCCGGCCGGGAGATAGTGCCGGAACTGATCCAGGACGACTTCACGCCCGAGCGCGTGGTCAGCGAAGCGAAATCATTGCTTTCAGCATCCAATGAAGGCGCCGGGAAATTGGCGGAAATGCGCCTGGGGCTGGCAGAAGTAACACGGTTGTTAGGAGCACCCGGAGCGGTGGAAAGGGCCGCCGACGCCATTGTGGCCCAGCTCCGGTTGGCGCCAAGCAACGCGAAGTGAGGGGTTTGGTATCCTATAAGCAGGTGATAACTGCGGTGCGCCAAGCGGTGCTCCGATTCCAACTGGAAAACGTGAAAGGGGTCCGATGGCCCTGAGTGAGAAATTTTTGAGGCCGCTGGTACGCTTGGGGTATATTCCCCTTTTGTTGCTCACGGCCGGTTCGTTACGGGCGCAACAGCCTCGTCCGGTAGCTTTTGTGGCCGAAAATTACGATGTTGCCGCCACCCTGGATACCATTCGACAGTCTATCTCCGCGAGCGCCAAAGTGGATTTCAAGGCGTTGGAAGTTTCCGGCAACGTGCGCGTCGAATTGCACCCCAATCTCGAAGTCAAGGAAGTTAAGTCCGCGGATGGCAAGCAACTCACGTTTGAGCGGGACCACCAGAATCCGCTATTCTTGATCGTGTCCGTCCCGACGCCGGTAGCTGCCGGCGATCATTTGTCCTTGACCTTCACTTACTCCGGCCTGCTGGCCAATGAAGAGAACAGTCCGGTTCCGGGCGTCCGCGCGGCAGTGATCAATCACGAGAACGCCTACTTGCTGCTGCCGTCGCGCTGGTTTCCACTGACAGATTACCCTTCGAACCGCTACACCGCGACGTTCCATCTGAACGTGCCGGACACCTTTGCGGTGGCCGGGACTGGAAAAGCTTTGGCGCCCAGTTCAGTGGTCGGCAAAAATCCCATCGACGGCCAACGCATCGTATACACCTTCGAATGCAAGAATGCGGCACCGAACGGAACGTTTGTCGCCGGAAATCTGCAGCTCAATCCGCAGCAGGCCGAGGGCGTGAGTGTAGCGGTATACGCGCCACGATCCGCATCTGGAAACGCGGCGGATTTTGCTGCCTCTGTAGCGCGGTCGATGACCGCCTTCTCGGACATGTTTGGAGCGTTGCCGGATCCGTCCATGACAGTAGTGCAGATTCCCGACGGAACTCTGCGGGATTTTGCAGGGCCGGGACTTTTGCTGCTGAGCCAGCGCGCCTGGGATCCCAAAGCGAACGACCGCACCATTGCCCGACTGGTGGCTTCGCAATGGTGGGGCAACCAGATTTTGCCGGCGTCACCTGCGGACGTGTGGATCAGCGATGGGCTGGCGCGCTACTCCGAAGCTTTATACGCCGAACAGAACGCCGGCAAGGAAGCCGGCCTGAAGGCAGTGGATGAGTTTGCCGTGGGAGCATTGATGTTCGAAGACGCCGCTCCCATCGCGCAGGCGGCGCGGCTGGCCCCGTATTCGGCGGATTACCGCTCCGTAGTAATGAACAAAGGCGCGATGATCTTTCACATGGTGCGCGCGCAGATGGGCGATATCGCCTTCAAATCGCTGCTGCACGATTTCTACGCCAAGTATCAGGGCAAAAGCGCGAGGATTGAAGATTTTGCGGCGCTCGCGCAACAGCACGCGCAGACCTCCGCGAAAAAAGGCGAGGCCCCACCCGATTTGCGCGGATTTTTTACGCAATGGCTGAACTCCACGGGCATCCCGGAATTTACCGTCGAGTACGTGGTCTATCGCACGCCCAAAGGGTTTCGCATCTCGGGAAAGATCAAGCAGCCGCTGGACACCTTCCGCATGCCTGTGGAGCTGCGTATAGACACGGAAGGCAATCCGGAAACGAAGACCGTGGATGTACTCGGCTCGGAGTCCGATTTCACCGAGGAAACCTTTGGCCGCCCAAAGCCGGGGGGCATCCGTGTTGATCCCAACAACCTGATTTTGAAGGCCAGCACCACGCTGCGTGGGAGAGCGGCGGTCGCGCGCGGGGAAGAGCTGGCCGAGCAGGGGCGCTACTACGATGCGGTAACACAATACCAGCGCGCTCTGGCCATTCAGCCCAATCGCCCGTTGGCGAATTTCCGGATGGGCGAAGCCTTTTTCCAGCAAAAGAATTACCAGGCTTCGGCGAACGCGTTTCGAGAAGCCTTGCAGACGGTACCGGAACCGGCGGAAAAGTGGACCGAAGTATGGAGCCACATTTACCTGGGGAAGATTTTTGATTTGCTGGCACAGCGTGAACGCGCGGTGAATGAGTACAGCAAGGCCAAACAAACCAACGACAACACCAGTGGGGCGCAGCAGGTGGCCGAAGGATTCTTGAAAAAGGCGTACACCGAAGGTGCGACCACGGCGGCGGCTCCTGGAGCCGGCGGGACCGCCACGCCAAATCCACCGGCGGCGATCCCGCCTCCATCAGAGGGCAACCGTCCGGTATTGAAAAAACGGACCGATCCGTCTTAGTTTTTTGTGTTGAGTGAGTCCAAGGCTAAACGGGGGACGCTTTGGCCAAGTCCTTCTTCATTTCAGTTTGCAGGCGCTTCCACGCGCCTTCGAACACTCCGCAAGCTTCTTCATCAAATAAAACAAAATGGATTTTCTCGATGGATGTTTCTGTCCTGAGGTGCTGCGCGGCCTCATTCAACATGATGATGGCGCATTCTTTCATCGGGAATCTGGCGATACCCGTGCCCAGTGCCGGGAATGCGATGGATTTCAAATTGCGCTCCGCGGCGATGCGCAGCGCATGGGCCGTCGAGCCTTTTAAATTTTGCGCCGTGGTGATGCCCCCGAGTTCCATGCTGGCGGCGTGAATTACAAAAGGCGCTTTGAGTTTGCCGCCGCTGGTAATGGCCGCGTAGCCCAGCGGGATGCTGCCGATGGCATCACATTCACGTTGAATTTCGTCGCCACCCTTACGGCGGATGGCGCCCGCGACGCCCGCGCCGAGAATTAAATCATTGTTGGCGGCGTTCACGATGGCGTCCGTCTCCATCTCGGTGAGGTCGCCCTTCTGGATCACGATTCTGTCTTTGAGTGAATCCATCAATATTCCGTTCTTGAATTTGGCGGACTAATCACGAGGCGGCCTGCTGGCCCTTATTTTCGCGATCGGCATAGTCGTAAACGCCCCGGCCAGTCTTACGACCCAGGCGGCCCTCCTGTACATACTGCTTCAGAAGAGGGTTGGGGCGATACTTTTCTCCCAGAGTTTGGTGAAGATATTCGAGAATACTGAGACGCACGTCGAGGCCGACCAGATCCACGAGTTCGAACGGGCCCATCGGGTGATTCAGGCCGAGCTTCAGGGCCTTGTCGATGTCGCGCGCGGAGGCGATGCCGGCCTGCAACATGGCAAAAGCTTCGTTGCCGATAAGGGCATTAACGCGCGTGGTGATGAAGCCCGGAGACTCCCTTACCAACACTACTTCTTTGCCCATGCGCTGGGCGACTTCCGTGCAGACTTCCACCACCTCGTCAGAGGTGAGCGGAGTTCTAACCAGTTCGAGCAATTTCATTTTTGGAACAGGATTGAAGAAATGCATGCCGATGCAACGCTCGCGCGACACCGTAAGTTCGCTCATATCACTGATGGAGAGCGACGAGGTGTTGCTGGCAAAAATGGCGCCAGGTTTGGAAAACTTGTCGAAGATCGTGAACAGCTCCATCTTCATTTCCATTTCTTCCGGGACGGCTTCGACGATGAGGTCGGCGTCGCGTATAGCGTCCTCAACAGCGGTTGCAGTGGAGATCAGCGACAGCGCGCGGTGGCGAACACCAGCATCCACTTTTCCGAGAGAGACGCCGTCCTCAAATGCCCCCGAGATCCAGCGAATGGCCTCTTCAAGCCGAGGCGCGGAGATGTCTTCAAGGACGGTGGTGTAACCGCCGAAGGCTGCGGCATAGGCGATGCCCCTGCCCATGGTTCCGGCGCCGATAACCGCGATGGTCTTTACTTCTGTTTTCATAGACTGTTGTTCGAACTCTACTTCACGATTTCTTTGTAGGCTTGCTCATCGTACCCGATGACCAGGCGATGCCCACGCATCACCAGCGGCCGACGGATCAGGTTAGGATTTTCAGCCATCAAGGCGATGGCCTGCGATCGCGTAGGCGGGTGCTCTTTCATATTTTTCGCGCGGTAGAGCTCGTTGCGGGCGCTCAAGAATTGTGTATAGTCGCGGTCGCCGATAATTTCTTCCAGCTCCGATTTACTCAACCTTTCCTTGTCCAGACTACGCGACTCGATGTCGGCGCCCAGTTTTTCGAGATAGGCTTTGGCCTTCCGGCAAGTGGTGCAAGTAGGTTTCTGCAACAGTTTGATTTTTGCTTTGGGCATGAAATATGGCTCCGAAATTGAAATGCGCTGGTAACAACAATTTTAGTGCAGAAGCCGGTGTTTGCGTCTATTCAGTAGCGAGGAACTTGGGGATCAACGTCGGTGGACCAGCGCTCGATGCCGCCAGACAGGGATTTGGCCTTTTCGATCCCCTGAAATCGCAGCCACGCGGCCGCGTCCAGGCTGCGCATACCGTGATGGCAATAGCAGATCACTTCATCGACACCCAGAAGACCTCCGACATTCGCGGCCAGGGAGCCCAGTGGCACGAGTTTGGCGCCTTCAATTCTGCATAGCTCGTATTCCCACGGCTCGCGAACGTCCACGAAAACAAGCTTTTCGCCGCGGTCCATGCGGGCTTTGACGTCTGACGGAGATATCTGTAACTCGTCCAAGGATGTGCTTATCCCTTCCCAAGAATGATTTTCTCAAAGGCCCGGCGGCCACACCGGGCGTTCACTTAGGGTGAAATTTTGGAGGCCGCTTTTCGAGAAACGCATTGATGCCTTCGCGACAGTCCGGCGACCTGAAGCACTTCATCTGCTGATCCACCTCTTCATCTAAAGCCTTTTCCAGTTCCAACTTGTGACTACCAAAGAGAGCATTCTTCATGGCTCGAATGGAAACCGAAGGAGCATCGGCAATTTTTTTGGCCAACTCCATGGTCCGAGATTCGAGCTCCGCGGCGGGGACCAGGTGGTTAACGATGTGAAGGCGCAGGGCTTCCGTGGCGTCAATCATGTCGCCGGTATAGAACATTTCGGCGGCTTTGGCGGGACCCACGATCTGCGGCAGAAAATAGGTGCCACCATAATCAGGAAACAGACCGACTTTGACGAAATTCTGGCCAAACGAAGCGTTTTCAGAGGCGATACGAATGTCGGCAGCCAGGGCGATGTTCATACCCGCGCCGGCAGCGGCGCCATTCACGGCAGCAATCACCGGCTGAGCCATGCTGCGAATTTTCAGCACGGCGTGCATGCCGGCGCGCAAGAGCGGCTCGAGCTCCGTGGTGTCGTTATTTTTGCGCCCCTCGCCGATGAGGCCGAGGTCACCGCCGGCGCAAAAGGCCCGGCCGGCTCCAGTGATGATGACGACATAAATGGATTTGTCGGTGGTGAGGCGGCCAAGACTCTCGTTGAGCGCCACGGCGAGATCTTTGTTGATGGCGTTCATTTTCTCGGGTCGGTTCAAGGTAAGAGTGGCGATTCCGTCTTGTTTCGATTCGAGAATCAATTCGTTGGATGGCGCTGGCTGCGTGCCTTCGTTCATAGTCTCGTACCTTAGTTGCCTTTCGAGCCCGCGGCTCGTTCCGTCGCGGTGCGGGCCACCAGTTGCGCGAGCTTGCGGAAATGGCGAACCCGCTCCGGATTGCCGCGTTCGTCCTGGGTGTTGGTTTCCGGCAAAACGTACACGCGCGCCCCATAAAGGGGCTCTTTCTGCAAGCCGTACTTGCACTTGCGTTGCGCGAATTGTTCGAACGCAAGTTTTCCGTTGAAGGCAATCACGTGAGGCGTAAATTCTCCAAGACGTTGAGAGAGCACGATGCGCCCCTCGGCAAAATCTTCACGCGTGAGTTCGGTGGTAGTTTTTGTGGGACGCTTGACCAGATCGGTAAGGCCGATCCCAAATTCGATGACGCGCTTGTCATCGTGATAATCGAACGGCTCGGGGACGACGCCGCCTTTGTAAAGCACGGGCCAGAATTGATTCACGCGGCCGGCATAATAATGGCCGACACGCACAGACGATTCGCTGGGATTGCAGCCGACGATCACCAGCTTCATACCTTTTCTCAGATAGTCCGGAAGTGTTCGCATGGTGTGGCGATATGCGTCTATGGTGCGCGCGACAGAAACCAGTTTACTTCAGCAACGGCGTCTCGGCGCGAAATTTCCTCGAAACGCGGTTCCCAGTGTGTTCCCAGGTGTTTCGCGATGTCAATGCATGGGCGGCGATTTCGCAGGCTCCAGCGGCTTATTCGCAACTCAGGTGGTTTGTGTATCTGTCCACAGCGGCAGATTACGGCCCAGGCCCTTTTCACGCGCCATCGCCAGCACCTTGACGGCTGCCGCCAGATCCCACGAGGCAATGCCATTGGATTTAAACAGGGTGACCTGCGCACCGCCCGACCGGCCCGGTTCCTTGCCTGTTACCACGTCCGCGAGGCGCTTTACAGCAGACCAGCGAGCAGCATCGCCGGCAAAAGCCATGATCAAATCGCCCGCTTCCTGCTGAGATTGCTCGATGGAGTCAGCGACAATAATGTTTGCGCGACCCACCGCTTCGCCATCGAGTTCGCGTTTATTGGCATGATTCACGCCAATAGCGTTGAGGTGCATGCCGGCTGCGATATCCGTGCCAGTTACCACAGGTTGTGAAGCTGTTGTTGCGGTGCAGACAATGTCAGCCCCTTTAATGGCTTCGGCGCTCGAGCCTGCCGCATACACGGGAATGCCGAGCCGTTGCGCCATGTCGGAGCAGAATTTTTCGCGTCGCGCGACGTCGCGGCCGTACGCGCGGGCGGACTCGAGCTTTCGAACGCCGGCCACGGCCTCCAGTTGTGTGCGGGCCTGCCCACCGGTGCCGATGATAGCGGCGACGCGCGCATCCGCGCGAGAAAGAAATTTCGTGGCCACGCCCGAAGCCGCGCCAGTGCGCAACTGGCCCATGTAGTCGGCTTCAATCTGCGCCAACAAATCGCCGCTGGCGATTTCGTAGAGCAGCACGAGAAAGCGGATTTTTCCCGAAACATACGTGTATTGTTTTTCGGCTACGTACCCGCCAGAGTAGTCCGCCGCGGCCATGTAATGAAAAAAACCGTGCGGCAATTCGAAGCGCCGGCGTGGCTGAACCACCACTTCACCACGGCCTTGTTTTCGGAGGCTGTCTTCCACAGCCTCCAATGCCATGGGCATGGTGAGTACACAACGGACTTCGCTTTCATTGATGTGCAAGGTCATGGATTTCTTTTCAGGGCTTCTTCTTGCCTTTAGTTTTAGCCGGCGTTCTGGCTTTGGTTTTGCGAAGGTCCGTCTTCTTGGCCGTTCTAGACGCGCCTTCCGCGCGAATGCGCCGCACCACCGTTTGCATCAAACGATAAACGCGTTCTTCACTTTCGCCTTTTTCATGAAATCGAAATTCGGGCTCGGACTTAGGGCTTTGTCCTAAGCGAACAGGCATTTGACCGCACAAACTATTCTCGATGAAGGCCGTTTCGTAACGCGTTTTTTTGACGTTCCAGGTATACACCCGGATATTCGTGAAATCGCACGCCTGCCAGTCCGGACCGCGCGTGCCGGCCACCAGATACTGCGGCTTGGAGCCGGAAGCCTCCGAACTCTTGTTCAGCTCAAACCACGCTACGGCGCGAACATTGGCCGACGACGTTCCTTCCTTCACGGCATCCGGCATGTCAGCTTCTACGAAGCGCCCAATAATCCAGCCGGCAATGGGAATGGTTTGATCGCCCGGCCGGGTGGTCGAATCGGCGACGCGCGGATTGGATTCTCCCGGCGGACGGGTGGCCACTCCGCGGATGAACAACCATTCTTCTTTTTTTGCTTCCGCTGCTTCGTTCGACGGTTCCTTTTCATCGGAGGCTGGCACTACGTCCGCCACCGCGCGCCCTACAACTTCAACAGGGATGCCGCGGCCGAACTGGTAGAGGCGCGGCTGGGTACGGCCTGGCTGCACGCGCAGATTCGTGGACACCTTGGTGCGTCCTCGCGCCTGTACCGGCAGGCCTTGCGCTTCCGTGAGCAACTTGGCGCTGCGTTGCCACAATGCCGGCTCCATCAAAAGCCGCGCATCAATCCAGCCGACGGCGCCTGTGGATGTTTTTATTTTGATGTTGTCGTTGTGACGGGCAATTACTTCCACGTGGTCGCCAAAATGCAGGGTGTCGAGTGGCTCACGGACCTGAGCGACCCCACTCCACAGCGTTACGCTGCGCTCGCTGATGTAGCCTTCGCCAAGCGTCTCGTGCTTGGGGCGAAAAAACCACGCGAGCAGGGCTACCACGCACAAAAGAGGTACCGCGACCAGCAGTTTGCGCTTCATGGGCGAGCCATAAAATCGGTCTGGAGGAGCTTCATCGCCAGGCGGAGCTGAATATTTCCGGTTACCCGCTCAAATTTGGTTTTGTCTTGTAAAATCCGTGTCTGACTACCGCGCATTATCCGTGATTCATCTCAGCAAAGATTGTACCTGAATGTGGTGCGGCAACGACTTTGGATCGGGCGGGAGTTTGCTTTCTGCTAGAATGCCGAATCGTTCGAGAAAACCACATCGCTGCGGGGAAAGTTCATGACACGGTTGAATGCGTTGCAACCCTTGGGCCTGTTGCTGCTGCGCGTGGCGCTGGGGATTATTTTTATCTCGCACGGATATCCGAAGTTAACTCATCCAGGCGCGATGCAAGGGTTGTTTACGCAGCACAGCTTGCCCGGCTACCTCCAAACCGTTGCCGGAATGCTGGAACTTTTCGGTGGCGGATTGATGATACTGGGATTGTTCACGCGGGTGGCGGCCTTACTGCTGACCATTGAAATGGCCCTAGCGATCTGGAAAGTGCACAGTAGCGGAGGGCTGATGGCAGTTCACAATTATGAATTTCCGCTGGCGTTGCTGGCGGGGTGTTTTGCGCTGGCGACGGTAGGAGCCGGGCAAGCTTCGATCGATCATGCGTTGTATGAAGGCGGCGGGCGATCGCGCGGACACAAATCAAAGCCAAAATAGTGGTTCGCGAATTATTTGAACGCTAAAATGCGTCGCTTAGTAAATCCCCACACGCAAGTGCGGCGTGTGGGGCAACCTGAAAACGAAGGCCTGGGAATCTACGACGTAACGGCCACGGAGCCGGCGGCGAGGCGCGGGGGCGCTACGGGCAGCGCAATCCACAGAATGATGTACACCAGCACGCCCGTTCCGGCGAAGAAAACCAGAACCAGCCACAGAATGCGTACCAGCATGGGATCAAGGTCAAAATACTCTGCCAGGCCGGCGCAAACACCGGCTATTTTCTTGTCTGTACTGGAACGCGCAAGGCGTTTCACGACGTGGGCCGGTGCGGTGAAACTTGGAGCCGGCGCGCCGGTCAAGTTAGCGCCGCAGTTGTAGCAAAAATTCGAATGGTCGGCGATTTCCTTGTGACAATTTGAGCAAATCATACCAACACCTCCGGATGACGCTTTATCAAACTATATTACGTGAAAAGCGGAATAAAAGTTTCATGAACAGCTTGGGGCATGGCCTCAATGTAGCCGCGTTAACTGCGATTTAGTACTCGAGGATTTGCTTGACGGCATTAATGATATGCGAGGTTTGGGGCAAAATCACGTCTTCCAGATTGGGCTGGTAGGCACAAAAAGTGTCCGTGGCGGCCACGCGCTTCACAGGAGCGTCGAGCTCGTCAAAAAGTTCATCGCCGATGCGCGCGGCGATTTCAGCGCCGTAACCCCAGCTGAGCATGTCTTCATAGGCGACGATGACGCGGTGATTTTTGCGCACCGTTGCGGCAATGGCTTCCCAGTCATAGGGCGAGAGCGACCGCAGGTCAATGATTTCGATAGACGTGCCCTCGCGGCCAAGTTGCGCGGCGGCCACTTCCGCGCGGTGCACCAATGCGCCGTAAGTGATGATGCTTACGTCAGAACCCTCGGTGACGACCCGGGCCTTGCCGAAAGGGACGGTGTAGTCGGGGCCAGGATACTCAGAACGGTTGTACGGCTGGCGATACAGATGTTTGTGCTCGAGAAACATCACCGGATCGTCGCAGCGAATAGCCGTGCGCAAAAGCCCAGCGACATCGAGCGCCGTGGAAGGCATAACCACGCGCAATCCTGGGCAGTGCGTGAAAATCGATTCGCCGCTCTGGCTGTGATAAACCGCGCCACCGGTCAAGTAGCCGCCGATGGCCACGCGAATTACCGCGGGACACTTGAACGTGCCGTTCGAACGCCAGCGCATCACGCAAAGCTCATCGCGAATCTGCATCATCGCCGGCCAGATGTAGTCGAAGAACTGAATTTCCGCGACAGGCTTTAAGCCCCGTGTGGCCATGCCGATGGCGCGGCCCACGATACTGGCTTCCGCGAGCGGCGAATTAAAAACGCGGTCGGGACCGAATTTACGCTGCAAACCCGCGGTGGCTTTGAAAACGCCCCCCTTCCCTTTCACCTGCTTGAGATTTTCTTCGCGGCTGGCGTCGGCGACGTCTTCGCCGAAAACGGTGATGCGTTCGTCACGCAACATTTCGTCGGAGAGAGTTGCGGCCACCATTTCCACCATGGTCTTCGGCGCGCCGTGGAATTGCGGCTGCGATTCGAATACGGACGAAGTCGGATCGACATCCGGGGAATAAACATGCATCTGAATGGAGTCTACGGACGGCTCGGCGGCGACCAGCGCCTGGTCTGCAGCGTCGCGTACTTCGTTATCCACTGCGGCTTCCAGATCCTCGATTTGCTTCTGATCGAGCAGACCTTCGCGCACGAGATATAGAGAAAATTTAGAAATTGGGTCGCGGTGCGCTTCCCTTTCGCGCTCTTCAGCTGATTTATAAAGCTTCTCGTCGTCAGAAAGCGAATGCGAATACGGCCGCGTCACCTGCGCGTGAACCAGCGCCGGACCGCGGCGTTCGCGGCAATATTGAACGGCATCGCGGCACGCGGCATAGCTTTCGAGCGGATCCGTACCGTCACACTCGGCCACTTGTAAGCCCGGAAAGCCGCGTACCAATTTGGAGATGCTGCCGCCGGCGGTCTGAACTTCCACGGGCACAGAGATGGCGTAGCCGTTGTCTTCGATGAGATAAAACATCGGAAGTTTTTTGACGCACGCGGTGTTGAGCGATTCCCAGAATTCGCCTTCGCTGGTGGCGCCATCGCCCGAGGAAACGTAGACGATTTCGTTGTCTTCGTAGCTGACATACTTGCCGAGCGGCGCTTTTTTCGCTTTCGCGAGAGCCTTGGCGCGGTGCTGGTAATACATCGTCGCTTCTGCGGCTCCCACAGCCTGCACGAACTGCGTGCCGGTGCAGGAGGAACGGTTGACGATGTTCCATTCGGGATGGCCCCAGTGCGAGGGCATCTGCCGGCCACCGGAGCTGGGATCGTCTTTGGCGCCGACGGCCTGCAACAAAGTTTCCAGCGGGGTGACGCCCAGCATCAGGCAGAGAGCGCGATCGCGATAATAGGGATAAATCCAATCCACGCCAGGTCGAAGAAGCAGACCTGCTGCCGCAGTGACGGCTTCATGGCCGGCGCTGGAAATCTGAAAATAAATCTTGTTCTGGCGCTTGAGCTGAATCTCGCGATCATCCAGCTTTCGCGAAAGATACATGGTGCGATATAGACGGACGAGTGCGTCGCGATCGAGGCCGTGCATTTTCTGAGCGTCGGGCCTGGCAACTTTGACGCGGGTCTGTAGTGCCATTCGTGCGGCCCTCGCTAGGAGATGGAAGCTGGCTGCTGCTGCGGAAAGCCTATTATATCGGAAATTTCTGCTGTCAATGCCGTTTGAACTGGCGGCTAATAGCCGAATGACCACACCAAATTGGCACGGTCCTCAACCGTTCCATTAACCGAGGTCCGCGAACCGTTTGACGGCCTCATCAAACCCGGGCTGTCCCTTGTGGATGACCTTTGGTGATGCACTTTTGAAGGGTTCTTCCGCGGGAATACGATCCAGCCACTGCTGCTGAGACAATTTCTCGTGCGTGGAGAAATACAGGCGCACTGACAGGCTCACGTTGCCATTGTCAGCGCCCCCTTTCGCCTTGGGCTTCGATTTTGCCGCGCCTTCCCCTTCCTGTGTCGCGCTCGCTTCATCGTCTAGTCCCTCGGGACGGTCCAGCTTGTATTGCAGCTTCTTGTCGAGACGAAAGGCCTGCTTCCAGACATCGAGTTTGTGGCGGGCTTCCTGCGCTTTGCTTTCGTCCGCGCCAAAATCAAAGTGCATATAGATGTGGGCCATAGGAACCAAAGTTTGCGATGCCCACCGCGGCAAGTCAAGGCGCGGTGATTCTTCTTACGGATGGGGCGAACCGGCCCAAGATTTTGGGTTATTATGGTCTTGCAGGCGATGAGAACGAGTTCACAAAAACGGTTCCGCGAGATTTCCGCATGGTGCTGCCTGTTGGCGGCGCTGTTGCTGTTTGCCCCGTATGCCCAAGCGGCCTGGAGCGCCCACGCAGCCGCGTGCTGCACCGGCGACCACTGCCCGATTCCCGCGCATCACCATTCGAACAATCGTGCGCCTGCTCCGACCCACACCCAGGATTGCGAGCATCAAGCTGGCGATGTCATGTTGAACTGCAGTATGAGTTGCTGCGAGAAAACAGAACGGACGCTGTTGGCAGCGATGACCTTCGTACTGCCGTTAAATGTGGTGACGACCGCTCCCGATGATTTCTCGGCGGTTGCACCGGTCCTACAAGTGAACGATTTTGTGCGCTGCATCGAAGTGCTTTCTCCTCCTCCGCGGTACTAGTCATCAGATCCGTAGTTCGCTTCCTTCATTCCATCACCACTGACAGCGCGGTGCCTATAACCGCGCGATTGATGCGCTGAGGCGCCAATAAAAAGGAGGATTTCTTGCGAAGGCATATTTTATTGGGGGTTGTTGCGTTGCTGTGTGGCACGGGCATTTTCGCCACGGTGTTTGGCACGGTGCGGGGAATTGTGCATGATCCGCAACATCACCCAATGGCGGATATCAAAATCGTTTTGGCGGCGCGAGATTCGGACTACAACGTTTCGGTGATGACCGATGCCGAAGGGCAGTTTCACTTCGACGCGATACCCCTCGGCGAATACACCGTTACTGTGGCAGATCCCGCTTTGGCCCCGGAAAAACAGAGCGTCAAGGTCCTTTCCGGAAGCGCTCCGGTTCTGCATTTCGAATTGCACATGGCGGCCCAGAACGAGTCCGTGACGGTTACCGCGAACTCCGCCTCGGAAACGACGGAGTCGGCGACGCCCACAAACTTAATCAGTCGCGAAGAAATCAAAGAAGCGCCCGGCGCTACGCGCTCGAACAGCGTGGCCATGATTACCAACTACGTGCCAGGCTCCTACGTCACGCACGATCAATTGCATGTGCGCGGAGGACACCAGGTGAGCTGGCTGATTGACGGCGTGCCAATACCAAATACCAATATCGCCAGCAATCTCGGACCGCAGATCGACCCGAAAGATATTGATACGGTCGAGGCCCAACGCGGCAGCTATTCCGCGGACTTTGGCGACCGCACCTACGGCGTGTTCAACGTTGCTCCACGTACCGGATTCGAATGGAACAACGATGCGGAACTGGTAGCGAGTTTCGGAAATTTTTATCAGACCGACGATCAGGTCAATTTTGGCGGACACACCAATCGTTTTGCTTACTACGCCAGCGTCAACGGCAATCGCACAAATCTGGGGCTCGAAACTCCGACGTCGGCGGTTATTCATGATCGCGCCAGTGGCTACGGCGGATTTACTTCACTGATGTTCAATCTCGATTCCCAGGATCAGCTGCGATTCATCACTTCTTTGCGGCGCGATCACTATCAAATTCCGAACGCGCCAGACGATCCATTAAGCAATGGTTTGCGGGACGCCAACAACGAAGCGGACGCTTTTTTGGCGTTCTCCTGGGTACGGACCTTCAACCCCGGCTTGGTGCTGACGGTTTCGCCCTTTTATCACTTTAACAGCGCAAACTACGAGAGCGCGGCCAGCGATTTTCCCAACGCGACGACCGATCGGCGAGGTTCGCACTACGAAGGCGGCCAAGCCACGCTGTCCTATATCAAAGGACGCAACAATGGTCGGGCAGGATTTTATGGCTTTGCACAACAGAACGATGAATTGTTCGGCGTGATTTTTAATGATCCATCTGATCCGTCGTTCGGACAAAACTTCCGGCACCCGGAGCGCCTAACCGGTTTGCTGGCCTCGCTGTTCGCGGAAGACGAGTTTCGCCTCACGTCGTGGCTCACGCTGAACGCGGGCATTCGCCAGAGCCATTTTTCAGGCAGCATCGTTGAAAACGCCACCAGCCCGCGTTTTGGCGCCGCGCTGCGCGTGCCCAAACTAAACTGGGTATTTCGCGGCTTCTACGGCCACTTTTATCAGGCCCCGCCTTTACTCACGGCCTCGGGACCCTTGCTGCAATTCGTGAACGCGCAAAATCTTGGATTTGTACCCCTGCACGGAGAGCGCGACGAGGAATCACAGTTTGGCGTGGCCATTCCCTACAAGGGCTGGATTCTGGATGTCGACACTTTTCGCACCCGCGCACGAAATTACTTCGATCACAGCAATGTCGGCAATTCCGACATTTTTTTTCCGCTGACGATTGATGGAGCGCTCATCCGCGGATGGGAACTGACCTTGCGTTCCCCGCGCATCGCCAACCGCGGCGAGATTTACGTCACCTATTCGAATCAGATCGCGCAAGCCAGAGGCGCCATAAGCGGCGGGCTGACGGATTTTGAGCCTCCCGAGGACGAGGGCTATTTTTTCCTGGATCATGATCAGCGAAATACTCTGCACGTCGGCGGCAATCTGACATTGCCCTGGCACAGTTATGCTTCCGCGGATGTCTACTACGGTTCCGGCTTCGTAAATGGAGACGATGAAACGAGGCATCTTCCGGGGCACACCACCTGCGACGTTACCGTGGGGAAGAACTTTGGCGAGCGGCTATCCGTAGGTGTAAGCGGCCTCAACGTCGCCAATCGTAGATTCCTCATAGATAACAGCCTGACCTTCGGTGGAACCCACTACATGAACCCGCGCGAGATTTTCGTACAGGTGCGCTATCGTTTCCACTACTGAGCACGTGCCCAACGGAAAACTGGTCCTCTGCTATTGGGGGAAGTGCTAAACTGGGGAAAATTTAGGGCGATGGAGTTCGCCGTAACCACTGCGCATAATTGTTGCGCAGCTGATGACTCCTGGCTGCCGAGTGGCGCCAGGAGTTTTTTTGTTTCAAAGCTAACTTAGCCGCCGTCGTTGCGAAAGGAGTCCACATTGAAAATCGCCTTGATTGCATTGTTCGGGGCCATCGGCACGCTTTCTCGTTACGCCGTGCAGATGACTATGCAGACGCGAACCGGCTTGGCATTTCCTTACGGCACACTGCTCGTGAATCTGACCGGCTGCTTTCTTTTGGGGTTGATTGGGCAACTTATGTTGACCCGCTCGCCAATCGCCCCTGAGTGGCGCGTGGCTATTGCCGTCGGCTTCTTTGGCGGCTACACAACTTTTTCCAGCTTTGGTTGGGAGACCGCCAAGATGATGGAGGCGGGCGAGTGGGCACGTGCCTCCGCATATGTCGGGGCCAGCGTTGCCGCTGGATTGCTTTTGACTGTGGTGGGCATCCGCCTGGCCAACAGATTCTGAAATTATTTCCGCAGATCGAATGACAAGACCCATTTCATCGTCTTATTTCTTCTGAACGCGACTCCTGTTTGGTATTGCACCTCCTACCGCACCGTGCTAGCTTTGGCGAACAAAAGGCGAATCATCGGGAGACCTCACTATGCCTGAATCCATGGCCGTTCGCGCCGCAGCGCAGCGCTCATCCATTACCCGCCTTCAGGACGTCCTTGACGGCTTTGCAGTCCGCGATCGCGATGGCGAAACGCTGACGGCCGTGCGCCACTTCCCCGCCCGCGCCGCGCAGTGGGCGGATTTTCCAGGCTGGGTACATGCGGATTTACAGGCGGCATACAAAGCCAAGGGCATCGCGCGCCCCTACAACCATCAGGCGGTGGCCGCCGAGGCGACTCATGAAGGCAAGAATATTGTCGTAGTCACACCCACGGCTTCCGGAAAAACGTTGTGCTACAACCTGCCGGTAGTAAACGCCATTCTCGAGAATCCCGACACTCGCGCCATTTATCTGTTTCCCACCAAAGCACTCGCGCAGGACCAGTTGGCGGAAATTCACGACCTGAATGAAAAACTCGGTAACAAATTTGGCGTTTTCACCTATGACGGTGACACTCCCAATGATGCGCGCAAGGCCATTCGTGAAAAGGGTCACATCGTGCTAACCAATCCGGACATGCTGCACAGCGGAATTCTGCCCCATCACACCCGGTGGACGCGGCTTTTTGAAAACCTCAAATACATCGTGCTGGACGAATTGCATACCTATCGTGGGGTGTTCGGCAGCCACCTGTGCAACGTACTGCGCCGCCTGCGCCGCATTGCGAATTTTTATGGCTGCGATCCGCAATTTATTTGCTGCTCGGCGACAATTGCAAATCCGGGAGAGCTGGCCAGCAAGCTCCTGGAAAAAGATGTCGAGGTGTTGAATGCCAACGGCGCTCCCGCCGCCGAGAAAACTTTTGTTTTTTACAATCCGCCGATGGTGAATCGCGCTCTGGGCATTCGGCGCAGCTACATCAACGAAGCCTGCCGCGTCAGCCAAGAATTCCTCAAGCGCGATTTACAGACCATGGTATTTGCAAATTCGCGCCTGCACACAGAATTAATGCTGACTTACCTGCAGCAGGCGAATCCGCAACAGCCAGGGAGAGCGGCCAACATCCGCGGATATCGCGGAGGTTATTTGCCAAATGAGCGCCGCGGTATCGAGCGCGGGCTGCGCGATGGTCAAATTCGCGGCGTAGTGTCCACCAGCGCGCTGGAGCTGGGAATTGATGTCGGCTCGCTGGATACGGTGGTGATGGCGGGCTATCCGGGAACAATAGCGGCCACCTGGCAGCGCGCTGGGCGCGCTGGACGCCGTAGCGGCAGTTCGTGCGTGGTCCTGGTGGCCTCCTCTTCTCCGCTCGACCAATTCATCGTGCGCAATCCGGATTATTTTTTTGGAAATACACCGGAGCATGCCTTCATCCAGCCGGATAATCTGGAAATTCTCATCAATCATTTGAAATGCGCGGCATTCGAACTGCCAATAGGCCCCGAGGAACGCTTTGGCGCTGTGGACGTTCAGGAAATTTGCGCGCGCCTGGCGGAAGCTGGCTTTCTACATCACGCCGGAGAAAACTACCACTGGACCCAGGAAGCCTATCCCGCGGATACGGTGAGCCTACGCTCCGTCACCAGCGACAACTTCATCATCATTGACATCACCGGCGCCCCGGCGGTGATTGGCGAAGTGGATTTCACAAGCGCGCTGACCACCGTGCACGAAAAAGCAATTTACATTCACGGCGGCCAGCAATATCACGTGGAGCATCTGGATTTCAAAGAGCGCAAAGCCTACGTGAAGCGCGTGGACCTGGACTACTACACGGACGCGATTCGCTATACCCAAGTACGCATCCTCGAGTGCGCCGAAGAATCCCGCGCCAGCGAATCGCATCCGGAACTTCCAGCCATGCGTTCCTACGGAGACGTACTGGTCCGCTCCCAGGTAATCGGATTTAAAAAGCTAAAGTTCTTCACCAACGAAAACATCGGCGCGGGCAACTTGGAATTACCCGAGAACGAAATGCACACCACTTCGTATTGGATCACTCTGGAGCGAGCGCTGCTGGAGTCTCTGCCGTTCTCCATCAGCGAAAGGCAAAGCGGCATGTTTGGGTTGCTACACGCCCTGGCGTCAGTGGCCACGCTGCTGTCGATGTGCGACCGGCGTGATCTGGGCACCGCGATTGGCGAGAAGCCTCCCTATCCAGACAGCGACGAAAACATGTCGGATTCAGTACAACTCCGCGATCGCGTGGCACCCAACGCCAAAGAATTCTTCGAGCCGAATTTATATTTGTACGACGCGTATCCCGGGGGCATCGGATTCTCCGAGCCGCTATACCGCGCGCATGACGTTCTGATAAGCAGAACCCGCGAACTCATCGCAGCCTGCGAATGCGCGCAAGGATGCCCGTCGTGCGTCGGACCCGCTGGAGACCTCGCGCCTCGGACGAAGGACGCCGCGCTCGCAATCCTGGACCGGCTGCGCAATGCGAATGGCAGGTTGCAGTAGATGGCCACGGCGGAACAAAAATTTTCACGCCTCTCCGCTCTGAAACCGGCGTGCGGCCAGGTGGTACGGCCGCCAACACTGCGCGAACCGTGTGAAGAAGATACGCTGGCGCGATTGCTGGGTGCGGGCGTTTCCACCAACCGTTTTGGAGAGCATCTCGCGGTCCGCAACTGGTATTCGACGCCGGAATTTGTAGCTCCCGAATCAGCGTGTTTGAAATTGCTTTCGCAGCATCGTGATGAAACCATCTCGCGCCGCACGCGCGCCGCGCTCGAAAATCCTGAGAAATGGCTCTTCCTGGATACAGAAACCACCGGACTGGCCGGCGGCACCGGCACCTACGCGTTCTTGATCGGACTCGCGTGGTGGGATGCCGGAGGCCTGCAAGTCGAACAGCTCTTCATGCGCGATTTTGCCGAGGAACATTCGGTGCTGTGCGAGTTGGCGGCACGTCTGAGCGATCGTCCTGTTCTCGTGACATTCAACGGCAAAACCTTTGACTGGCCGCTCCTGGAAAATCGTTTTCGCATGACACGTTCCATCACGGTGCCCAAGCTGGCGGCGCATCTGGATTTACTGCATCCCGCGCGCGCTCTCTGGAAATTCCGTCTAGGCACGGTACGCTTGGTTGATCTGGAACGCGAGGTGCTGAATCCCACAGTGCTGGGCTGGCACCGGGAAGATGACGTCTCATCGAAATCCATCCCGCAATTTTATTTTGATTATTTGCGCGGCGGTCCGCCGGAACCGCTGACAGGAGTGGCGCGCCACAATCAAATGGATCTTCGCGGGTTGGCTGCGCTGTTCGGAAAGATAAATTCCCTGCTCTCCCAGAACAATCCTGCGGATGACGAGATCCACGGCCTGGATTTGTTTGGCTTGTCCAAATTCTTACACCGCAAAGGAGACAAGGGCCGCGCCGAAATCGCGTGCGCGCAGGCTGTAGATTTCGGTCTTCCCGCGGAATTCCACGGCCGGGCGCAATGCGACCTCGCCCGGATGGCCAAACGTAAGGGCCAGCATGCCGTGGCCGCGGAGCTTTGGCATGAAATCGCCGTGGATTCACAGGACGGCGTACACGCTTGCGAGCAACTGGCGATTTATTACGAAAGACAGGTGAAGGATTATCGGAAAGCGATGGAATATGCCCACCAGGTCCGCATGCTGCTTCAGAGGCAGGCTCGTGGCGCGGGTTTATTTTCGCGAGGACCGTTGGCAAGGCGTGAAGAAGCGTCGTGGAAGCGCGTCAAGCGCCTGGAAACGCGTTTGACCAAACAAAGTGGCAGGTTGCTGGGATCAGCGACGTCCGGCAACGACTAAATCATTTCGAGGAATAGCGGTAGTGGTTCGTTTGGCCGGCTGATCCGGGTTGAGCGGCGGCACGGGAGCGGCGGGCCAGCCCAGCGCCTTATTGACGCCGTCTAAAAATACGCGGTCCGTACCTTCCACGCTGAGACAGTCCGTATTCATACAAATCAGATATACACCGCCATCCGGCGAATCAAAGGAAAAGAAATTCGGGCGCCGAAAGAGATTGGTGCGCTCTGCGTATTTCTTTTCGAGCGCTTCGGAGTATTGGCCAAAGTAGCGCACCGCCTGCGGCACACTGGCAAGGCGCAAGCGGCTCACCAGCACGAGTCGTTTGGTGCGCTTGTTTTCGAACGCCACGTAGCGGTCCCCATCCCATGCGGCCGCCAGTGGCTTGGCGCGATCCTCATCCAGAAACTGTTTCAGCACTTCCTTCCAGCCGAATTCGCCCATCACGTTTTCTTCGAGTTTCGTCCACTCGGGTCCCAACATGGCGCTTATGTCAGGAAGAGTGACCGCGGACGGCACTTTCCCGGCGTGATAAAGCGCCGGATGCATCACTTGCTGCGTGGAAACCGGAGGCTTATTGAACACCCCGGGAAGCCCGGGCCATCCGCCGTTTTTCAATAGGTCGGCAGAAAACGTTAGACCAGCGAAATAAGGGAATACCAGAGCGTCCTTCAAAAAAGGGGGAGCCTTTTTCAATGAAGGCGTGCTGCCCATATCTCCAACCAGCATGGACGGATCGATATCTGGAAGATCCTGTAGAGACCGTCCAGTTTCGCTCAGCAAATAATCGATCATCGCCGCCATAGCGCTGCCTTCCAGTACCGCTTCCCTGGCGAGTTCGCTATCGTCATTGGGACGGGCTGCTTTTGTCCAGGCTTCGATGTGAAAGTGCTGGTCTTCCAGCGCGTGGGTAAGCTCGTGAGCCATGACCATGCGTTGGTCCACCGCCGGAATCCAATCGGCTATATAGAACTCATGAGTCTTGGGATCGTACAAACCGGCAATCTGCTCTGTAAGGAGCTCAACCATAAAGGAATCGAAATCGAAGCCCTTGGGCAGCAACCCAAAGGCTTCAGCACTGCGCGCCGACGCATAGCGTTCCGCTGGATTTTTATCCTCGTCCATTTCGCGAATTACATAGGCACGAATTTCTTCTCGCGACCGCAGCGTCTTCTTTAGCGGCGTGCGGAGTTTCAATCCGGTAATTTGGCTCATCTGCATAAGAACTTCGTCGGCTGCGGCGGCGAATTCGGCATTCGGTCCCGCTTTCGAGGTGCCCGATGGAGCAATGACGGGAGTTTTCTGGGCTAGCGAGGGCCTGCCAAGGAAGAAAAATATCATCAGTAACACACGGCAGGGCCGGGAGAGATAAATGCGCATGATTCTTGGAGAATACCAGACTTCCATGACGGGGCCTCCAGGGCGGGCCTTCTTTGAAGTCGGAATGTCTCCCGTTCCGAATCCTTAACAAACTGGTAATTATGGTGTAACCTGCGTTGATCGAATCTTTCATCCCGCGTCGAAAGGCAAAATGCTACCGGGTCTAAGTCTGCGGCAAGTGCGCGAGCACCTGGGATTGACTTATCGAGACGTGGAGCGCTGTAGCTATGAGATTGCGTCCAAGCGTGGACGCCCGGAATTCATCCTGCACATCAGCCGACTGGCGGACATAGAAAATAGAAATGTCGTGCCTGGGCTGCATAAACTCTACACTCTGGCGGTGATTTACCACCTGAATCCCCTGGAAGTATTCCGTTGGTACGAAGTCCCGGTGGATGAATTTTTCACCGATGGCGCTATGTTTCCGGCTCCCCAGACGCACCTTGCGGCTCCGCCAGCTTCCTTGCGGGTACCACTGCGATTCGATCCGGCTTTCGATCCCAAACGAACCGCGTATCTTTCCCGTATGGTGGAGCAATGGGGTAACTTCGAAGGTACCCTGCTCATGAGCGGCGGCAAGAGGCATCGTTACGGCTACATCGGATCCACCGACCGCCGGATGGATCCTCTGCTGCGGCCCGGAAGCATCGTGATGGTGGATGTGTCCGTGCGCCGCATCGAAGAGTTGGACTGGTCAACGGAATTCGACCGCCCCATGTACTTCGTGGAAGTCCGCGAAGGGTATCGCTGCGGGTGGTTCAACAAGGATGGTTCGCGGCTGATGATGCAGCCTCATCCGCTGTCGCGTTGCCTGCCGGAGTGGTGGCAAACGCCCGATGATGCCGAGATTGTCGGTCGAGTAATAGGGGTCGTTACGAGGCTGACCGAGCCGTGGACCGCTCAGTCTGAAATATTTCCAGCAACGCGCGCAGATTCGAACAAAAAAGATCTTTGAGATAATCAGGTGATTGTTCGGGTACTAGCACCCGGTACGCTTCCATCCGCAGCCAGTGGCCCACGGTGGCTTCGCGGCCTGCCTGCATCGCGTCCAGGCAGGCGCCCAGGTCTCCCTCCTGCAAAGGGAGCGGAGTTTCAAGAATTTTCTCAAAAATCTGCTCGTGGCAAAGTTCCAGAGCCTGCTGAATGGCCGGCTCCGAATAAACCGCTGCCAAACCGGCGTGTTCATACTTGCCGCTCGATAAATCCCGCAAGGAAGCCATATAGGTCAGGCGAGAAAACAGGCCGTTAATTCCTGCCAGCGTGACGCTAGTGAAGTCCTGAATGATACGGCGGTTTTGTTGGAGTTGCGTGAGGCTTTTCATCACCAGGCCGCGTTGTTCCGCAGACAGAACGTTTTAACTCACAAATTTCAGTACCCATCGTTGGGCCCCAAGTTGGAGCGCAGGAGGCTCCAACTTGAAAGTCAACCGACGGTATATTCCCGCAATTCTTCTATTAGCCAGCCTGATAGTAGCGCCGGCAATTTCACTCGTCAATCCTTCACAAAATGCCAACGTAGCGGAAGGCTCGCCGCTGCCACCGCCCGTTCCGCATCCACCCCTGGCGGCAGCTGACGCGGTGCTGACCGCGGAAGGCTCGCCGCTCCCGCCACCCGTTCCGCACGGCCCCCTTGCGCAATTCAGGTCCGCATCGCGCGCCTAAGTTGCCCGCTCCCGCCCGCAATGCCATTGCCGACTTCTTTCCTGCGTGGGACCGCCTACGGTTCGTTACGGCCAAGCATCAATCTTGCGTTTCGCAATGACGATTGAGAAATACCAGACCCGCTGGTTTTTAAACTTTGCGCCCAGCCTCATCGCGGTTTATTAGGTTTAGTACTTACTCTAGAGTTATAAAAATGATAGCATGACGGTTTGAAAATCAGTCTTCCGGCGATCGTGAATGGCCTGTGGGCCGCCAGTTTCTTTCTACAGCTATTGGTGTGCGGAATCCTAATGCTTCGTGGCCATTTCCGCATCCTACCTTTCCTCAGCGCCTACATCACTCTGAACATCTGCCAGGCCGTCCTGCTGTACTTCATTTACCACCGGTTCGGCCGCGTTTCGGACGCTGCGTATGTAGCAGCGTGGTGGTCGGAAGCTATCACCGTGCTGGCTCGTGTCTTTGCCACCGTCGAAATCATTCACATGGCGCTCATCTCCTATCGCGGGATATGGGGGCTTGCGTGGCGCTTACTGGGCTTAATCTCTTTGGTGATGTCCATCGCGGTGGCTTTGGCGGCCGAGGGAGATGTTGACTGGGCACTTTTGCATGCGGACCGCGGTTACCATTTGATTTTTGCCATGGCCACAGTCGGTTGCCTGCTGCTGATTCGCTATTACCAGATATCGGTGGGACGAGTTTATAGGACTTTACTTGCCACGCTGTGTTCTTATTCCTGCGTCAAGATTCTGCTGGACACCGTCTTGCAGAATATCCTGTACGCTCAATATCTCGAATATGCCGCCATCTGGCAACTCGTCTCGCTCTTCTCGTACATCGTTGTCCTGGCGCTGTGGGCGGAAGCACTGTGGCACCCGTTGCCGGCTATCGAGCCACAACGGGCGGTTCTGCCGTCTTCCGTCTATCAACAGGTCGCGCCGGAGATTAATTTTCAATTGGATGCCCTCAACAAACGGCTGATGGGTTTCTTCAAAATAAAGGAACGGCAGCCGTGAACTATTCCTTCTTGGTTTTTTCGGGAATCGGACTCCTGTTGCTGTTGTTGCTCGCCTGGCTCTCATTCACCAATCTACGCACAAAGCCGGACGACAGAGCGGCCTCGCGCCAGGAGCGCGATTGCCGGCACATCTCCTACTTGGGCTACATTCATCAAGCTCTAGACCGCACGGATATCGAATTTCTAAAAACCCGAGGCTTCCCCAGTTTGGCCAACCGCGTTGAAAAGGAGCGCCGCCAGATCGCACTCAAGTATCTGCACGCCCTCCGGACCGATTTCGAAAAGTTGGTGGATTTCGCGCGAGTAATGGCAGTGATGTCGCCAGACGTTGAATTGGTACAGGAACTGCAGAGCCTTCGCCTGCAACTGGCTTTCTCTTATCGCTATCACCTGATTCACGCACGCCTTGAGTTCGGAATCGCCCCCAGCAATGCTCTCGCTAATTTGAGCAATATGGTAAGCGCCTTGACAGTGCGGATGGAAGCGGCCATCAGTGAACTGGGCGAGCGGGCCGTTCTAGGAAGCGAGTTTGGCTCTTACAGCGATGGCGGCGCGAGCTGACTTTCGGTTTGCGGCTGTTCACTGTCTTGCGTGGAAGAACCGCCTAAGGGCAGTTCAATAGTGAAAGACGCGCCGCGATGCGGCAAGTTGCGCACCCGGATGGTTCCTCCATGCTCGGTGACGATTCCGTAGCAGATACTGAGGCCCAACCCTGTGCCTTTCCCTACTGGTTTGGTGGTGTAGAAGGGGTCAAAAACCCGGGAAGCTTCCTGCACGCCAGGACCACTGTCCGTGAACTCCACGTAAACCCTGCTGCTGTCAGCGTGGGTAGTAACCCACAAATCTCCGTCCACGGAGCTTTCTAAAATTGCGTCCACAGCATTGTTGACCATATTCAGAAAAACCTGCTGGAGTTGATGGGGGTCGGCGAATATTGCGGGCAGGTCTTCGGCCAGGTTCAAGTGGATGCGGATGTTGCTCATCCGCAAGTCGTAGTCGCGCAACGCCAGAGTGTCTTCAAGAATATTATTGATCTGAGTTGGCAGCCGCTCAGGTTTATGCTGGCGAGCGAAGCTCAAGAGATTCTGGACGATGCGATGTGTGCGTTGCGCCTGCTTATAAAGTTTCCCGGAATATTCCATGCCCAATGGGCCCATTTCACCACTGCCGCTCAGCAACTGGCTGTACCCGAGTATCGCGGTGAGGGGATTGTTGAGCTCGTGGGCCACACCGGATATCAGTTGTCCGACCGCGGCCATTTTTTCACTGTTCAGAAGCTGTTCCTGGGTGCGCCGTAGATTTTCGTAAGCCTGCCGCGACTCGTCGTATAGCAAGGCCCGTTCGGTAGCATTTGAAATCTGGCTTCCTACGGCGATGAGAAGGTTCACGTCGGCGGGAGAAAATTCCCGCGTCGTTCGGCTGCCCACCACCAGGCCGCCCAAGGGACGGCCTTTGGACCACAGCACTACGATGTAGGCTGAAACTATTCCTTCCTTGCTGAGAACGTCGTGAAAGATTGGCGGAAGGGCGAGCCCGTGTACCGACAGAAAAGTCGCATGTACCGCCTTGATGTGTTCACGCAAATCCGGTTGCAGGGTTATGGGCGGAAGGTGCCGGGCATATTCCGAGCGTTGACCTACGGCGGCAACCCGGCGCAGGGTAGTTCCGGTGTCATCAAAAAGATAAAGCGAAGTCGCATCCAAACTGAACAGTTCGGTGAGCTGAGCGAGAGTGCGGCGCAGCGAGTCGGAAAGATCCATTGATTCGGTGAGCGTCTGGCCAATGGAATTCAAAACCAGCAGTTCGCGATTCCTGCGGCGAATTTCGTGTTCAGCTCTTTTACGTTCGCTGATATCCAGCACGAAACCCTGGTAGGCCGTGACATTGCCGGCGGTATCGCGGATGGCAATGGAAGACTCCAACACCGTTCGCAGATCTCCGTCTTTGCGTTTTATTTCGAACTCGAAGTCGGCCACGGTTCCGTGTTCATGCAATAACTTTTTCAATCGTTCCCGGTCCGGGCCATTGGCGTAAATGGACGTGGGAATATCGATGGCCAACAGTTCTTCCCGGGTTTCGTAGCCGGTCATGCGCAGCAACGCATCGTTGAAATCCAGGAACCGCCCCTGCGGCGTGGAGATAAATACGCCTTCCTGGACGTTTGAAACTAAGGTGCGATATTTTTCTTCGGCGCGCTTGCGATCGGTGATGTCCTTCAGGACATGCACGATTCCCAGCGGATTCCCTGCGGCGTCGGAAAAGGTCGAATTCGAAGCCAGAAAATATCCGCGCAGCCATGGGTCGGGGTCATCGCCCTCGCCGGCCACCCCCTCGCAATAGGGGCAGATTTCGTAAGCGATCCCATTGCGGGGTAAAAGGTGCGTAACCCCACGGCCGACCAGCGCGCTGAAATCCTTGCCGAGCAGGTGACTGAGCCTTTGATTCGCGCGCAGCACCCGGCCCTGACTGTCGTGAACAAAGATTGGATCGCCGATGGAATCAAACGTGTACGCCCATTGCTTTTGGACGGTGGCCAGTTGCTCGAAGAGCCGGACATTTTGTAGCGTGAGCCCCAGCAGATTGCTGATGTTCACCAGATAAGCGATCTCGTCCGGCTGAAAATGTTCCGCGCGTTTGCTGCCGACACCAATGATTCCGAGTGGCCCGGCCTTGCCACGCAGCACAATGGCGACCATTTCCAAGACTCCCGGCTCGGCTATGCGCGTCCAGGCCTCGGGATTGCTCTCCGGATACAAACACAAAAACTCTCCGGCGCCGTCCTGAAATAATTTCGCCGCCCACGGTTCCGTCAACGGCAACGCAGTATGTTGTGTAAGGAAAGGCTCGCCAAATCCCACCGCGGCACGAATTACCAGTTGCCTGGCGGCACCGTCCCCTTCAAGCAGTCGAACAATCCCGTGCGTAGCGTTCAAACTTTCGACCACCTGCAGCAACACGCTGTGCAGCACTTCCTGCACCGAAAGGCTCTGGGTGCTTGCGGCGGTAAGCAGCGTCAGCCGGCGCATCTTGTCGTTCAGCACATCCGTGCGCGAGCGGCTGCTCTCCAGAACCACCACGACCATAGCCACGCCAAGCGCCACGCCCAGCAGGTCGCTGAATGCCAGGCGCAAAAGAAAGACCGGAGATTCCGTCCACAAAGGGCGGTCCAGCCCGTGAAGACCGCTGGCAAAAAGCACGCCAGCCAGCAATTCCGCGCCATAGCCTTCCTGCTTCGCGCGTGACCGCCAGAGCATCCAGCCGGCGGCAAGCAGAATCGCGCTCTCCGTTAACGCTGTGATCCAATGCGGGGAATCGAACGCGCCGGGAGTCCTGGTTTCCACGTAGTAGACCGCCAGGACCAGGACTGTCAGGAAGGAGAAGACCGGCCAGTGTAAACGCTCCTGACCTCTTATGTATTGCTGGACGGCCACGAGAAATAGCAGTGCGGCCGCGACGTGCCCAATGATGGAGAGCATGGCGACGACCGGAATAGGCGTGATCGCGGTAATTGCACTGCAAGTGGCTGTAACCGTGAAGACCAGCCAGCCCGCCAGCCACGGCCGGAAATAATCTGAATGATGATCTTTGCGGAAAAGGAAAAACAGGACCAGCAACACAATGGACGCTGTCGCTTGGAAGAACGCGAGGCCCAACAGATCCTGGTTTTGCAGCACGTGCGTTCCTTCCAACGGCAGCGCCATCGCGCACCGATGCGGTAGAAGACGTATAAGTAAACAGCAGAATATATAAGAGAGAAGCTTTAGCGACGCTAACACGCTATTTTCAGACTAGGCAAGGCTCCGCAATTCAGGCTGTGACGTCCCATATAATGACTACAGGGAGCCAACCGACGTGGAGATGGAAAATATCCTGGTAGTGGATGATGAAGAAGCAATTCGTGAAGTTGTTTCGACGATGCTGGAGTCGAAAGGCTATCACTGCACCACTGTGCCAAACGGCCGTGCCGCGCAAGAGCAGGTGAAGAGGTCCACGCCGGATCTGGTTTTGAGCGACATGATCATGCCGGAAATGGACGGCATCAAACTGCTCGAATGGATGCGCCAGTACGACCCGGAAGTCCCAGTGATCATGGTTACCGCCATTCACGATATTTCCACGGCGCTCGAATCCATCCGCAGGGGCGCCTACGACTACATTCTGAAGCCCTTCGAAAAAGACCAGCTATTTCTGGGTGTTGGCCGGGCGCTGGAGCACCGTCGCCTCATCACCGAAAATCGCAGCTACCAGCGGAACCTTGAGCAATTGGTCGAGGAGCGCACCGCGCAACTCACCGGAGCATTCGCGCAACTGGAACAATCGTATGACGACACCCTGGAAGCGCTGGGCAGTGCGCTCGATTTGAAAGATGCCGAGACCGAAGGCCATTGCCAGCGCGTAACGGCGTTTTGTATTGCGATCGCCAAAGCTATGCCCGTGCCTGAGGCCTATCTATCCGTGTTGGCCCGGGCGGCATTCCTGCACGACATCGGCAAGATTGCTATCCCGGATGGCATTTTGCGCAAACCCGGACCGTTGGACGCCGAAGAAAAAAAGATCATGCGCACGCACTGCGACATCGGCTACAACATGCTGATTCGCATTCCCTTTCTCCGCGACGCCGCGGAAATTGTGCTGGCCCACCAGGAATTCTTCGACGGCACCGGTTACCCGCGAAACCTCAAGGGCGAGCAAATTCCTCTGGGGGCACGAATCTTTACGATTGCCGACTCTCTCGATGCCATGATCAGCGACCGACCGTACCGCAAAGCGCTGCCGATGTCGCACGCACGTGGGGAAATCCTGCGTTGTTCGGGGACTCAGTTCGATCCAAAAGTTGTAGAAGTATTTATGGCCATCCCGGAGGAACACTGGATCGATCTGCGAGAAAACCTCGGTTCCCCGTTTCGCCTCACGCATTTGAAGAATCTGGGATAAAGCCGGAGGACTTTTCGCCAAGCAACTCGAGAAGAGCCGCAATTCCGGATACGAACGCAGCTTCCGGTACGATCAAACTCACCACCAGATAGCCATCTCCCGGGAAGTCGTAGAAATGGCCGGGATGCAGATAAACGCCACGTTCGGTCAACAGTTCCCGAGCCAATTCGTCATCGCTAGCTACCGGCGGAATTTTCAGCACTGCGTACCATCCTCCCTCCAGCCCTAACCTGGCGCATGAGTTCTGCGTGGAGAGCATCTCGTCCAAACACGCCAGATTCCTTTGTACGCGCTGGACGCACTGTTTCTGAAAGCTGTGGCGTTGTTCGAGCAACGTGCTCAACGCCAACTGGATGGGCGTGTTCATCGACAAGTACGTGTCAGCAATCATTTCCATGCGGGCGCTGGCCTGTTGCTTGAGCGGTGGAGGACCACTCAAGACCACCCACGCCGCTTTCATCTGCGGCAGGCCAGACACTTTGGACAGCCCGCTCATGGTAAACGTCAGTGCTTGGCTGCTCGAAGTGAAACTGCGTGGAACCTCTCCGCCCAGACTGAAATCCAGAAATACTTCGTCAGAAATCAACGCGAGCTCGCGTTCCGCGCAAATTTTGCTCAATTGCTCCATTTCATGCGCCTTGCAGAAATGTCCGGTGGGATTATTTGGATGGACGACGGCGATGGCGCGAGTTCGCGGCGTGATGGCCTGCTGCAGCGAATGAAAATCGATCTGCCAGCCGTAGTCGTAGATCAATGGATAACGCACCAGCGTCACGTCGTGAAGATCCGCGAGAAAATTCAGTAGCGGGTAGCCGGGCTGCGGTATGAGAACGTCATCGCCAGGGTTGCAAAGCAAACGCAACAGGAAGGAATACGCTTCGCTCGTACTGGTGGTGAGGAAAATATCGTCGGCAATAACGTTACTGCTCCGCGACAAATAATATCTGGCTGCGGCTGCGCGCGCCTGCGGCAAACCCTGTGCGATTGGGTCGTAGCTCAGACTGGCAGGGTCATGCAGCGAGCCGAGAATTCGCTGTGCGTCGTACTCGAAACCGCATTTCGCGGGATTCGATTCCGTCAGGTCTATGAGCGGGCGGCCAGAACGGCGATATTCGTCCAGCGCGCCGCTTAATTCGCTGTGCTCGAGATTCCAGCCGGTGCGATAAGAGAACATTCGCGAAAGGTCAGCGCGTGTGGGAAGGAAACATCAGCGGCCAAAGTAAAGCACTAGCGCGAGAAAAACCCACAGGCCGTCAAGAAAATGCCAGAAGTACGAAGTAATACCCACGGCGGTAGCTCGAGAAACTTTAGAGCGATCAAAATTGCGGAAGGCTACAAACAGCAAAGCAGCGACGGCACCCACAACGTGCACCGCGTGCGTCCCGGTGAAAACATAAAAAAAACTGCTGGCGGGATTGCTGGCCATGAACACGCCCTGGGCAATGAGTTCGCGCCAGACGACCAGTTGGCCGACCAGGAACAGCACACCTAGTGCGGTAGTAATAGTCCACCAGCGGCGGAATCCGGAAAAATCTGACTGTCTGAGATATCCCCGCGCGACCTCCAGGGTTAGGCTGCTCAGCAACAGAACACCGGTGTTGAACCACACCAACGCGGGAAAGCGAAACGAAACCCACTCGCTACTGGCACCTTTGCGAACCACATAGGCACTGACCAGCGCCATGAAAAACATCAAAACGGAAATGATCGCAACAGTGACGCCGGTGTAGTAGCGCGTCGGAGAGGCGTGGCGATAAGGGCGGCCATCTTTGCCGCTGCCGTCTTCGCCGCCACCGCGTCTGTCGGAGGGAGGCTCACTGCCGCCGTTGCCACTGCCCTTTACTACAAGCAGTTCGATGTCGTCGAGAACGTTAGTGGCGGGCATCGGATGGAGGGATCACTTTGCTACCGGTTCGAAGAAATGGTGCGGTCGAGAGGACTCGAACCTCCACGCCTTGCGGCGCTAGCACCTCAAGCTAGTGCGTCTGCCAGTTCCGCCACGACCGCAGCAAGATAATCCTAGAGTGCAACGGGAATGCTGTCAAATCAACGCGCAGCGTTCAGCGGTTACGGCTTCTTGGGTTCCGGCGCTGGAGCGGCGGGCTGATTAGCCGACGGCACCGGAGTGGTCGCCGGCGGTTTCGGAGCCGGCGTCGTCTTGGCGGGCTGCGAGACCTTTTGCAGAACGGAGCCGCCCTGCACGACGGCTCGATCTGTGCGCAGCACCAGAGCCATGGCGCATAGCATGAACATCACGGCGCACCACGTGGTGGCCTTGGACAAAACGTTAGCGGCGCCCCGCGGACCGAAGGCGGTCTGGCTGCCCGCTCCTCCAAAAGCACCGGCGAGATCGGCGGCTTTGCCGCTCTGCAGCAGCACCACGATGATCAGCACCATACAGTTGATGACAAAAAATCCGCTGAGTAGCCAGCCGGCATATTTGAAGCCGAGCACGATGATTCCCAGTCCTATCAGCAGAGCTACAGTCCACTTCATCCAACCAGGCATGCGATTTTCCTTACCGCGCGACCTTTGGTATTTTTAGGGCGCAGCGAATATCCGTTCGAGCTGAATACCTACCGACACTGCGATTTACTGGGCTTGGGATCCACTGACAATAGCAGCGAATGACTTGGGATCCAGGCTCGAGCCCCCGACCAGCGCTCCGTCCAACTCTTCCTGTGCCATCAAGCCGTGAATATTGTCCGGCTTCACGCTGCCGCCATAAAGAATACGCAGCGCCTCGGCGTGTTGCGGCGAAAACCTTTGCGCGGCGCACTGGCGCAGATAACGGTGCGATGCCGCCGCGATTTCAGGAGTAGCCGTGCGGCCTGTACCGATAGCCCACACCGGCTCGTATGCCATCAGAATACGGGAGAACTCTTCAGCGGTCAACGCGCCAAGTCCACCAGATAATTGGCGTTCGCAGATCCGTTCCGTGTGGCCGCCTTCGCGTTCCGCGAGAGTTTCACCAACGCAGACGATGGGTGTAAGCCCAGCGGCCAGAGCGGCATTGGTCTTCTTGGCCACGGTTTCGTCAGTTTCGCCAAACAGCTGGCGCCGCTCGGAATGACCGATGATGACATAGCGGCACCCCGCTTCGAGGAGCATAGCGGTGGAAATTTCGCCGGTGTAGGCGCCTTCTTTCTCCCAGTAGACGTTCTGTCCGCCGATGGCGATTCGGGTGTCTCTGGCGGCCTCAACGGCTGCGGAGAGAGCGGTATAGGGCGGGGCGATGACGATGTCGCAGTAACCGGCTTCAGCAACCAGCGGAGAGAGCGTCGCGAAAAATGCGCGCGTGTCGGCGATGGTCTTATACATTTTCCAGTTGCCGGCAATGACGCGACGCCTCATTTTCGATTTGTCCTTTTTCTAAAGGATTGCGTTTCACTTTTCGGTGAGCGCTTCAACGCCCGGAAGTTTGCGGCCGCCCAAAAATTCAAGCGACGCCCCCCCGCCCGTGGAGATGTGCGAAATTTTCGCGGAAACTCCCGATTGGTGGGCAGCAGCAACCGAGTCGCCACCACCAACGATAGAAGTTGCGCCCGCATCGGTCGCGGCAGCCACGGCCTTGGCGATTTCCAACGTGCCTTTGGCAAACGCCGGCATTTCGAAAACACCCATGGGGCCATTCCAGGCGATAGTTTTTGCCTTGGCAATTTCCGCAGTGTACAACGCGATGGATTTCGGCCCGATATCCAGCCCCATCTGATTATCCGGAGTAACGGCCACGTTCACAGTAGTTGCAGGAGCGTCGGCCTTAAATTCCGGCGCGATCACGTGATCCACGGGGACGAGAAATTTGAGATTTTTCTGGCGCGCGGCATCGAGAATCTTCTTGGCTAGATCCAGCTTTTCATTTTCCACCAGCGATTTGCCGATGGGCTGGCCCTGAGCTTTGAGGAAGGTATAAGCCATGCCTCCGCCGATGAGCATGGCGTCGGCGATTTTCATCAGGTTTTCGACCACTTCAATCTTGTCACTGACCTTTGCGCCGCCCAGGATGGCCACAAACGGCCGCGCCGGATCGCTGATGGCTTTTCCGAGGTAGGCCAACTCTTTCTCCATGAGCAGCCCAGCCGCGGATTGTCTTACGAAATGGGTTATGCCTACAACGGAGGCATGCGCGCGGTGCGCGGAGCCGAAAGCATCGCAAACGAACAGGCCATCGCATAACGCGGCGAGTTGCTTGGAGAAAGCCTCGTCGTTCTTCTCTTCTTCCGGATGAAAGCGGACATTCTCGAGTAGCAACACATCGCCGTCTTTCAGCGCCTTGCTCTTCCCTTCCGCATCAGCGCCGACGCAGTCATCTGCAAACTCTATGTGCTTGCCCAGAAGCTCTTCCAGCTTTTTCGCGGCAGGCGCAAGCGAATATTTTTCGTTGCGGGCCCCCTGGGGCCGCCCAAGATGCGAAGCCAGCACGACCCTCGCACCCTTCTGCATCGCGAGACGCAGCGTGGGTAGCGTCTCGCGAATGCGGGTGTCATCGGTTACCGCGCCATCTTTCAAGGGAACGTTGAAATCCACGCGAATGAACACCCGCATACCGCGCAGTTCCAGATCATTGATAGTGAGTTTAGGCATGTCTGCGATCCAGCGTTGCGACTAAAACTTCGCGGCCATGAATTTGATAAGATCGCGGCACCGGCAGGAGTACCCCCACTCATTGTCGTACCACGCGAGAACTTTTACGCATTTGTCGCCGACAACCTTGGTGTAGCCGGCGTCCACAATGGAAGAATTCGAATTGCCTTTGAAGTCGGCGGACACCAGCTCTTCTTCGGTGTAACCGAGAATGCCCTTCATCGCCCCGTTAGCCGCCGCTTTCAGAGCGGCATTCACGGATTCGACGGTGGCCGGCTTGTCCACGAACACGGTCAGGTCCACAACGCTGACGTTGGGCGTGGGCACCCGCATGGCGTAACCGTCGAGCTTACCCTTCAGTTCGGGTATGACCAGATGCAAAGCCTTCGCAGCACCGGTGGAGCTCGGAATCATGTTGATGGCAGCGGCGCGAGCGCGGCGTAGGTCCTTGTGCGGCAGGTCCAAGAGCTTCTGGTCATTGGTATAAGAGTGGATGGTCGTCATGGTGCCGGCGTGAATGCCAAACGTTTCCTGCAAAACTTTGGCGACCGGAGCAAGGCAATTGGTGGTACACGAAGCGTTGGAGACTACGTTGTGTTTCGCGGCGTCGTAAGTATTGTCGTTCACACCGAGAACGAAAGTAGCGTCAGGACCATCCGCGGGAGCGGAGATGATGACCTTCTTCACCGAGCCCCGCAGATGTTTCTTGGCGTCCACACCCTTGGTGAAAAGGCCAGTGGACTCCACCACGACATCCGCACCCACGGACGGCCAATCGATTTCGCCCGGGTCCTTGGTTTTGAAAACTCTGAAGCTCTTGCCCTCCACGCTGATGGTGTCTTCGGTGTGCGTGACTTTGTGATGCAGGTTGCCGAGCACGGAGTCGTACTTCAGCAGGTGTGCCAGCGTAGCGGCGTCCGTGACATCGTTCACGGCCACGAACTGAATATCTTTATCGTCCAGCGCGGTGCGCATGATGTTGCGCCCGATGCGCCCAAACCCGTTAATTCCAACCTTAATTGGCATTCTTCCTCCGTTGCGGGATAAACAAGTGCGGCCAGCTCTGCCTGAATTCAGCCGTTGTCTAGAACAGGAAATGCTATGGGCACGTCAGACAAAAGTCAAACCATCTGATCATTAAGATTCTGAAATCAAGATTCTCAAATCGATTTGAGGGAGAAGTTACGAAGAGAAACTATTGCGGGAATTGCTTCACGCTGGTCACCCGCTGGCCGGTAAAACGCACAAAAATGGTCTTGGAAGGCGGCTGGCCATAAATCCAATCTTCGATGTCGTTGCCTTCCTGATCCCGTTCGCGAACTTTGTGTTCTGGCTTGCCAATGGCGGCGACCACTTCTTCGCGATCCATGCCCACGATAGGTTTGCGTTCCTGAATGGCCCTGCGCATTTCGATGGGCAGCGTATCGAACCATTGCACGGAAGCAGAGCGCTGGCGGTTGAAATCCAGAAACGGTGAAAGAATTCTTTTTAGATCCTCGGGCGCCATGTCCGGAAGCGCTTGAGCGAAATCCAGATAGAGAGTACTGCCGAGCCCCGGTTGCATTCCCGGAGGTCCGGAATCCTGCTGTGTGGACGTCGTCCGAGCGGTGGGAATGCCGCCCATCTCCAGGTGAATGCGGTCACGCAAACGTTTTTTGCCGCGACCGCCGCCGTTCAGATCCACGATAATCTGCTTGTCGCGAAATTCCAGCTTGGTGATTTGCACGTGGTCGCCGGTATTTACCGCGGCGCCATGGGTGGCCACCTGGCGGTCGAGCATATTGGCATCCAACGGCTGGCCAATGTGCACGATGAAGCCTTCTTTGCCAGCCGGGAGCGGCTTGATGGCCTTGGCGTACTCGCCAGAGACGTAGCGGATCAAAGTGAGTTTCGAACTATCCTGCAACGGCCCGCTCTTCCCGACCGGGGCCGTTCTATCAACACCGGCAGCCTGGCCCTGCGGATCGGTGACGGACAATGCATCGTTGCCAAACAGGGGAATTTCTTCGCCCGACGGAAAGGCCTCGGTCGAGGCCGCGCGCGGCCGCAAGCTATTCACCTGCGGGACGTCCGCATAGGCAAGCAGGAAAACAATCAAAGATGCGACGAAAAGATTCATACGAGACGATTCAAATGGGCCGAGACCGATCCAGCCCCAGGACAGTGCCCCACATCTATTCTATGATGCGAAAAACGCCTTGAACAGCTACTCCTCAGGGGCTGGGGAAAGCGTAATCGTATTACATACTTGTCCCAAAGGGCTATTCCCTGCTTGGTGGCTTTGAGTTCCAGACGGGCCGGGCCCATGAGCACCTGGGGTCGATCTTCGTTATGGTATGGGCCACCCGCGTCTAGCGGGAAACCACCTGAACACCCTGGCGGTCGATCTTTATCGGCAGGATTTCTGCGCCGGCGTTGCGAATGGCGCCCTCCACCTTCTGCCGGGCGTCGGGATCGATCAGAAGGACTACGCAGCCTCCTCCACCGGCGCCGCAAACTTTTCCGGCGAGCGCGCCCTTTCTGCGCGAATCCTCAATCACACGATCAACGAGTTTGGTGGAAATTGTCGGCAAATTGCGTTTGCGAAAAAACCATTCTTCGCGCATGAGTCGGCCGGCTGCATTCCAGTCGGTGGCTTCGAGCGCCACGCGTAGCAACTGCGCCACCTTGGAAATTTTCTCCATGCCGTTTTGCACCGCGCGCTTGCCATTGATGTGCGCTTTGAACACTTCCCAGTTGTTGATGCCATGCTGGCGCGGCTTGCCGGTGTAGCAAACCACGATGCGGCGCTCGAGTTCATCGAGATTCAGGCGCAACTCCACCCGGTGTTCGCCACCAGCGGGTAGTTCGATCGCCGCGGCCCCGCCGAAAGCCGGAGGGTAATGATCCTGAGTTCCAGTGGGCACGCAAATAACCACAGCCTCGGCATCGCGGCTGATATGAATCCAGTCCTCTTTGCTTTTGCCAGCGCCGGTGAAGCGGTCGAGCGCGGCACAGATGGCTACGGCCATCGCGCTGGAGCCGCCGATGCCTGCCCCCGCGGGCGCTTCTGAATCCGTCGTGAGCGTGAAGCCTCCCGGGGGTTGAAAGAATTTCACGATTTCGGCAAGCAAAGGCAAGCGGTAGCGGCCTGCCTTCGCAAGCGCCGCGAGAGAGGCGAAAGTTTCTTCCCGTTTGGTATCGCGCGACACCAACTTGATCTGCTCGTTCCCAAACGCGTTCGTTTCGATCACGCACGAGGCATATCGCGAAATGGCGACGTTGACGGTCAATGCTCCCGGATGAAACAGATACAGCGGCCAGATATCCAGCGTGGCACCGGCCAGATCCACGCGTGTGGGCGCCCGAGATTCAATAATCATGATTTTCCCTGGAATAAGTGGGACGGACTATCTTAACGTCGCGGTCACGAAGCGTCACAGAATTAAATCGGGACAGTGTGACCTATCTGCTTGAACTCAATGGGCGGGAAAAGATTATTTAGCGGCGTTTGCTTGGCGTACGCGAATCATCAGCTGCGGCCCGCTATCTTTTTTTTCCTGCGCCAGCGCGAGATTGGGTTCAAAGCAGCGGCGGCAGCGTGCTTCGTAAATTCCTGTTGCGCCGACGACCACCAACTCTTCACTTTCGACCAGCCGCTGTGTGTGTACCGCGGGATTTCCGCAGCGCACGCAAATAGCCAGCAGCTTGGTGATTTCTTCGGCGATGGCTAGCAGGCGCGGCATGGGCTCAAAGGGCCGGCCCAGATAGTCGGTGTCCAGACCCGCAACGATTACCCTTTTGCCGAGATTTGCCAGTTTCGTGCAAACGTCGACGACCTCTTCGCCCAGGAATTGTGCTTCATCAATGCCGATGACTTCTGTGCGCGCGTGCACCCTTTCCATTATTTCGGCAGCTTTGGTGACATTTTCAGAGGCGATGCCCAGGCCGGAGTGCGAGACAATTTCGTTGGCGGCATAGCGTTGATCGATGGAAGGCTTGAAAATCTGCACGCGCTGGCGCGCAAATTCCGCGCGGCGTAGCCGGCGGATGAGTTCTTCGCTCTTGCCGGAAAACATCGGGCCGACCACGACTTCAATCCAGCCCATATTCCCTTTTACGATATCCACGGTTCAGTCCATCCTGTCCGGACAGCGAAAAGATCTGTCTCGTTATTGTCTCACCAAACTAGCCCGCCGGGCTGACCCTCCGGAACAAAGCGGCATTGTAGAACGGAGCGAAGGCTGCGATCAAAGCCACGCGAAAAGCGTCGCGCCGGGTTATCAGATCGCGAGACAGAACGCCCCACGCGCCCTGCCTATCGCGAATGCCGGTCATGCCTGCAAGTAAATCTATCGCGGCTGCGAGTCCAACGCCGTCATCGAGCACTTCGATGGCAAGTTTTTCAGGAAGCTCAATCGCACCGCTACGTCCGAAGTGGCCGCGAGTACCATCCGTAACGTAAGCCCAGCTCTCCAGAAAAACGCGGCGGTGAAGGTTTCGAGCCGCCTCTTCGTGCCGATCATCGCTGGCGAGTACTTCAAGCCCGCCTTCCATCCCGATAAAGTATCGGAATGTTGCGGTAGTCGTGGACGGCAGGCCCATCAGGGCATCCGCGCGTTGCTTCGCGCCGCGCATGGATTCCGCCGATGACAATGGTGTGTGCGAGACGCCGCTATCAACGTCGAAACCGCTCACCTCGAATAGCACGCCGGGCGCGAGCAGGCCGGCGATCTGATCCAAAGCTTCGCGGACAGCATCGAGCTTAGGTCCGCGTTTCGTTCCGACAGCGACGAGATACTTGTCCATTGGGGTTTTATGCTGGCGCGTATCCTAAGCGATTCCGCCTTGGCGATAAAATCATTGCGGAGGAAATTCTGTTAAGAACTTTGAGACCTATCGCTGCTGCTTAGTTGGCGAGAAGTTTTTTAATATCGCGCCAGCCAATCAAAATAATGTGGTTATCTGCGAGCGCCTTGCGAAACTCCGGACTTGATACCGAGTTGAATTCGCGCTGGCGCCACGCTGCGCCCCATTCGGGATGGTTGACCATCACCGCCTGGGTTTCGGCATCATCGTAAGCCAGGTGCACAAACACTTCCGTGACGCCGGGCTGCAGATTCTTGAAAAGATTCACATAGAAGTCAGTCCAGCCAGAAGCGGGAACGTCCTCCAGAGGTGTCAGGATGACATCAGGATACGGTTCGCCGGGAGGCATCTGAACAATTCGCGCCTGGAAAAATGGATCGTTGCGCGCCATGCGAATCGGCAATTTATATTCGTGCGCGACTTTCAGAAAAACGTTAAACAATTCGGCGGAAGCATAGAGCGCGTGCATGTGCGCATCCAGATGCGTCGGCTGCAGGCCCATGGATTTGGCGCGTTCGATCTGCGCGCGAATTTCCGTTTCCACTTCGTCGAGCTTGGCGTGCTTCACGACGTCTGCTGAGTTGGCATAAAAATATCCGTCCCGCCCGACGAGACTCGGCACCAGGGCGCGAGACGCGATGGGCCCCCAGCGGTACGTCTGCCATTCCGAGGTGAGCGTTAGATGCAGTCCGAGATCCGCCTCCGGATGCGCCTTGGCGTAAGCGGCCACTTCCGTGAACCACGGACATGGCACCATGACGGTAGCGGACGTGATCAGCTTTTGATCGAGTGCCGCGAGGCTCGCTACATCTTCGGAATGCGTCACGGCGAGATCGTCGGCATTGAGGATCAGGAGTTTCGCATCGGCCGGATACCCGAGGCGAACTTGCAACGGCTGGCCAGCGGGAGTGGAAGGCAGCACCGCAGACCGGTTGGCGATTAATTTTTCAATGATTGCCACGACAGGATCGTGCGAAAAAGCCGGGGCCGCCGAAGTGACCGACACAAAAAGGGTTACCAAGGGGCAGGCTATTGACTGCACAAATCGCAACAAGTGCATGGAGACCCTCCAAGGTCATGTAATAGCGGCCAGCATTCAGAAGACGCTCAAGGCCTGACAAATATTTCGAAAAATCTCACAATCAAGTGGCGGGTGTTAGTTGGATTGGAAACGCTTATGGCGAAAAGAATGGAGCGGCCTATCGGAATCGAACCGACACCTGAACCTTGGCAAGGTTCGCATTTAACTCTAAAAACGCTGGAATGGCGGCAAAATTGACGTTTGTGAACGGCCGTAATTGGAAAATGAGTGGAAAATGACGGGTCTTCTAAGCGACGGCTAAAAGTCTAGGAACTATAGCAACCCGGCTAAACGGGTCCAATATGGGCTCGAAACCATCACGACCTCCAAGGCACAGCCATGCGGGAGTAGCCATTACGCGAGTACCGCGAAACATAATTTCACAAAGGCGATGAAGACACTTCTGCAAAAATGCGTCAGTCTCCTGAATTGGTCCCTTAGCGGACTAGGCCATTGATAGTAAAGCCTTTAAGTGGGCCAGAAGCCAGCGCGTGTCATCTCATTGACCGAGACGCCGGATCCGGCTATAATCTACTGGACCGGAGGTACATATGAAAGCTAGGCCACTTGCTCCAGGCATGAACGCTAGACCACTTGCTCCGGGCCGCTAAGTCCACCGGCGGTCATCAGCGCAACGAATGTAATCCGCTAAGTCAGAAGCATCGCCGGATGTTCTCGCAAGCGACTGAATAGTTTCTCGATCGTCGGAATCTAATTCTAGCAGTTCTTGCGTATTGTACCACTGTTCGTACGGTCTATTGGCTTCGAAGGTCACGACTTTGGCTATGACGACCAGTAATTTTAGGCCATCCCGCCTGCTTTTTTCGTTCGCATACCAGAGGTGAAAATCCCTCCACGCTTTTTCGCAAGCTGCCCGGAGTGGGCCATCTGAGCAGAAGATTGTTTTGTCGCTACGTGACGCCACGATTTCTTCGAACTTCGTAAAATCTAATTTGAGATTGAACTCTCGGTGAATCAGATTCACGTGGCGAGCGACGTCGAAGCTTCTTGGCCGTTCACCTTTGTACAAATCCCTGAATTTGCTAAAGGCATTTAGAACAATAATTTCTCCAATGCGGTTCTTGAAATAAATGGCTCCTCGCCTATTTTGAACTCTGTCAAAAAGCCACCAAAAAAGCATCACGTGGAAAAAGATTGACCGATCCTCGATGCTCGATGTATCAAGTTCAGAAGCAGGCAAGGATTTATATTGAGCAACATCAATTTGAACTCTCAAGAGCGGTTTTACCATTGGCATGTAATAGCGCATTGCCAAGTTGTGGCTGATCGGCAGCATGCTGTTCCAGGTCTCGGAAACCTGTGCACGTCTGTTTTCTACTCTCGACTGGCGGGCCGCAATGATCCCGCCTAACACCGCTATTACGATCGGCAAGCAAAGTTCCTTGTAGGCTGAAAACCATTCCCGGAAAGAGGATCGTCCGACAACATGACCGAGAGGAACAACACGATGCGCGTGCTTCACCGCGTCGGCCAAGGTAACTTCGTAATACACGTCCGCGTTGATGTTCGCCAATTCACCACAGTCCGTACATTTAAGCGTGCCTTTTAGTGTTTCAGTTTCCCCACGTAGCAACTTGTCTTTGGCTGACGAGCACGCGCCATCCTTGAGGGGCGAATCGCAACTAAATGCCAATTCATCGATGTTCAACCTAACCTTGATGTCTTTTAGATCAGCCTCGGTTTGATTTTCAAGGGTTACCCAAAACTGAATGGATTTACCGATTTTCACCTGAGAAGCCGACAAACCTCCGGACAATTTAACGTCGTGTTCAGCGCCCCGTTGTACGCCAACCACAATCAACAAGAGCACAAGCACAGCGCCCATTCGTATTAGTGACGGCACAGTGACGGCAGTCTAATTCAAACTTGTAACTTTGTGAAGTCGTAGCATGCCCGTCAATATGTTTTATCTTTTAGAACTGAAATTGGGCCGCACAGAGCCTTAAAGTGATGTGGGCTACCTTCTCCATCTAACGCACTGGCCCGCGACATAGTTCCAGAAAGGATTTACTCCGGCGTTGTCCGTGAAGGAATTGATCTCACCAGCAGACACATCTCAGCGACGGAATTAACCTGAATAGCAGCCAACTTCTGCATACTATCCGCAACTTGATGAAGCCGGGCGCGGCTGTTGCATGTGGTCTTCATCGCTGATCCTCATTGGCTTTATAATTCACGGAATGAGTTTTGATACGCACACTATCCTGCCGTTGAAGGACCTGCCGTCGAAACAGGATTGCTTGGTCGATCTCCAATCTTTGCTCGGTTGGGCTCCGTCGGTCTCCGTGCTCTACTTAGATTTGGATAATTTTAAGGCCGTCAACGATAAGTATCGACACGAGGGCGGAGATATTTGCATCGGGGAAGCAGCCGAAATCTTTGGAAAAGTCATACAACATAAAGGCCGGCTCTATCGCTTACACGCAACAGGCGATGAATTCGTAATCTTACTTCCAAACTTCGATCAATCGGAAGCGCGGGCGACGGCTGAGAGAATCCGAATGGCGATTGAACAGCAGAACCCCGGCAAAGACATTCCGGTGACCACAAGCATCGGCGGAATTGTGGCAACTAGCGAAGTAAATGGTCAACAAGCGTTGAAGCTTGCTGATGACGCGATGTACGTTGCCAACTGGGACGCGGGTGACGCTTAGGGTTATGGACAAAGGTCAATTCTTTGAGGCAACCGCAACTGTGCTGTACTCGCGTCCAACGCTCGGCATGGGTGTCGCCTTTCGGGAGGTTAAGTCAACATTCCAGATCATCTTGGAAGATTGGCTGCGAGAGTCGCTAGAACGTCAGAGTAAACGGCCGAGCATTGACGACTTTGAGTCTCGATGATTGTCGCGTCGTTTACCCGGCGCTGGAGATCTCGCTACACCCAAGGGCGCCGTCCGCAAAAGCCGGGTGAAACTGCCTAGTTAAATACGTATTCTCGCGTGCCACGCTTTAAAACCTTACTGAACTCCTCGGCGATCATCGGGTGGCAGAATAAGTATCCCTGCCCTTCGCTACAGCTTTTCTTCTGGAGGAAGTGAAGCTGTTCATGTGTTTCCACACCCTCGGCAACAACGCGATGCTTCAAGCTGAGGCCGATATCGATCATGGCGCTGAGGATTGTGGCTGCTTCTCCGGCCGCTGAGATTTCGTTGATGAACGTACGGTCAATCTTCAAAGTGTCCAACGGAAATCGTTGCAAATAGCTGAAGCTGGAATAACCGACGCCAAAATCGTCCACGGCCAGTTGTACGCCAATTGCTTTCAACGCGTGAAGGATTTTTACAGCAGCCTCGGCGTCTCGCATCAATACAGTCTCAGTCAGCTCCAGCTCTAAATTGTGAGGGTCCACCCCAGTCGAGATCAGTGCGGCACGAATACCCGAGAGAAAATCCTTCGAGGTGAACTCGGCCGCGGATACGTTGATGGCCATGCGTACCGGAGGAAATCCTGCGTCTAACCAAGCGCGCGTTTGTCGGCAGGCTTCGAGAAGCACCCACTGACCAATAGGCACAATCAACCCGGACTCTTCAGCTATGGGCACGAATTGCACCGGTGGGACTAATCCTCTCGTCGGATGCTGCCATCGCAGTAGGGCTTCTACCCCCGCGATCTCCCCGGTTTTCAGATTGATTTTGGGCTGATAGTGCAACATAAATTCGTTCCTAGATAAGGCGTGGCGTAGGCCACCTTCCAGATTCTGACGCTCCAGGACGCGAGCCTGCATGTCCGCTTTGAAGAATTGGCAATTATTGCGTCCGAGTTGCTTCGCCGCATACATGGCGGTGTCGGCTTTGTGGATAAGAGTTTCTGCGTCCTGCCCATCACCGGGGTAAGTACTGACCCCGATGCTTGCATGAATATCCAGGTGTTTGTCATCAATGGAAAAAGGCTCCCCAAGGGAGCCGATGATCTTTTTGCCTATGAAGGCAGCATCTTCACCGTGTTCCACTTGAGTGAGCAAAAGGACAAATTCGTCCCCTCCCAGCCGGCTCACTGTGTCAGAGCGACGCACGCAGGAGACCAAGCGGCTGGATACAGATTGCAGTAATTTATCGCCGATCGTGTGCCCCAGCGAGTCGTTGATTTTCTTGAACTCGTCGAGATCAACAAACATCACTGCCAGTTGCTTGCTGTAACGGGCTGCAAACGAGATCGCCTGACCTATTCGGTCATTCAGTAATACGCGATTTGGAAGGTCGGTAAGAAAGTCGTGCTGTGCTAAGTGTGAAAGCTTGAGAGACTTTGCGCGAGCGGCGCTGACATCGTGAAAAACAACTATTGCTCCGGTAATTGCCCCGGTGTGGTCGCGGGTGTGGGCAGCTGAACCTTCAATTGCTACTTCCGAACCGCTGCGCTGTACCAAGACACAGTTCGCACATAGCGGCACGTGCTTTTTCTCGGCGGTTACCTCCCTCAACGGATCGCTTGTCGGCTGCCGGTTGATCGTGTCGATAGTTTGCAATACATCGCCGAGCGAGCACCCCAGAGCATCTTTGTAAGACCACCCCGTCAGGGCTTCGGCAGCCTCATTCAGATACCTAACGAAGCCCCCGGAGTCGGAAATCAAGACCGCATCTCCGGTACACGAGAGAATTACATCGGCACGTTCTTGTTGTTGAATCGCCGTGTCTTGCTTCGTCTTGAGGTCGATCATACTGCGTACGATTCGCTTGAGTCGAAACTCCTCCATGTGATTTTTTAGTAGATAGTCGTAAGCACCTGCGTCGACCGCCTGCCTTGCGATGCATTCCGTTGCGGTACTGCTGAGAATCAGAATGGGTATGTGTGGGGCGGCCGACAGGACCTCCTTAAATCCATCGAATCCTTTCACCATTTCTATGTCGATGATGACGACCAGAACTCCGCCTTCGCGGATTCTTTGCAAAGCATCGAATATGTTGCTGACGGAGCTCGTCTCGAAGAACCTTTGGGAGGTGGGTCCTAAGGCCTTGTTGATGAGGCGCACATCGGTCGGATTGCACTGAATCAGTAGTACGCATTCCGTCAGTTTCATTTTCAAAAGCCCCCATAACTTCTTCCGGGGATGGCCCCGTGGTGGCGCTTTGAGGGAGGGGATGGATATCAATCGCGTCGAACGCAGAAGGCTCAGCTGAACGTCGATGGATGGGCGATGGATCCGGCGCTCATGTAACGGAGCATCTGTTGCTTTAATTGGGCGTCCACTTCATCAGCAATGGTAACCACATCTGGTAGAAGTTTGCTGTATTCGATCCGGTTCGTGTTTTTGTGCAGGGTGGTGAAAAGACAAACTTGTAAGAGTCGAGATTCTTCTACCACCATCGCCACTGAGTAACCTTGCTTGTACCGCAAGTCACCATGATGACTGGCAGCTACGGAAATTGGGGCTTTTGTGCCCACATCGAGTCGAAGTCGGTTGATTACTTCGTTTAGCAGCGCGGGTAGATGCCCTGTGCGGTCTTCGTAACTCAATGGAATCGACATAAGGTCTTCCTGCTGCTCGACCAAATGCATCCAGTCACGGATGGTACCACTGCGTTCATGTTCCAGTACGTCCGCGACACTTTCCGTGCTCGACGCACGCGTACCATTATTTCTGGCCTGTTCTGTTTTATCTTTAATCATCAGCGAACCTCTCTTGCCAGCCCAACGATTCTTCGGCTCAATTTCTAGAAACGCCCAGAGGCGGCGAGCCTAGTCGCCTTGTTGCCACCTAAGGACCTGAGTTAACTCGTGCTGATTATATCTGTCACAGCTCAATCAGTATGTTCACTACTGCACATACATACTTATCAGTACTACATTTACCAATCGCGAAAACGGACGGCATCTAAGCGTTAATACCTAGTAACGAATGCGCCTCGTCCTTCAGAGAAGTTTACCTGACCCTTGTCTTTGGCAGTTGAGTTGCAGCTTCCAACACCGCGTCCGGAAAGTCTAGGCTTCCACAACCGCGGCAGTAGCACTTCTTCCTTCGTCAGCAATGAGGGTGAACGTCCTTATAGTGGAAGATACGCTGCACATAAGACGCTGTGTTCTGAAGTTGCAACGCAAAGCGGCATGATTGTAACGGCTGTGCCTGACAAGGTACCTCCAAGCGCCTCCATTGGCAGATTCACTTATTCCGACTTCGAATCGAGAACGACTGTTCTCCCTCACTTCTTCGGTTCTAAACTGAATTACTCCAAAGTGTCTGGTTCTGGACATCCGGGCCGGGAACAATTAGTAGACACTCAAAGGGCAAGGGATGGTGTCCATGAAGAAGCCTAAGATCCTACTTGTGGATGACAATGTTGCAACGCTGCAGGTCTTCAAGGAAGGACTGCAGAGCTGCGGGTTTGATGTGATTGCTGCCTCGTCGGTGAACGCGGCGTTGGGGCTAATCGCTTCTGAAAAGTTTGACGTTTTACTGTCCGATTTACACATCCCCGAGGCTGGGGACGGCTTCGCGGTACTCCACGCAATGCGGCGGGCGAATCCCGAAGCAATTACTCTTGTGCTTAGCGGTTATCCCGCGCTTCAAGAAGCGATCTCAGCAATCCTAATGCAAGCGGATGAAATTCTTGGTAAACCGCTCGGCATTTCTGAAATAGCGGAAATTATCAACAAGAGGCTGCTTACGCCCAGAAGTGGCATACCAGCAGCCAAGGAAAGCGTGGCGTCCATATTGGAGCGAGAACTACAGTCCACGATTAGAGCTTGGATGGAGCTCGTGGAACAGAATGAAGAATTAAATATTATACCTCTTAATTTCGAAGATCGTACGGGACATCTTCCCAGACTCCTACAAGACCTCATAGTGCGCTTACGTCGAACAGAGGGGTTGACTCCATTCAAATCTGTCGCCGCGGGCCGGCACGGTAGATTGCGCCAACAACAGGGATACACTGTTCCAATGGTTGTCGAGGAATCGCGAATCCTGCAGGTCAGCATCTTCAAGACGATCCACCAAAACATGCGCAATGTTGATTTCAGCCATGTGATGAAGGACGTCGTGACTATCGCTGACGAGGTGGATTCTCAGCTGAAGGAACAGATGGTACAGTTTATGGAATCTTCAATCTCGGCTCAGGCTGAGTTGGCAAAGCTGTGATCCCAGAGTGCCTGAACATAGCTTTACTAGATCGGCCAAAGGCCTAACATGCCTGCTTTGCTCTGGGTTTTGTGTCCTTGTTCGCTTTTCCTGCTTGTTTTCTTTCTGATGGTGTACCGCCTTGCTTCCTGCTCGCCTTAATTTGCTCGGAATACCTTTCCCGCACATCGGCGACTGCTTCCAGCACGGCTTCTAGTGAGGGCATCGTGTTCTCTCGTAGCATGGCTTGAGCTTCCCGGCGCAAGTCAGACGGCTTGATCTTCTTCATTGCGGTTCACCGTTGAAACTGCAGATGAGCCCGTCTTCCTGAATGCCTTCGAGAATCGAGTGCACGTACCTGGCTTCGATCGTCACCGTGGGCCACAGTGGCTGATAGCCGTTGTCCCCGCCGATGTGCGCATTGACCCATTGGCGCGCAATATCGGAAACAGGTCGGAGGAGAATGATGGAACCGTGGTCTTCGAGCAGGAAATCTACTTCAGGTGAGATTGTTTTGGTTGGTTCAGCTTGCACAAGGCCTCGCTTTCAGGCCCCGTGTTTCAGAAAAATGAACCGTGGGTGAATGCTATTTTACCACGAATTCATAGATGCTCTCGATGATTCCTGAAGCGGCCATAAGGTCTTTCACTGATTTGATGCCTTCTACGATTGCCTTACGCTGTGGCTGCTATGGCCGTCTGGCTCGCATACGGGTTAGTTGCGGTATGGATATTGGTCGTACTGTCGTTGCTCAACCGTTTCAGTAAAAGGCGCGCCTTGGGACGTTTGCAGGATACGAACTCGCAGTTAACGCCCGCGGAAAAGCGCGCAAGAGCAGCTCAAAAAGTAGCCTGGTATTTCAGTCTTCCAGAGGATCGGCAGACGCGAGAGACGTGGGATATGGTAATTAGAGATAGCGAGCGGGAGTTGAGCTAGACAAATCGATTAAACGGTCGATAGATCGATCCCATGCGACTTCGTTAATGATGAAGAAAAGGCCGGCAGCTTTTGGCCGCCGACCGTTTCCCGCCCAGAATCGTAACTCTAGTTGACTCGCTTCCGGAGCCGCTTTTTCGGAGTGAGCTTCTTCCGGAGGTCCTGCAGCTCTGCCACAATCAACGCGAGCGACTCATCGCTGGTAATCAAACATTTATCCATCTTCGCCAAATGGTCTTCTTCGTGTTCTCCATTACTGCAGAAGTCGTCCTGCCACTTTTTGAACTCCGGCTTACTCGTTGCGGGGATCAAATATTTACGCTCGGTGTCTTCGTTTGTAAAAATGATGTGATTGTTCAGGTTAGACATAGCTGCCCCTCTTTCTGCAATTCTAGAATTTGATATTAGTGCTCACTTGGACCGGTGTTTCGCACAGCACAATTCTTACCTACTGCTACTATACCATTACCACGGAAACTCGTCAAGCCTTATCTTTAAACGGCTTCTGTCATACCTCGTTTTCGTGTTTTTGGCGGTACTGAACTAGCGCTCTGCGGATGATTCCAGCAACCTTGATGGGTTGGCCCTCGTGTTTAGCGACGTAATCGGCGTGTTCGCGGAGCCATTTCTGCAACTCGATACTGACGTAAGCGGTGATTGGCGGGTGTTCAAGTTTTGAGAAATCTTTCCGCTTAACCATGATGCTGCTACTATACCATTACCACGCGACTAACGTCAATCTTAAAGCGAAGGGCGAGACGAATGCTAAAACGAACGCTAGTTGATGTGGGTTAGACTTCACTTTTATGCGCATCGAAACGGTTTGCGTAACTGATCGGACGCTTGCGCGCTGTTCTTCTGAATTAAGGTGTTATCCTCTCCGGTTAGTGAGGTGCTACATGGCAACTGGCTTCGGAAAGATTTTCGGCGACGGCGAATCTGAGTCAGATTCGGTCCCACCGGTTGACCCGGCGGATATTCGTAGCGTGTGGGCTATGCAACGCGAGTTTCAGGCTCTTGTCCCAAATGAGGGTTTAGCGATTCACGCCGATGAATACAAGAAAGCCTGCCGACCCGGAGCCAGTGTCCGTGCAGGTGTTGAACGAACTTCGATGCTCGGGCTATTACAATCAACGGAAGTCTTAAAGCCCGAAGATAAGATCGAGGACGCGATGTTCCAGGTCCTGGCAGTATCCCCATGAAAAGAATGAAAGTCGGAGTTGTGTATGACGGACTTCCATTTGATACCCAAGAATTCCTGAAAGAGGTCGAACGGCTGACCCAAAGTGGAGAATGAGGTTCGTTACTTGTTTGAATCGGGGTTCCGCTGTGGGTCAGGCTTCGGTTAGTTCGTGGCCTGGGCGAAAAAAGATTTCACGACAGCGAAGTTGTAGGCATAATCTGCGAAACCGTAGCGCTCGAAGGTCTCCCCGCCGTTTTCTACGTGCGTTTCAAGATCCCTCTCGTCTACCGCGGCACTCCAGGCTTTGAACGCCTGCTCTTTATCCTTCGGGATCAGATACCGTCGACCGTTGGGTCCATCTAACGAAACCTTGGCGGGTGATGCGCTTTTCGTAGACATCGAGGGTGCTGCCTCCGCTGTAAGTGTCCCGCTGGCGAGTGCTTGTGTCATTGGGCTACCGGTACCGGCTAGAAGTACTGCCGCGGCCGGGCTGGGATGCACGAATTAGCGTTTCTTTTCCCCCAATACGATCAAGATTCGTGGTACGTGCGGCTCGTTGCGTACACCGAGACGTGAAAACAGTTCGCATCGCTTTCCGATAGGAGCACCACAACTGGGACAAGCAACGGAGAGCTTCTGTCTGGAGGTTAGTCCGCGCTTTTTCATGATCGGAGCAGGGTACAGAAAGCCTGATCCATCGACTGTCCCCAATTGGACAGGCGAGAATTGTCGTCCGCCCTACATACGGAAGATTTGCTTGGAGTGAAGATTAGCCGCTGATAGTCTCGTGCCGTCCCGCTCGGAGATCAAAGTGTCCATCAAGGTTCTGTTATCTGACGATAGCGACATCATTCGCAATGCCATCCTGCAAGTTCTTAGGGAAGAATCCGACTTTGAATTGGTGGGTGAAGGAGCCAGTTTTGCTGACGCGTTTCGGTTAACTGCTATGTTCAAACCTGATGTGTTGCTTCTCGACCTTCACATGCCAGATGAAAATGATTACTCGCCAGATCTCATAAGATCTCAAGCCCTTGAGCATGACGTGTGCATCGTAGCTATATCCGTCTGGAACGACGCGAAGGCCAGAGCCTTGGCAGACAGCTTCGGCGCAAAAGTTTTCTTGGACAAAACCAGTCTGTACTCGACGCTGATTCCCGCCATTAAGAGCTGCGTGAATTCCAAAAATCCGCTGGAAAAAGTCAAGAAGGCCTCCGGTTCCGATGATTAGCGCAACAAAGCACACGGTTCCAGTAGTCGTCTGCTGATCCTGCGGGAGATTGAAATACTACGGAAAGGACGTACGGCGTCTCTGGTTGAAGAAATCTTGAGAGCGAACAGGGGAGCTGAGATTAAGGCTTCATATTGAGGCCGAGCCCATACCTGATCGCCGCTGTACTCACGACGGCCAGCAATACTCCCACTAACATTTCTGCTACTGCACTCATCTGAGAAGGTTATCACGGAGCCGGGTGGCTCGCGGCACGCGGGTCGGAGCGTAACTACTCGCTTCCCTTCTCGCCGGAGCCTTTCTTCGCTTCGCCTTCGATCCACTGCTTCAAAACAAAACGCACTTGGCTGCCGAAGTCACGCTCCTCGCGATCCGCGATTGCTTTGATCTGGTCGTGTAATTCGGTTGGGAAGTCTATCGTCGTGGTGCGCTTGCCGGGTCTGTCGCGGCGCTTCATGCGAACAGCTCCGCTTTCTGAGCATCGACCTGTGCCTGGGTCATGGTGTAATACTGCGCCGTAGAATTGATGTTGCGATGCCGAAGCATGATCTGAAGACTTTTTATGTCCATGCCGCTGTCCGCGGCTCGTTGTCCGAGTGTGTGCCTGAAGGCGTGTGGCGCGCGACTGACGTCAGGAACGCCGGCGAGTTCAGCATAGCGCCTGAAGATTCGGTAGACCTGTTTCGTGGTCAGTTCACCTGGCTGCCGAGAACCATTCGCCTTCGTGGAAGGAAACACGAGAGCGTGCTCAGGTTTTTCTGCGAAGTATCGCGTCAACAATTCGCTTCGCCTGGGAGCATGGCTTCACTCGCACTGTTCGAACCCTTTTTGCTCCGGACGAAGATGCGCTGATCCTTCAGATTAACGTCTTGTACGCGAAGGCCGGCTAGTTCACTTGCACGCATTCCGTGATGCGCTGCCAAGGTAAGCAAAACGGAATCTCGAAGACTTCGCTTATTGGCGAGCGCAATCATTTTGCCATGCTGCGGAGCGATAATTCGGGCGCACGCGCCTCTCACTTGATCCGGCTCACCGAGCCAAGGGATTAAATATGATGTACGAAAACAATGAACTCACAAACAAAGCCAACTGCGCCACCGAACAAACGGAGCGCACCCCCGGCGAACGCGCCGCCGTCGCCAAGCGCGTCGCCCTCCACCGGGCGCGCAAGGCGATGCTGGCCGGGCGTGACTTGGTGCTTTCAGAAAGGCAAGCATCGAAACAGCGCCAAGAGACCGAGGCGCTATTCAGTAGAACTCTGGCCGGTCTCAAGCCAGAACAACGCTGGCGCTTGAAACCGGAGCCGACGATTTTCCAAATTTGCGCGAATTGAATGACCAGATGTTTAAGATCGTGCATCTGGTCGACCTTGAATGCTTTGACCACCCGTTATGTCGCCCAGATCTTGTCGCCGATTTTCGGGACTCTTTCATAAAGAAATTTTACTATGCTCGCGATCTGACTTTCCCGAGAGCGTGGTTCGCAGACGGCGACTACCGCAGTGGATTCGCGGTGCATGGGGGCCTTCTGTACGCAATTCGAGACAAGGACGGGAAAAGCGCCCTGGTTCATTTCGATGAAGATTCAGCCATCCAGTTTCCGATGCAAAGGTTCGAGGAAGCGCTCCAGAAGTTCAAGCGATGGCGATCTAAAAACTCAGCGGTTGAACCGGTCGATAAGCAAAAACATAAGAGGCGGACGGAAACAGCCGTAACCCTCAAGCCAGAAGCAGTCGTCGATCCAGCCGTCGTAAAGGTTTGGTCAACGCCGCCAGCGGCACCCCAGTCTGAGGTTTGGTCGGAGCACGAGGCTAACCTTGCGGCACGCGCTATAGCGCGGGACGTCGAAGCAGCACTGCCCTTAAAACCTCCAACTTTTGAAGGTATGTAACCACCAGCCAATTAAATCAGAACGACCGAGAGCGCCCGCAGTTAGGGCGTTTTTCATTTCCCAGGAGACAAGTATGAAGAAAGGTGACGATTGCGCACATCTGTTGACCGGCGAAGTTGGGATTGTGGAAGCCGTGGGCAGCGGCAGATTCGAAAACCATATTCGAGTCCGCTGGAACCTGACCGGCGAACTGCACTACCACCGAAAAGATTTCGTCACGGCCGACGTTTCACGCGCGCAGAAGATCAAGCGAGCCCACAAGAAAAACAGGCCGCTCGCGGATGAGTCCGAGAGTGGGGCATGAGCCAATCTATCAAGCCCGGCCTAATCGGCCGCGAGCACGAAACACTGCACCGCCAAGCTTTTGTGGAGAAGATTCTGAACGCGAACGTGATTGTAGTTTCAGACGCGGACAGTGCCCAAGGTATCCAGATTGTTCGGGACGCGCCCAACGAATTGATCTGCTTCAACGGCCACGGTGCGTGCCGCCTCAAAGTGGGGACGGCGGTGACTTACTCCATCCAACACGGCTCGATCTTCAACGTCACATTTCCCGAGGTTAAGACCGCCGACTCGACGGATGAGTTCGAGATCTCGCAAATCGCGGATCTCAGGCCCGGTCGCAATGGTGGATTCGGATTCTTGGCTCGTCAGTGCAAAAGGAAATGCCGTTTGTTTTTCGCAGTAGAAGGCATCCTGACAACCGGCGAAAAGATTGGCAGCTGGTGTCAGCACAAAGTAGTTGTGACCGACGATGGACGGATGCGAGCAACAGAGATTTCAGTATTTCAAGATTAAGGAGAACGGAATGACCACGAGACGGGCATTACAGATTGAAGATGAGGAAATGCAAAAGCTTCAGCAAGGCGATGTCGCGGGCGCCCGCGCGGTCCTACGGCGCAAACGCATCGATGCCGAGGAGGAACAGGCCGTTGATATTTTCATGGCCCGTCACCGATGGGACACACGTCGCAACGCATGACAACACTGTATAGCGGCGAAATTCCATTAGACCAAGTCCAGGCAGCATTTTCCTCCAAGACTGGCATTAAAAATTTAGTTTTGGAAAATATGGAAAATGAGGCTGCGGCGTAAACGCTTGAAAGGAATGGAGCGGCCTATCGGAATCGAACCGACACCTGAACCTTGGCAAGGTTCCGTACTACCACTATACTAAGGCCGCTCAAGGGCTCTTCTTTATATAGCATGGCGGGCTAATAGCGACAAGTGCTGCCCCCGATGTTGCTTCCATCCAACGGTTTTATTCAAGAAATTCTGACGTCAAGACACTTGGGTTATGCGCGCGGACTTCACTACCGGCGAGCGCTTTTGGCGATCGGCGAAGCGCGTGGCTTTGTCTTTGTCGGTGTACACGCGGCCGAACTTTTCGCCGTCGGCGTAAAACACAGTAACCAGCCAGTGATGATGCTTGCGGCGGCGGTCGCGGTTAAAAGAGCTCTTCTCGCTTTTGGGGTTGGTCTTAGCGGCGCTTTTGGTCACGGTGCAGTCCTGTTCCTTATTCCAGTGATGCGAACTATCGCAAACAAATGTAGAACGCGCAAGTAGCACGCACGATAGTAACGAGCTTTTTCACTGCAATGGCCGCAACGAAACTTGCAGCATCCCAGACTGAACCAGTCTGAGAATGGTGTCCGCCGGGTGGGGTTAAGCAGGCCACTCTCGTTAACCTTGCGATCGATGAGCTGCAGCAAAGGGTTCGGGACAAGGGCTCCGGCAGCGTCCTTTATCGGCCCCGAAAAAAGTTGGAAATTGTTGTGGATTTTGAAACATTCCCCGAGTTTTTACGTCTTACCCAGTGAGTGGCACGATAAGCTTAATTAGTGGATAGACATATGATCTCAACAACAAAACGAGCGCCAGTAGTGCAGGACCTACGGAATCATTCCGCGGAACAGATCGGCGAATTGCATCTATTGCTCGAACAGGGAGCGCCTGTGAAGCCCGATCCGCGGCGTCCAGGTTTCTTCGAACTGCAGGGTCTGCGTAACGTGTTTTATATTTTCAAGTACCCCACCGGCGAGAAAGTGATGCTGCTGGGTGTGTGGGAACGCGATCCGGTCGCGGAATTGGTAGCGTACAGCTGCTGCCACGCGGCATAGCGGTCATTTAAATTTTGTTCGGAGTTCTTGGTTCACAGAGCCGCGTTTGTGCGCGCGGCTCGTTTTTATTTAGCGTCCAGCTTCAGAGCGGCAGAATTAATGCAGTAGCGCAAGCCGGTCGGTTTAGGGCCGTCGTCGAACAGGTGTCCGAGATGCGCGTCGCACTTGCTGCACTTCACTTCGGTGCGAGCCATTCCGTGACTCCTGTCGGTTTCGGTCTCGACCGCCTTGGGATCCGCCGGCGAATAAAAACTGGGCCAGCCTGAACCCGAGTGAAATTTGGTATCGGACTCAAACAGGGGCTGTCCGCAGCACACGCACTTGTACATACCCGGGTCCTCGGTGGCAGCGTATTGTCCGGTGAAGGGTGGCTCAGTTCCCTTCTGCCGCGTTACGTAATACTGATTCTGGGTAAGTGCTTTTTCCCAGTCCTTTTCGTCTTTACGGACCTTCTCTTCCATCGGCGGCCTCCTCAGGCGTCTTGTCTTCATCGATGTCCCTTAGATTCATTTGCCGGCCCTGACGATATCAAATAATCGAGAAAATCGGTAATTCGCGGCAAGAATCATCGTTTTCGTGAAACACGGTGGTTGACATGGCTTGCGAATTTACTTATGGTTGACTTTCTGACATGAAGACTTCGCTCACTTCACAGACCCACCGGCACCATCATCACGTTGGCCATCATGGCCAACCGCCGCGTCTGGTAGGGTGCGCATAGTAGTTTCTTAACAAAAAGCACTCATCGGCCCGCTGGCGCATAAGAGCCAGCGGGTTTTTTGTTTTTACAGCGACGAGGAATAGGAGAGGCGCGATGAATATTGCCTTCGAGAAGCACAACGGGCTGGTGCCCGCGATAATTCAGGATGAGAGCAGCGGTGAGGTACTCATGCTGGGGTTTATGAATGAAGAAGCGCTTGCGGAAACACAACGGACGCAGCGAGCGGTTTTCTTCAGCCGGTCCCGGAATAAATTGTGGCGCAAGGGGGAGTCCAGCGGACATGCGCTGAACGTGCGCGAGATTCGCGTGGACTGCGACTCGGACACGCTGTTGGTGCAGGTGCAGGTGGTGGGCCCGGGAGTTTGCCACGAGGGCTATCGAACTTGCTTCTACACAAAATTGGCAAAAGACGGCGCTGCAACCGTAACGGAAGACCGCACTTTTTCGCCTGAAGAAGTTTACGGTCGGAGCACGCAGTCATGAGTCAACTCAAGCTGGGGATTCCGAAAGGGAGCTTGCAGGACGCGACCATTGATTTATTCGCGAGGGCTGGGTGGAGGATTTCGCTGAGTGCGAGAAGTTATGTGCCGTCCATTGACGATCCGGAAATCGAGTGCCTCATGGTGCGCGCGCAGGAAATGGCGCGCTACGTGGAAACCGGCGCGTTGGACGCTGGCATTACCGGGCACGACTGGGTGATGGAAACGGAAGCGAACGTCGAGGAGATGGCGGAACTGGTATATGCCAAGCAGCGGCTGGCGCGGGTGCGCTGGGTGCTGGCGGTGCCGGAGGATTCGCCGGTGCAGAAGCCTGCGGACCTGGCGGGAAAAGTCATCGCGACGGAAGTCGTGCGCACCACGGAAAAATATCTTGCGAAGCATGGGGTGAGCGCTCGGGTGGAATTTTCCTGGGGCGCTACAGAAGTAAAAGTGCCACGACTGGCCGACGCGATTGTGGAGGTCACGGAGACGGGATCGTCGCTGCGAGCCAATCGCCTGAGAATCGTGGATACCGTGCTGGAATCGGCGACAGTTTTTATTATGAATCGAGAAGCAGCGGGCAACCCACGGAAGCGTGAAAAGGTCGAGAATCTTATTCTGATGCTGCAGGGAGCGATTGATGCGACTAATAAAGTTGGGCTGATGCTGAATGTGCGTCGTGAAGATCTTGAAGCGGTGTTGGGCGTGCTTCCGGCGCTGAAGAATCCGACGATCTCGAATCTGAGTGATCCTGAATGGGTAGCGGTAAACACAATTATTGAGGAATCGGTGGTGCGGCAGATTTTGCCGAAGTTGAAAGCCGCTAAAGCACAAGGAATTGTGGAATATCCCCTCAACAAGATTGTACTGTGATGAAAATACTGAAGCTTACGCCAAAAGTTGAGCGCGAGTTGTTGCGGTCTCGCCAGGAGCGGGACGTTACTCCGCACCGCACGGCACTACGGATCGTTGAAGACGTAAAGAAACGTGGCGATGCCGCGTTGCACGAGTGGACCAAGAAATTTGACGGGCTGGATTTGGGCGATGGCATGTGGGTTCCCGCGCGGGACATTGAGAAGGCCGGCAGTGAAGCCGGCAAGGACTTACGCAGGGCCATACAACATGCGACGCGTAACATTCGCGCGATTGCGGAAAAACAGTTGCCGCGGGAATGGACTCTGCAGGTGGAACCAGGAGTAAATATCTCGCAGATCGTTCGACCGGTGGAAGCGATCGGGTGTTACATACCTGGCGGGCGGTTTTCGCTACTTTCTACACTGCTGATGACAGTGATTCCGGCAATGGTTGCCGGTGTGAAGCGGATTACCGTGGTGTCGCCGGGACCCAACGTCGCGTTGCTGGCCGCGGCCGATATTCTGGGTGTTACGCGTATCGCCAGAATTGGCGGGGCGCAGGCCATCGCGGCGTTGGCGTACGGAACTAGAAGCGTGGCGCGAGTGGACAAAATTTTTGGCCCCGGTAACCGTTTCGTGACGGCGGCGAAACACATTGTCAGCAATGATTGCGCGATAGATTTGCCGGCCGGGCCCACAGAGGCGATTGTGCTTGCCAATAACGGAAATGCGCGATGGATTGCGGCCGATCTGTTGGCTCAGGCCGAACACGCGCTGGATGCTGGAAGTTTTCTGGTGACCACGTCGCGAGATTTTGCGGAACGTACGCAACGCGAAGTTCGAGCCCAATTGAGGATGTTACCGCGCGAGAATCCCGCACAGATCTCGGCGCTCCGGTCCGGAGCGATTTTGCTAGCTTCCTCTATGAATGCCGCGTGCGAATTTGTGAATCGCTTCGCACCGGAACATTTGAGCGTGCCGCAGAAATCGGATGATTTGATCAAACGACTGGACGCCGCCGGAACAATTTTCATCGGGCCGTGGAGCGCGCAACCGTTCGGGGATTACGCCAGCGGCAGCAATCATGTGTTGCCTACCGGCGGACGGGCGCGAGGCCGCGCAGGACTAAGCACAGCGGACTTCGTAAAATGTATTACGACGCAGTCGATCAGCCGCGAGGGTTTTGAAAGCCTGGCCGATGACGTCGAGGTACTGGCCAGGGCGGAAGCATTACTGGCTCACGCGAAAGCCGTGGAGGTGCGGCGATGAAGACGAAGTTCCGGCTGCCAGTGCGGGATGCAATTCTAAAACGCAACACTTACGAGACACCTGCCGAAGGCCGGTTTGGCAAGGTGCGGCTGGACTTCAACGAGAACACCACCGGGTGTGGGCCAGCGGTGATGAAGGCATTAAGAAAACTTTCGCCGAAACAGTTGGCCATGTATCCCGAATATGCGAAGCCGGTCAGCCGAATTGCGTCGTACTTTGGAGTGGCCACCGGAGAATTGCTGTTGACCAACGGCGGCGACGATGCGTTGCGCGTTTTTTTTGACGCGTTTGTGGAGCCGGGCAGCCATATTCTAATCTGCGAGCCGACGTTTCCGATGTACCGCTACTACACGGAAATTGCCGGCGGGCGAATCGAAACGCTGCGATACGACGCGAACATGGAATTCCCGCTGCAGGAATTCATCGCCGCGTTGCGGAAGAAGCCGCGAGTAATCTTCATTGCCAACCCCAATAATCCGACTGGAACACTTTTGCAGCGCGGGGTCATCAAGAAAATCCTGATGGCCGCCAGCGAGACTGTTGTGGTGATCGATGAAGCCTACGCGGAATTCTCGGGTGTTACGGTGCTGCCGTGGATCCGCAAATATCCGCAACTATTTGTCACTCGCACATTTTCGAAAGCGGCGGGACTGGCCGGCCTGAGGCTTGGCGCGGTGATGGCCGGGCGCGAGTCGCTGGCGCTGCTCCGCCGCGCGATGCCTCCCTTCCCCGTGAATATCGCTGCACTTGCAGCGGCAGAGGCCGCCGTGAGCGAGGGCGGAGCCGTACAGAGTTACGTGAAGCAAACGCGGAAGATTCGAGACTGGTTTGCAGGAGAACTAGAGCGAATAGGAGTGAAGGTTTTTCCCAGCGCGGGAAATTTCCTTCTGGCGAATTTTGGTCGCTCCGGGCCGGCACTTTTTAGAACACTGGCTGGCCAGGGAATTCTGCTGCGCGACAGAAGCGCGGATATTGGTCCTGGATTCGTGCGCATTACGATCGGCACGAATGCTGAAATGAAGAAGTTACTGGAGGCGATCAAGAAAAAATTGGGCGCGAAGTCCGGATCGAAGGGTGAGTGACTATGCGGCGCTCCGCCACGATTCACCGAAAAACGAACGAGACGGATATACGGCTGAAGCTAAAACTTGATGGACACGGTAACGCAGAGATCTCCACGGGCATTCGATTCTTCGATCACATGCTGGAGCTTGTTGCGCGGCACGGCGGCTTCGATTTGCAAATCAAAGCTCGCGGCGATCTGGATGTAGACCATCATCACACTGTGGAAGATGTGGGTATCGCGCTGGGCCAGGCCGTGCTGCAGGCCATAGGAAACAAGCGCGGCATTTTACGCGCTGGATATTTTGTAATGCCCATGGACGAGTCGCTGGCGGTGGCAGCCATCGATCTAAGTGGACGCCCGTTCTGCGTGGTTGACTCAAAAATCAACGCCGCAATTGTCGGAAATTTTCAGACCGAGCTGGTGGAAGATTTTTTTCAGGGCTTCGCGCAGGCGTCGCGCTCCAACGTGCATCTACGGGCGCTGTACGGACGCTCTTCGCACCACCAGGTGGAAGCGATGTTCAAAGTGTTTTCGCGGGCGCTGCGATTTGCGGTGTCGCGCGACAAGCGGCTCCGTGGGGTCCTGCCCAGCACGAAAGGCCTTCTGTAGAAATTTATGAAAGTAACGTTGATTGATTACGGTGCCGGGAATCTTCCTTCCGTGGAACGTGCGCTGCTCCGCCTCGGAGTGCCGACAGAGAGGGCCGACACGGCCAACGGTTTGGCTGCTGCGTCGGCGGTCATACTTCCGGGAGTGGGGCACTACGGCGCTTTGATTCGCGCGTTGGATGAAAACGGTTTGCGCGATGCCCTTCTCGCGTCTATCCAACGCGGAGTCGCTTTTCTAGGCATTTGTCTTGGCCTGCAAGCGTTGTACGAAACGAGCGAGGAAGCGCCAGAGCTGCGGGGTCTGAAACTTTTTCCCGGTTCCGTTCGCATGCTTGCAGGAGCAGTGAAGCTGCCACATATGGGCTGGAACCAGGTGCGGCGCGTGCCGGGCGGTTCGCGTCTGCTGGAAGGAATTGAGGACGGCGCATTTTTCTACTTCGCCCATTCCTTCGCTGCCATCCACCAAAGTGGCGGCCATCCAAACGGCGTTCTCGCAACGGAAATTCGAGCTACTTGCGAGTACGGCGCGGAATTCGTGGCTGTGGCCGAGAAAGGAAATGTTCTTGCGGTGCAATTTCATCCGGAAAAGAGCGGCGAGGCCGGTCAGAGCGTGTTGCGGAACTTCGTGCGGTTGGCGGCATGACGCTGGCGCGGCGGATTATTCCTTGCCTCGACACCGACGCCGAGCGGGTCGTCAAGGGCGTGAACTTCGTGGGATTACGCGACGCCGGTGATCCGGTGGAGCTGGCGGCGCGCTACAACGCTGAAGGCGCCGACGAGCTGGTGGTGTTGGATATCGCGGCTTCGCGAGATCGCCGCCCGACTTTTCTTCAAACCATTCGACGCGTGGCCCACGAATTGAATATTCCTCTGACTGCTGGTGGTGGGATCCGGAGCCTGGAGGATGCGCGCGCGGTGATACGCGCGGGGGCCGATAAAATCACTGTGAACACCGCGGCGGTCCTGCGGCCGGAATTAATTTCGGAGCTATCGGCTGAGTTTGGCGCGCAAGCGGTAGTACTGGCGATTGACGCGAAGAAAATCGGTACACGCTGGACCGTAATGTTGAGCAGTGGACGTGCCTCCACAGCTGTGGAGGCCGCCGCTTGGGCCACACGGGGCGCGGAGCTGGGGGCTGGAGAAATACTTTTGACCTCTGTGGATCGCGATGGCACGCAAATTGGTTTTGATATTCCGCTCACGGCGGCAATTTCCAGGAAGGCTGCAATTCCCGTGATCGCTTCGGGTGGAGCGAAATTACCGCGACATTTTGCTGAAGTTTTTCGCGATGGGTTTGCAGATGCGGCGCTGGCAGCGTCTATTTTTCATGATGGCAGGCAATCGATTAGAGGGTTGAAGCAATTCCTCGCTGATCAAAATGTTCCAGTGCGTCTACCATGCTGATTCCCTGCATTGATCTGCAAGGAGGGCAAGCGGTTCAGTTGATTCATGGCCGCAAGCGCGAATTGGCTGTCGCGGATGTGCTGGGAGTGCTGGAGAAATTCAAAACTTACGAATGGTTGCACGTTATTGATCTGGATGCCGCAATGGGCAAGAAACCGAACGCCAAATTGGTGAAGGACTTGTGTCGGGGGGCCGGCACGGCTTACGGCATGAAAGTTCGCGTCGGAGGAGGAATTCGAAGCGTAGCACGGGCTGTCACGGTCGCCGGATGGAATCCTACGCAGATAATTATTGGCAGCGCGGCATTCCGTGCAGGAAAGCCTGACCTTCACTTTCTTGAAAAGTTGACGCGTAGAATTCCCGCCGCACAAATCGTGATTGCGCTGGACACGCTGAAAGGGATGATCACGACGCAAGGTTGGAGGCGTAAATTAAAATTGCGCCCTGCAGAGGTGATGGCGAAACTGACGCCCTTCTGCGCGGCTTTTCTGTGCACCGATGTAGACCGCGAAGGAACCATGAGCGGCGTCAACCTGAAGTGGTTCCGCAGCCTGCGCAAAGCCACCGGTCATCCGATTATCGCAGCGGGAGGTATTAAAACGCGGCGCGAAGTCGCCGCGCTCGAAAAACTTGGAATGGACGCTGCAGCAGGAATGGCGATGTACAAAAATATTCTGAGCTAGTGAAAACTAGCGCATGTAGGCGTCGGTGATGTACTGCTGTACCATGCGCTGGGTATTAAAAAACGACCCGTTGATGGCGATGGAATGCTGCATAACGCTGAGGTAGCGGTTGCGGTCGTTATAAAACATCGGGACAATTACGCTTTCAAGTTTGTTGTACAGAGATTCCGCGTCGGCGCGATTGTCGGTCACAAGATCGGGCGTAGCCCGCCGCAAATCTCCGATGGACCAGCCAGTTACGCCTTCAATGTGACCTTCCGACCACCAGCCGTCGAGAATACTGAGGCTGGGCACGCCGTTCAGCGCCGCTTTCATGCCGCTGGTGCCGCTCGCTTCTAGAGGAAATTGTGGCGTATTCAGCCACAGGTCCACGCCAGCCGTAATTTTGCCGCCCAGCTCCATGTTGTAGTCGTCTAGAAAAACTACCGAGACGGCTTTGCGCAGCGCTTTTTTGGCCTGAAAAATATTTTTGATGATGGCTTTGCCGCCGGCATCGTGCGGATGCGCTTTGCCCGCATAGACGATCTGAAATGGCCCGGCGTTTTTGGCAATCTGCCGCAGGCGATCGAGATCCGCGAGAATCAGATCGGCCCGTTTGTAGCCAGTCGCCCGGCGTGCGAATCCGATGGTGAATTTCGCGGGATCAAATTTCAGGCCGGTCTTCTGGCGAATGACTTCGAGAAGGTCATGCTTGGCGATGAGGTGCGCCGCCCAGACTTCTTCGGGAGGAAGCGCCAGCGCGCCGCGCAAACTGTAGTTGTCTTCCCGCCAGGTGGGGATGTACTGGTCGAAAAGTTGCCGAAAGACCGGAGCGGTCCAGGTGCCAGCGTGCACGCCGTTGGTGATGGCTTCGATGGGCACACCCGGAAACATTTGTCGCGAAGTCTCGCCGTGCTGCTTCGCGACGCCGTTCACATATTTGCTCAGGCTGAGCGCGAGATAGGTCATGTTCAGCGAGGCGCCGGCGCGCGCGGCCTGCTTGAGATCGGGGAAGGCCTGCTCGGCCTGCAGAACGCGTTTGACGAGATCGGCGGACGAAGTGTCCTTCAGGTCAAAAATTTCCGTCTGATTGGGAAATGCGCGCGTCAGGAATTCCATCGGAAAGCGGTCGTGACCAGCGGGTACCGGTGTGTGAGTAGTGAAAACACATTTGCAGCGGACTTTTTCAATATCCTCGGCGCGAATGCTGTTGCGGCCGGCGCTCGCAGCTTCCGCTTCCAGAAGCTCGAGAGATAGGAGGGCGGCGTGGCCTTCGTTCATGTGATAACGCGTTAGAGAATCATGGCCTAGCGCGCGAAGCATGCGCACTCCGCCGATACCCAGAATTACTTCCTGGCATAGGCGGTAGTAAGGATCGCCGCCGTAGAGACTGCCGGTCAGGGCGCGATCGACGTCGGCGTTTGAAGGCAAGTCGGCGTCTAGAAAATAAATGGGAACTTCGAATCCGCGAACGCCCAGGGCGTCGTAACGCCAGCAGCGAAGCTGCACCCGACGATCCTCGAGAGGGATACTTACACGCGCGGGTTCTTCATGGAGAAAATCTTCGACGCGCCAGGTTACCGGCTCTTCCGTCTGCGTCCCGTCTTCGGCCAGGCGCTGGGAGAAATACCCATTGCGATACAAAAGCGAGACGGCAACCATGGGCAGGCGAAGGTCGGCAGCCGCGCGAATGGTATCCCCAGCAAGAACGCCCAGCCCGCCGCTGTAGCTCGGCATGGTGTTTTCAAGAGCAATCTCCATGGAGAAGTAGGCTACTAATCGTTTGTCAACGCACGCCATGCGAATGAACTCTCCCGTATCACCCACACTTGTTCAGCGAAAAAAATGCCGTTGTGGAGCTTCCCATTGTCGGGGAATAAGGGTGGGCAGGCAAGGTGTGGTGAAAGAATTTGTGCATTTGTTGCGCGCTGATGCTGTTAACCAGCTTGGCATGGCTCATGAAGGTTCAGTTAGGAGAAATGATTCAGTACCCTGGCCGGCAATAATACGGCTCGCATCATCTTTTGAATATCCCAGGCCTTGCAGAATGTCGCCGCCATGTTCGCCCAATAGCGGCGGCGGGAGGCGGTAGCTGACGTGCGTATCGGAAAGGCGGATCGGGTTGGCGATGGTTTTTATGGCGCCGAGCGTCGGATGTTCGAACTGCACGATTAGGCCGCGCGCCTGGCTTTGTATGTTTTCAAGCGCTTCGCGCACACCGTTGATTCTCGCTGCAGGTATTTCTGCGGCGCCAAGAAGCGCCAGCCATTCGTGGGCGGGTTTCGTAGCGAACGTGTTTTGAACGATGGGAAGTAGTTCGGAGCGATGCTCTACGCGCAGGGCGTTGGTGCGAAATCGCTGGTCGCCACGCAGAGTTTTCGTGGTATCCAGGACATCGGCAAATTTTTGCCAGAGGGCTTCAGTTCCCACAGCCACGACGAAATAGGCTGCGTCGCCGCCGCGGAACATTTCGTACGGAACGATGCTGGGATGCGCGTTGCCCCAACGAGAGGGCTCAACACCGGCGTTCAGGTAGCTGCTGCCAGCGTTGGCCAGCCAGGTCAGTTGCGAATCAAAAAGCGCCATGTCCAGGAATTGGCCCTGTCCGGTTTTCGTCCTTGACAATAACGCGGCGAGAATTCCCATGGCGGTATAAATTCCGCAGGTGATATCCGCGATGGCGATGGGATAGCGCATCGGCAGGGATTGAGCGTCACCGGTGAAACTCATGACACCACCTTCAGCCTGGGCAATGATGTCGTAGCCTGGCGCGCCCGCCCGCGGTCCTGAGACTCCATATCCGCTGATGCTGCAATAAATCAGTTGGGGATTTTTTTCTCGGAGAGTTGGCGCATCGAGATTTCGTTTTTTCAGCGATTCCAAGGAAGGTTGATTGGTGATGAAAATATCGGCGGTGCCGATCAATCTTTGCAAGGCCTGCAGTCCTGCAGGGTGATCATAGTCGAGGGCGATGGAGCGCTTGTTGCGATTGGCGGCGAGAAAATAGGCCGAAACGTCGCCCACAAATGGCGGACCCCAACCGCGCGCCTGGTCGCCGGCGCCGGGCCGCTCCACTTTGATGACGTCGGCGCCGAGATCGCCCAGCAGCATGGCGCAGTACGGACCGGCCAGCGCCTCGGTCATTTCCACTACGCGCACACCATCGAGAACGTTGGCCACGGCGAGCGATTATAGCCGAGTCTCAAGCGACCGCGGCTCACATCCACAACTATCGAGATTTGAGTTTTGGGAAATGGTAAGGCGTGAGCCCGCGGCCTTCTTCTACGGTGACGATTTGATCGGCGTCGAGGTTGCGCAGTGTGTCTACGGTCCCGCTGGGCCACGTAATTTCGACGGAGTCGACCTTAGTGCGTTGGGCTAATCCGAAATAAATTCGCGGATCCTGCGAGGAGCAGTAGCTCATGCCGCCTTTGGCCTGATCGTAAGACACGGAGTCACCGGAGGTCAGCTTCAGTCGCGCACCTAGGCCGTCGCGATTACTCTTAATGCCTATCAAGCGGACCGCCAGCCAGTGATTTTTGAGAGCAGCGGTTTTACCTTCACCGTTTTTCGAGCCGGCTGCGACACCGCCGTCATTGCGAAAAAGTTGCGCCGGCTCGCCGTTGTTGTTCACCACAAAATCCTGCCAGCCATCGTTATCATAATCACCTACCGCGAGGCCACGCCCAACCGTGGGAGCGCGGAACGCGGGTGGTTGGGTAGTTGTGGCATCAACGAAATGTCCATCTCCGGTGTTGCGATACAAGCGTTTCTCTTCCTGGTAAGTCACATTGGGGTGATAGGTGGCGATGTTGTCGAGGATGTGCCCGTTGATCGCCAGAAGATCGCGCCAGCCGTCGTTGTCAAAATCAAAAAAACGTGCGCCAAAACTGCTGTTGCGGTAATTGGACTGGCCGATGCCGGAGGCGACAGTCGCGTCTGTGAATGAACCCAGGCCATTGTTGCGGTAATAGCGGTTCAGCTGGAAATCGAGGTGACTCACAAACAGGTCGTACCGGCCGTTGTTGCGCACATCTGCGGCGTCAGCGCTCATGCCTGCTTCGGCTTTCCCGTCCTCGCTGAAGCCCGCGCCACCGCTGTAGGTGGCGTCGCGAAATGTGCTGTCACCGTTGTTCAAGTAGAGAAAATTGCGTTGCGTGTCGTTGGCGATAAAAATGTCCGGCCAGCCGTCGCCATCTAAGTCGGCGAGCACCACGGCAAGACTCTTGCCATCGCGATTTTCCAGGCCGGCAGATTTGGTCACATCTGTAAGTGTCCCGTTACCGTTGTTGTGATAGAGCCGCGGCGAACTGCCCGAAAAACTGTCGGGATGGCAGTAGGCGCGGTAGCCCGGCTTGTTTCCGCCGCAACTTACCGGATGATCGACATCGTATTGAACATAGTTGGTGACCAGCAGGTCCAGATTTCCGTCGTGGTCGTAGTCGAACCAACCCGCGGCTGTGGCCCAGTTGCCTTGGTCACCCACGCCGGCAGCCGCGGTGATGTCCGTGAATGTTCCATCGCGATTGTTGTGATAAAGGACGGAGTGCCGATATCCGGTCATATAAATGTCCGGATAGCCGTCGTTATCGAAGTCGGCGACGGCGACGCCGAAGAAAAATCCGCCGTCGGTGTGGATGCCAGATTTGGCGGTGACGTCGGTTAAGGTGCCGTCGCCATTGTTGCGATAAAGAGCGGGCTGCGGCGGAGACGCCGGGTGAAATTCGGGCGTGAAGCCGCTGTTCACGAAGAAAATGTCCAGAAAACCGTCCTGCTCGTAGTCGATCCACCCGACGCCGGCGCCCATCGTTTCGAGGTAGAGTTTTTGATCGGATGCGGCGCGTTCGTGGCGAAAATGAATTCCTGACGCTGACGTTACGTCCTGAAACTGAACCCCGTAGGGATTCGCGCTTGTGAAGGGCTGTGTCCCTTTGGACTCCAGATGCACCGCTCGCGGCTTCTGCTGCGGGAACGCGGACCGGTTGGGACACACCAGGAGCAGCGCAACCGCCAGGAATAGGCAGGAAGGAATTCGCCGGCCAAATGTTTTAGTACGAAACATGAAGATTTTTGTCGCGCAAGATACTTGCAATCGGCATGGCGTAAACGCGTGACCGACCGGTCTTCAGTAACATGCAGCAATTCGCATCAGTGCATCAGAATATGTTTCCTCATGGCAATCTCGTTATTCTACTTTGACCTTGACACTTCTCTCATTCGAACGCTAGCCTTACGCACATTTCTTTAGAGAGGTTGGATCTGCAGGGAAAAAGCAGCTTTTGTTATTCAAGCATTGTCCACCCGCGCGACGATGACGCTGTCGCTGCGCGAATCGGCACAACCAGCCCCGCTGGAACGTTATTACGCCCGCATTCCACAATGTCCAGGCCCATGTTACTGATCGCGCTGATCCTAGTGGGCATTTCGATGACCAGTGTGTCCGCGCTAGCGAACGCGCGCAAAATCATTTTCGACACCGATCCGGGTACTGACGATGCGCTGGCGTTGATGCTGGCGTTCAATTCCCCGGAGCTGGACATCCGCGCGATAACCGTCGTGCCCGGAAATGTGACGGCCAAGCAAGGCCTGGAAAATGCGTTGCGCATGACTTCGCTGGCGAACCGCTGCGAGGTACCTGTGGCAAGCGGAGCGCAGCACCCGTTATTCCAGAAATTGATTACCGCGGAATTCTGGCACGGGAAAAACGGACTGGCCAACGTAGATCTGCCACCCAGCAAATGCAAAGCCGACGCACGCTTCGGTCCCGACCTGATCATTGAGTTAATTCATGCCTCGCCGCACGAGATAACGCTAGTGCCCGTGGGACCGCTGACGAACATCGCGCTGGCAATTCAAAAGGACCCCACGATCATTCCGTTGGTGAAGGAAGTGATTCTGATGGGCGGTTCCGTAAAAGGCGGAAATGTGAATGCCGCCGCAGAAGCCAACATTTACAACGATCCGGAAGCGGCGCAGATTGTCTTTCAGGCGGGCTGGCCACTGACCATGGTGGGACTGGACGTCGGCGACAAAACATTATTCGGGCGCAAGGAGTTGGAGGAGATCGGGAAAAGTCACGGTCCGATGAGCGACTTTACCTACAAGATAGGGAAATTTCTTGTGGATCTTTCGGGGCAGTTCGGCGGATCGGGAACGCCAATGTATGATCCGCTGGCCGTGGGCGTGGCCATAGACGCGACACTAGTGAGCGCACAGGCGATGCAAGTCGAAGTGGAAACCCGTGGAGAGTTCACGCGCGGCGAAACGGTGGCCAATCACCGCAATGAAGTTGAGCGAAATGTTCTGCACCATTTTCCGGCGGGTTCCGGGGAGGCCGATCGTTACATGATTGAAGGCCTCGACAAGGTGGAGCCCAACGCAAAAGTGTGCCTGGATGTACAGGCGGATCGATTTTTGCAACTTTTTGTTTCACGCATTCGCGGCAGATAGCAGGTTCAGTTTTTTCGGTTGAAGACCAAAGTTCATCACAACGGGCAGGGGCAAAAAATGATCAAGATCCTAAAGACAATATTACTGGTGGGGACGCTTTCACTCTTCGCGATGGCCGGCGTTTCCGCGCAGACTCTGGAGCGCGGAGCGATTCGCGGAACTGTTTCAGACACGTCGCATTCCGCGGTTCCTGGTGCGAAACTGACGCTCACGAATACGTCCACGGGATTTCACCGCGAATTCAGCACGCAAGAAGATGGCGCTTACGATTTTGAGTCGGTGCCACCAGGAACTTACACGCTGGTCGCCGAAGCCGGGGGGTTCGCGGTGACGACCATTCAGGCCATCGTGGTCAACGTGGGCGCGTCGGTGAATCTCGACGTCAACATGCCACTGAAATCCGCTCAAGAATCTGTGACCGTTACCGCGGAGGCCGCAGGCGCGGTGGACACCACCACCTCGGGAATCACGCAACTACTGAATGAGAAAAGCGTTGAAAATTTGCCACTGGAGGGACGTGACTACCGCGACCTCGCGCAGCTCAGTCCATCCGCGCAGGTGGTGCCGGGACTTCGTGGCGGCATTCGTCTTGGCGGCCAGCAGAGTGATTACAGTGGTCTGGTAATCGATGGAGCGGACAACACCAATAATTTCTTCGGCGAGAATTTTGGATCGCTGGAAACCAAGAATCTGACCGTGCCACTAGAAGCGGTGCAGGAATTTCAAGTGGTCACCAATGGATTCGCGCCAGAGTTCGGGCGCGCTACCGGTGGGTTATTGAACGTGGTGACCAAGTCGGGAACCAACGACATTCACGGCGAAGCTCACGAGTATTATCGCGGCAGTAGCTTGACCGCCAACGATGCGCTGCACAACCCTTCCAACATTGACCGACAAAATCAGTTTGGCGGATCCATCGGGTTCCCCATTCACCGCGATCGGCAATTCCTGTTTTTGTCTACGGACATACAACGCGAAAGCGGGCCGCTGAAGACGGTTTTCTGCCCGCCGTCGTCGCCGGATTTCGCGGCTTGCGAGGCATCGCTGCAGACAGCCGGACCGATCATTAATGCGCCGGTGGCGGGCAGTAACGAAGTGTTGCCGGTGGCCTGCGGCGGTGATGCCGCGATCGGGCAGAATCTGTTGCCGGCCTGCTACGGCGTACCCAACCTGGCGGCTTTCGAAGGCTCGCACACGCAATTCCAGAATTTCTTCACCGTGCTGGGCCACTACGACTATCAAATCTCCAACGCTAATCATTTCAGCATCCGAGGAATCGGGACGCGCAATCACACCGACGGCTTTACCGGCGGACAGGGACAAACCGAAACGCTGGACGCGTTTGGTAACACGGAAAACTTCGTGAACCAGGGCATTACGGGAGTATTTGGTCTGACTACCGTACTGGGCGCTAAGGTCAATGAGTTTCGCGTCAGCATCAACGGGGAAACCCGCAAACGGCAGCCGAATTTCAGCGATGCGCCGGAAATTTCCATTAACAGCATCGGGAACTTTGGACAGCGCTTCTACCTGCCGGGTAACAATGACAACGGGAAATTGCAGGTGCAGGAAAACTTCTCCTATTCGTTTGCCAAGCACGACATGAAATTTGGCGGAGACGTGGACTCTTTCGTGGACCGCAAGGATATTTTCGCGGGCTGGAGCGCCGGCGAATATGTGTTCCCGACCGTCGACGACTTCAATAACAACAACACCAGTTTTTTCTTTCAGGGCCTGGGACTAAACGGCCAAGAACCCTTGAAGGCCAATACGCTCGCGCCCGCGTACCAGACGGGCATCGGAATTTATCTGCAGGATAAATGGCAGATCACTTCGCGACTCACGTTTACCTACGGTATCCGTTGGGATGGCAGCAAAAATCCGCAGCCGCAATCGCCGATTCTGGGCTCGGTTGTGTGGATTGGGGAGGGCTCCAACAGCCGGCAGGTGCCTGTGCCACAAAAAGTCCCAAATGATTTTCGGCAGTGGGGGCCACGTTTTGGTTTGGCCTGGAGTGTGGGTAGCCTTGCACACCCCACGGTGCTGCGCGCCGCGTGGGGAATGTACTACGCCCAAACTCCGACGATCTTCTTTCCGAGCATCGGCGGCACTAAGAGCACAACTATTTTTTGCCCGCCGCAATTCTTCTGCGCACCACCGCAGGACACCGATCCGGGAGTTGGAATTTCACCGACGGTGGGCGGGCCTCCATATCTGTTCCCGTCAACTGCGTCCTTCGGCGCCGCCGACTTGTGCTTCAATGCAACGGGATGCCCGTCGCCAACCTATGTGGATCCGGCGTTTCGTAATCCGCAAGTTTCCAACCTAACGGTGGGCATTGAGCATTCGCTCACCAACAATTGGACGATCTCGGCCACTTACGCATATGTACACTCGACGTATTTGAGGATAGGCGGTTTCAGCACCACCAACTGGAATCGCAACGTGATTCCTGACGGCACCGACCAGTTTGGAAGGACTATTTTGCAGCCTGCCGCTCCCTTCCCGAACTTCGGCACCTGTCCGGCGAACGGCCTGACCATCTTTGGTCCCGCGCAACCGCTGGATTGCACAACCTTCGCCAACACCGAACTAGCGAGCTTTGGGCATGGCAACTATCACGAATTTGTCGCCGCGGTGAACAAACGTTTCTCGCACCGCTACCAGATTTTTGCCAACTACACCTGGTCGCGAAATTTTGCTAACGGCTCCAGCGAGCGCGACACGGATACATTTTTTGGCCCGCAGGATCCGTTCAACGTAAACCTCGATTATGGGCGCACCGGGTTAGACATCACGCACCAGTTCAAGGCGGGGGCCGTTGCCGATCTGCCGTGGGGCTTCACCTTCAGCACCAATATCATTACGCACAGTGGACTGGCTTATCCGGCTTACATCCTGACGGACTTAAACGGGGACGGCGTCAGCAACCAGGGCATCGGCACGAATGACCGGCCCGCCGTCCAACTTGGAAACGGGAAGCCGTTTCTGTTGCCGGACTATCCGGGGCGCCAGCCGAACTTCTTCAACTGGAGCCTGCGTTTGAGTAAAGATGTAAAACTCGGGGAACGTTATTCGGCGCGCTTCATCGCGGACCTGTTCAACGTGACCAATTCCTCGAATTTGTATTCGAATCCGGACAACAACGCTTTCGTGACGCTGGACGGATGCGTGCCCAATGCCAGCGGTGTCGGCAATGCATGCCCGACGCTGACGGCTTTGCCGAGGCCGGGCGATCCTACGCCGGTGGGCACGACCTATCGCCGGCTTGACCAGTTGGCTCCCGGAGCAACGCCGTTCGCGTTGCAGCTGGGTGTGCGGTTCCAGTTCTAGGTGGGAATGATCAACGGGAAGCGGCGGCGCTTCCTGAAGGGCCTGGCCGCGCCACTCGCAATGTTGCCACTGGCGCGGCTTTCTGCGCCACTCGCAGGCGGCATGTTGTTTTCTGCAAAATCCAAAGACTCCTCGAGAGTTGCCAAGGAAGACCCCGTGCGCTGGCCGATTCTGAGTGGCAGTCCGGTGCTGGACAGCCTGCATCCTGTCATCGAAAAATCGCGCGATGCGCGCACCCACATAGAAAAAATCATCGAAGTAGCGGGCTGGATGGGTTACGAAGAACTGCCTCTTCCAGAGTTCACACTTCCCTTCGGGGTGGGCGCCGGCGACGGAAATGACGCCATCGATTTCATCCTGATCGCTGATTCCATTGACACGGCGTTCACCGACTTTTCCACAAACGAAAAGTTTCAGGTGGATTTTGGCGGACAGCACTGGTCGGACTCGGAGGCCGAATTCGCGTGCCTGAAGCGGGCCATGGATGCGGGTCTCCCGATTCTGGACGGCGACTTTTTATCACAGGTTACGCTCGCCGAACTGGACAAGATTTTCGCCGGCAATATCCGCATGCCGATGCTGCAGGAAAAACTGGAGGTGCTGCACCAGGTGGGCGCCGTCCTGGCCAAGAAGTACGGCGGACGATTTCACAAGTTTATCCACGATTGCTCGCCGCGGCTTTACGACCGGGGTAACGGAATTATCGAGCGCCTGGTGAAGGAGTTTCCGCGTTTCAATGACGTGAGCAGTTTCGAGGGGCACGAAATCAAGTTCTATAAGTTGGCGCAACTGGGAACGTGGATGCTTTATTCCACGCTGCACAAATCCGGGAAGTTTCGGCTCGACGATCCGGAAAAGATGTCTGCTTTCGCGGATTACATTGTCCCAGCGGCGTTGCGGTTGCTGGGCATAACGAGTTATTCGAAGGAACTGGAAAAGGCCATCAATACGCACCAGCTGATTCCACGGGATTCGCGGCAGGAAATTGAAATCCGCGCGCACTGCCTGTATGCCACGGCGTTGCTTACGGAAGAAATCAACAAGGTACGCGGCGCTAAGGAGCAAGTCATCATTCCGCAGATCGATGCGCGGCTTTGGACGCACTACCACACTACCTCGTGGCCGCATCACCTGACGAGAACCATCATGTACTGAAGGACTGCTGTTAGTGTTCGGGGGGAAGGAAAAATCATGAACACTGGAAAATGGATTTTACGCGGAATGCTCGCCGCGACGGTCGTAGCAAGCTTGCAGTACGCAATGTTTGCACAGGGCAAGCGCAAAGTCATTATTGATCAGGACTGCGCCGGGCCGGGCGGCACGGACATGCAGGCGATTCTGGCGCTGATAAATTCTCCGCAGACGGATGTGCTGGGCATCACGGTGTTGACAGGCGACGCCTGGCGTGATGAAGAAGTGCAGCATACGCTGCGGCTGCTGGAAATTATCGGGCGCACGGACATTCCCGTTGTGCCCGGCGCGGTGTTTCCTCTGCTGAATACCAAGGAATACATCGCCAAGTGGGAAACGATGTTTGGCAAGGTGGTTTACCAGGGCGCGTGGAATTTCGCCAAAGGTTATCCGGTACACGGTCCTTACGATATTCCGCCGATGCCGGAGGGAGCGCCGACGACGAAGCCCTCGGCAGAAGACGCCGCGCGATTCATGCTGCGCATGGTGCGGCAATATCCGCACGAGGTGACGATTTACGCTGCAGGGCCGATGACGGATCTGGCCTTGGCGCTGGCTCTTGATGCGCACTTCGCGGAAAACACCAAAGAATTAATCGTGATGGCGGGAAGCATCAATCCACGAACCGATGATCCGGAATTCAGCCTCACTCCGCGTCGTGAGTTTAATTTCTGGATCGATCCGGAGGCCTCGCACGCGGTGCTGCACGCCCACTGGCCGCGGCTCGTACTTACGACCGTGGATATTTCAGTGCAGACGCGCATGGAGAAAAGTTTGATCGCCGAAGTAGCTAAGAGCCACGAGCCGGGCGCGCAGTACGTGGCGAAATACGCGGAAACAAATTATCTGTGGGATGAGCTGGCGGCGGTGGCGTGGCTGGATCCGACCTTCATTACCAAGTGGCAGAAATTGTATATAGACGTGGACATGGACCACGGCGCTTCTTACGGCGACACGCTGGCGTGGGCGCCGGGCCAGCAACCGGGGATGGGCGAGCAACTGGTCGAGATGCAAAAGGAATTGGACAAGGAAAAATTTTACAAGGAATACGTGGAACTTCTATCGCGGGCGACGCCGGGCAGGAAATAAATCATTCTGCCGAGCGTACCGCCTGGCGGTAGTCAGTATCGTCAGGGGATAGTTCAGCGGCCTTTCGGAAGGCCACCAGCGCACGCGTACGATCGTTTTTTTGCATGTAGATTTTTCCAATCTCGTAATAAGCATCAGCCTCTTTGGGACTGATTAGAGTTACCTGGTTAAAAGAAGCCAGTGCAGCTTCGACATTTTCTTCACCAACCTCAATGACGCCCAGCACGAACAAGAAATCCGGTTGATAGGGCTGGACTTGCAGGGCTTTGGTAATGGCCGCGCGTGCCTGCTGCGGCTGCTTCATGGAAAAATAAATTTTGGCCTGCTGCGAGTAGGCAAAAGCGTTTTCCGGATTTTTCTCGAGGGCTTGCCGCAGCAAATCCTGAGCCTCGGAGAATTGGTTGCGCAAGGCCGATTCGTTGGCCTGCTCGACCAGGTGCAGCGACTGGACACGATTCTCGGACGTTTCATGTTGGGCACGCGAAATTGATTCAAACTTCCCGCGTGCCTCGTTCGCCAGGTCTTTCTGTCCGGCGCAATCGTAGGCGTTGGCGAGTAGAAAAAACTCGTCAGGATCGGGTGCAGGCTGCTGTTTTCCGTCGCGCAGAATTTCCACTGCGTGTTGGCACTGCGCGAGCCTGACCAGAATCTTGGCGTAAAGCGTTCGTCCGGGGCCGTAGTCCGGCCTGGCGGCCACAACTTTTTCCGCGTCCGTCAGTGCTCTTTCATTTTCGCCGCTGTCGGCGAAGATTCCTGCCCGAATAAAGCGCGCCAATCCGTCCTTCGGGTTGTGTGACAAGACGGCATCCAGTTCACCAAGGGCCGCACGGGCGTCGCCATTTTTGAGGTACGCGGTGGCCAGAAGATTTTTGATGTCCGGATTTGCGGGAGCGATGACGAGCGCGACGCGAAAAGCGGAGATGGACACTTCGTAGTTCATGGCGTCCATTTCCAAAATCCCGATTGCTCGAAGAACCGGCAGGCTGCGAGGGTGCTGACGCCGCGCGGTCTGCAGAATGCTGCGCGCTTGCTCATCGTTGTGAACCCGGCGGTACAGATCTGCCAGTGACAATTCAATGGCTTCGTTCCGCGGCTGACTCAGCAAGGCTTTCTGATTCGCCTCGATGGCTTCCGTAAGCCGCGCTTCCCTGCTCGACGGCTGAGTTTGGAATTCAGCCTCGCGAGGCGACGCTGGCAGGCCTTGAACGAGCAGAAGTGTTGCAAGGCCGGCAGCAAGGGTCGAGATGGTGGTGGAGGTTCGCATGGCTGGTGATCTACCGGCGCCGGAAGGTCAATATAGCAGACAAGAATATGGCGTTGCCGATGGTGTCATAGCCTCCGGCATGTGCTATTGTTCCCCGCGCTCAGAGAGCCATGCCTTGGCATGGCACCGGAAATTCTGAACAGTCGCAGGAGAGTTATGCCGGAACCCGCGAAAGTAGTCGGAATCGGAAGTTGTGGGGTGGATTATTTTGCGATCGTGCCGCGGCTGCTCGGTCCGGAAGAGAAAATCAACGCAGACCGACTGGAAATTCATGCCGGCGGAGTGACTGGCAACAACTTGACGCAAGTCGGGCGGTTAGGCGTTTCCGCCGCATGGCTGGGGCTGATCGGCGATGACGATAGCGGGCGCCTGATCACCAAGGCCTTCGCCGACGACGGCCTGGATCTTTCCGGCATTGAAACCATCAAGGGAGAACAGTCCACGTTTGTGTGGATTCCTGTGGACGCGCAGGGCGAGCGTTGCATCTACATGTTCCCCAACGTGAACGGAAAACTTTCCGCTTCGCAGGTGCGCACGATTTTTACTCCGCATATCTCCAAGGCTCGCCACTTTCACACCGAAGCTTCTCAGTTACCGCTGCCGCCCGTCAAAGAAGGCATGCAGATTGCGCGCGCCGCGGGAGTGCGAGTGATTTTTGATCTGGACGTCGCCCCAAGCTATTTCGCGCAAGCCAAACTGGGCAGTGAAGCGGAACTTCTCGCCGCGCTGCAACTCGTAGATGTGCTGAAGCCATGCAAGGCTGCGGCCCGCGAAATCACCGGTGAAACCGATTACGAAAAAATGGCCACCAAACTTTTAGCACTGGGGCCCAAGATGGTGGCGCTCACCATGGGAGCGGACGGTTCCCTGATCGCGGAAGGACAGCAGATGGTTCACGTGCCGCCGTTTCAGGTGAAAGTTGTGGATTCCACCGGCGCTGGAGACGCTTTCATGGGCGCCTTGTCTTATGGTTTGCTGCAGGATTGGGACCATCATCGCGTGGGCACATTTGCCAACGCGTGCGCAGCGATTTGCTGCACCAAGGTGGGTGCGCGGTCCATGGGCAGGCGCGAAGATGTGATGGCACTGATCAAGTCCCAGCGTGCTGCTGAGGCAGCCGCGTTTTAGATTTAGGGTCCGGCTACGGCCATTCATGATTTCGGGAGATCCATAGGATGTTTGTTCCGCACACATTTGCCGTTGCTCTGGTCATGATGATCGCCAGCGCGGTCTGCTGGGGATCGTGGGCGAACACCTACAAAGGCGTCAAAAATTACCGCTTCGAACTTTTTTATTGGGACTACGCAATAGGGATTTTTCTGGTCTCGCTGGTGCTGGCGTTCACCATGGGCAGCACCGGAAATGATTCCTCCAGTTTTCTAAATAACGTTCGGGCGGCGGATAGTTCGAACATTGTGTCCACCATGATTGGTGGTGTGATTTTCAATCTTGCGAATCTTCTGCTGGTCGCCGCGATTGACATGGCCGGACTGGCGATTGCGTTTCCTGTTTCCATCGGCATCGCGCTGGTGGTGGGAGTTGTGTCCAGCTACATACTGCAACCCAAGGGCCACGCCGGATTGTTGGCTGCGGGGGTGACATGCGCGCTGATCGCCGTAATTCTGGATGGCAAGGCCTACGGTAATCTGAAAACCGCGAATCGCGAAATCACCAGGAAAAGCATCATCACCTGCATCGTCTCCGGTGTACTGATGGGCATCTGGGCGCCATTCGTCACGCGATCGATGACACACGGCAACACGCTCGGCCCTTATAGCGTGGCGGTGTTCCTGACACTGGGAGCACTGTTGTCGTGTTTCATGTGGAACATTTACTTCATGAGGAAGCCCCTGATTGGCGAACCCGTCAACTTTTCTGAATTCTGGCGTGGGCCGGCGTCCGGGCATATGCTGGGAATTCTCGGCGGGTGCATCTGGGGAATTGGCACGGTGTTCAATCTGGTCGCCGCCAATTTCACAGGAGTGGCGATTTCCTACGCTATCGGCCAGTCTGCGCCGATGGTCGCGGCACTCTGGGGCGTTTTGGCCTGGAAAGAATTTCGCGACGCGAATAGGCGCGCCTATCTCTACCTCGCGTGCATGTTTATATTTTACCTGCTGTCGATCCTAGCTATTTCCTACGCCAATACCACGGCCTGAACTCGTCTGCCGCAGGTTCCCGTTGACTGAGATTTCAATTCTCTAATCATTCTCCAATAAGCCGCGATTGGTTCAGGTTTGGCCGCTGGAACGCTGAATGGTTCTACTGCGGCGGTCCGCTTCGGCGGGAAGGAATTCGCTATACGCAGAAGTGTTGATTTCGCGGAGTTTAGCGTAGCTGCGCGTTGGCCGGCGGGTCCGAAAACGCTTTTCGGGACGAAATGAATTTCTCAAACTTTCAATTCGGGACAGATTGCTCGAGGGGAGTGCTATTTCGAGAATATTTTTGCTGTTGCCTATTTGCGTTTGCTTCCAACCCGACTGCCATGCACCCGTGATGAAAAGCCATCCTGATTCGGAACGAATTTTTGCTCTGCGGAGACACCTCGTCTCCGTGCTGCTGATCGTTGTCTACATCCTGGCGGATCGCTCCACGGTTTTTCTGCAAATCTGGTCGAGCATCAGCGCCTGGTATCCGCCGGCAGGGATCACTTTAGCGGTCTTGATAGGTATGGGAGCGAGATACGTGCCGGTGCTGATGGTGGCCGGGCTCATCGCCGCAAAGCTCAACTACCATACGGCCACGTGGAGCTACACATTCCTGCTGGCAAACACGTGCATCACCGGCGGGTACTTCGCAGGATCTGTCGTCCTCCGGCGAGTCGTCAAAATCGACTGGCGGCTCCGGTCCATTCGCGACGTATTGGGGCTGCTACTGGTGGCTTTGCCGACAACCGGCGCAGTGGCTTTCATGGGCACGTTTCTGCTGATTCTGGATCACTCAGTTCCCCGAGCCGAATACGTTCGAGCGGCATTGAACTGGTGGGTTGGCGATGCTGTAGCGATCGCGTGCTTTACACCATTTTGCCTGGTGTTCGTGATGCCCGGTTTGCGGCGATTTGCCGGCTTGACGGGCGTGTCGAACATCGAGCAGGCTGCGACGGAAGCAGATACCCGGGTCGGCCACGGACGATACCGGACGCTGGAAACGGTGGCACTGACAATCGTCATGTTGGCGACGTTATGGGTTGTGCTCGGCCCGAGCACCGGAGACAACCATGACATGTTCTATATTTTTTTCCTGCCAATTATCTGGATTGCCGTACGGCGTGGCCTGCGCGGAGCCGCGTCTGGAATCCTGTTACTGGATATCGGCATTGTCTTGTCTCTAGCGATTACTGCCGGGGAGCCATCACATTTCGTAGTACTGCAATTTTTGATGCTGATTCTCTCACTGACCGGACTAGTGCTGGGCGGACTGATCAGCGAGCGTGATCGCAACGAACAGCGCCTCTCGCGTGAAGAAGAAAGGATCCGCCTGCTCCTCGAATCGGTGGGCGAGGCGGTATATGGGATGGATAGCTCCGGGAGATGCACATTCTGCAATCCGGCCTTCCTACGGTTGCTGAACTATCCGTCCCAGCAAGCTTTATTGGGAAGAAATATCCATGACGTAATTCACCACACCAGGCCGAACGGAACACCTTTCTCATGGGAGGACTGTCCGCTGCGCGCAGCGTTGCACGCAGGAGGAAAAGCCCACGCCGCCGATGAAGTGATGTGGCGATCGGACGGCCGCGGCGTGCATGTGGAGGTGTGGTCGAATCCACTAATCCAGAACGGCAAAATTCTCGGAACCGTCGTGACGCTGGTGGACATGACAGAACGGCTTCGTGCGCAAGAGTCTTTGCACCAGGCCAAAGAAGCTGCCGAAGCGGCGAATCGCGCCAAGAGTGAATTCCTGGCTAATATGAGCCACGAATTGCGGACTCCGATGAACGGCATCCTGGGAATGGCCGCGTTAGCACTGGATACGGAGCTGTCTTCTGAACAGCGCGAGTATCTGGATATAGTGAAGTCTTCCGGTGAATCGCTGCTGACCTTGCTCAATGACATTCTGGATTTGTCCAAGATAGAGGCCGGCAAGCTGGATCTGGAAATTGCGGACTTTTCGGTTGAGGATTGCATGGAGGAAGCTTTGCGGCCGTTTACACCGCTGTCGCGTGAAAAATCCATTGAGCTGCTCTGGAATGCCACGGAGGTTCCCGAACTTGTGCGCGGCGACTATCTTCGACTGCGACAGATTTTGCTGAACCTGATAGGCAATGCCCTCAAGTTCACCAGCCATGGAGAAGTGCGTGTTACCGCCGAGGGTAGTGAGCAGGCGGCAGCGGAAATGCGCATTCATTTCACGATCGCCGATACGGGCATCGGGATACTACCGGAGCAGCAGCAAAAGATTTTCGCGGCGTTTGCGCAGGCCGACATGTCCACCAGCCGCCGTTATGGCGGCACGGGCCTGGGATTATCCATCTCGGAAAGACTCGTGAAATTGATGAACGGCAGAATCTGGCTGGAAAGCGAAGTGGGCCACGGCAGCAGGTTCCACTTCGAAGTGGCCTTCGAGCGTTCGGAATCTCAGCTGTCCGCGTTCGTCCCGGACATTCCACCAACTGATGGGCCGCGCCGGATATTGGTGGCCGATGACCACCCGATGAATCTTGCGCTTCTGAAGAGAGTGCTGCTTTCGTGGCGCATGGATCCGGTTACCGCGTCTGGCGGCTCTGACGCGCTGGCTACGTTCGAGGCGTATCAACGCAGAGCAGCGAATTTTTCAGCGGCCATACTCGACGTGGGATTGCAGGATCTGGATGGCTTAAGGCTGGCCACATATTTTTCTACTGTTTCCCACCCGCCCGCGCGAATCATCCTGATGCTGGAAGCTCCGCTGGATGGCGAACCACGGTCTCAATGCCACGCGGCGGGAATCGTTACTATCCTGAAACCGATACGCCGTAAGGCGCTATTCGAAGCGTTGGAAGTACGGACTAGCAAACCCGTGGCATCGCACGGAGTTTTCAGAGCCGTGGCTCCGGCGGCCAGCTTGCGCATTCTTCTCGCAGAGGACAATCTCGTAAATCAGCGTTTACTGAAGCGCATTCTGGAAAAAATGGGGCATCACGTGGTGGTGGCCGGAGATGGCATTGCGGCGCTGGGCCTATGGGCTGAACAACCTTTCGACCTGATTGCCATGGATATGCAGATGCCGCAAATGGATGGCCTCGAAGCCACCCGCAAGATTCGCGCGGACGAGATTCGTACACATCAGCACGTCCCCATTATCGCCATCACGGCCAACGCGTTCGAAGAAGACCGGCGCCGCTGTGCGGAGGCGGGCATGGATGGCTACGTAGTGAAGCCAATCAGTCCGCAGGACCTCTACGAGGAGATCAAACGCGTGACCGATGTCGTGAAGTTCACGGTGAGCGTTCCCCTAAAGAAGTAGCACCTCAGACCGTCCAGGAAGCGCCGAAAATGCTTCCCTGCATGTTCGCTCATGGGACGGCGAATCCCATTTTCGCAGCGATTGCTGCCCAGCCAAAAAATGTGCCCTGCTAGACCGTTCATTCAGTTAGGCTTACCGCGCTGGCACTCAGGCCAGGAACTTGCGTTTCAGAGGGCATCACACCATGGACATACAACGACCATCAAACGCTCGCGCCAAAAAAATACGGCGCATCATTTTTGCCACCGCGGCGGTATTGCTTATCGCTGGGGTCACCTTTGGACTTTCACGGCTGAAGCCGGCGGCTCCTTCGGTGGACCGGGCTACCGTGTGGACCGACGAGGTGAAACGCGGGCCCATGCTGCGTGAAGTTCGCGGACTAGGCACGCTGGTACCGGAAGAGATCCGCTGGATTCCGGCGCAAACGGAATCACGAGTGGATCGCATCGTCATTCGCCCAGGCGCGACCGTTAAACCCGACTCCATCATCCTGGAACTCAGCAATCCTTCCCTGCAGCGCGACGCGCTGGACGCGGAATATCAGCTCAAAGGCGCGGAAGCGGATTACGAAAACCTCAAAGTTCAGGTGAACAGTGAACTGCTCAATCAAAAGGCCCAGGCCGCCGCGGTGCGCAGCGAATTCGAACAGGCGCATCTGCAGCACGACGTGGATGACAAACTTCACGAGCAAGGCTTGGGTGCCGACGTCACGGCAAAACTTTCCAAGGTGAAAGACGAGCAACTGGCGATCCGCGCGCAACTGGAAGACCAACGCACCTTGATTGCCGGCGATTCCGCGCAGGCCAGATTGGCGGCGCAGCGCGCGCACGTGGATCAACAGCGCGCCTTGTACCAACTGCGGCGCAGCGAACTGGAAGCGTTGCACGTGCGTGCAGGTATTGACGGTGTGCTGCAACTGCTGCCGGTGGATGTGGGGCAACACGTGACGCCGGGAACGAACCTGGCACGCGTCGCTGATCCCAAGAAATTGAAAGCCGAAATCAAGATCGCGGAAACGCAGGCGAAAGACGCCACGATCGGGCAGAAAGCCACTATCGATACGCGCAATGGCGTGGTTACCGGTCACGTCTCGCGCATTGATCCCTCGGTGCAGAACGGCACCGTCACGGTGGACGTGGCCATCGACCAGGCGCTGCCTCCGGGCGCGCGACCGGATTTGAGCGTGGACGGCACCATCGAAATCGAAAATCTCAAAGACGTGCTCTTCGTGGGCCGACCGGTTCACGGGCAGTCCGACAGCACCGTGGGGATTTTCAAACTGGATGAAGACGGAAGTGACGCCTCGCGCGTCAATGTAAAGCTAGGCCGCAGTTCGGTGAATACCATCGAGATTGTTCAGGGCTTGAAGGTCGGAGACAAAGTGATTCTTTCTGACATGTCGGCCTGGGATAACTTCGATCGGATTCGCCTGAAGTGACCATGGGATTTCCGCGGCGGGAGACGAGTTGATGCGCACACTCTGGCAGGACGTACGATTCGGCCTGCGCATGCTGGCCAAGAATCCGGGCTTCAGCGCTATCGCTATCCTGACCCTGGCGCTGGGCATCGGGGCCAATACCGCCATCTTTTCCCTCACCAATCAGATCCTGTTGCGACAACTGCCCGTGAAGCATCCCGAAGAGTTGGTGGTGCTGCGCTCGCCGGGCGAAAAAGAGGGCCACGTCTGGAGCGATGGCGACGAGGCGCAGTCCTTCTCGTATCCCGTGTACAAAGGCCTGCGCGACAACACGTCGGTGACCTCCGGCATGCTGGCGCGCTTCGCGTTTGACGCAAGTATCTCCAGCCGCGGCCAAACTGACCGCGGCATGGGTGAACTGGTCTCCGGTAATTACTTCGAGGTTCTGGGCGTGCAGCCGGCTCTCGGCCGCGTGTTCACCGGCGAAGATGACAAGACTCCCGGCGCCAATCCTGTAGCGGTCTTGAGTTATGGATATTGGACGCAACATTTCGGCGCCGATCCCAGCGTTCTGAACCAGACGCTGCTCGTCAATAATTCGCAACTTACCATCGTCGGCGTGGCCCAGAAAAACTTTGCCGGCATCCAGGTGGGACAGAATCCGGAATTATTCGTGCCGATGATGATGAAGGCGCAAATGATGCCGGGCCACCGAGATCTCGAAGATTGGAACGACGCCTGGCTCGCGATTCTGGCGCGGCGCAAGCCGGGGGTCTCGAATCGGCAATTGGAAACGGGCCTGACCGCTGCCTACCGACCGGTGCTCGAACAGCAACTCGCCACCGTCAAGAATCTAGACGGCAAAAAGCGCGAACTTTTCCGGGACCAGAAAATCCTGGCCATCTCGGGAGCCAGCGGGCGTCCCACGGTGCAACACGACACGCGCCCGGCGCTGCTGGCATTATTCACGCTGGTCGCGCTGGTCCTGCTGATCGCCTGCACCAACGTGGCGAACCTGCTGCTCGCGCAAGGGGCAGCGAGACAACGGGAATTCGCGATTCGCAGCGCCATGGGCGCGGGCCGCTTCCGCATGATCCGCCAACTGCTGATCGAAAGCATGCTGTGCGCGCTGGCCGGCGGCAGCCTCGGTCTGGTCATTGGCCTGTGGCTCATGAATCTGCTGACGCCGGAAATTGTGTCGACGGGCATCTCGGGATTGTCTGCGCATCTCGACGGCACGGTGCTGGCGTTTGCCGTCGGTGCGACGTTGGTGTCCGGCATCGCTTTCGGGCTGATTCCCGCCTGGCGCGTAACCCGCGCGAGCATCACGCAAACTTTGAAAGATCAGGGCTCCACCGGCTCGGTAGCCATGTCTCACGTGCGTTTCCGTAAAGTGCTCGTCGCGGGGCAAGTGGCCTTCACGGTTTTGCTGCTGGCCGGCGCTTGTCTCTTCACGCGCACACTATGGAATCTGCGCACGCAAAATATTGGACTCAATCCCGATCACGTCATCGCTTTTTCCGTCGCTCCGTCATTGAACGGCTATGACTTGCGCCGCAGCGTCACGCTTACAGATCAAATGCGCGAACGCTTCGCCGCGCTGCCGGGCGTGCGCGCCGTAGCCTCCTCGGAGTTGCCGATTTTGACCGGCACCGACATGGGCGGCAACATCACTGTCGAAGGCGGCGAGAAAATCCCTGACGAAGTGAACCACGTGCAAACCGACGCCGTGAGTCCCGGGTATTTCTCCACGCTGGGCATACCGCTAGTCGCCGGACGCGAGTTCAACGCCGGCGATAGCACTGGCGCCCCCAAAGTTGCGGTGATTAACGAAGCCCTGGCCAAAAAATACTTTGGCCAACGTAATCCCATCGGCATGCACGCGGGTTTCGGCGGCGGCAAAGTCGCGCTGGACATGGTCATCGTGGGCATCGTGAAGAACGACAAGCAGGATCACGTGCGCAGCGAACTGGCACCCTTTATTTTTGTTCCGTATTCGCAGCGCGACCTACTCTTGGGCATGTCTTTCTATGTCCGCACGCAACAGGATCCCCTGCTGCTGGCCAGTGAAATTCGCGGTGGGGTTCGCTCGATCGATCCCAATCTGCCGGTATATGACCTGAAGAGCTTCAACCGGGTGGTGGATGAAGACTTACTGGCCGAGCGCCTGATTGCCGCCATGTCCGCCGGATTTGGCATGCTGGCGGGGCTGCTGGCGGCGCTGGGGATCTATGGCGTACTGGCTTACCTGGTGGTCCAGCGCACCCGCGAAATCGGCATTCGCATGGCGCTGGGAGCGGCGGCGCAGGAAGTCCGAGCCCTGATTGTCAAAGAGGTCGGCTTCATGGTCATCGCCGGCTGCGCCGTAGGGCTGCCGGTGGCTTACGTCTTCGCGCGATTGAGCCAATCGCTGCTTTTTGGCGTCCAAGCCAACAGCTTCGATATCTACCTGCTGGCTCTCGTGGTCATAACCGTCATCGCCGCGGTCGCCTGTTATCTGCCGGTGCGCCGCGCGGTCAGCATCGACCCGATTATTGCGCTGCGTTATGAGTGAGCAGCGGAACTTAATGGCCTTTGTTTCGTATCAGTAGTGTGGTTTTGAGCAGAGTGATTTAAGGAGAGGAAATGACGGAATCGAACGGCACGCTCATCAAAATGGAAGGCGTGAAAAAGGTGTTCTACACCGATGAAGTCGAGACTCACGCCCTGTCCGAAATTCACCTGGAGATTCTCAAGGGGCAATACATCTCCATCGCCGGGCCTTCCGGCTGCGGCAAGTCGACCTTGCTTTCTATCCTGGGTTTGCTGGACTCGCCGACGGGAGGCGCCTATTGGCTGAACGGCCAGCCGGTCTCGAAGCTGACCATCAGCGAGCGCACGCGCATTCGTAACCGCGAGATTGGCTTCATCTTTCAGGCGTTCAACCTGATTGGCGATCTGACTGTTTATGAAAATGTGGAGCTGCCGCTTACTTACCGTGGCACTGGCAGCGCCGAGCGCAAGCAGAAGGTGCAGCACGCACTGGAACGCGTGGGCATGGCGCACCGCCTGCGGCACTATCCTTCACAGCTTTCCGGAGGTCAGCAGCAACGCGTGGCCGTGGCGCGCGCACTGGTCGGCGATCCGTTGATCCTGATGGCTGACGAACCCACCGGTAACCTGGACTCCAAGAACGGCGAAGCGGTGATGGAACTGTTGCGGGATCTACATCGCAACGGGGCCACTATCTGCATGGTGACTCACGATGAGCGCTACGCAAACTTTGCCGAGCGCAATATTCATCTTTTTGACGGCCGCATTGTAGACGAAACCCGCGAAGTCAGCGTAGGCGCATAAAAAGACATTCTTTTTTATACAGGTGGTTTGTTCTGAGGGAGAGGTCTGTCCAGATGGATACGATTCAACAGGATGTTCGCTACGCACTGAGGATGTTGTGGAAGCACCGCTTCGCCACCTTCATCTGCGCTGCGGCGCTGGCGCTGGGCATGGGCGCGAACACGGCCATCTTCAGCATGGCAGAAGGCTTTCTGCTGCACCCTGTGCCGCTCGAGCACGTCGATCGCATGGTCGCACTGGTGGATTTCCAGCCACAGCATGGTTTTGCCCCTATGAATATCTCCCCGGCTACATATATTGAGTGGAAGCAGCAGGCTCGGTCTTTCGATAGCTTGAGTGCCTACGCCTGGGATGGCGTCAACTTTACCGGTGACGGCCCGGCGCAAAAGATTCAGGATTATCAGATCGCCACAAACTTTTTTTCCACTCTCGGCGTGCAACCCAGCCTGGGCCGAGATTTTCTGGCCGAAGAGGGTGAGCCAGGAAAAAATCACGAACTGATTCTCAGCTACGGACTTTGGGAGCGGCGCTACGGGTCCGATCCAAAAATTCTCGGCCGGTCGGTAAAAGTCGACGGCAAGCCATTCAGCATCGTTGGCGTGATGCCCAAGGGTTTCGATTATCCGCTGAGTGCCGAAGCCTGGGTGCCGATGGCGTTCGACGCCAAGCAGCGCGAGCAGCGGGACAGTCGCTATCTGTGGGTAGTGGGACATTTGAAGCCGCACGTTTCCATCGAGCAGGCTCAGGCCGAGATGCTCACGATCACCAAACATCAAGCCGACGCTTTTCCTGACATTTACAAAGGCTGGCAGCTTCACGTCATGAATCTGGGTGAATTCGCCTCCGGCGAGCTCACCCGCCAGTACACTTTGTTGCTTCTGGGCGCCGTGGCGTTCGTACTCCTGATTGCCTGCGCGGATGTCGCCAACGTGCAATTCGCTCGCGTGTCTGGCAGGCAAAAAGAACTGGCCGTGCGCGCCGCTATGGGTGCCACCCGCACACGCATCGTTCGGCAATTGCTTATTGAAAGCGTTTTGCTCTCGCTCTTTGGCGCGGTATTGAGCATTTTTCTCGCGCAATGGTGCCTCACCATGATTCTTTCGCACATGCCACCGGACATTGCTCGCTACATTGCGGGATGGAAATCCATCCGCCTGGATCTTGGCGCTTTCCTGTTTACCTTTGGCGTGGCTCTCGCCAGCGGGATTCTCTCGGGCATCGCTCCGTCGCTTATGAGCTCGCGCACCAACATTTCCGAAACGCTTAAGGAAAGTGGACGCGGAGCCTCTTCGGGGCGCGCTCGCCATCGCTTGCGCAGCACTCTGGTCATTGCGGAAGTTTCCATGGCGCTTATCCTGCTCGTGGGCGCCGGCTTGCTGGTGAAGGGCTTTCACGCACTGCTCGCGGTAAACCAGAACTATCACCCAGAATCGTTGCTGACTTTTAATTTAAATTTGCCGGAGCTGCAGTATGCGCAGGCGTCGTCGCGGACGCAGTTTCACGATCGCCTGGTGCCCAGCCTGGCCAGTATTCCCGATGTGCAGTCCGTGGCGCTGGTCACCGCCGTGCCGTATGCAAACGGCGGAGGCACTGGCACCCAGAAATTTACAATTGAAGGGCGGCCCTTGGAGAGCCGCGAAGAATCGCGCAGCGCTATCGTAGAAAGCATCACCCCCAACTATTTCACATTGATGAATATTGGCTTGCGCGACGGCCGGGCCTTGGCGGACTCCGACGCCGCCGCTGCTCCCCACGTGGCGGTGATCAGCCATAGCCTGGCGGAACGCTACTTCCCTGGCGAAAATCCGCTGGGCAAGAAACTGCAAATCAACGCCCAAGCTTCCGAGCCCGCGCTTACCATCGTCGGCATCGTGGACGAGGTGCGCTATAACTGGATCCAAAAAGAAGCGAGTCCCACCATCTACCTGCCTTATCGTCAGTATCCAACGTTTTACACCACCGTGGTGATGCGAACGGGAGCCGCACCTTTAACATTTGCGTCCGCGGTGCGCGAAAAAGTCGCCGCCATCGATCCCGACTTGCCCATCTATGAAGTCAAAGGCCTCGATCACGTCATCACCGAATCCATCGTGGGCATCACCTACGTCGCCGCCATGATGGCCGCTATCGGGGTCATTGCTTTGGTCCTGGCCAGCGTGGGTGTCTACGGCGTAATGTCCTATTCCGTCAGCGAACGCACGCATGAGATGGGTATCCGCATGGCTATGGGAGCAACATCAAACTCCATCAATCGCCTTATCGTCGGCAACGGCATGCTGCTCGCCGTCATCGGCATCGCCATCGGACTTCCGCTGGCGTTCGCCTTGGCCCGCGCTATGTCCAGCCTGCTCTTCGGAGTGACCGCCACTGATCCGTTTTCGTTTATTGGCTTGCCGCTGATTCTGGCCGCCGTCGCTGCGGTGGCGTCGTATCTTCCAGCGCGCCGCGCGATGCGCGTCGATCCATTGACGGCTCTTCGCTATGAATGAAACAATTTCAAAATAGCCGTTTTTTGAGAGGCTTTTTATCTGGTTTCGTCGCCAGCGCTAGTGACAAGGAGTCACGTGGAACCATTAATCCAATTCCGAAATCTTGAAAAGTCTTACGATGCCGGCGGCAGCAAGTTTTTTGTGCTGCGGCGCATCAATCTGGAAATTCAGCGGGGCGAATTTGTAACCATCATGGGGCCTTCCGGTGCGGGCAAATCCTCGCTGTTGAGCATCATCGGGATGCTGGACAGTGCCTGGGCCGGCGAATATTTTTTCCTCGGCGAGGCCGTTCATAAGCTGAACAACAAGAAACGGAATGAACTCCACAAAGCCAATATCGGCTTCGTGTTTCAGAGCTACCACCTCATTGACAACCTGACGGTGTTTGAAAATCTTGAGGTGCCGCTCTCGTATAAAAACGTGCCGCACAAAGAGCGGGTGAGCCTGGTGTGCGACGCTCTGGATCGTTTTCACATCGTGGGCAAAAAAGATTTGTTTCCGAACCAGCTTTCGGGCGGACAACAGCAACTCGTCGGCGTGGCCCGCGCGGTCATCCTGCACCCAAAACTTTTACTTGCGGATGAACCGACCGGGAACCTGCATTCGGCGCAGGGCGAAGAAATCATGGAACTCTTCAAGAAGCTAAACGACGCCGGAACGACCATCATTCAAGTGACGCACTCGGAGCGCAACGCCGCTTACGGTAACCGCATTATTCAACTGAAAGACGGATGGGTGGTCAGCGAAACCAACGCGGCCACGGTGCAGTCCGCATAAAACCACGCGAGCAGAGAAACTGGACTAGACTCAGCCCAACGAAATGAAACCTTCCGCCACTCCTGCGTATCGCGTGCTGTTGGCTGACGATCAAGCCGATATTCGTGACGCATTACGCCTGCTGTTGAAGCGCGAAGGCTACGAAACGCATGGCGTGGCTTCCCCGGCAGACGCACTGGCGGCCATCGAGTCGCGGGAGTTCGACGTGGTGCTGATGGATTTGAATTACGCACGGGATACCACTTCCGGCCAAGAAGGACTCGACCTGCTGACGCGCATTCAGATGCTGGACAGCACCCTGCCGGTGATTGTCATGACCGCGTGGAGCAGCGTGGAAATTGCCGTAGAGGCCATGCGCCGCGGCGCGCGCGACTTCGTGCAGAAACCCTGGGAAAATCTCCGCCTGCTCTCCATCATTCGAACGCAAATTGATTTGCGGCAGGCGCTGCGGCAGGCTTCGCGACTGGAAGCAGAGAACCGGCTGTTGCGCGCAGAATCGCGGCCTACTTTCCTGGCGAAGTCACCGGCGATGGTCCCGGTGCTGGATTTGATAGCCCGCATCGGGCCATCCGACGCCAACGTGCTGATCACCGGTGAGCACGGCACTGGTAAAGAAGTTGTCGCGCGCACGTTGCATGCGCTGTCCGGGCGAGCGTCGAAGCCGATGGTTACGGTAAATGCCGGCGGATTGTCGGAAGGAGTATTCGAGAGTGAGCTTTTCGGCCATGTGAAAGGCGCTTTCACGGATGCGCGGTCCGACCGCGTGGGACGATTTGAACTGGCGGACGCCGGAACATTGTTCCTGGATGAAATCGCCAACGTGCCGCTCAACTTGCAGGCCAAGCTGCTGCGTGTTTTGGAGACCGGCGAACTGGAGCGCGTCGGTTCTTCCTCCACCAGGCGCGTTGATGTGCGTGTGTTGGCCGCTACCAATGTGGATGTAAATTCCGAAGCGGCCGCGGGGCGCTTTCGGCAGGACCTGCTGTTCCGTTTGAACACCATCGAAATTTTTATTCCGCCGCTGCGCGAGCGCCGCGAAGATATTGACGTGCTGGCGCACCATTTTGTTCACGGATATTCGCAACGCTACCGCAAAAATATTTCGGGATTCGACACCGCGGCGACTACCGCGCTACACGAGCACAGTTGGCCGGGAAACGTGCGCGAACTGGACCACGCAGTGGAGCGCGGGGTGCTGCTCTCCAGCGGGCCGCAAGTGCGCGCCGCTGATTTGGGGCTACGCGCGCAGTCTTCGACCGCAGTTGCACGACTCGAAGAAATGCCCCTCGACGAAGTGGAACGGCACCTTATCCGCAGGACTCTCGCGCGCCATGATGGCAACGTCAGCCAGGCTGCCAAAGCCCTGGGCCTGAGCCGCAGCGCTTTGTATCGTCGTTTACAGAAACATGAATTAGGATGACGGCGATGAAACACCTCACCTACGAACGCCGCATACAATTGCTGGCGCTCGCCGCAGGCCTGCCCGGATCTTTCATCGCGCTCGTCTTACTGTGGACCGGCACGTATTCCTCCGGGGCGGCCTGGACGCTGACTTTTCTGATTCTCAGTTTGTGGCTGGGCTTCGCATTTTCCACGCGCCACCGCGTGGTTTTCTCCCTGCAAACGTTGTCGAATCTTCTGGCGGCCATGCGCGAAGAGGATTTTTCCATACGCGCGCGAGGCGCCCGCCCCGACGACGCTATGGGCGAAGTCATGATCGAAGTGAATGCCCTGAGCACTATGCTTCGCGAACAGCGACTTGGTGCGATGGAAGCCACCAGCCTACTACGGACCATCATCGAAGAAATTGATCTGGCCATTTTTACCTTCGATCACGAAGGCAAGCTGCGCCTGGTTAACCGCGCCGGAGAAAGACTGCTGGCGCGTCCGCTCGAACGCCTTCTGGGTTCGACTGCCGAGGAGTTGGGTTTAGCCGCCGCGCTGGAAGGCGAGTCTGCGCGAACGATGGATTTAACTTTTCCCAGCGCATCGGGCCGCTGGAGCATGCGTCGCGGATTGTTTCGTCAGGGCGGTTTCCCTCACAACCTGGTGGTGCTGAGCGATCTGAGCCGCACGCTGCGCGACGAAGAGCGGCAGGCGTGGCAGCGACTGATTCGCGTGCTGGGACACGAGCTGAATAATTCCTTGGCTCCCATCCAGTCCGTGGCGCAAGGACTGGAGAGCGGATTAAACGCCGCCAATCAACTGCCGGAATTGCGCACCGGGCCGGCCGCGCCGATTCTCGAGGACTTGCAGCAAGGCCTGGGAATTATCCGCTCGCGAACGGAAGCATTGGGCCGCTTCATGGCCGCTTATGCGCGACTGGCGCGACTGCCAAAACCCAAGCACCTGCCTGTACCTGTCGCGGACTGGATCACCCGCACGGTCAAGCTAGAGACACGGGTGAAGGTGTGCCTGAAGGAGGGTCCGCGCGTGACTATCTCCGCCGACGTGGATCAGTTGGAGCAACTGCTGATCAATTTGATTCGCAACGGCGCCGACGCTGCTCTGGAAACCCATGGCGGCGTGCAAGTAGGCTGGTCGTTTGCGGCATCGCAACTGGAAGTGTGGGTGGTTGACGACGGTCCGGGCATACCCAACACGGCAAATCTATTTGTGCCTTTTTTTACCACCAAGCCGGCGGGGTCGGGGATTGGCCTGGTGCTCAGCAGGCAAATCGCGGAAGCGCACGGCGGCGAGCTCACGTTGAAGAATCGAACCAATGCCCGTGGCTGCGAAGCGCGATTGCGCCTTCCGGCGTAAATTCTGCTTCGGCTAAGACTTCTTTGCGTTCATAATCTTCGGTAGACCTTAGATCGATTTATGCCCTGTTGGCTGTAACGACTGGCGCAGCGAGGCGTCGAAGTACTACAGAATCGCCGCTTTTTTCGGTGCTATGACCCATCAGAATTCTCATAGTCGTCAGCTATCGGTCCGGCCTGGATCCGGGGTGCTCCTGGCGGCCGTTTTGTGTTTGTGTGCCTGCAGCAAGTCCACACCCAGCAGCGTTTTAGGGGACGCCAGCCACCCTACTCCGGTTAACGTGTACACCGTCGCCGAGGAGACTTCGCAGCGGCGCGTGCAGGCCACCGGGTCGCTCTTCCCTTTTGAAGAAAGCGTGGTCAGCGCGCAGGTAGAGGGACGTATTGCGCAAGTTTTGGCCGACATTGGAGATTCGGTTAAGGAAGGTCAAGCTCTGGTCGTTCTTGATCCGCAAGAACTGCAATTTGAGGTAGACCGCCAACGCGGAATCGTGCGGCAGGTGCGCGCGCAACTGGGCATCGGTCCGGGCGATCCACCGCCAGCGGATCCGAAGACTCTACCGTCGGTACAGCGTGCCGAAGCGGACCGGTTCGAGGCAGATCAAAAGTACAACCGCGCGCGTGAAATGTTCGAAGGCAAGCTGATTTCGCAGCAACAGCTCGATGAAGCTGCGAGTCGCTATCAAAGTACCAAGGCTACTTACGATGTGGCGTTGCAGGAAGTGGATCGGCTGAAGGCCCTGCTGGTTTCCAGTGAGGCCAGCGAGAAGCTCGCCGAGAAAAAATTAGGTGACGCCACGGTTCGTGCGCCATTCCCCGGCGCAGTGAAGACCCGCGACGTGCATCCTGGTGAATTCCTGCATGTGCAAAGCCCGGTGATGGTGCTGGTGCGTACGGACCGGTTGCGTGCCAGGTTGGCGGTGCCGGAGCGCTGGGCGGGCTGGGTAAAAGATGGAGCGCTCGTCGAAGTACAGGTGGAAGCGTTTCCGAACGAAACTTTTCAGGGCAAAGTTTCTCGCATCAATCCGTCGGTTTCGCAGGACTCGCGTACTTTTGACGCGGAAGCGCTGCTGGTGAATGCCGACGGCCGATTGAAACCGGGATTTTTCGTGCAGGCTTCCATTCCGAGCGAGAAGGAAGAGAAAACCATCTTCCTGCCGGAGCGCGCGGTGAATTACCGTTACGGCGTGTACAAGGTTTTCCTGCTGCACGGGAACCAGGTTTCCGAGCACCAGATTCAGCCGGCGGGGCAGACGGAAGACAAGCGCGGCCGGCGCTTTGAAGTGGCCGAAGGATTGAAACCGGGCGATCGCGTGGCGGTGGCGGTTTCCGGAGAGTTGCAAGACGGCATCACCGTAAAGGAACAGCCGGAGAGCGCTACGCCCGCGAAATAGCGTTGTAATCGCATCGAGTGAAACAGCCCTATGAGACTTGCTGAAATTTGCGTCAAGTATCCGGTCTTCACCGTGATGCTGATCTTATTTCTTGTGACGCTGGGAATTTTTTCCTATCGTGGCCTCGCTGTAGATCTTTTCCCCAAAGCTGACCCCGCCACTGTAAACGTGGAAGTGCGCCTGCCTGGGGCCACGCCTGAAGAAGTGATTACCGGCGTGGTTTTGCCGCTCGAAGACGCCATCTCTTCGGTAAGCGGCATTGATGAAATCACGGTGTACTCCACGGAAGGGTACGCGGAAATCACCTGCACATTTGTCCTGGAGCGAGAGATCGAAGGCGCCGCGCAGGACATCCGTGAAAAAGTAGCCGCGGCTACGGATCGTTTGCCGCGTGACACGCTGCCGCCGGTGATCACCAAGCAGGACCCGCAGTCCGATCCCATCATGACCGTGCTGGTGACTGGATCGCTGAGCCGGCGCGAACTGACGGAAATCGCCGACAAACAAGTGCGCCGGGCCATACAAACAGTTGACGGCGTCGGCAGCGTGGATCTCAGTGGCGGGCAGGGCCGCGAGATTCGCGTGCTGCTGGATGCGCGGCGGCTGACCTCGCATGGATTCACCGTGCTCGATGTGCGGGACGCGTTGCGCCGGGAAAATATCGAAGCGCCTGGCGGACGCATGGTGGTCGGCCCTCAGGAGCTGGGCCTGCGCACTCTCGGACGGGTTACTTCTGCGGAGCAATTCGGCGAAATCGTGATCGGTACGCGTGGAGGCGCGCCGGTGCGTGTGCGCGACATAGCCCAGGTGGAAGATGGCGCCTCCGAGCTGCGCACCTGGTCGGCCTTTTTCCGTAAGAACGTTCCTATGGAAGACGTGGTCACCGTGCAGGTGCTGCGGCAATCGGGCGCGAACACCGTGCGCGTGGCGAACAACGTACGGCAACAGATTGAGTATCTGAACTCCTCGCTGCCGTCCGGCGTACGCGTGCAGGTGATTCACGACATTTCGGATTTCATTCGCGCCTCGGTGCACTCGCTGCTGGAACATCTGATTCTCGGAAGCATCCTGGCCAGCATGATTGTGTGGATTTTTATGCGTAACTGGCGGGCGGTTTTGATTGCCGCGGTGGCCATTCCTACTTCCATCATCGCCACTTTTACGCTGATGCGCGCCATGGACTTCTCACTGAACAACATGACTTTGCTGGCGCTGACACTGGCGGTGGGCATCGTGATAGACGACGCCATCATCGTGCTCGAAAATATTTTTCGCTTCATGGAAGAAAAAGGTAAGGACCGAGCTACGGCTGCAGTGCAAGCCACGCGCGAAATCGGGCTGGCGGTCATGGCCACCACGCTGTCGCTGGTGATTATTTTTCTGCCGATCGCTTTTATGAGCGGTTACGCGCGGAAATACGTGAATTCCTTTGGCTGGACCATGGCCATGGCTATTCTCGTCTCGCTGCTGGTGGCGTTCACGCTTACGCCTATGATGAGCTCGCGACTGCTGAAAGTCGGCGCCAAGGAAAAAGAGCAGCACCAGCACGGCTTCATGCACCATATTGAGGAGTTTTATTTAAAGCTGCTGCGCTGGTCGCTGGTGCACCGCCGCATCATTCTGGTGATTTACGTGCTAACGTTTGCTTCCACGTTTGGGCTTTACCACCTGGTTGGCCGCGACTGGATTCCCGCGGACGACCAGGCGGAATTGATGAGTTCCTTCACGCTTCCAGAGGGAACCGCGCTAGAAAAAACTACCCAGATGGCGCAGGACATGGCTGCTAAGGTGGAGGCGCTGTCGGAAGTCACTTTCGTGGAAGCGCTGACGCACGGCCCCACGAATCACGCGCATCTGTTTATCGGCCTGGTACCTCGCACCGAGCGCAAGCGTACGCATGAGCAGATGGCTGGCGTGGTACGCGGAATTCTGAGCACCTATCGCAACATCACCTACAACGTGCGATTACCTTCCGTGTTAGGCGGCGAAACGTATTTCCCTATCGCGGCGGTAATTCGCGGGCCGGAAATCGACCGACTGGCGGAGATCAGCAAAAAAATTGCCAATCGCATGCGGCAGTTTCCGGAATTGGTGGATGTGAATCCCAGCCTCAACCTGAACACTCCTGAATTGCAGGTAAAGCTCGATCGCCAACGGGCCGCGGATATCGGCGTACGCATGACCGACGTATCTGACTCCGTGCGGCTTTTTTATTCCGGTGAAGACGAGATCACTCGTTTTAAGGAAGGCTCCGAGCAATACCCTGTCGTCATGCAGTTGCTTCCAGAGCAGCGCGACAATCCTGATGTGCTGGCGAGCATGATGGTGCCGTCCACCAAGCTGGGCCAGGTGCGCCTGGAAAGCGTTGCTTCTATTGTTCGTGGCGCCGGACCCGCCACGCTGTGGCGCTACAATCGCGAATTCCAGGTGAGTGTTTTCGCCAACGTGGCGCCCGGACATCCGCTGGACATCGGTGCGGCGCACACTGAACAGGCCATCAAGGAAGTCGGACTTCCGCCCGGATATTCGTATCGTTTCTCCGGCCAGGTGAAAGTGCTGGAAGAAACGACCTGGAATCTGTTGCTGGCCATGCTGCTGGCTTCCATTTTCATGTACATGGTGTTGGCCGCGCAGTTTGAGAGTTTTTCGTATCCGTTTATCATCATGCTGACCTTGCCGCTCAGCATTCCGTTCGCGTTGTTCTCGCTGTGGATTACCGGGCGCGCGCTCAGTCTGTGGAGTGCCCTGGGTATGTTCCTGTTGTTGGGTATCGTCAAGAAAAACGGCATTCTGCAGGTGGACTACACCAATCGCTTGCGGAGCGCCGGGAAATCCGTGCGCGAAGCGATTCTGGAAGCGAATCGCGTGCGTCTGCGGCCCATTCTGATGACCACGCTTTCCATCATCGCGGGTTTAATACCGGTGGCCATCGGCATGGGCGCGGGGTCGGAGCAACGCGCGTCTATTGCGGTGACCATCATTGGCGGCCAGACGCTGTGTCTGTTGCTGACATTGTTGATCGTGCCGGTGGCCTACTCTTATCTCGCTGAACTCGAATCGCTTCCCTGGCGCGAGTCGGTTCGTCGGCTTTCCGGACGGGCCCGTACTCCCGTTTCCAATTCATCTGCCGACTAGCTGTCCGTTCGCGACGCCTGCCATCCCACATCCGAACACTTACCAGTCGGTAATTCCTTGCTAGCATTTTTGACTGTTGTGCGCACGGCAGTTAACGGAGTGATCTGGGGAAGCATAAATGCAGGGAAATCCTTCATGCGCCTGAACGCTGTCTGGCAGGATTTGCGAAGTACTTTTCGTTTGCTTCACCGTGCGCCGGGATTTGCTGCCATCGTGGTCTTGACACTGGCGCTGGGAATCGGCGGCAACACCGCCATCTTCAGCTTGGTGGACACGGTTTTTTTTCGGCCGTTGCCGATCCACGAACCTGACCGAGTGCTGCGGCTGCTCGATTCGCAAGCCGAACCTGACGGCCACCGGCGCACCTATGGTATGCACACGCGCAACGTTGAGGTTCTGCGCGAAGCCAACACAGCGTTTTCTTCCATCGTGGCTCTCTCGGGCGCGGACCTCACCCTGACCGGAGGCGAGGCGCCGGAACGCGTCAATGCAACTTACCGCTCGGGCGATTGGGTGGGCACTCTGAGCGTGCAGCCAATTCTGGGCCGAGAATTTTCTCCCGAAGAAGAGCGGCTAGGAATCGACAGCGGGTCGGCACTTATCAGTTATGGCCTGTGGCACCGCCATTTTGGGGGAACGCCGGCGATTCTGGGCAGCAAGATGCGCCTCGGGCAACGCACCTACTCGGTCATCGGCGTACTTCCCCGGGGTTTTAATTTTCCCTACGATGCGGATGTGTGGATTCCTTTGGTCATCAATCCGCTGGACGACAGCCGGGACTTTGCAGTGTTCGCGCGCCTGCGGGACGGCGTGAGCCCGGCGCAGGCCAATGAAGCGCTGGACCGCAGTACCGCGCAAATTAAAAATCGCTACCCGCAAACTCTTGCGGGCTACGCCTTGGCATCCATCACGCTGCGCCAAAATCTTTCCGACAATCAGGAAGGCACCATGCTGGCGCTCTTGTGCGTGGTGGGATTTTTGCTGCTGCTGGCGTGCGTCAATGTGGCAAACTTGATTCTGGCGCGTTCCTTCACTCGCGCCCGGGAGTTTGCCATCCGCGCCGCTCTGGGCGCGAGCCGAGCGCGGCAAATTCAATATTCACTGGTGGAAAGTTTACTTCTCGCGTCCCTGGGCTGCCTGGCAGGGCTGGCGCTATCTGTATGGCTCGATCAATACATGCTGACGCTCATCCCTTCGAACATCAGCAACCAGTTGGGCCTGGTAAAACCGGTGCTGGACCTCCGCGTTCTGGCTTTTGCCTTCGTGGTTTCTTTACTCGCTGGAGCATTGGCGGGCCTAGTTCCGGCGCTTACCAGTGCAGTCGTGGACATCAATGAAAATCTCAAAGAAGGTGGCCGCACAGGTCATGCCGGGAGCCGTGGGACCGGGCAAATTCTAAACGGGTTTGTGGTGGCGGAAACCGCGCTAGCTCTGGTGCTATTGGCGGGCGCTGGCCTTATGCTGCAGAACTTTGAACGCCTGCAGCACCGCGACCTGGGGCTGAACACCCATCACCTGCTGACTCTGTCGGTTTCTCCTTCGGAGGCAGACTATTCGTCCGCACCACGCAGGATAGAACTGGTCCGGCGGACGCTCGAAGAAATCCGCAACACACCGGGAATCTCCTCCGCGGCGGTGACTACCGTGAATCCGCTGGGCGGGGCCAACTGGGGTGCCCCGGTGGTGGCCGAAGATTTGAACGGAGCGGACAAAAATTCTTCTTTCAACGTGCATCACCGGCTGATCAGCCCTGATTTGTTTCAGACCATGAACATTCCGCTCTTGCGTGGCCGCAGCTTCACGTGGCGGGACGACGATAGGGCTGCGCCTGTGGCCATCGTCAGCGAGGAGGCCGCACGGCATTTCTGGCCGCAACAAGATGCGCTGGGCAAGCGGGTGCGCTCCGCACTACCGGGAAGCCCCTGGCTGACCGTCGTAGGAATCGTCGGCGATGTTCATGACGCGGGTGATCCAGGAGACGCGCCCGAAACGTGGTACTTGCCAATGGCCCAGCAAGCGTCCACGCCGGCGGCACATGATTTGATCTTCATGGTGCGCACGGCAACAGATCCGCTCAATGCGGTATCGAGTGTTCAACAGGCCATGTGGCGCGTGGATAAGAATCTGGCCACGTACGATGTGGCAGCTATGGATCATTACTATTCGGCATCGCTGGAGCGTGAACGCCTGGGTGCTCGGGTAATGATCTTTTTCGGGGCGTTTGGGCTTTTGTTGGCGGCTTTGGGAGTTTACGGGGTGATGTCCTTCGCGGTGACACAACGCACCCGCGAAATCGGAGTGCGCATCGCCATGGGCGCGGATACTGCGAATATTCTGCGTCTCGTCCTTGCGCGCGGACTTCGACTCGCCGCTCTGGGTCTGGCGCTGGGCACCTTAATCGCACTGGGCATGAACCGCGTTCTGGCCGCTTTCCTTGCCGATGTGCAGCACATCGAACTCCCGACGCTCGCAATCGCTGGTTTGCTACTACTGGTCATGGCGTTTACGGCGTGTTATTTGCCTTCGCGCCGCGCTGCTCGCCTAGACCCGCTTGCGGCCCTTCGTCAGGATTAGAAATGTCGTCTCTGAAATATTTGTAGCTCCGGTGATGTGAAAGCCTTGTAACTTTGCCGGCTCCCTGCCTCGATTTTTTCGCACCTGTTCTCGGTACAGGTTCCACGCTGGACAAGTTTTGCACCCGAGTACAGTAGCGGCGTCGCGAACCTCGCCTTACCCTGCACTTGCTGCGGAAGTCGGGCCTCCGTTCTCCGGGCAATCCAAAAACGTGGACGTTTTATATGAAGCCTGTAAGCGGGACGCACACCATCCATTTTATTCACACCACCATTCTGCGTTCGGGGGTTCTGATTTTGCTGCTCGCTTTCCTCCATACAGCGCCGGCGACCGCAAGTTCAGCGTGCATAACCTCGACCGGCTTGTGGGCCAACCAATTTTTTTCGGCCAAGGAAACTGGCAGTTTCCGCGTAGCTTATGACGCCACCCCATCGGCCACTTCCATGGATGCGGTCAGCGGCATCTCCTATGGATTCGCCAACGAATACACCGATCTCGCAGCGGCGGTACGATTCAATCTGAATGGAAGCATAGATGCGCGCAGCGGCTCCGATTTCACGGCAGCCAACTACATCCCGTATTCCAAGAACGTCACCTACCATTTTATTTTTGATGTAAACGTGGCAACACATACTTACAGCATCTACGTGGTGGTTGGGTCTACGCAAAAAACCGTAGGCTCCAACCTGAAATTTCGCACGGAACAAAGCAGCAGCCAATCTCTCAACAACGTGGGCACACTCAGCGCTACCGGGACCTCGAACCTTTGCAACGTAGTGTTTTCCGGGTCGTCTACTTCTCCGAGCGGTACGCTAGTCTTAAGTCCCAGCACGAGCAGTTTGAATTTTGGAAATGTGGGGATTACGGCCGGCGGCAACAATCAAAACGTCACCCTTAAGAACACCGGCACTTCGAACGTCACCATCTCGAAGGTGGCGGTGTCTGGGGCCAGCTTCACGGCGAACGGAAGTGCAGCCGGGTTGACCTTGGCGCCGCAGCAGAGCGCGACAGTTAGTGCCACGTTTGACCCGTCGGCGACCGTAAAATACACCGGTACGCTGAGCATATCCAGCAACGCGACAAACTCTCCGTCCAACATCGCACTTTCCGGTGCTGGCGTAGCGGGTGCGACGCACGCCGTTACGTTAACGTGGCAGGCTGGTTCCTCTGGAACAGCGGGATACAACGTCTATGCCGGGTCAACTTCGGGTGGGCCGTATTCGAGATTGAACACTTCCACTGTAACGGGCGCTAGCTATGTGGATGCCGGCGTGCAATCTGGGCAAACCTACTACTTCGTGGTCACTTCAATTAGTTCTGCAAACCAAGAAAGCCCCCACTCTGCGGAAGTGAAAGCGGTCATACCGTAATGCTGATCCAGGGTCACCAGGAGCGAGCGAAAAAACGCTCAGCGCAAGCTTAAGAGTTTGTCGGTTCGCTCTGCGATTTTCGCAGGATCAAAAATGGGCAGCGAACACGGGTAGCTCGTGCAGGTGAAGGCTGCGGCGGGTTTTCAGTTGCGGATATTGCACATCCGGATTAGGCAGAAGGCCTTCTTTGGTATCCCACCACTCCAGTCGCTTGTAGGCAGAGGGATATCGCGAGGCCGCGTCGAAGAGATTCTGCGACGCTGGATCGTCCTTGCGGCCTACGACCGTCAAGTGCAAAGGTTCAGATCCGATTTCCAGATCGGCGAGCAGCGCGCTGGAAGCAGGCAGGCCATCAACCACCGGGTTAGCTGCCAGGCAACGCATCGCATCCTTGGCCAGGCCCAGATAAGCGACAGTTCCCGTGTAAGGAAACAAAAGATTCACGGGGGGCAAGGTCAAGAAGATGGTCGTCAAGAGTGAGCTTCCCTTCATAAGGGCTGCTCTAACTTCCGGCATTTCCCAGCGACCGGATGCGCACAGGTTGTTTAGCGGCTTTCACGATTCGTAAGCCTACCGGCAGTCGTGTGATGCGGAGTTCACACCGGAGGAGTTAAGATGAGGCCCTGGAGGTGCGCCATGTCGACCGGTTCCGCGAAACCTGCGGCTTCCCATCAACCTTTGTCCCCTGAGGAATTGCGCAAGGTGCACGCCTACTGGCGGGCCGCTAATTACCTTTCCGTCGGGCAAATTTATCTTTACGCCAATCCCTTGCTGCGCGAACCGCTGGAGCTGAAACACATCAAGCCACGGCTGCTTGGACACTGGGGCACGACCCCGGGGCTGAATTTTATCTACGTACACCTGAATCGCCTGATTAAGTTACACGATCTTGACGTGGTGTATGTCGCGGGGCCAGGGCATGGGGGACCCGGGCTAGTCGCTAACACCTATATTGAAGGCACCTACAGCGAGGTCTACCCCGGAATCGCGCAAACAGAAGAAGGCTTGCGGAAACTTTTTAAACAATTTTCGTTTCCCGGCGGAATTCCCAGTCACGTTGCACCGGAAACTCCCGGCTCCATTCACGAGGGTGGCGAGCTCGGATATTCGATTGCGCACGCCTATGGAGCGGCGTTCGATAATCCGGAATTGCTGGTGTGTTGCGTGGTTGGCGATGGCGAGGCCGAGACTGGGCCTTTGGCGGCGAGCTGGCATTCGAACAAGTTTCTGAATCCTGCCCGCGACGGCGCGGTGCTTCCGATTTTGCATTTGAACGGCTACAAGATCGCAAATCCGACCGTGCTCGCCCGCCTGGATGATGCGACGCTCACGCAATTATTTTCGGGTTATGGGTACAAACCCTACTTCGTCGAGGGCCACGAGCCTGAGATCATGCATCAACTCATGGCGTCGACTTTCGATGCCGTCTTGCAGGATATTCACGATATTCAAGAAAGGGCCCGCAACGAGAATGCGGCGGAAATGCCAGTGTGGCCAATGATCGTGCTGCGTACACCCAAGGGCTGGACAGGTCCGAAAATGGTGGATGGCAAGCCGGTGGAAGGCACGTGGCGCGCCCATCAGGTTCCCGTCACGAATTTCAGCGGTCATCCTGAGCATGTAAAAATTCTTGATGAGTGGATGAGAAGTTATAAGCCTGAAGAGCTTTTTGACAAAAGCGGCAAGCTGCTCGCTGAATTTGCAGAACTCGCGCCTAAAGGCACCCGCCGGATGGGCGCTAATCCGCATGCCAACGGCGGATTGCTGCTACGCGGGCTGACCATGCCGGATTTCCGCGACTACGCCGTGACGTTTGCCAAGCCCGGGACGGAATCAACCGAATCCACTCGTGTGCTCGGCAAACTTTTGCGCGACGTGATGAAACTGAATGCCGAGGCGACAAATTTCCGGGTCTTCGGGCCAGATGAAACTGCCTCTAACCGTCTCGACGCGCTGTATGAAGTAACCGGCAAAGAATTTATGGGGCGCACGCTCGATACCGACGAGAATCTTTCGAAGACGGGCCGGGTCATGGAAGTTTTAAGCGAACACATGTGCCAAGGATGGCTGGAAGGCTACCTGCTTACCGGGCGTCACGGAGTTTTTTCGTGCTACGAGGCGTTCATCCACATCGTGGATTCGATGTTTAACCAGCATGCGAAGTGGTTGAAAGTAACGCGAAATATTCCGTGGCGCCACCCTATCGCATCATTGAATTACCTGCTTACGTCGCATGTCTGGCGCCAGGACCACAATGGCTTCACGCATCAGGACCCTGGTTTCATTGATCAGGTCGTCAACAAAAAGGCCGATGTGGTGCGCGTATATTTGCCTCCCGATGCCAATACGCTGCTGTCTGTCGCGGATCACTGCCTGCGCAGCCTCAATTATGTGAATGTGATCGTTGCCGGCAAGCAGCCCGCACTCCAATTTCTTGATATGAAATCTGCCGTCGAACATTGCAGCGCGGGAGTCGGTATCTGGCCGTGGGCGTCGAACGATCACCACAGCGCTCCGGACGTGGTGATGGCGTGCGCGGGCGATGTGCCGACGCTTGAAACGCTCGCAGCCGTGGATCTGCTGCGCCAGAATTTTCCGGACATAAAAATTCGCGTGGTCAACGTCGTGGACTTAATGACCCTGCAGACTTCAGGCGAGCATCCGCACGGACTTCCAGATCGCGATTTCGATTCGATTTTCACCACGGATAAACCGGTTATTTTCGCGTTCCACGGATACCCGGCACTGATTCACCGGCTGACCTATCGCCGCGCGAACCATCAAAATTTTCACGTGCACGGTTACCGCGAGGAAGGTACCACCACGACGCCCTTCGATATGACGGTGCTGAATGAATTGGACCGATTTCATCTCGCCGGCGATGCCGCCGATCGCATTCCACGTCTGGGTCCAATCAATGCCCATTTCAAACAGATGCTTCGCAACCGGCTTGTGAATCACAAGCAATACATCTGCGAGCACGGCGACGATGTACCCGAGATTCGGGATTGGAAATGGCCTTACTGAGTGAAGATTCTCGTACTTAATTCTGGCTCAAGCAGCCAAAAATCTTTTTTGTATGAGTTCGGCTCTTCCCTGCCGGAATCGCCGCAGGCCCCGCTGTGGGAGGGGAAAATCGACTGGCAAGGGGACGATGCCGTTCTCACTGCCCGGACGGACGCAGGCGTAACTCACCAGGAAAAATTACCGGTTGAATCGCGCGCGCACGCTACGGAACGTTTGCTCGCGCTGCTCACGGGCGGTAAGACCAGAGTTTTACCGAGCCAATCGGAAATTGCCGCCGTTGGCCACCGTATCGTCAACGGAGGCCGCGACTACACGCAACCAACCGCTATCACGCCGGGTGTCAAAGCCGCCATCCGGCGAATGGCCGTTTTCGCGCCGCTGCACAATCGCGTGGAACTGGAAGGCATCGAACTCGTAGAAAGAATATTTGGAGGCATCCCGCAGATAGCGGTATTCGATACGGCTTTCCACAGCCAACTGCCCAACGCGGCAGCGGTTTATCCGGGGCCTTACGAATGGCTGGAGCAAGGTATTCGTCGTTTTGGATTCCACGGCATTAATCATGAGTACTGTGCGAAGCGCGCGGCACAAATGCTGGGAAAAGATTTACTTCCGTTGAAGTTGGTAACTTGCCATCTGGGGAATGGCTGTTCGCTGGCTGCGATTCGAAACGGCAGAAGTGTCGATACCACGATGGGATTCACTCCGCTGGAAGGGTTGATGATGGGCACGCGCTCCGGGTCGGTGGATCCTGGCATTCTCACTTACCTGTTGCGCGAGCAAAATTTGAACGGGCAGCAACTCGATCATTTGCTGAACAAGAAATCTGGCCTACTGGGAATATCAGGAATTTCGGGAGACATGCGGAAGATCGTATCGGCGATGAAGGACGGGAATGAGCGCGCCAAGCTGGCGTTCGACATTTTCGTACACCGTTTGCAAACTGGCATTGGCGCGATGGTGGCTAGCTTAGGTGGAATCGATGTGCTCGTTTTCACCGCCGGGATTGGCGAAAACTCAGCAGAAATGCGGGAAGCAGCGTGTGCAAAGTTGGCCTTTCTGGGTGTACACCTAGAGCAGGGAAAAAACGCGGCCTGCAAGGCCGATCAGAACATTTCGACTGCGAATTCACCGGTAAAAAGCCTGGTCATACAAGCCCAGGAGGACTGGGCCATCGCGTGCGAGACCTGGAAACTGTTAGCTGGGCGGTAAGAGGACAACGCGGCGTTTGCAACCAAGCCAATCGGCGCTAGCCGGCCGTTTGTCGACAAATCCCCCGGGCGTGTTAAAATTCCAAAGTTAACGTGGACCGGTAGCTCAATGGTAGAGCAGCTGACTCTTAATCAGCGGGTTGCAGGTTCGAGTCCTGCCCGGTTCACCACTTCTTTTCAAAGAGTTAGCTTCGTCTGATTTTTCACTCACAAAAAAATGTGCCCAATTTTGTGCCACACCCGGCTCAAAATCCTTCCCGCGGAGTGTGTCCACCGCCTTACGCTTCGCCTCGTCATGCTCGGGGCAATCGTTGCAGGAATTCATGTTGGCATACGAGACACCGGTTACATTCCTCAGTCGAGTACCTCCCCGGTTCTTTATCCCCAGCATGGCTGGGAAGTGGGCGAATACATTCGATGCCTTGTTGCCAGGCCTACGGATAAAGAGCCTTACCTCGAATACAACGAAGGCGATATGAAAGGCGAACTGATGCGGAAGATGGAAGTGCGAATTTGGGGCGAGGTTGCGAAAACACCAAAGTATTTTTTATGCCAACGGAAAGAGACTTTGATCGTCTGCCATCTTGAAAAGTTCTGATGCTAATAAGGAGGCTGCCGTGGGCGGAATATGGCTGCTTGTTTTTATAGCCTTTTTAGTCTTGGCCCGCGCTACCGCGCAGGGAATCAAATGGAAGTTCATAAATTTTCTAATCATCATGGGACATTTCTGGAACTCGCGTATCCATACGAGTTCCGCCGACCACCCATGAAGTCGTACCGTTAACTCCGACTGGCGGTTCCTCCCAACATCCAGTCTCTATCTCGGAATCGACTCATGTATTCCCGAATCATCTCAAAATCACCGGTCTTCAAGTCGCAAAAGTCAGCGCCAACAGCGAACATGTCGCACGCGTAGCGGAGCGAGAAGTCCGTCTTGTCCTTGAAACGCACGGTGAAGTACAGAGTCCCGTCCTCGATAGAATGGGTGATAAAGTCCACGACCTTGCCATGAACCTCCGGGTATCTCCTCCGAGAACGGGCGTACTTTTTCCTGATTGACTTGTCGAGTTCCCTCCGCTCCTTCATCGAAATCGGGGTCAGAGGCGTATCCCCGTCGGACACGGCCTTTGGTTTTGTCTTCTTAGGCATGCGCGTCCTCCGACTCTACGCTCTTGACGCCCGAAGCGGGTGTCGGCGAACCATTTGCTTTGCGGCTGGAGTGGCCCTCGGATTTTGTCGTTATTTTCTTCGGGCGCTTGCTTCGGGTGAGGAACTGCACTAGCGGTGGTTTCCCTTCCAGTTTGCGCTCGCGTTCGACGCCGCGCATCAATTGGCAGATTTCGTCGTTCGTTAGTGGCTCGTCGGATAGCCAGACGTTGAATTCTTCGTCGAAGCGCGACTCATCGTCTTCTTCCAGCTGCGCATTTCGAGCATGAATTGCAGGTTGATAATCGCGCGCCGCCGTTCGAGGCCCGCCATGGACTTGTGGTACGTTTCCATGAAGAGTTTGGGAGATTTCTTCAACCGTTGAACTCCCCGAACAGCTTCGTCGATACCATGGTTCACCAGATACAGCGCTTCATACAGATGTGCTTTCTCCATGACCAAATGTCCTTTCGGCGGCAAAGTGACCGCAAGTTCGGAGGTTAATTAGGCGCGTCGAGCACACTTCGTCGACGCGGTCGAGGCCGACATGCGTGGACAAACGGGATCAGTTGATAGGAGTTGCGGTGGGGGATGCGCGACAGGCAGGGGTATGGATCGTGGGATGGAAGCGACACAAAGATGGGCAGGTTGCACCCAAAAGGGGAACCCGATAACTTCTAGTTCAGCCATTGTTGCCTCTTAACCAGGCGACTTTGGTCAGGGACGTGTCCGATGTTGATAGCATCGGCGCGTCCCGTTAGAACAAGAGCCTAGAGCTGTCGCAACATCTAGGCGCTCACACAGTCCCGGACAGGATAGCGCGACCGCCAATGCCAAAGGATAAACCAAATAGGTTGAATACTTCAACCACTTTATCAAAGAAAAAAGTGGCAGTAAAAGAATGGGTGTCCCAGTCCGAAGCCGCCCGCCTTCGTGGCGTCTCGCCCCAAGCAATCGGACGCTTGATCAAGAAGGGGCGATTCCACACACTGCAAATAGCCGGCAAAGTTCTATTGAATCGCCGCGAAGTACTAAATTACAAAACTAAGCCCACTGGCCGACCACGTAAATAATCTGCCGCTAGATACAATTCTCTACGGACTGCATCAAATTCAGAGTTAGCTTAATGGCAGGGGAATAGTCGCCATGTACTGCACCTATATGCCTGATACAAATATCTTCAACGCGATACTCGATGGTAAAGCAGCATCGACTTCGCTAAAGGGTCATCGTCTACTCGTGACGGGGATTCAGGCTGATGAGTTACGCGCTACGAGTAGCCGGAGAGGCGGGCGGCACTTCTCAATGTGTACAAGGAAATTCGTCCCACCTCGTTGCCTTCATCGAGCTTCGCATTCGACATCGAAGGTGCTGGTTTTGGGCAAGCCTATTGGAACGATGGGAGTGGGAATTTTGAGAAGATGCTCGCTCGTCTCCGGGAACTAGATCCCAGTGGAAAAAATGCGGCCAACCAAGTGCGAGACATTTTGATCGCCGAGACGGCAATCAAGAGTAGAGCGATTTTAGTCAGCGGAGATTCTAATTTACGACAGCTAGTTTCGGAGTTCGGAGGCAACGCCGCAGACCCGGACAATTTATGAATGAACTCAGTGGTGCACAACGTTTTGAGCAGCTCTCTGAAGAAAACAAATCCCGCTACCTTGCCATTAGTAGGCGGATGGTCCGACTCGCAAGGGATTATGCGGTCCCCATTATCTTCGCTCCTCCGCCTAGCGTCGGAGGCAAAATCAACGGGGCGAGTGGCTGTATAGTGCGACTTGCCTCGGGTACATTCGTCCTCACTGCCTCCCACGTTTTGGCAGGTTATGAGAAGCGTACACGAGAGGGAGAGCGACTGAACTGGCAAGTTGGCAATCTTCCCCCGTTCGATCCACTTCCGCGCGTTAACTGGAGAAGCCGCGAAAAGGATGTTGTGCTTTTGCGTATTTCCGAAAACGAAGCACGCGACATCGGACCTTGTATCATTGCAGCCCCTCGGCGCTGGCCGGTGCTACCTCCCAAAGAGGGACAACTAGTTCTGGTGGCCGGTTACCTCAAAGGACTGCGCGAGGAAAACAGGTCCGCGGCTTGGATCGGCTCGGGGCCTTATTCGGCGATATTTCGAGTGACAATCGCGGAGCCCGACCATTGCAAATGCCTTATTGAGCGAAAGGACCTAGTCGGTTTCGACGAAGGATGTTTGCCGGAGCCAGACGCGGACATGGGCGGCTTGAGCGGAGGGCCAGTGCTGCTGGTGGATACCCTCGACTTTCCGCTGGTCGGGGTCGTGACCGACCGTTGTGAAATGAGTCTTGCAGAATTGGAGATTCTCCAGTTCGCAACTCTTGAAAATGTAATGATTGGCGAGGATTCCTAAACCAGTTCATCTTCTGCTGCCATCGCTATCGGTGAAGCAAGCATCTTTGTCTGGATTTGTATGTGGTTTTATCCGCAAAGCCCAGAAGTTCTTCAGCCATCTTCGCGACCTTAGAGACTAGTATTTTGTTCTCACATAGACACCATACCGTCCGTAACAGGGCGCTCCGCCACGATTCTTGTGAGGATTAAGGGCGCCGTCCATGCGTTTCTTGTTGAATGTCCTTCCACAGACTGTGCATCGATAAACGTAGGTTGGACCTTGATGTCTGGTTCTCGCCGCGATTCGACGGATAGTTGGTAAGCGCGGCGTCGCGGTTGACGGGACAACTGTAAGCGGTCCCGTCGAAGTGAGTTCGACAGCATAACGAGGCGCGAAAACTTGCGAAGTCACCATCGCCCCTTGCATTCGATCCACACGATAGGACCGATGTTCCCCTGAATCGCTGCGGATTGCGTGTAGCACAAAGTATCCATCGGCAGTTTGCCGAAGCGAATACGGCTCTATGCGACGAACACTGCCGTCATAGCTAAGATCGACACACAGATGGTTACCTGCGGCGAAGCGGATGATTTCCAGAGTCGAACGAGAGGCGAGCGGAACGCTCATGGGCAGCACGCGCGAGCGAATGGGGATTTCACCCACACCGTGCTGGATGAGCGCGCGCTGAGGAACTGGAGCACCGCTCGTAATCCAGGTAAAGATCTCGGGCAGCGCATCCCAGAAGTCGCTGAGCGGAGGAAGCACGGGGAGCTGGTGTGACAACATGTCCGACCACATTCCCTCAAGCGCTTCGCGATTAGGAACGAGCGACTGGAACGTAGGAACCGGGATTGCCTTGTATTGGCATTTCTGCCGGAGCACGTCCAGAAGCACCGTAGCCGTGGGCCTGCTGTCCGTATGCCGATATAGGTTCACCACGTCATAGAGGTCACGGGGGCGCGTGCGTTCTCCGAGCGCGCGCAGTTTTTCCCCGAAGGCTTCCTCATAGGCGTAGGAATTGGCCCAGATACCGCCCTCTGGCCGGTCGCTGTAAGGATGAAATACCTCGCGGCGTACTGAGGGAAGGACTAGCCTCTCGTCTGCCGTCAGGTCGAGTTTGATCTTGGGCCAGCCACCTGAGGTTGGAGAAACTGGCCCGCGGTAAGCGATCTTGCCTTGGCAGTTTGGCCGGCCACGCTGATTGTCGTAAATATCGAATTCGAGCTGATCGACGGGAACAGTGAGGCCGGATTGGTCCGTTACCCACACGATGACTTCTTCAAATGCGCCCCGCAGGCACTCTTCGTCTAGTTGATCCTCATTACGAAGTGTGAAGTCAAGGTCCTCCGAGAAGCGATATGTCTCGAAGTAGCACTTCTTAAGACATGTTGCCGCCCTTGAAGATCCAGCTTTCAGAAAGCTCTTCGTGCGCGTTGATGCCTGCGAGCATCCAGCCCAGGACGTAGTCTTTCTCTACTATGCTAGGCAGGAGCGAAAACGACGACGCGGCTTCAAGGATTTCACGCCGGTCGATCATGGGGCTGCCTTTTTCCTGGCAGACGGCAACCAGAGTCGCCAGGCAGTAGACAGTCTTTTCCTTGGGAGCGCAGGGTCAAGCTTGGCGTATCCTTGAGTCAACCGTGAGCGACACTCGGCTGCGAGCTTGTCATCGTGTAACCGCGTTTCTGCAAGATATCCGAGGCGCTTAAAGACAACTCCGTTATTAAGTTGGTTCGCGTACCGGACCAACAAATCACGATCAGCGGTTTTCGTTGCGAGATATGCGCTGAGACTATCCCCTACGTGGTCGATGCCGCCACCCACGTCAGGCGCGGCGATCATGTCGACCAAGGTACGCGCAGGGTCTGATATAGATACTTTGACGGAACCGCGCCACAACGTTTTCAATCCAAAGAACCGTTTCGGCTTCACGTTGTGCAATACAAAAACCGCACCTTGGGCGACTACGCGTTTTTCTATAACCCGCCGTGTTGTGAAGACAAGGGTCTCATTGAAAAGCTGTTCGGTAAGTTCCCAATGATGCGCAGCGGTCCAGCCGCCGATGTAGCATTGATTGAAGAGCGTTGGTACTAGAACCCAGGGATCGGCGATGACCTGTTCGCTGCCAGCTAGATCCAAAGGCACAGGAACGTAGAACCCGTGTCCTATCCGTCGGAGCCAACCCTGTTGCCTCCACCGCGACAGAAGTTTGGCAGCCGCACGCCTGTCGATCCCGAGTGTCCGAGACGTAACATCAACCGACACCACTTCCTTTGCGGCTCGCAGCACTGTGCCGAGGCGCGCGCGGTGAGTTGGTAAGGTGTGTTTTAGTGGCTCCACAGCTATACAATCATACTAAAAGTTCGCACTTTGTGAGAACTTCATGCCACATAATATAGCTTATTACTTGCAACGGACCGTGAGGAAAGATGCGCTGGCAAGTTTGACGGATACCCAAAGATGTCCGGCGAGAGAATGGTTCACCTATTATCTGACCACGCTATCCAATTTCATGAGTAGTTGCGTGGCTTCTGGCCAGCCTGCTTCAACGAAGACCGCCAGAATCGCTTCCAGATTCACTGCGTTAATTGGTTCTCTGAGAATATCCTTGTAGTCAACAAGGATAGTGTCCGCGAATTTGACCATTTCGTCTTTGGCCATCGAATCAAATTGATAGCCCCAATTAAAGGCATTGAGCAGATTCCGCACGAATTGCAGAACCACCGCGGGTCGTAGGAAGCTACGAAAGTAAATAATTCCATTAAATGATGAGTCGTCTGAGCAGCTAAGACGTGAGTTCCATTTGGAGCAGGACTGGTAAGATAGCTAAAAATGCCCGCGAGCTCAGAGAAGAGAACGCAGCGAGCAATTTCCGTCGCTGGCTTCACGTTTTCGCGAACGAGCTTTGGGTTGACTCCGATTACGAGGTACAACTGGAAAACCGTGCTGTCTATAATTTGCAATGCCCGGCTGATTGGATTGTTGTCTCCGTCTTCGTCCGACTCCGTCCCTGGCACATTCTGCTCGGCAGGATTTTCTAGGATCGTCCGAGCGGCTGTAAATGCCCATAGGATCAATTCTCTGGCCCTCTTTCGAACATCAATACCAGCAGTCATACCCGAATCCATGCCTTCTAAAAGGCCCGAGCATGCAGACTGGCCCACCTGTGTCAGTTGTTTTGAGAACTGCCAAGACTAAAAACGGGAAAGGAGTTCACGAGCTTTCAGGTCATTCGAAAACACATAGAGATGGGTCAGCGAATTCGCAAGAATATTCAGTACATCGCCCCTGCGCTCTTTCGGAAGTTCTCGTGACAAAAGCTCTGCCTGCCATTGCAAAACTACCTCGCGTTCCATTCTTGCAATGTATGGATGCGTCGAGGACCTCGCGATTTCGACCAGTACTCCTGTGGCGTTTTCGTTTTTGAGGCGCTCGGCCGCGATTTGCCAGAAGATGTCTCCGTTCTTTTCGTAGAGTCCAGTCAACGCGGATGCAATCTGAAATCTAACTGCGGGCGATCGGTCGCGGCTAAGCATTTGTATGGCTTCGCGCGCCTCCTCGTCCATTCCAAAGCGAGCGACGTATCTCATTAAGCCCTGTGCCGCCTCAATTTTCGGAGTTGGGCTCCACATTGGCCTGTCAAAGTTGGCGTCAGCATTTTTGCTTGGTTCGGGATGGGGATGTGTTGCACCAACCTCGCAGACAAAAAACCTGCTCAGTTTTATGCCACACCTATCCTCGTAGAACGTGCTTGCACGATAAAAGCCGTAGTTGGCATGCCGCCACTCAATCGACTCCAGAATGAGATCGAATCTGACACCGGAGGAAGTTACGGTACGTCCAAAGTAATTGAGCAGTGAATGGGGTACGGACAGTTCGAACACGAGGAGGAACCATGTTCCATCTAAACCGGCGGGGAGTGTTGCGAGCGATGTCTGCCGTGGCTGTGGGGGTGATGTGCGCAATGGCTGTGAATGCCGCGACGCAGGATGTGGGCAAACCAGCAACGGCAAGCGCACCGATGCCGACTGCGATACAAACGGCGAAACGGGTGTTCCTTGGATATGCGGGTGTTGACGGCATGTCGATTCCGGCTTTCCGCAGGTCTGGCGACATGAATCAGCCATACAACTGGTTTTATGCGGCGATGAAAAACTGGGGGCGCTACGAGCTGGTGGGAAGTCCGACAGACGCGGACCTAGTTCTTGAAATCAGTTTTGCAGCGCCCCTTGCAGGAGCCGACAAACTTGCAACGTTTGCACCGTATCTCCGACTTGAGATTTTGGATGCCAAGACGCATTTCGTGCTGTGGACTATCGTTGCACCTGTGGAAGGAGCCTATCGGAAGGAAACCTGGGAGAAGAATTTCCATGCTGGTGTGACAAGCCTGGTGGGCGATTTGAGGAACACAGCAGGAGAAACGCAGACTGCCAGCAAGTAGGCAAGCCCTTCGCAGCTCAGGGCGAACATTAGTTTCGCTTGATGAACTTTGGTGCGTGGTGGGAACAAAGTGGTAGAGGATGATATCGTCGTAGCGGTGCGTCTCCTGGTTGCCCCTTCGTCTGCGAAATTAGAAAAGAGGAACTCATGAAACTGCTCAAAGCCACTCTTGCGGTGATGTGTCTCATCATCTGCGTAGCAACTGCTTTGCATGCCCAAGAAAGAATGCGGACGGGCATGTGGGAAAACACCGTGACTGCCAATGGCCAAACGGCCACGCACAGTCACTGCTTCAAGCCACAAGATGCGGCAGCGTCAAATGGATCACCGGCAGTGATCCGCGCAGAAGTAGAAAAAGCGCTCGCCAAGAGTGGTGGGTGTACGCTCAAAGATTTCAAGCTGGAAGGCAACACCATGACCCAGACGATGGTTTGCGGAAAAAGCACCATCGTCAACGAGACCAAGTTTCACGGCGGCGATAGCTTCGAGACTACGATGACACACACGGAAGATGGAGTTTCCAAGGTTTCGCAGATCAAGGGGCGACGGACTGGAGATTGTAAGGCGGGAGAATAGCGACAGCGGTACCGTTCAGGGCCCTAAGTATTGGCGTCCGCGGATTGCAGATTTGAATTCTACCCCTCCACCACTTGCTAAGTTCTTATCCACCGACCAGTTTCGTAACCATTCGCGCGTAGATTTCGACCGCGTCCGATAGATCCTTTTTTAAAATGAGTTCGTCGGCGGTGTGGGCGACGTGAATGCTGCCGGGGCCAATCAGAAATGGCTTGCCCCAAGCCCCGTCGAAACAGGGAATGTCGGTGGAGAACGACACTATCGTTTCTGTTAGACCCGGGAAAGAGTCCAGGCGCTGCGCTCCAATGCTGAATATTTCGCGGGCTTCCGCGCGACTGCGCGCGGCTTCGAGCACTGCCGCCCGGATCGGCGCCGCGTCTGCCACGAGGCGAATCATCACTTCCGCCTGTGCGTAGTCTGCGATTACATTCGGCGCCCGCCCGCCGTTGATGGTTCCAATATTTAGCGTGCTGGCACCGAGGAGTTCATCGTGCGGCAACTTTATGGCACGAATGTCCTGGAGTACATCCAGCAGGGCCTCAATGGCCGACTCACCCAACTCTGGATACGCGGAGTGCGCCGCTCGTCCCCGAGCGATGATCTCGTAGCGCAACGCGCCCTTGGTCCCCAGCGCGATCTTGTTTTCGGTGGGCTCGCCATTAATAAGGTATCGGGATCCTACTGGATGCTTTGCCGCCAAAAGTGCGCCGGCACCGTTGCGTTCCTCTCCTACGACAAACAGGAGCGCAAAATTCCTCGTTCCGGCGGCCAACAGATTTTCGGCCGCCGCAATCATCGCGGCGATGATGCCTTTGGCGTCGCAAGCTCCGCGGCCCCAAATGGTCTGGTCATCTCCTCGCGACGGGGAAAACGGTGGCACGGTATCCATATGCGTGGAGAGCGTCACGACTGGGTTCCCCCAGCGCGCCAGCACGTTGAAGCGTTCGGGCTCCACTTCCATCTTGTCTACACGACCCTTAGATTTCTGAGCGAGTGCCGAAAGGTGCTGAAATAGAAACTCGCCTACGCGTTTTTCAGAGTTCGTGACAGATTCGATGTCTACCAGAGCGCGCGTCAGTTCGAATACATTCATGGATTTGCTGCCTCGAAAATGAATATCAACTCAAGGAATCTGAATGGCGTCTCAGCCGCGCCATCGAGCGCGCAAATCGGCGGCGAGCTCCCGCGCAACTTCGCGTGCTCGAGGAATGTCACGGGGATCAAATGAAATTGCCGACACGCGGGGGTGCCCTCCGCCACCAAATTTCTCGGCCAGCGAAGCGAGATTGGCGTCGGCGTTGCCCAAATTCCACGGATTTGTGCCCAGCGAGACCTTGGAGCGAACCTTCGAGGCGATGACACTGACCGAATAGACGCTCTCGGGGTGCAACAAGTAGGGAATAAATTTGTTGTAGCCTTCCAGGTCCAGATCGCTCACATCAAAAAAAACCACACCCTTGCTGGCTTCCGCCCGCTCGCGAAGTATTTCAATGGATTTGCGATGGCGGGCCAGCAGCGGCTCCAGATGTTTTGCGACGATGGGAAGTCTCACCATTTCGGAGAGGGGTTTGTAGGCCAGGTCGGGAATGATTTTGGCAGGCAGCCCATCTTCCGGCGCGGCTTCGATCACGAGCGCCAGTTGCGTGGCAGGTTCCACCAACTCCACCGCAGCTTCGGGCGTGGCGTATTGCGCGCCATCAATGATGTCTCCCCAATAGATCAAATCGTCCATCGGGGTGGTGTCGAATCCAAATTTGTCTTTGGCAATGTCAGCAATTAGCTTGGTACAAGATTTGTAATCTGGTTCGTAGAACATTCGGGGGCCGGGGTGATTATGAAAATTTTCCGAGTCAGTCGAGGTCAGAAAGGCGCTCTGGTGATGGTCGAACCACCAGGTCACTTTCGGTGAACTTGAATATTTGAAATCCACGATCACGTTTTCGTCGCCATCGAAGAGGCCATCGCTCCATGGGGCGACGGCGCGGTGGGTCATCCCTGTGAGGTCGAACTCCGCCGCGGCATCGAAGCGGTCGCGGTAAAAGCGGTAAAAGAGCGCGGCGGAAGCCGTTCCATCAAAACAGCGATCATGGAAACACAGGCGTACTTTAGTCATAGCCGAGGGGCGGTGGCCTTTCCGAAGCTCAAACGCGATGCGAAATGAAGCTTTTTACAATGGTGGCAGCTACCACGAAAGTCAAGCGCCAACAATTCAGCCATTAAAAACAAAAAAGGAGCCGGCGGATAATCTCGCGGCTCCTCACCAGCCTTGTTCGTTCGCTTATTTCCCGGCGAAACCGTCCGCTATTCCTGCGGCGATGGGCACGCGGAAGAGTTCATGTTGATAAGCTTTGACCATCAGCAGAATCCACAGGACCAATCCCACCAGACCCAGCACCATGGAAACCAAAGCCCACAGGCCGAATCCCACGAACCCCCCAATGCCCATCACGATGCCCAGACCAATCCTGAGAATTGTCAATGCGCCGAACACGACAATCGATTGCGCCGCGTGAAATCTTACGAATGGCCGCTTGTCTATCAAGATGAAAATGATCCCGGTCAGCCATCCGAGCACGTAGCACAGCAATCCCGCCACGTTCTCAGCCAGACCTTCGCTGCTGGCCGCCGGGGGCACCGGTGCCGGCACCGGTGCCGGCACCGCAGCCGCGCCCTGGCTGGCACCACATTTCGGGCAAAACGCCGCTCCACCAACTTCCGTGCCACATGCTTTACAAAACGCCATGGAAACCTCCGAGGGATGTAATGGGCCGGAGCGTAACAAAAACATGCCCTCCAGCGCAATGTTTATAGCTATATTCTGACGTTGCCAACTGCTGCGAAGTTATGTTCGTCCGCGTTATCACCGATGAGCGCTCAAAAATTGTCCTCCATCTTTGGCTGGCCACGCGACACTACCTTGGCCGAGCGCCAAACTCTGCTGGCCGGCGGCCTCGGCTGGATGCTCGATGCCATGGACGTCATGTTGTACTCGCTGGTCCTGGCGTTTCTGATCCGCGAGTTCGCCATGGACACGCGCACAGCCGGCTTTCTGAATTCGCTCACGCTGCTGGCTTCTGCGATCGGCGGACTTCTATTCGGCTGGATAGCCGACCGCGTTGGGCGCACGCGTGTGCTCATGGCGGCCATCATTCTGTACTCCATCGCCAGCGCCGCTTGCGGGTTCTCGCATTCGATTCCGCAACTGGCGGCCTTCCGCTTTTTGTTGGGATTAGGCATGGGAGGCGAATGGACTGCGGGAGCTGCGCTAATCGCCGAAACCTGGCGGCCTGCGCATCGGGGCAAAGCATTAGGCTTGATGCAATCGGCATACGCGATTGGAGAGGCCATCGCGGCGCTAGTGGTGGCGGTGGTGTTGCCTAACTTCGGGTGGCGCGCGGTATTTTTTGTCGGGGTGCTTCCCGCACTCCTGGTTTTCTGGATTCGACGACGCGTGCCGGAACCGGCAGTATGGAAAGCGCGAACACAAACTAATCGCTCCGGTTTTTTCAGACTCCTGTTGAGCAAAGATGTGTTCGACGTCGGGCTTCTCGCAACAGCAATGAACGCCTGCGCGATGTTCGGCTACTGGGGACTGTTCACGTGGATTCCGGCGTACCTCTCGCTGCCCGTTTCCCAAGGTGGGCGCGGCCTGAGTCTGGTGAAGACGACCACTTTCTTTCTGGTGCTTTGTCTGGGTAAGTGGCTGGGATACGCGCTCTTCGGATTTTTTGCGGACGCCTTTGGCCGCCGCAGGCCGTATTTTATTTATCTACTGATCGCCGCAGGGCTCGTGCCACTCTACGGCAGCGCGAAGAGCTCGTTCTGGCTCCTGCTGCTCGGCCCTTTAGTGGCTTTTTTCGGAACGGGATTTTTTTCCGGATACGCGGCCATCGCCAGTGAGATTTTTCCAGGCGAAATCAGGGCCGCTGCGATGGGGCTCAGCTACAACCTTGGCCGAGGGCTTTCCGCCGTGGCACCATTCGCGGTCGGGGCGTTAGCTTTGCACTATGGGATTGGTCCGGCGTTTTTTCTGCAGGCCGCGGCGTTTTTTGTGGCCGCCCTACTCGCTCTGTTACTTCCGGAAACCGTGGGCAGGGCCTTGACCTGATCGTTGCATCATGCTTCGGCGAGCAAGGATTGAATGGAAGCCTGGCCTTTGCGCAACGTGAATCGGATTGGAACGTACGGAGCGCGAGCCAGGGTATTTTGAAAATCAACGTCGTCCGCGTAATGCCGCTTGGGAACGCGGCGAGCCAAGATGCTGATGGACAGCGGCTCGCGGCGGAAGGGGTACGGCGCCAGCGTCATGGTGTCCGGAGATTCGCGGCGCAACTCCCAGTCAGCTTCCGCACCGTGATCATTCATTGGAACACTTTCAATCGCAGAATCGCCCAAGGCCGGCAGGCAGAAATAAAGGGACAAGCGATCTAGCGCTTCTAGGCGCTGCAAATTCGCCTGGAGAAACTTCTCTTCCGTGAAAGGCTTGGTCGCGGCATTTGCCCTCAAATCCACTTTCAACCGTAACTGCTGCAGGCGCAGACGCTGCACAAAATCGTTCACCAGGTGAGTTTCGTTGGAGCGCACATACTTCGCGGAATAACCGGGCATGGTGGCGCGCGCGCGGTCGTATAAGCCCGCGCAGTGCATGCTCACCAGCAGCGCCGCGTAGTGGTCCACCTTCAGGATGCGATCGAGGCCCTGCTGGTACAACAGAATGTGCTGCTGCGTGGGAATGGACATGAAGCTGTAGGGTAAAAATGTTGCCGGATCTACTGCCGGCAGAACTTCCCATTCGCGCCACCCGTTGTCATGTTCCGCTGCGGCCAGGCGAAACGATTCGAACGGCTGCGGCTTGGTGAATTGTTGATTGCCCCACTCGCGCGCAAAAAATCCGGACAGCAGCGCGTGGTCGGTCTGCCGGATAATCTGAATCTCGTTATCTTGTTCGTGGAGAATCATAGTGCTAGTCGAAGGTTGCGGCTGAGCGTGGTGCGCCTGATGATACTGCGAATATTGGTGCGGGAAGAGGGATTTGAACCCCCAAGAGCTTGCGCCCGGCAGGTCCTAAGCCTGCTGCGTCTGCCAGTTCCGCCATTACCGCAGAGCTTGCAGTGAAAGTTTAACATGCAGGCGAATCGTGAATGAACGTTTCATTTTTTTCAACTCACTATAAACACCGCTGCCCAGGTAATTTTTTGATGTTCCCAAGTTCCGAACCCCGCCCTGCAAAAAGCCTAGGGTGGGGCACCCACCGTACTTAAGTTAGTGCCACTATATGGCAGACGCCGGAGAGCGCTTTTTTACTTCCCTGCCGCTCGTTTTCGCGATATGAACTAGGTACAGTTCGCGAACGCAATCCGCGGGCCAACCTGGAGCCGGTCATGCAGCGAAATATCCGAACATTATTAAGTTTGTACAATCCACAGACTCCACTCGACCACGCCTCGACCATCCCGTCCCCATGGTATTTCGACGAAAGTATTGCGGAGCTCGAAAATTCCGCCGTGTTTGGAAAAACGTGGCAGGTAGTGGGTCGCACTGATCAAGTCGCCGACCCCGGGCAATTCCTTACTGCCGACATCGCCGGCGAGCCTATCGTGGTCGTGCGCGGCGAGGATTCCCAGTTGCGCGGCTTTTATAACGTATGCCGCCACCACGCTGCTGCTGTTGTCACCGAGCCGCAAGGCTACGCGAAACAGTTTCGATGTCCTTATCACGGGTGGACCTACGGGATCGACGGCGCGCTAAAAGGCATGGTGGAGTTCGACGGCGTCTGTAATTTCGATCGCGGTGCTAACGGATTGGTGCCCGTGCGCGTGGATACCTGGGAGAACTTCGTCTTTGTGAACCTAGGTCCAACCGCCAGGCCTTTGCTCGAATTTCTTGGAAGCATTCCGCCTATTGTGGCTCCGCTGGAAATGTCGAAGAAGCTGAAATTTTTTGAGCGCCGCGTGTATACGTTGCAGTGCAACTGGAAAGTTTACGTGGACAACTATCTGGATGGCGGCTATCACGTTCCGCACGCGCACAAGGGTTTGAGCAGCGTCATCGAGTACACTAAGTACACCATCGAGAATTTTGAGCGAGCCTGCCTGCAGTCCAGCCCACTCTCGTCCGATTCGTCTTCCGAAGCCGGGGTGGCTTTCACTCGCCAGGGGCGTGCGTTTTATCTGTGGGTTTATCCGAATTTCATGCTCAATGCATATGAAGGCGTGATGGACACGAACCTGGTGGTTCCGCTGGCGGTGGATAAGTGTGCGGTGATTTTTGATTATTATTTCGGGGATATTTCCGCGGCGGCGGAAAAGCGTAATCGCGAGAGCATCGCGGTCAGTGAGAAAGTGCAGGACGAAGATGTGGGCATCTGCGACTCGGTGCAACGAGGCCTGGGCTCGCGCGCCTATCTTGCTGGGCGGCTCTCGGCGCGGCGGGAAGCCGGAGAGCATCTTTTTCATCGTTTGCTGCACGCCGATTTGACGGGCGCTGCCGCTCAATCGGAAGCGGCGGCGGACTAGTTCTGCGCGCTGAGCGCGGATTCCGTGGACTTCACCTATTCGAAAATTACCGTCTTGTTGGCATATAAGAGAATACGATTCTCAATATGCCACCGCACTGCTCGCGAGAGCACCACCTTTTCGAGATCCCGTCCTTTTTCAACCAGGTCTTCCAGATTATCGCGGTGGGTGATTCGCGAAACTCCCTGTTCAATGATGGGACCCTCATCCAAAATCTCTGTCACGTAGTGCGCCGTGGCACCAATCAGCTTCACGCCCGAATCGTAGGCCTGCTGGTGCGGCTTGCCTCCGATGAACGCGGGGAGAAAAGAATGATGGATATTGATTATTTGATGAGGGTAGCGCGCGATGAATTCACCGGAGAGGATCTGCATGTAACGCGCGAGCACGACAAGATCGATATCGTTTTGCCGCATCAGGGCGAGTTGCTGCGCTTCGGCCTCTTTTTTGTTCTCTTTAGTCACCGGAATGTGGTGAAAAGGAATTCCATAGAAATCGGCGTGCTGCCTGGCATCTGGATGATTGCTGACTATGAGAGCGATTTCGCAGGCCAACTCTCCGTTGCGCTGGCGGTAAAGCAGATCCACCAGGCAATGGTCGAACTTTGAGGCCAGTATGGCTACTCGCGGCCGGTGTGAGGAAACCGCAAGTTTCCAATGCATGGAGAATTTGTCGGCGATGACCTCGAATTCTGTGGCGAAGTTCTCCAGCGGCATCTGAAAATCCGTGAGGTCCCACTCCACGCGCGCCAGGTAGAAGCGTTCCTCGCCGGCCTGGTGCTGCTCGAAATGCAGGATGTTGCCATTGTGGCGAAAAATGAAATCGGCAATCGCAGCATCCAAGCCCTTCTGATCGGGGCATTGCACCAGTAAAATCGCGTTTTTCTTCAACGGTTTTTTCCTCGGTCACCAAATATTTTAGCTGAAGTCTTAATCCGGACCTTCGTGCTTCCGGAGCCCATGTGCGTAATTGCGTTGGCCGAGAGGGATAATTGACGACGCGGAGAGCGGCGCTTATACTGATTGTTGATCGCGAGTCTGTCCTTGCTTCTCCAAGCTCCAACTGCAAGCCTGGATTGTGGTTTCATCTACCAGACAGAACGCTTGTGCTCGCCGATGACAATTCCGTGCGATTTACACTGATATCCGATCGATAAGTTCTGAAAGGCGCTTGTATGACCGAAGGCACAACCGAAAATACCGCCGAAAGCACGCCGGAAGCTACTGTGGCTCCGACTGACGCCGCTGCTGAAGCCACCTGCCGACGCGAACTCGACCTTGAAATCCCTGCCGAGGAAATCAGTAAAGCTGTCGAGCGCGTGGCGAAGGATTTTGCCAAAGTGGCGCGCGTACCAGGCTTTCGCCCTGGCAAAGCTCCCATCACGCTGATCCGCCGCCGCTTCGCCGATGATATCAAGGGCGAAGTGTTGCAATCGCTCGTGCCTGAGCACATCGAACGAGCCGTCACGGAGCAGAAGTTGACGCCGGTTTCGCAGCCGCAGGTGCAGACGCTGGATTTCAACGAAGGCCAGCCGTTGAAATTCAAGGCCGTCTTCGAGGTGCTTCCGGAATTCGAGTTGGGCAATTACAAGGATCTGCAATTTGAAATGCCGGCGATGGCAGTGGGCGATGATGACGTGAGCAAAACGCTCGAAGAGATGCGCGAACGCGCCGCCGCGTTTGCTCCCGCCGAGGGCCGCCGCGTGGAAGATGGCGACTATGTGCAGCTGAAACTAACCGGCACGCCCGAGGGCGGCGGCGAACCGCTGCAGGCCGACAGCGTGCTCTGTCATATTGGCGCGGAAGAAACCATGGCCCCGTTTAACGAAAATTTGCGTGGCGTGAATATCGGCGATCATAAGGATTTCGACGTCGATTATCCCGCTGACTATCCGGACGCTAAGCTGGCCGGCAAAACCTATCACTATTCGGTGGACGTGCTGGGCATTGAAACTAAGAAGCTGCCGGAAGTGAATGACGATTTTGCCAAGGACGTGAGCGATGCGGCTACCCTCGACGAGCTGAAAAAGAAAATTCGCGAGGGGCTGGAGCACCAGCGCGATCACAAACAGAAAGATCTGCTGCGCGAAAAGGTCCTGAGCGAAATTGTGAAGTTGCATGACTTCCCCGTACCGCAATCGCTGGTTGAGCATCAAATGGACGTGCGTCTGGAGCGCGTCGTTCGCTCCCTCGCGCAGCAGGGTGTGGATCCTCGAGCAGTTAATATTGACTGGGTGTCACTGAGACAGCGCAACGCAGACCGCGCCAAAGACGACGTGAAGGCCGAATTGATCGTGGACCGCATCGCGACAGCCGAAAATATTGACGTCACCGAGGAAGAAGTGGAGCACGAGCTGCAACACCTGGGCGGACATAGTAACGAATCCGCCGAGGCAATTCGCGCTCGTTTGACAAAGCAGGGCACGCTCGATAGGATAAAAGCGAAGTTGCGGAGTGATAAAACTCTCGACTGGCTCGCGCAAAACGCTCGGGTTAGCACCGCAGCGGCAGCCGCGGAAGCTTAGATTCCGCGATTCCAACAGGTGGCTAGCGCGACAGTTGAGGGATTCATCCGCACAGTTCGCGGCCTCAAACGGCCAATTAAAAACCGATGAAAAACTACGAAGAACCTGAAGCGGATTATCGCGCCACCACGCTTATTCCCATGGTGGTAGAGCAGACCAGCCGTGGCGAACGCGCCTACGACATTTACTCGCGCCTGCTGAAAGAGCACATCATATTTATTGGCACGCCCATTGATGACCACGTTGCGAACCTGGCTACCGCACAAATGCTTTTCCTGCAGGCGGAAGATCCGGAAAAAGACATCCAGATTTATATCAATTCCCCGGGCGGTTCCATCACCGCGGGTTTCGCTATTTACGACACCATGCAATTTGTGAAGCCTGACGTGGTCACGACGTGCGTGGGCCAAGCCGCGTCTATTGCGGCTGTGCTGCTTGCGGGCGGCGCGCCCAAGAAGCGATTCGCTTTGCCTAACGCGCGTATCCTCATCCACCAGCCATGGATGTCTGGCCTCGGCGGCCAGGCGACCGACATTGATCTGCACGCCAAGGAAATTCTTCGCATGCGCATGGTCATCAACAAACTTCTCGCGCAACATAGCGGACAGAACGTTTCGCGCATCGAAAAGGATGTGGAACGTGACTTCATCATGAATCCCGAGCAAGCCAAGGAATACGGGATGATTGACGAAATTATTTACAAGCATCGCTAGCCCGCGACGTGCCTACCTTCCGCCGCGCCTCCTGATGCCTGCCTTGTTCCAAAAAGTTAGCAAAGTTTCTACCTTTGTATTTTGCTTCCGGGAGTATTCGGCCTAGAATGTGGTTAGGGGACTCCGTCGAAGCTCACCGGAGACGAGGCCTTCACGCCAGTGAAAAAATTCAATCCAGAAGAGCCGCTGCGCTGCTCCTTTTGCCATAAGACTCAGGAGCAGGTCGAAAAACTGATCAGTTCGCCTTCCGACTATCCGCGCGCCTACATCTGCAATGAGTGCGTCGGCGTGTGCCAGACCATTCTGGAAGATGAAAAGCGCGAGCAGGCCACCGCGCCGGCCAAGCGGCTTCCTCGCCCTCCGGAAATCAAACAGTTTCTGGACGGCTATGTTATCGGGCAGGACCGCACCAAGAAGAAACTGGCGGTCGCGGTTTACAATCACTACAAGCGCATCTTTTTGAATAAGCAGCCCGGCGATGTGGAGCTCAGCAAGTCCAACATTTTGCTGATTGGTCCAACCGGCACCGGCAAAACCCTCTTGGCACAAACGCTGTCTCGCATGCTGGATGTGCCGTTTGCGATCGTGGACGCCACCACGCTGACCGAAGCGGGTTACGTCGGCGAAGACGTGGAAAATATCATTTTGAAGCTGCTGCAGGCCGCCGATGGCGACGTGCAGAAAGCGCAACAAGGTATCATCTATATAGATGAGATAGACAAGATAGCTAAGAAGGACGAGAACCCGTCCATTACCCGCGATGTGAGCGGAGAGGGCGTGCAGCAGGCGCTGCTGAAGATTCTGGAAGGCACGGTGGCCAACGTTCCGCCACAAGGCGGTCGCAAGCACCCGCACCAGGAATTTACACCGGTGGACACTACGAATATTTTGTTTATCTGCGGTGGCGCATTTGTCGGGCTTGAAAAAGTTATCGAAAAGCGCGCGGGACGGCGATCACTGGGCTTTCATACCGACGCTTCCACGGCGGCTCCGCAGCGGCGCAACACGGAATTGCTGGAGCATGTACAGCCGGGCGACCTGATTCGCTATGGCTTGATTCCTGAATTTGTCGGCCGCCTGCCGGTTGCCGGCGTGATGAATGATCTCGATAAGTCAGCGCTGGTCAAGATTTTGACCGAGCCGAAGAACGCGCTTCTGAAGCAATACCAGCGCCTCTTTGAGTTTGAAAATGTGCGCTTGCGCTTCACCGACGACGCTCTGGAGACGGTCGCGGAGCTGGCTATGCAGCGGAAAGTTGGCGCGCGCGGCTTGCGCATGATTCTGGAAGATTTGATGCTGGAGTTGATGTACCACCTCCCCATGCAGCGCAAAGTGCGCGATTTTGTGGTCACCGCGGAGATGGTTCGCACCCGTGAAATTAATTGGAGTTTGCTAGAAAAAGCTGGTTAGCTCTTTAGCACCGCGCTGAATCGTATGCCAGCCACAGTTTCGAATCGCGATTACTATTCTCGCGACGTAATTTCAGGGGCCCCATGTTCAATCGGGAAAAACAGGAAATGAAACGCGTACCGATGATGCCGGTGCGCGATATGGTCATCTTCCCGCAGCAGATGACGCCGTTCATCGTCGGTCGGGAAGCCAGCGTTCGCGCGCTTGAAGAAGCGCTGACCGGCGACAAGAAGATTTTCCTGTCTACGCAACACGACGCTTCGGTTGACGATCCCAAGCCGGAAGAAATTTATGCCGTCGGCACCCTTGCGAACATCGTTCAGAGCGTGAAGCTGCCCGATGGAAATATAAAAGTTCTGGTGGAAGGCGTGGAGCGCGCTCGCGCGCTGACCATCACCGCAGAAGAAGGCTTTTTCCGCGCGACCGTCCGTCTGCTGAACGCCCGTGTCGAGGCTTCGCCTCAGGTCGAACAGACCGTTCAGAAGATTACGGGCTTATATGAGCAGTTCATCAAGCTTTCGCAGAGCCTGAATTACGACACCATGATTGCCGCGGCCCGCGTGGATGATCCTTCGCGCCTGTCCGACACCATCGCCGCCAATCTGCAGCTCCCGGTGGATGAAAAACAGGATTTGTTGGAGACCGTTGACCCCGTCGAGCGCCTCAACCGTATCGGCGATATCCTGGAAATCGAGCTGGAAAAACTCAACGTTGACCGCAACATCAATACGCGCGTGAAACGACAGATGGAGCGCGCGCAAAAAGAGTATTACCTCAACGAAAAGCTCAAAGCCATCCAGAAAGAGCTGGGCCGCGGCGAAAAGAACGAAATTGATGAGCTGAAAAAGAAGATTGATTCAGCGGGCATGTCCAAGGAAGTGCACGAGAAGGCTATCCAGGAGTTGAAGCGTCTGGAATTGATGCCGCCGATGTCCGCGGAATCCACGGTAAGCCGCAATTATCTGGACTGGCTGCTGGCCGTTCCCTGGAAGAAAAAATCCAAGGAAATTCGCGACATTCTGGCCGCCGAAAAAATCCTGAACGAAGAACACTACGGCCTCGACAAGATCAAAGACCGCATTCTCGAATTTCTGGCCGTCCGCCAACTGGTCAAGAATCCTAAAGGCTCAATCCTCTGCTTTGTCGGGCCTCCGGGCGTCGGCAAAACGTCGCTGGCCATGTCCATCGGACACGCTACTGGGCGCAAATTCGTTCGCGTTTCGCTGGGCGGCGTTCGCGACGAAGCGGAAATCCGCGGTCATCGCCGCACCTACATCGGCGCGCTGCCTGGCCAGATCATCCAGATGATGAAGAAAGCCGGCACGGTTAATCCAATCTTTGTTTTGGACGAAGTGGACAAGATGTCCACCGACTTTCGCGGCGATCCTTCCGCGGCGCTGATGGAGGTTCTCGACCCGGAACTGAATCATGCCTTCACCGATCACTATCTCGACGTGGAGTACGACCTTTCGAAAGTAATGTTCGTTTGCACTGCCAACGTGCTGCACACCATTCCGCAGCCGCTGCAGGATCGCATGGAAATTCTGCGCATTCCCGGCTACACTGAACAGGAAAAGCTGCAGATTGCCAAGCGCTTTCTCGTTAAGCGCCAGCGCGAAGCCACCGGCCTGCAGGACAAAAATCTCTCCTTCACCGACGAAGGCCTGCTGCACATCATCCGTCATTACACCCAGGAAGCGGGCGTGCGCAATCTGGAGCGCGAAATTCAAAACATTTCCCGCAAGATGGCGCGTAAAGTTGTTACCGACGGGCCCAAGGCTGAAGTGAAAGCGGAAATCATACCCGCGAACGTTAACGATTACCTGGGCGTGCTAAAGTATCGCGAATTCTGGCTCGAAAAACAGAACGAGATCGGCCTCACCACTGGCCTTGCATGGACGGAAGTTGGCGGCACGGTGCTGACGACTGAAGCCACGTTGATGGAAGGCAAAGGTCGTCTCACTCTTACAGGGAAACTTGGCGACGTAATGCAGGAGTCCGCGCAGGCGGCTATGAGCTACATCCGTTCGCGATCCGCATCGTTCGGCCTGCCCAAGGATTTTTATCGCAACATTGATATTCACGTGCACGTGCCGGAAGGCGCGATTCCCAAAGACGGTCCTTCGGCCGGCATTACTATCTGCAACTCCATCGTGAGCGCGCTGACGCGGATTCCGGTACGCCGCGACGTGACCATGACCGGGGAAATCACCCTGCGTGGCAAGGTTTTGCCCATCGGCGGCGTCAAAGAAAAACTTCTGGCCGCCCACCGAATGGGCTTGCGTACCGTACTGCTTCCGAAGGACAATGAGAAAGACCTGGCGGAAATACCGCAGGAGATCCTCTCCAGTTTGACGATCCGATTTGTTGAAACCATGGATGAAGTTTTGCAAGTTGCTCTGGAACGGCTGATTGTGCCGATCGAGCATCCCGCTGTTGCGCCCGTCGCTGAACCGTTCGTGGCCGGTGCCGAGAAAGACACAAGTTTGACCAACTAGGTTCCGTCAGGCTACGGCTCGTTTTTGAGCCTGTTCAAGTGGTTTTGGCCAAACGGTACTTGCGGTTGAAGATAGTCTGGTTTGCCTCCCTGGCAGATTTCCATTTTTTCGCCAGTTTGTGCGTGCCACCTCGTAAACAATCCGGATTTTCTAGGTCAATTTTTCACCCATAAAAGCTAAGGACATATGAAAGAAACAAGCGTTGAAGGAAGCAATCAGATGAGTATTAGCCTTGCCGAGCTCAAAGAAAAAAACATCACCGACCTCGCCAAGATCGCCAAGGAACTCAACATCCCAGGCGCCAGTGGCATGCGCAAGCAGGAACTGATCTTCCAGATCCTCCGCGCACAAACGGAAAAGAATGGCCTGATTTTCTCCGAAGGCGTCCTCGAATGCCTGCCCGACGGCTTCGGTTTTCTGCGCGCCCCGGAATATAACTACCTCCCCGGCCCTGACGATATTTACGTTTCACCGTCGCAGATTCGCAAATTCGACCTGCGGACTGGAGACACGGTGTCTGGTCAGGTACGTCCTCCGAAGGACGGCGAGCGCTATTTCGCGCTGATTAAAGTGGAAGCAGTAAATTTTGAGGATCCCGAAGTCGCGCGCAACAAAATATTCTTCGACAACTTGACGCCGCTGTATCCACAGGGCCGCCTCAAAATGGAGACCACCAAGGAAAATATGACCGGCCGGGTGCTGGACCTGCTCTGCCCCGTCGGCAAAGGCCAGCGTGGTTTGATCGTCGCTCCTCCGCGTACTGGAAAAACCATGATGCTACAGTCCATGGCTAATTCGATCACTGTGAATCATCCGGAAGTCGCGCTCATCGTGCTGCTCATAGACGAGCGGCCGGAAGAAGTCACCGACATGCAGCGCACCGTCAAGGGCGAAGTCATCAGCTCTACCTTTGACGAAGCGCCGCAACGCCATATTCAGGTAGCGGAAATGGTTCTGGAAAAGGCCAAGCGCTTGGTGGAACACAAGCGCGATGTGGTTGTCTTGCTCGACAGCGTCACGCGTCTGGCGCGTGCCTACAACGCGGTTACGCCGCCGTCGGGCAAGGTATTGTCGGGCGGTATTGATGCCAACGCCTTACAGCGTCCGCGCCGGTTCTTCGCCGCGGCGCGTCATGTGGAAGAGGGCGGCTCGCTTACCATCATCGCCACCGCGTTGATTGACACCGGCAGCCGCATGGACGACGTCATCTTCGAAGAATTCAAGGGCACCGGTAACATGGAAATTAACCTAGACCGGCGTCTCTCCGATAAACGCGTGTTCCCTGCTATCGACATTCAGCGCTCCGGAACCCGTAAGGACGAAATACTGCTTCCGCCAGACGAACTGAGCCGCATCTGGGTGCTCCGCAAAGTTCTCAGCCCGCTCTCGACCGTGGAAGCCATGGAATTGCTATTGAGCCGCCTCACCAAAACCAAGTCCAACTCGGAATTCCTCGGCTCCATGTCTGCCCCAACTTAATCTGCGTTCGCGTTGGTTTCCTGCTCAAAATATCGCAGAACGTTTCGTCCGCGACCGATGCTTGCGATCTCCCCTGGCACCCTGCAGTGAAAGTCTAGGTTTTGGAATGTTTCGGCCGGTCCGCGCTTGTTTTCAGCGGAAGGCCGGCTTCTTCTAAAAATGTTTCCGCCTCTGCGGCATCCATTCTTCGGACGCTGGGGGCTAGGTAACGGCGGGTCATTTCGCTTCCACAGCAACAGCGGGCGTTGCTGCCACTGTTAACCACGCACGGCTTTACAACTTCAAATTCGCACCGGCACCGCACGTTCTGGCAAATCCACCTGTCGCCCTCTCGCGATATGAACACCGTGGGCCTCGCTGACTTCTTTCACTGCCAGTCAAGTTTTTCACTGCTAGTCAAGTTTGCGCGGCCACCTGTCGCTTGATGGCGCATTTCGAACGCTTGCTCGTCATCGCAACCGGAAAAAGTGATTTCCTCATTTTTCAACGCTTCCATGGAATTTTACCGGCGATAAAAAAAGGTTAGACCCTCCAGAGGGTTTTTTCTTCGCCCGACTTGCAATCAGCAGGCTCTTCCACGCGATGTGGCCATTGGCGGCGAGAAAGGTGCGGAACCCCTGTAAACAGGCGGTTCCCGTTAAGGTGTGAGTTCTGGAACTAGTTGCGCACCGCGGGGTGGCCTGGCTCTCTCGCAAGGGAGTCGTGGCTACCATCACGGACAGAAAATTCTATGCGTTCGCTTGCAAGTGAGGTTCCGTAAGCGTTCCTACGGTCCGTAGTCGGAACTCCAACCTCCATATCAGATTCTGGTTGTAATCCCAAGCAGAAGATTTTCTTTTCTGCCATTTTTTGCCAGCGCGTTAGCCTAGCGCCGCGCTCGTTTGAACTTGGGCATCACGAGCAGGCTCGTTAACTGACCCTAAATCTTCGGGAGGCCACATGCGCATTTCCAAGTTGCTGATCACCGTTTTCGCAGCGCTTTTGTTTGTTTTCGGGATGGTTTCAGTTCGTGTATCCGTAAATTCATCCGCAGTAACAAGTCTCAATCCGCAGTCACAATTCTCAATCACTTTGATTGCCGACGGCGGCGATCCGCTCCCCCGTCCGCACAAATTGGCCGCATAGTTTTGGATTCGCTCGCGAGGGGAGAGAGGCGGCCCCATCTCTCCTCTAACGTGTTAGCCTTTTAGCCTGCTTGTCTCCGGGGGCAGCTGCGGATGAATGCTGTCGATTATGCGGTCTGGTGGGTGAGCATTTCCCTTGAAGTTCTCCTGCTGGCGCGCGCGTTCCGGACGAAACTCCCTTATCCCGTTTTCTATCTCTACGTGTTTTTTGTACTGTTGCAATCTGTTCTCCGCCTCGTGGTCTATCACTACAGAGAAAATTTGTACGATTACGTTTATTGGTCCACCGAGTTTATTGGTGTGCTCCTGGGATGCGGAATTGTCTACGAAATCTACCGGCGCGGGTTAGCGGCGTTTCCAGGGACAGCGAGAATGGCCCGTCGGATTCTCACCCTGGTATTTGCGATGGCGCTGGCTAAAGCTATTGCGGACGCTAGCAGCGATCCACGCTGGTGGGCCGAAGCGACAACCATGGACATTGAGCGGGCTTTACGAACGGTTCAAGCCTTCGCTATTGTCGCGCTGGTGGGCTTATTTCTGTTTTACTCCATTCCCTTCGGTCGAAACCTCAAAGGAATACTGCTGGGATATGGCTTGTTCATCGGCGTCAGCGTCATCTGGTTCACGTTCATGCCCTCGGACACATACCCATACCGCCACGCATGGTCCATCCTGGGACCCGCGACGTATGACTTGGCGTTGAGTCTATGGGTTGTGTACTTATGGAGCCCGCAACCGCAACCTGACCTTGCATCGCAGGTACGACTGGAAGAACAATATCAGCTCGTTGCTTCGCGAACTCGCCAGCGATTGCGGCAAACTCGCGTTCACCTCGGCAAGGTCATAGATCCATGATGCCAGTGACGCT